>Ga0187819_10000521_pt1 | contig 19321 bp, 10 predicted proteins | sample NC_wetland_sal_i_15_FD_132411 | JGI IMG/M metagenome (GOLD analysis project Ga0187819, IMG submission 132411) | Wetland sediment microbial communities from Neuse River Estuary, North Carolina, USA - SO4_4 | ecosystem: Environmental > Aquatic > Freshwater > Wetlands > Sediment | place: USA...
CGCTCGGCGCTCCTGTCGATCGCGTCCAGGGCGTAGGCCCCGGTGAGGGCGTGCAGGTCATGCCGGAGCAGCCGCATCAGCTCACCCCCAGGCAATCGCGCATGCGGATCAGCCCGTCGCGGATCCTGGTCTTGATCGCACCGAGCGTGACGCTGAGCAGGCCGGCCACCTGGCGGTAGCTGTAGCCGCCGTAGTAGGCCAGGGTGATCGACTCCCGCTGGATCTCGGTGAGCGCGTCCAGGCAGCGGCGCACCCGCTCCCGGTCCAGGCTCGCCTCCACCGCCTCCGCCACCTCGTCCCGTGGAGTCTGGATGTCGGCGTTGCGCTGCTCGCGCTCGGCCGCCGCCGTGCTCGCGCGGACCCGGTCGATGGCGCGGCGGTGGGCAATCGTCAGGACCCACGTCGCCGCGCCACCCATCGCCGGGTCGAACCGCGCCGCGTTCCGCCACACTTCCAGGAGGACCTCCTGGGTTACCTCCTCGGACTGCGACGGATCGCGGAGAACCCTGCGGACCACCCCGTACACCGGTCCGGCCAACCGGTCGTAGATGGCTTCGAACGCGACCTGGTCGCCACGCGCCACGTGGACAAGCAGGTCGTCGAGGTCCCGCTCTCCCCTCCTATCGGTGGACGTCGATCTGAACCGGGACGCGTCCGAGTCGCTCGGGTTCACATGACACCCTTCGGAGTCAAGGTCGGATCGGATGGGTGCGGGACGGGAGAATCTTATTTATTCTGTGCCGCCGTGGCCGGCGTAGGGTAGCCACGGGCGCCGGGAAATCGCCGGGCCCGGCGCGGCCGTCCGGTTTGCCAGGAAATGGGCGCCACCCGGCTAAGCTTGCTCGTCTGCCACTAGCCTGCGGACTTCACGGAAGGGGCGGTCATGGCTGACGCCGCGCGTACGGCCCGGTCGATGTGGACGCTGTTCGAGCCGATCCACGCGGTGACGTATTTCTCGCCAGAGGCGCGTTCGGCGTTCGAGCAGGCCGGCCTGCGCGGGTTCTGGCGCGGCTACTTCGCGGGCCGCGCCGCGCCGCTCGGACCGGCGAGCCCGGCCGTGGTCACCGCGTCGTTCTTCAACTTCTCGCCGGCCTTCGTCGCCCGCGCAATCCCCGGGGTCTGGGCGCTGATCTCGCCGGAGGAGGCGCTGCGCGTCCGCGCGGCGGGCGCGGCGCAGTCGCTGCGCGGCCTGTTCACCGGGCTGGAAACCGAGGCGGCGGCCGGCGCCGACCTGCTCTGGCGCGTTATCGGCGACCTGGACTGCCCGGGCCGGGTGCTGGCCGCGGCGAACGCCGCGCTGCCCGATCCCGGGGACGGGCCGTCGGCGTCTTTTGACCGGCTGTGGCAGGCGGCCACCGTGGCGCGCGAGCACCGGGGCGATGGTCACTTCGCCGCGCTGGCCGCCGCCGGGTTCGACGGGTGCGAGGCCGTGGTCCTGCGCTGCGGCCTGGACCTGCGGCGGGAGGACATGCAGCCGATCCGGGGCTGGACCGACGAGCAGTGGGACGCCGCCCAGGCCCGGCTGGCCGACCGCGGCCTGCTGAACGCCGACGGCAAGCTCACCAGCGAAGGCCTGGACGCGCACGCGGCCATCGAAGACGCCACCGACCGGGCCGCCGCCCGCCCCTGGACCCGCCTCGGCGAGCAGGCCACGGCCGAACTACGCGCGGTGCTTACCCCGCTCGCCCAGGCCTGCGCGAGCCTCATGCAGTTCCCCAGCCCGATCGGCGTTCCGGCTCCCGGCACTGTGTTCTGATCCGACGTCGCACGACCCTCCGGCATCCCGGCTTGCCGCATCGAAGATCGCCCGGTCGCCGAAGATCTACCCTCAGCGGCTAGGAGCACCGCCAGCAAACTCTTCTCCATCTCCGGAACCGGCGGTGGCGGGCTCGCCCCGCCTGCGTCACGCTCCCCTCACCGTTGCAATGAGCGGTTTGAATGGCAGCGCCGACGGGCGGGGAGGTCCCGGTACGGCAATGACCGTTGAGGATCCACGACTCCCTGGACCGGGCGCTCGCTGGCACTTCATCGGTGCTCGGAACGGGCGCGGGCCGCCGATGACGTCAATCACGGCACCGGGAGGATAGAGAAGTAAGAGGGAGCGAGTTTCAGCCGGGATCGGGCCGCGAAGCCCGCCCAACTCAGCCGAGAGCAACCCGGCTCCCACCCACCTCAAGGGCCAGCACGGGAGTCAGGCAAGAGACTCGATGAACGTCGCCTGGTTCGGCTCGAACAGCGATTCCATCGAGGCCATCGCCGCAGCAACCTCTGCATCACTGCCACCAAAATCCGGCGGCGTATCCGGCAGGCCCGGCACCTCGCCCGCGAAGAACGCCGCGCTCCGGGCCACCAGAGTCAGTTCGGCGGAAGGGAAAAAGATCAACCTCAGATTGATCACCCCTTCGTTATTGGACGGCACTGAAGCGTCAACATTCCACGACGTGCGAGCGGTAGAGCGTCGCTCGGTTCGCCACTCGAAGGCCTCAACGCCGCCCAGGATGATCAGCCCGGTGTTAGCCATCCGCAGCTGCTCTGCAACACGAAGATCGAATAGCAAGCCGACGCGCATGTTCACCGGGTCCAAGACTGCTTCAACCAGGGGTGCGCCTACCAGAGCGTCCTTCTCAGTGAGCGGATCCATCTCCGGGCTGCCCAATAGGGCAGTCACCGAAGCGCCCGCGAGCAGATCACGTGGCGTGATCACGGCCTCCACTCCCAATGCCAGAACGGGTCTGACCGGGCGATTGTCTGGCCGTTGAAGGGATTCACTGTCTGGCCACTCTCGTTGGAGTACGACACGTAGCCGTTCGCGTAAGGATACTTCCCTGATGTCACCGGGTCCATCACACGGACACCCGTCACGCGGGGATCGAGCGGGTCGCCACCGCTGCCGCCAGTGAACTGGAAGCCGTTCCCGCTCCGTACCGGCAGTGGGCCTTCCGCGCCTTCAGGAACGGGGATCACCTCACCGTTTGGATGGGCTATGAACCTGACGCCAGTGTCTCCTGCGGATCCTTGGTCCGTTGGTGGCCTCCTCGGGGGACCGGTGTCCGGGGGCGAGGGCGGGGCGGTCGGGGGACCGTTGTCGGGCGGGGTGCCCGAGGGGCCTGTGTCGGGAGGGCTTGTGTCCGGGGGCGTGGGCGGGGCTGGCGGCGGGCCGGTGTCAGGTGGCGGGGCCGTAGGCGGGGTCTTGGGCTTCCCCTTTCCGTTGCCTTTCTGGTTGCCCTTGGCTTGTTGCTGCTGGCGCTCGTAGGCTCCTTCTAGGGAGGTGTACTCCTGCTCGGCCGCTGTCACCGCAGCCTCGGCGGCGGCAGCGGCCTGGGACCGTTCTACGGCTGTGGCCTGTTCCTCGGCGGCGTAGCTTGCGGCGTCCGAGGCCTGGCCTTTCGCGGCGGCTGCCTCCTCTTCGGCCTGTTGCCACTCCCCGAAGAGGGTGTTGGCCTTGGCCTGCAGGGACTTGCCTGCTGCATTGTCGGCCGCCGCCGCGGTGTCCGCCGTGTCCTCAGCGGACTTATATTTCTCGATGTTTCCTTCGACGGTCTGGTCTTTTACCTGTTTCGTGCCCTTCTGGACCGTGACCTGTTCCAGCTGCAACTTGCTGGACTGTTGCGTGGTCCATATGCAGTACCTCGTCATGAATCCGTTCAGGGTCAGGACCTCAGTGCACTGTTGGACCCGTTGGCTTGTGGTGACCGACACCCAGCGGAGTTCAGTCACCATGTTCGGGACTGTCTTATACAGATGCTGCTGGAGGGCGTCGATGGCGAGCTGGTCGTCGGATGCGGCCGCTTCCTTGGTCCCGGCCTTGGCGAAGTCCGCACTAGCCTCCGCGCTGATGCTGTTGTATTGGGCCTTCAGCGCGGATGCCTGGCTGTTGAGTTCGCGGGCCTGCGTGGCGTCGGCTGACGAGGCGCGCTTGGCAGCGGCCGCGGCGTTCTCGGCGCTGCTGGCGGCGGCCTTGGCCCGGGCGGCGACTTGCTCGGCCTCGGCGAGGCGGCCAGCGGCGGCCTGCACCTCGCCCTCGGTGACGGTGCCGGTCCCGCCCTGCGAGGACGGGGAGTGGCCGGTGGGGTCGGCGATCGACATGGGGTTGTCGTCGGCGTAGGCATGCAGGTTGTCGGTGACCGCCGCGCCGCCCTCGCCGCCGGAGTAGGTGTCCTGGTTGCCGAATCCGCCGTTGCCCGGCCGGTAGAACCGCGCGCCCATGTCCACCTGCTGGGTAATGGGGTCGGTCCACTGCCCTTGGTAGCCGAGCTGGATCGCGGGTCCGGTCGTGGCGAGGACCTGGCCCCACGGGCCGTAGGTGGTGGATCCCGTCAGGCTGGTCCCGGTCGCGGCGAACACTCCGGACAGGTCGCCATGCTGGTTGACGAGTGCCAGCGTTTTCCCGGCGGCAGTATCGACCCCGACGATCGCGCCGGCCGGGTCTCGCGAGTAGGTCTCCGAGGAGTCGGATGCAACCTGATCGGTCATCCCGTCGTAGGTCAGCGGGATGGTGGTGCCAAGAGACAAGTTCTGGGCTGTCACCAGGCGACCCAAGGCGTCGTAGGCGTAGGACGACGCCGATCCAGACGTAATCTGCTGACCGTAGGCGTCGGTGGTGGACGTCGAGGTCGTGCCGCCCGAGCTGACCTCGCTGGCCAGGTCGCCGTCGGCGGTATAGGTGTAGGTGTTGCCGTTGCTGTCGGAGATCAGCTCGTCGCGGGCGTCGTAGGTCTGGGTGACGCCGTTGTCGTTGACCAGGTTGCCGTCGGCGTCGTAGCCGTAGGTCTGGGTCGTCGGTGACCCGGCGGCCGGTGTGGCCGTCCAGGAGGTGAGCCGGTCGGCTAGGTCGTAGCCGTAGGAGTTGCTGACCGTGCCGTTGCCGCCGCCCGGGGTGGCCAGGCCGCTGGTGGTCATCGAAGTGAGATCGTCGTTGGCGTTGTAGCCGTAGTCGATCGCGGCGACTTGCGTGCCGCCGGCGGTGGCGACGGTGTCGGAGGTCAGCCGGTGCATGCTGTCGTATCCGAAGCTCTGGGTGTCGTTGCCGGTCCCGTAGGAAATCTGGGTGACCTGGCCCAGGGTGTTGTAACTGTAGGTACCGGTGGTACCGGAGGCGGCGTCGGTGTCGGTGGCTAGCCGCCCGGCGCCGTCATAGGTATACGTAGAGGTGCCTGCGGCGTCGGTGGCCGAGGCGAGCTGGGCACTGGCGTTATAGGTGAACGTGGAGGTGCCGGCCGACCCGGACGCCGACAGCAGCAGGCCCCGGTCGTCGTAGCCGAACGATTCGGAGGTGGCCGGCTGGTAGCCGGGCGTGCCGGAGGTGCCGACGGCGCTGGTCGCCGCGGTCAGCAGCCGCCCCGCAGTGTCATAGGTGAAGGTGCGCGTCGCGGTCGGCGCACTGCCGCCAGAGCCGGACTGGCTGGTCAGGTCGCCCAGCGCGTCGTAGCTGCTGTTGATTTGAACGCCGCCCGGCAGGTCCTGCGTGACCAGGTCGCCGTTGGCGTCGTAGATGCCGGTCGTGGTCGAGTTCACCGCGCCGCTGTAAGCCGCGGTCGACGGCTCGGTGACGGTCTGCGGCAAGCCGAGCGAGTTGTAGCTGGTATAGGTGGTGTTACCGTTCCCGCCGGTCAGCGCGGTGAGGTTCCCGTTCAGGTCGTATCCGTAGCTGACCGTGATGGAATTGCCCGACGAGACCGGCTGGGTCTGGGACAGAAGGAGGCCCGTCGCGTCATAGGTGGCGGTCGAGGTGTCGCCGCGGAAGTCGGTCGCCGAGGTGATGTTCCCGTCGGCGTCGTAGCCGACCGACGCGGAACGCAGCACCGTTCCCGTCGCGTTGAGTTGCGAGATCCCGGTCGGTCGGCCGGCCGGGTCGTAGCTGAGCGTCACGGCGGTACCGTCCGGCGAGGTGGTCTTGGTCAGGTTCCCGTCCAGGTTGTAGGCGTAGCTGGTCGTGTTCCCGGCACCGTCCGTGCTGGAGATCACCTCGCCGATGGGGTTGTAGGCCGAGGTCGTGGTCACACCGGTGGGCGCGGTCTGCGAGACCTGCTCGCCCGCGGCGTTGTAGCCGTAGGTGGTGGTGTAGGCGGCGGAGGTGTTCTGCCGGACCAGGTCGGTGGTGGTGATCAGGTGACCGAGGCCGTCGTAGGTAGCCTGCGTCTGCGCGCCGGTCGGGTCGGTGACGCTGGTCTGCTGGCCGGCTGGGTCGTAGGTGTAGGTCCACACCCCGCCATTTGGGTCGGTCTGGCTGGCCAGGTCGCCGAGCTGGTCGTAGCTGAACTGGGTAACGTGGCCCAACGGGTCGGTGACCTTGGTTTCCTGACCCACGCCGTCGTAGGCCATGGTGGTGGTGCCGTTGACCGGCGTGCTGGATCCGGGTGGGGTGTAGGAGGGATCGGTGACCGAGATCTCCTGGCCGTCGGTGTCGTAGGCGGCGGTGGTGACGTTGCCGTCCGCGTCGGCGGACTCGACCTGATCGCCGAAGGTGTCGTAGCCGACCGTGACGACGGGGTTGGCGGTGACCGGCGCGGCACCGTTGCCGGTCTGCGTCGGCACGGCCGGGCCGGTCGCCACGACCGGACGGCCCGCCTGGTCGTCCTGTATGAGTGTGGTATTTCCGTCCGGGTCGGTTACGGAGGTGACCAGCCCGCGCTCGTCCCGGGTGTAGGTGGTGGTCAGGTTCGTCGAACCGTCCTGGATGGTCTGCGACAGCTCCTGGTCCATCGCGTTGTAGGTCGCGGTTACGGTCTGGGTGCTTCCGCCCTGGGCCAAGGTCTGGGCGACGACGTTCCCGTCGGCGTCGTAGCTGGCCGTGCCGGTCAGGTCGGTACCGGATGGGTCCTGGGTCTGGGACACCAGCTGGGAGGCGGCGTTGTAGGCGCTGTCGGTGACCAGGCCGCCCGATTCGGTCTGGGTGACCAGGTCCCCGGCTGCGTCGTAGCCGTAGGTAGTCACCAGCTGTTCCTGGGTACTCCCGGCGACGACGACGTAGGAGGACGCGACCTGGTCGTTGTCGTAGTAGGTGTAGTAGGTCGTCGTCCCGATGGCGTTCGTGACCGAAGCCAGCCGTCCGGCCGGGTCGTAGGCCCGGGATTCTTCCACCAGGTTCTCCGGCGGTATCGGGTTGCTCGGGTTGCCCGTGTAGCCCTCGACCGTGGTGGACGCGAGATCTCCGCTGGCGTTGTAAGCGAAGGCGGTCACCTGCCCGTCCGGGGCTGTCTCGGTGGCCCGGTCGCCGAGCGGGTCGTAGGTGTAGGAGATCGTGTTGCCCAGCGGGTCGGTGACCGAAGCCAGCTCTCCGTGGGAGTTGTAGGTATTCGTGGTGGTCCGGGACGGATCCCCGCCGGTCGTGTCGCTGACCGTGGCGGTCAGTACGTCCGAGTCAGCGTCGTAGGTATAGCTGGTTACCTCGGTGTGCACCGCGCCGGTCACCCGGTCGGTCACCGGCGGGTCCGTCACCGTGACCGGCCGGTCAAGGCCGTCGTAGGTGTAGCTGATAGTGAGCCCCGCCGGGTAGGAGTCGGAGACCTGCGTCTGGGTCAGCTCGCGGCCCAGGTTGTCGTAGGTGTATTTGGTGACGAGCCCCAGCGGGTTGATCACCTGCATGACGTCGCCGGCCGCGTCGTAGGCGTAACTGGTCACGCCCCCTCTAGGGGAGGTGACCGAGGCGAGCAGGTCGGGAGGTTCGGTCCCGCCGCCGATTGCGGCCTCCGTGCCTGCGGTGTAGGCGTAGGCCGTCTTGCAACCCGACGGGCACGCGCTGGTCGCCGGTGACGTGGCCGCCGCGATCTGGCCCAAGGGCGTGTAGCTGGTCATGGTGTCGTAGGTGGGGTCGGTAGGCGAGGAGGACCTGGGGCCTCGCTGGTCGGTGACCTGGTCGTTGCGCGGATCAAGCGGGTTGGCCAGGTCCTCGTAATAGGACGCATAGGAGGTCTGGCAGTTATTGATGGCCGCGCATGTGGTCACCGACGTCACGTTGTTGTGCGCATCGAAGGTCGTATAGGTGCTGTCGCCCTCCGGGTCGGTAACCGTCGACGCGCGGTCGGCCGCGTCGTACCCGTAATAGGTCACGCCGCCGAGTACATTGGTGAGTCGCACCAGCGACCCGCTGGCGTACATGTACTCGCTTGTCGCGCCGACCGGGTTCGTGACCGTGACGGTCTGGGTGTTGACTGGCGGGACCGCGGACGTCGTCACCCCGGACGGCAAGTCCTGGCTCTCCAGGGCGTCGTAGTGGCTGGTGACGTCGGTGGAGGCGAGCTGGCCGGAGTAGAAGGACACGTCGGCGATCGACCCGTTGAACGGGCCGTCCGGTTGGCCGGGCTGGGGGTCCTTCGGTCCGGTACCGAGGTAGGCGGTGTACCCGGTGGCGGACGCGGAGCCAGGCGTGATCTGGGCGGTGGCGATCGACGTGCCGTCTTCGTACAAGGTCGCGGTCTCGCTGACCGACCCCGGCTTGCACGTGTACGATCCCGTCGGGCACGTGATCGGCGGGCTTAGCGTGAGAATCGCCTGGTGCCACTTGCCGTCAGCGACGTTCGCCGATTCGCAGAAACCTACATAATCGTCGGCGACGAGCGTGCTGCCGACCATTCCTTCCAGGCAGTAACCGGCACCGTAATCTGCGGCATCAGTAGAGAGCCAGAGCGCCATTGGCTCGCCGCCGTTCTGCGGGGAACTGGACGACAGCAGGGTCCCGTCCGATTTCGTGCTGAACCACAGCTCCACGGCCTCGGCGCCGGTGCCGGCGAAATAGCCGCCGGGGATGCTGACCTGCGACGTGCTTCCGTTGAAACTGGCCGCGTTCCCGTTCGCGAAGCCGGCTGGGCCGGCCGCGCCCAGGGTGACGTTGGAGTAGGTCGCCGGCGGGCGCGGGCTGGCGGAGTTGGCCGGCGAGCCGACCAGGTCCTGGGCCAGCGGGCCCGAGGTGTCGTTGAGCGGCCAGAAGTCCTCGGGCGAAGAACCCAGCACGGCGCCGTCGTAGGCGGCCGTGGAGGCGCCCGACACCGGGCCGCTGTAATTCCATGCCCCCCCGGCGTCGTCGGTCAGCGAGCTGACCCGGTCGTTGACCGTGTCGTAGGTCGCGGACAACTCGGTGCGCCCGGCCGGGCTGGTGACCGAAGTCAGTTCCGCGGCCGGGTGGGTTTCGGCCGCGTACTGCGCGGCGACCGTCCCTACGCTGGGCAGCTGGTCGTGGTAGATCGACACGTCAGCCATCGACCCGTTGAAGTAGGACCACGACGAGTAGTACGCGTTCTCCGCGATCGTGCCTGCGCCAAGCAGCGCGTACCCGCTGGTAGGCGCGGTGAAGCCTGCCGTGGAGGTGGCGACCTCCGCGCCGTCCAGGTACAGGGCCTGGCCGGGAATCAGCACCGCCTGGTGCCAGGCGCCGTTGTCGACCGCCGCCGGCGACGACATCGCCTTGGATCCGGCGTAGCCCTGCAGGTCGCCGTTGCTGCCGATCCATAGCAGCGGTGTGGCAGGGGTGCCGGTGCACAACGAGCCGCAGTTGGAGGGCAAGGCTCCGGTCAGGCCAAGCAGGACGCCGGACGCGGCGCTGGTCTTGAACCACAGGCTCACCGCCAGGCTGTCAGTGGCGCCGCCGGTGAGTACCCGGCCGGTGTCGGAAATGCTCTTGCAGGAGCTCGCCTGGCCCGGCGTCGTGCACCACGCGCCGTCCAGCGGGATGAAGGAGCTGGTCCCGTTAAAGCCGGTCGCGGTCACGCCCGCCACCGGGCCGGCCACGCCCGGGGTGGTGCCGAACTCGTCCGCCGGGGGGTCGACGGTGGTCTGGTCGTCGGCCGGGATCTGGTTGACGGCCGCCGTTGCGCCGGCCGGTTCGTCCAGCCGGTAGTAGCTGGTCGGGTCGGCGTTCAGCACGGACGTCGGGGCGTGCGAGCCGTTGGTGATGTAGCTATAGGTGGTGCACGCGGTGGTCGTCCCCGGCGGACACACGGAGGTCAGCAGGTCCCCTTGGTAGCCGTAGGTCCAGGTCAGCGCGGTTCCCTGCTGGCCTGCCGTGACCGGGTCGGTCGAGATCGTGGCCACGTGCGGGTATGCGGCGCCACTGGGCGTGGACCAGGTCAGGTGCAGCGCACGCCCAGAGGTGGTGTTTGTGATCGTGGTCAGGACGCCCGAGCTGTAGCTGAACGTCTCGGCTTTCCCCGTGTTGTCGGTGATCTGCGAGATCAGCCAGTTGGACCCGTTGGCCTGCGTGAAGTCGTAGGTAGAGCCGGTTTGGTCGGTCACCGAGAACCCGCCGCCGCTCACCGCCGCGACCACCGCATACATGTCCTGCGGTGGCGCGTACCCTCCGGCGGAGTTCTTGGCGAACCGGACCTGCTCCCCGTCCGCCTCGGTCAGGATCAGCGCCCCCGACCCGTCGGGGTCCGGGACCAGCGACATGTCCAGTACCGACGACCAGCCCGCCCCCAGCGCCTGTGACGTGCGCGGGTCCAGCGAGTTGTAGGTCCGGTCGATCGACAGGGCCGGGCCCACGGTGGCCACGCCGGCGTCGGTCGCCTGCAGGGAGACGTTTCCGGTGCGCGGATCTACGGTCTTACCGGACCCGCTGTAGTCGGTGCTGCCCAGGTCGGAGGTCATGATCGGGTTTCCGTCGTCGGCCTGGTAGGTATCGCCGAGCCGACCGGAGACCGCCGGCTGGGCGTTCCCGACCACGAACGAGATGGGGGTCGTCCAGGTGATCCCCGAGCCCGTTAGCGACGGCGGGGGGACCAGGTCGCTGACCGTGACCTGCCAGTAGTATGTGGTCCCCCAGGTCAGATTGGTGGCCGAGGTCCAGTTGCTGCCGCTGTTCGCGACCCACCCGGAGGACGCCACCACCGTCGCGGTGCTGGGGTTGGGGCCGTTGAGGATCCGGAAGGCGTAGGAGAAGTCCGGGCTGGCCGGGTACCCGCCTGGCACGACCGCCGACGCGCTCAGCTCGGGAGTCTGGGAGTCCACGTCGGTGCCGGGCAGCGGCTCCTGCTCGTTGATCGCGGGCGGGTACTGCTGGATCGTGTACGGCGCGCAGTACTCGTTCCCGCCTTCGGCGGAAAAGTACGTTCCCGAGGCGCTCACCATGTCCCAGCAGATCTCGTACGATCCGGGATTCTCCGCCGGGGTGACGCTCTCCACTGTCGCGTTACTGCCAGGCGCCACGGTCGCGCTGATCCCGACGTTCGCGCCGGTGGTCAGCGGGGTTCCTGTGCCGTTGGTATCCCCAGAGGGGAACACCTGCGAACCCAGCGCGTATCCGGTCCACGTGTTGGTCCCGGTGTTGGTCACGGTCACCGCGATCCGGCCCGTCTGATCAGCCATCGGCACCGTGTCGAAGCTCGACGCCACGCTGTAGGAGGCGTTATCGGTGCCGCCGCCCTGCATCAGCGCGGTCAGCGAGGCCGGTGCGCCAGCAGGCGACGGTGCCGACGCGCTGGGCAAGGGTGACTCGGAAGCCGAAGGCGACGGGGAGGCTGAAGGGGTCGGCGAGGCCGAAGGGGTCGGCGAGGCCGAAGTCGTCGAGGAAGCCGAGGGCGACGGGGATGGCGACGCGCTGGGCTGCGCGGAACCCCCGGACGCCGACCCGAGGACCAGCTGACCCGCCGCCATCGGCGCCGAGCCGGTGACCACCAGCGTCCGGGAACCCACCGGCGGCGGAGCCTGAGCCGGGGCCGGCGCCGGGTGTCCGCCGAGAGCTCCCAGGGTCAGGTGAGCCTGCGTCGCCGAGGCTGGCACGTCATGCGCCCTGCCCGCTGCAGTCCCGATGCGCTCCGCGGGCCCGGCCGCGTACCCGAACATCTTCGGTGACGGCACCCCGTTGGCGGTGGCGGCCGGCGTCGCCGAGGCACCTGGAACGCTGACCACCACGCACCACATCGCCACCGTCGCGAATGCCACCACACGCAGCCACGACCGAGACCAGGCCGGGCCGCGACTCCGGCCGCGCCCAGACAACCAAGCCGACATGCTCGACTCCCAAGGACAACACGTAGCGGATCAGGGCCTGAGCAGACCCGGGCGGTCAGGACCCGGGCGATGGGGCGTTCGCGGCCAGGGAGCGGATCACGTTGTCGATCCGCCCGGCCGCCTCAGCCTGTGGCACGACGGCGGTGTTCGGCGTCCCGGCTACCGCGGCGGTACCCGGGGCGGTGACCAGCAGGAAATGTTGGTGCGGGTTGGTCTGGCTGGCTGCCAGGACGTTGGGAGCGGCGTCGCTGGTGGCGACGATCACGCCGCACTGCCGCTCGATCAGCGTGTTGAGCATCGGCCCGACGTCAGTCGGACCGGTGTCAGACAGGTAGGACACCATGACGTGGGTGGCCAGCGACGCGGACTCCATCGCCGTCCATACCGGTGCCGCTGTTGTGCCGGGTGCGATCCCACCCGGGCCGGTCAGCAGGCACGCCGAGACGTTCAGGTAATGACGAGCTTGCGGTACCTGAGTCGGCGCCGGCCACAGGGCCCAGGCCCCCGCCGCGGCGGCGATGGCGATGGCCCCCGCGGCCAGCCGTATCCTTATGCGCCCGGTCCTGGTCAGCACAGTTCCGCCGTCCCATCCCTCGCTGGGCTGTTCAGCGAGGCCACTTTAGGGACGCGCCTGCGCACGGCGTGTGGAACTAGTGTGGAAGCGAGCCGGTCAGCACGTCGTGCTGGAGGGCTTCCAGCCTGGCGGTGTCGAGACCCCGCAATTGAAACGCCCTGATGCCGTCGTGGCACGCGGCCGCGGCTTCCGCGTCACGCTCACTGCGGTACAAGCTGGTGATCAGCAGCTGCCAGACCTTGCCGTCGTCGGGCCGGTGGGCCGCCAGGCCTTCCAGTTCACCGACGGCCTCCCATGGTCGGCCGACGGCGATGCGGGCCTCCAGGCCGGTGATCAGCGCCGCCCGGTGCAGGTTCTGCAGCCGGGCGATCTCCGGGGACGCGAACGGCCAGTCCGCCGCGTCCGACAACGGCGCGCCGCGCCAGAGGCTCAGCGCGGCATCCAGCGTGGCCGCCGCCTCCTCGTGCAGACCCTGCTGGAACTGGCGGCACCCGGCCACCGCCTGCCGCTCGAACCGGACCGCGTCGACGCAGTCGGAGGCGATGTCCAGCCGGTACGCCACCCCGCCCCGCACGGTGTCGCTGACCAGCGCCCGGTCGTTGCCCACCACCGCGCGCAGGGCCTTGCGGATGTGCGCGGCGTGACTGGCCGTCGTCCGGGCGGCTCCCTCTCGCCGGTCATCGCCATACAACTGGCGCGCCAGCTTCAGCGCCGTCAGCGAATAGCCTTTCGCGCACACCAGCGCGAGAATCACCACCCGCTCCATCGGGCGCAACGTCACGCGCTGACCGCGCCAGTGCAGCACCGTCGGGTCGCCGAGGACCGCCAGATCGAACATGATCCCTCACAGAGGCCCAGATCCGACCCCCCAACCGAGCAAAGTACTGGCGGCATGACAAGGTCATGACATCTTCTGTCACTGATGCTGAAGTGCGTCCCGGCCTGCTCCGGGCTCCCAGCCTGGGCTGGTCGCGGGCCGGACGGTTCAAGGCCCGCTCGCACTGATCCGATCATGAATTCTTGGTGATATGTATACAAAAGCGAGTTAATAAGTCGTAACCTGTCGTAACCAGACGATCGCACGTGCTTGGGTTGGCCTGACTGGAGCTCAGCATTGAACCCGCGAGTACCTGTCCGCGCTCTGAACCGGCCGCCGGATGGCCCCATTGGTGAGGGCGGCGATGCTTTCGTGAGCGCTCGTTTAAACCCGATGAGCTCAGGCCCGCTCGGGGCCGGCCTCCGCATCCGGGTGCTAGGCCCGATGCTGATCGCGCAGGCCGGGACGGAAATCCGAGCCCTCGCGGCTGGCCAGCGCACGGTCCTGGGGCTGTTGGCGCTCAGCTACGGTTCGCCGGTGCGGCGAGAGTCGATCATCGATGTGCTATGGGGTGACCAGCCGCCCACCAGGGCTGCGGGCATCGTCCAGACCTACATCAGCAGGCTGCGATCGGTTCTTGACCCGGTCGGGGCGGGCGGGAGGGTGCACCTGCCCGCGAGCGACGGGGCCGGTTACCGCTTGCAGGCGACCGCGGATGAGCTGGACCTGCTGGAGTTCCGGTGGCTGGTCGACAGCGCGCGCCAGGCCTGCACGGCCGGTGATGCGGATCGGGCCTGCCGTGCGTATGAACGGGCGGTGGCCTTGTGGCGGGGGGAACCGCTGGCGGATGTCGATGCCCTGCGCGGGCATCCCGCGGTGGTGGCGCTGGCTGATGAGCTAGCCGCGGTGGTGCTGGAGTACGCCGATTCCGCGGCCTTGGCTACTGACGGGTGGCAGGATCGGGTGCTGCCTCATCTGCGGGCGCTGGCCGCCCGGGATCCCCTGCACGAAGCCTCGCACGCGCGACTGATGACGGCTCTGAGCGGTGCCGCGAGGCAGGCGGAGGCGCTGCGTGAATACCATGAGCTGCGGCGGCGCCTGGACGAGCAGCTGGGCGTGCGTCCGGGCCCGGCGGTGCGCGAGGCCTACGCCCAGATATTGCGCCAGGAGGCTCCCGCCCGGGCCAGGCCGGGTGCCACCGGTGACGGCTGGCCACCGGTGTTCCAGCTTCCGGCCGCGCTGGCGGACTTCACCGGCCGGGAGGCGGAGTGCCAGCGCATCGTCGGCGCCGTCTCGGCGGGCGATCATCCTGGGGTGCCCGTGGTGGCGATTTCCGGGCCGCCGGGCGCCGGGAAGACCGCCGTGGCCCTGTACATCGCGCACAAGCTGAGGGACCAGTTCCCCGACGGCCAGCTCTGGGTGGAGCTGACCGGATCGTCGGCGCGGCCCCGGACCGCCGGCGAAGTTCTCGGGGAACTCCTGCGCGCGCTCGGCGTGGACGGCTCCGGTATCCCCGATGGTGATGCCGAACGGGCCGTGTGTTACCGGTCGCGCCTGGCGGGGCGACGGATCCTGGTGGTGGTCGATGACGCCGCCAGCGCCGGCCTGGTCCGGCTGGTGACACCGGGCACGGCCGGGTGCGCGCTCATCGTCACGAGCAGGACCAGGCTCGAGGGCCTGGACGGCGCGCACCTGGTGCCGCTGGAGGCGATGACCGCCGACGACGCGGTCGGCTTGCTGGCCAGGATCATTGGTCCGCGCCGGATCGGGGCCGAACCGGACGCGGCGCGGGAGCTGGTGCGGGCCTGCGGGGCACTGCCGCTGGCGGTGCGTATCGTAGGCGCCAAGCTGGCCACCCGGCCGTCCTGGCCGGTCTCGGCGATGGCCGGAAGAATCACCCAGGGAAACAGCCTGATCGGTGAGCTGGAGGCCGGCGATCTGTCGGTGCGGGCGAGTATCGCGTCCAGCTACGAGTCCTTGCCCGAACGGCTCCGCCGGGCGTTCCGGTTGCTGGCCCTGCTCGGCCCGTCCGACTTCGCCGGATGGGTGGTCGGCGCCTTGCTCGGCGACGCCGAGTCCGACCAGGAGACCGATGTCGTCGGCGATCTGACCAGCCGGTCCCTGCTCACGCCGCTGGGCGTGGACGCTACCGGCGAACCCCGGTACCGGATGCACGACCTGCTGCGTGAGTACGCCTCCGTCCGCCTGGCCGAGGAGTCCGACTCGGACCAGACCGAAGCGCTGGACCGCCTGCTCACCGGATGGCTTCAGCTCGCCCAGCTCGCCGACAGCCGGCTGCCTCCCGAACCGTTCTTCCCGCCGCCCGTCCCGCAGCCACGGCCGGTGCTGATACCCGCGCAGGTGGCCGATCGGCTAACCGCAAACCCCATCGCCTGGTTTGCCTCGGAGCGGATCAACCTGTGCGCCGCGGTCGGGCAGGCACGCGACCTTGGTCGGCCGGACCTGACCCGCCAGCTGGCCGCGCACCAGAGCGCCTTCCAGCACCTCCAGGACCGCCACGACGACGCCGAACAGTTGTGGCGCATCGTCGCCGACAGCGCCGGTCGATCGGGAGACGCGGCCGCGGCCGCGTTCGCCCGGCTGAGGATCTGCTCGTCAATCGCTTCGCGCGGCCGTTCGGCGGAAGCGCTGGACGGGTTCAGCCGGTGCGTGGAGGAGCTGAGCGAGGCCGGGGAACTCGAAGCGGCGGCCTTGGCCTTCTACTTGCGCGGCTTCTGCCGGGTGGACCTCGACGATTTCGCGTTGGCCCGAAGCGACGCGGAAGCCGGGATCGCCCTGGCCCAGCGGGCGGGATCGACGCAGGCCGAGTTCGTCAACCGGCAGGTGCTGAGCCTCGCCCTCGCGAGCCTGGGACTCGCCGATGAGGCCGTAGAACAAAGCGAGCGGGCGCTGACCATGGCCGTCGGCCTGGAAGCGCCAACCTATGAGCTCACCGCGCTGCACAGTCTCGCTCACACCTGCAATCTCACCGGCCGGTTCGACCGCGCGGTACCGGTTTGCCTGCGCCGGATCGAGATCAGCCGGAGGCTAGGGCGCAGCTGCGGCGAGGCCCTGGCCCTGGGCGTGCTCGGCGACGCCTATGCGGGCCTGGGCCGCTACCAGGAAGCCGCCGACAGCCTGCTCCGGGCCCTGCCGATCTTCCGCGATCACGGCGTAGCGCGCCTGCACGGGCTGTGCCTGCTGAAGCTCGGCCGGGTCTATGAGGCAGTGGGTCGTTTCCCCGAGGCGATCGGTTATCTCGAGGAGAGCCAGGTGATATTCCAGCAACTCCGCGTCCCGCGCAAGGCCGAGCTGGCCAGTGCGGCCCTCGACCGGTGTCGCGCGGCGGCGCGGGCCGAGGGCGATCGTTAAGGACATCGGTAGCGGCACGTTAACCGCTGGCGGGGGATCCACCAGGCGGCCGCGCGGCCGCGGGACTCGGCGCGGGTGAGGAGTTCGGCTTCCAGCATGTTGTGCAGGCTGCCGCGGCCCAGGCCGCCTGCTTCGGGGAAGGTGAGCAGGCGCCTGCCCCAGGTCACCAGCGCGTCGGAGTCGGTCCGGGTGGCCAGCAGCCGCCGGCGGTCGCGCAGGGCCAGGAACAGGTACATGGCCGTCCGCTCGTCCGACTCGTCGCTCCGCACTCCGCGCATCAGCAGGTCGCAAGCGGCATCGAGGTCGTCGGGATCCGGCCGCGCCGCACCGGGCCAGGCATCGCGGTACCGGTCGTAGCTCAGCCGCCCGACCATCAGCGCCACATCCCGCCAGGCCGGACCGCCGGAGGGTAGCTCGTAGAGCAGCGCGGAAGAGATCGCGATGGCCTCGTTACGGTCGGCGCGGACCGCGGACACCGCGGCGGGATCGTCGTGATTCAGCCGCGCGGCCGCGCGGGTGAGCCGCTGATAGAGCAGGCTAGCGAGCAGGGCACGCGCCTGGGCGGCCTGCCGGGGCCCTCCGCTGGGCTCGGGGACGCGCACCACGGCGGACAGGGCCGCGCGGGCCTGCTCGATCGCCGCGTCCAGATCCTGGTCCGGACTTGCCGCGCGCTCGGCCAGGTCGCTCATGACCGATCCTCCCGGCGCCTGGCCAGGTGACGGCCGGCTCCGTCAGCGTCATACTCGGCCGTCACCTGGACCCTCGGCGTCACGGCGGCCATCACCGTGACCAGCTAGAGGTAGGGGAAACCGGAGTCCGGTGACCGCGGCCCGAACCACGGACCCCGGTCGGCGGCCTTCCGCAGCAGGAATAACAGCATGCACACGAATACATGTAAACCCCCCCAAGGGCTGACTATTCGTTGACCGGCGCCTACCCCACGGCGGGCTAAGGCCGGGACTAACAGCTTCGCGCCGCCTACCACGCGGCGGACGTCACACAGGCTCCGCAGGTTCTTCGCAGGCACTCCCCTCCCGAGTCCCATGAACATCAGGGTGAGTTTAATGTAGCTCGGTAAAGGATGTCTGTGTATACATAATTTACGTCAATTAAGATCCGGTTCCGGATCCTCGTCTGTTGAGAAGGCCGGCCGGCTCACGAGATCCTCGGCGGCGTAAGCGAACTCGGCGGCGGGCGGGTAGGCCGCGGTGGCCGCGAGCCAGCGGGTGCGCAGCGAGCCGATGATCTCCCCGGGTAGCGCGCCGGCCGCCGTTCCGCCGGCCAGGATCTCCACCGGCCCCAGCACGTACACCTCGGCCAGGGTCGGCAGGTCGGCGAACTCGGCCGCGGGGCATGAGCCGCCCGGCAGCCGGGTGGCCCGCTCGATCAGGCCCGCGCCGAGCTGCCAGACCGCCTGCCCTTCCCCGGCCAGGAGGCACTCCACCGCGGCCAGGATCTCCACCGCCATCGCGTACGACTCGGTGACCATCAGCCCGGCACCGAACTCCGCCGGGCTCGGCGCGTACGGCCCAGGTCCCGGGCCGCGCAGCCGGGCCAGAACGGCGAGATGGTCCAGGTGCGCCCCCTCGTGGATGCCGCGCCAGATCTGCTGGGCGAGCGGAGTGGCGGTGGACTGGACCTCGGCGACCGCGGTGCCCGGGCCGGGCAGCCCCGGCAGGCACATCCAGGTCCGCCGCGCCAGCCGCCTGGACACCGGCAGGCGCACGGTCACGTGCTCATCGGTGGGCAGCGGCCGGTAGCGGGCCCCCCAGGCGAGTTGCCGCTCGCTCGACAGCGGGCACGCGGGGCCCAGGGGAAGGACCGCGGCGGCCGTCATCAGAAGCTCGCCGAACCGTGCGATGAGCCGGGCCGCCCGCCAGGCGTGCGGCCCGACGCTGCGGATCGCGCCCGGCACCGGAAGGGTGTCGGGATACCACGACGGCACCGGCCCGGCCAGCCGGCGCAGCGAACGGAGCCTGGCGGCCTGCGGGCCGCCGGAGACGACGGGCACCGAGCGGATCACCTCATCGAGCGCGCCGAAGGCACCGGAGAGGTCCCGATTCGCCGGGCCGTCCACCGCGAGGCAGCCGACCGCCACGTCGGCCCACCCCCGCATGGTCCACGCGGCGGCCTCCGCGTCCGCGGCGGGCACCCCGACCGCCGCCTGCGCCGCGGCCATCGCCCACGCCCGCGCGTCCGCCGCCGCGACAGGCGTCAGCCCAGGAGCCCGAGCCCCTGGGCTGAACATCTCACCTAAACCCTTTGACCCATCCGGCACGGATCCGGCTCCGAAGTTAGCGAGGACGGCCGTCAAGGGTGCATAAACCCCATCCCGGGCGACCGCCCGTGAGTCGGCCATAATAGCTGAGCTAGCACAAAACCATCATATGGCTTTTAGTCATGAAAAATCGGACCTTCCGATCCCGGGGATCACCGCCTTCATCATGATCTCGGGAAATTCTTGGACAATGATGATCTTGGGGCATGATCATCCACACAGGGGAGGGTGCAGTGGCAACGCAGGACGAGCGGCTCGCGGCCATCGCCGCGGCGGCTGCTGCCACCCTGCGCCACGTTCCCTATCACGTGGTCCGGGCCGGCGACGTGGCCGCGGC
>Ga0187819_10000522_pt1 | contig 19320 bp, 37 predicted proteins | sample NC_wetland_sal_i_15_FD_132411 | JGI IMG/M metagenome (GOLD analysis project Ga0187819, IMG submission 132411) | Wetland sediment microbial communities from Neuse River Estuary, North Carolina, USA - SO4_4 | ecosystem: Environmental > Aquatic > Freshwater > Wetlands > Sediment | place: USA...
AGCACGCCGATGCCGTGGTGCCGCCACTGCATCGACGGGAAGAGCGCGAGGGCCATGGCCCGCATCGCCGGGGTGCTTCGGTTCTTCTCGATAGTCGTCAGTTGCATCGGTTCCTCCGGTTTCCGGCAAGCGCGCAGAGGGACGACTCTACGGTTCGTCATTCTTTGATGCCGAGAACGGCCTCGGCTCGCTTGAGTCGATCTCGTTCAATGACGTACGCCGACGGTTCGGCGAACATGTCGCCCGTGCGGAGGCGCATGTTGACGGCGTAGTGGCCTCGCGTCTTGAGCGACCGCGCGCAGATGAGGTTGAACGAAAGCCACTTGAAAACCGCCGCGATGGCCGCGCGCTCGCCCGGCGACCTGAACTCTTTCGCCAGGTCTTCCGGGTTGAGGTAGCGGAGGTGTGCCCAGACAGACTTGAGATCGGCCTTTGACGGCTTCGAAAACGTGGCTTTTTGCTTCTTCATTAGTCGCCTCCGAGACGCGCGCATGGGGATGAGTCTCAACTCCCCTCTTCCTCGCCCGGTGTCTCTTCCTCTTCCTCTTCCTCTTCCTCTTCTCCACTCTCTTCCTCGGCGTCCGGCCCGTCGAAGTACACCGTCTTCACGCCGTATTCTTCCTCGACCGTCACACCTTGGACTTCCTCAAGGCCCCCCTCTTCCGCCGCTTGGATGATCTCCTTCGCGGCGACTTTCGTGAGTGGAACCCACGCGAAGCCCTTTTCCTCGTCGGCGTGGAAGAAGACCGGACAAAATATCTCATCCGCATTATTGATGATGCCCGCCATTTGGCGGAGTCGGACAGACTTGTGGAAGGTCTTGGACATGATGGCAGTTCCTTGAGTTCGAGTTTTGAGATGGTACTACTTCTTCAAGTACGTTTCAACGCTTCCAGGGGAAGGGGATCCCGGTGCTTTCGGCGTCGAGGTTCACGAGACCGAGTTTCTTGAGCGCCTCGCGAGTGGCGGTAGCCGCGTCATGGCCGTGCCCCGCGGCTTTCAGCGCAGCGCGGTTGCTTGCGGATTGCTCCTTGAACCACGCGCGGTTCTGCTTCTCTCGCTCGGCTTGCTCTAACGCAGTCTTCTGAGCTTCCTCGCGGTCTCGCTTTCGCTTCTCATTTCTCGCGAGGGCCTCGGCGGGATGCGGCGAGATCTCGCAGAGCTTCTCCCACGCGATGTCGAGGGCATGATCGCTGTCTCGGGCCCAGAAGGATCCGATGTGCCATCCGTTGCCGGCCGCTTCCCACCCCGTCGGTGGACCGTCGTTTCCGTTCACGTGCTGTACAGTGTCTTTCTCGATCGAGGCTCGGAAAGCGTGCATCCCCTCAGGGAACGACGCGACTGGGACCGAGTCCAGCTCGATCTCGTTTGCCGTCCAGTTGAACAGCTCTTCGCATCGCTTCGCGTCGGCCTCGTTGGAAAAGACCGCGGCGATGGACTGGTCGGAGTATTCCCCAGCGATGCAGACCCAGACTCTCATCCCCATCTAGTTCTCCATCTTCTCCGAGAGCCTCTTGAACAGCTCCCCCATGATCTTGAGGTCTCCCGCGTCGCGGGAGTTCTTGACCCACACGCGCCAGCACGCTTCCTGGGAAGCCCTCGGAAGGCTGCGCCACAATGGCATCAGCGCCAGCATGATCGGATCGCTCGGAGGGAGGATCTTGCCCGTGGTGGCGTCGATGAGCGCGGGTTGGCAGCCGGGGCAAGCGGGGTCGAAGGTGGGGCAGGGTTTCGAGGGTCGGGGTCGGGGTCTCATGGCTTTCCTAATTTCTCAACAGCGAGGTGGCGAACGATCTCTTCATCCTTCACGACTCTCTCGAAGTTCAACCTCCAGAAGACACCGTCGCACGAGATGAGCCCTCGCTGTTCAAGTCCTCTCGTAAGGTCTCCAGTCATAGCGTATCCGGAGTTGATCGGTCCCTCGTTGTAGAGCTGCTTGAGGAACTCGATCTCCTCGTCGGAGATCACTTCTTCCAGCCCTCTAGACTCACTTCCTCGATATCCCTTCCCTCCACCTTCGCGGCGTCAATCCCGAGCTGCATCCCTTTGGAGATCCCAAGATCTGTCCCCACGATGGTCTTGAATGCTCGTCGTCCCCACGCAAGTCCGGCTTCGATGCCGAGCTTGCGCTCCGAGGGAATGTTGTCATCGAGGATTCCTGGGAAGAACCGATGCGACGCGTAGGGGTAGAACCCCTTCCTCAAGCAATCCTTGAGGAGTGCATCGAGGTACGCGAGGTTTTTCTCCACATCACCCTGATAAGGAGATTCCACCACGACCAACCTCGAGTTCTTCTGCTTCTCCGCTTCCATCTCGGCAAAGCGAAGCCGGAGCCTGGCCTCGGCCGCCATCGCACGCCCGCGCCAGTAGTTCACCTGTCCCGTAGAGCTTCCGTGGAAGTAGTCCGGTTCCGTTCCCTTGAGGCGATCTCCGGGGGAGAGTTGCGGGAGCCCGTCGGGAAACGCGGCCATGCCGAGCGGCGCGGGCCCGGTGACAGCGTCGACTTCCGGGGCCTTCTTGGGATCATCGCTCATGACGGTGCGTTCTCCTTGGGGGTCTTCTTTTGAAGCTCGAGACTTCCTTTGACGATGTCTTTCAACCCGTCAAACGCTTCCGCGGCAGCGTGGAACGCGAGCCGCATCTTCTCGTGGAGGGGACAGAGCTGGCCCTGGACTTCCCCGCGTTCTTGCTCGACCACACCCGCGATGTAGCCCTCAGAAGGGGAGGGAGGCGGATGGGCGTCGACGGTACAAGCGGGGTAGGTGGGGTTGGAAGGTCTCATTTACTGCTTCCCCTCTAGCTCTTCTTGTCTCCGTCGAAGTTCCGCTAGCTCGATCGTGATCAGCTCGATCGCCGTCACAAGGTCTGCAACGTACGCGGGGCTGACGATGGAAGTTTCTCGCTCGCTGCCCTTGTTGAGGATCCTTGTGACAGCGAGCTTGGCTCTTGCAGCTCGCTCGCGGATGCGCTCGAGAAGCGGGGTCTCTACGACCGCTCCTACTACCTTTGTCATGCTTTCCTCACTGACTCTTTAGAAGAGAGGAGAAGAGAAGAGAACGCTGCCATCGACTGTTCGTAAGCGGCGTTGTCTATCTCGTCGCAAACCAACCGCGCAACGGCCATGAAGCCCCTACGCACTTTTGAGTCGGTTAGCTTCTTCCACGACTTGGGCTTCGCCCCGACCGGTCGTGTCTCTCTCATAAACACCTCGTACAGACGCGCCGCGATCTGCTCTCGCTCCTCGTACGATTTCATGCGTTCTTCCTCTCTGCTTGCCGCTCCAGCTCGATCAGGAATCTCACTTCCTCCAGCGTCCCCTTCGGGTGCCGCTGCCTCGGGACTTTCCCCGTTGCGATGAAGATCCCCTTCTCGGTTCCAACCAAAGCGGCGACCTGGCGGATGTCCTGCCGGAAGAAGAGGAGGACCGCGGCCTGCTTCGCGGCGTCGCGGAGGGAGACGCAGCCTTCGATCACGCCGACGTAGGAGCGGAGCTTGGAGCCCGCGGGGCTCGCGGGGCTCGAAGAGGGGAGGCCGTAGACGAGGTAGCGCTTTGCGCCGGGGCCGAACGCGGACGTGCGCGGGGGAGGTTGGGGAGGTTGAGGTTTCTTCATGGTTTCGCGAGCCACTTTCCGCTCTTGGTGTCGTAGTGGAGTCCTTCGTTCACTTTTTCCTCCGCGACGACAACGAGGGGATCCCGCGGGAACTTATCGACCTGGATTGCTACGGCACAACGGATGTCTTCGGACGGGACTCGTTGCATGATCTGTTGGCTCATTGCAGCGCTGCCGGCCGGGCCGAGCGGGAGGCTCGTTCCGCCATTGCCGTAGTCGATCACGACGGTTCCGTTCCCGCCGCCCTCGTCATCGTAGTAGATGGTATAGAGCTTGTGGCGAGTGACTTGTTTCTTCTCGGTCATCCAGCCCGCTCCATGATCTCGGAACTCTCTTGGAGGAGCTTCACGGCGGCGTTCTTGCGAAGATGTTCGGCAAGGGAGATCTCAAGCGCGGCGATGGAGTGGGGCTTCCAACCGGCGAGGGGGTGCATGGCGTTGACGCTCTTCGGGCCTATGCGGTCCTTGATCGCTCCTTGGAGCACGTGGAGTCGCTCGGCCCGCGAGAGCGGTTTCGCAAGCTTCGGGTGCAACGTGTTTTGGACGACTTCGATACTCCATCGAGCATCGGCGATGTAGACCTGCGCCGCAAGGTCGAAGCGGTCCGCCCACGGCCCCTTGCGAAAGGTGACTGTCGCTTTGAAGTGGCTCTCGTTTCGGACCACAATCGGGCCTGGTCCTTTCGTTGCGCGGACGCGAACGGCCGAATCGGGAACGACCACGAGGTTCCGTCGAACGTCGGCCGAACCATGCGTGGTGATGACGTAGTAGCCCAGCGGGCGTTTGAAGCCCCGCTTCTTCGCAGCTCTTTTCGCTTGGGATCGCTTTCTTTCCTTCCGCTTCGCCTCGAGAGCTACCGGAACTCTCTCCACCAACCTCGGGGAGTTCTTGGAGCAGTCGAGGCAATAGCGGCGAGTGTCGAGCTTCCGAGGGCGGGAAGGGGCGAGGACGCCGGAGGAGCAAGAGGGACAGCGCCAGCGGACTTGTTTCAAGGTTTGACCCATCCTTTCGGAAGCTTCGGGGGCGGCAGGTAGTGCTCTTGAAGGGAATCGACAACGAGCGTCGGAGCGCCCTTGTAGTTTTGAAGGAAGTTTTTGAGTTCTCGTTCGAGTTCTTCTAGTGTAGATCGTTCCGCCCCTTCCAACATCGTTACTGCGGCTCTCGCCAACCTCTCCGCGCGCTTCCTTGCGTACCTTCCTCTCAAGTTCCACCTCGCCCGAAGCCTTTGAAGCCCATCTTCCACTTGACGTCGTAGCCTTTCTTCATTGTTTCTTCGGCTAGTTTAGCCCACCAAGTCCACTCGCTCATTGCTTCAGGCTGGTGTGACTCGAGGACCTCTACAGCTTTCTTCCTGAGGGCCGCTGCCGCGCGGCGCTCGGATGTGAACGTGAAGCGAGGGAGGGGCTGAGCCTCGAACTCAGCGAAGGGGTCGATCTCGAAACCGTCGGAGTAGGGAGGCTCACCCACGGTCGCCGAACCTACGCATGGAAGAATCCATGCTTATCCGGTTCATGCACTACGCGCTCCTTTGCAAGACTGCCAGCCGCCCGAGTGGTGGTCCCGATTGCAATTCTCGCAGAACGAGACCCGGCCTCCGCTCTCCCCACACCGTGGCACCCCGTCATGATCGAACGGCGCGAAGCACTCGTGGACGTTGCCAGATCCGACGAACAGATCGTCGGTCGGCTGGAAGTCATTGCAGGGCTGCTGCCCACATCGGAAGTCAGGCACTTTCACGGGATCTCCCCGCGGTGCTCGGGCCTTCCGGCGTACAGCCCCGCGCGGACCCGAAGAACAATCAGCACCGGAGCACGTGGGGCCGTGTGGCGATCCGGCCCGGTTCGGACGAACACGATTCCCGCGAGGGGAAGGATGATCGGCCAAAAGAGGATCCAGCCGGGGAAGGGGTCCGATTCCCAGGCTTTCGGATCGTCGTGTTTGACCAGCGCCCCGATGATGGCGCATACGGTGCTGTAGAGCAGGAACCCGACGACGAGATACTTCACGACGTCTCGTCCCCGCTCGATGCCATCAGCATCGCCGTCGCCACCGCCTGGCGGGTCTTGTTGAGGACCTCCCGAAGTCCCTCCAACTTCATCCCGAGGAGGCTCTCGTACTTGGAAGCGCGAGCGAGAAGCTCCTCGGTGGTCTTCTGCCTCGCCTCCAGCGCTCGCTTGCCCGCCGTCGGGATCTCCTCGCCGATCTTCTCGCACGCGGTTTCGGTATCGTTCGTGATCGCCTGGAGGATTGCTTCGACCGCTCCGGCGCTCTTCATCGCGGGGAGGCTGAAGACGGAATGCTTCGAAACCTTCTTGAGGGCGCGGGTGAGTTTCTCCCACTTCCCGACCGAGGGTTGCGGGAGGAAGTAGAAGCCTCCAGTGGGGCGAAGGGAGACCGCGTCGAGAGCTTGAAGTTTCCGACAGAGCCAGCTCCCGATGTCCTGCGACGCGATCACGCCTCGTTGGGTTCCGTACTCCGCGGCGAGAAGCTCCAAGAACCGATCCGAGCCCGTGAGGTTCAACGCGCCGTCGTCCCTCAACTCCGCCGTGGCCTCGACGGGGTAGGCGAGCTTCTGATGATCCGACCCCTCGCCCTCCAGCGTCGGCCTTGAGACGAGAGCCCACTTGCCTCGCTCCCGGCCGTGAAGATCCAACTTCAGGATCTTCGCTACGGCCAAGCAAGCGCGGTGCAGGGCGACGATGTCGGAGGGCGGTTCGGGAGGAGTCGCGGAAGAGCCCTCGGAGGTGAGAGCCGCGACGAGGGCGGAGAGCTGGATCGGCTCCTTGGACAGGGACCAAAAAACGATACTTCCGACGGCGTGCTTCAGAAACGGCTCGGGGTCGTGGATCGCGATGACGGTGGCGGGCTGCGCCGCCGGAGACGAGATGGCGTTCATGGGTTTTCCTTCTTTCGTTCTTTCAGGACGGCTTTGGCGATGCTTTGGAGGTCGGCCGATGGGCCGATCGCGGGAGTCTCGTTGGGCGGGGTGACGATGGGGACTTTCTTCTTCGGAACGGGCGTAGGAGCCAGGTAGTGGCGTCGGCGGGTGCGGCGCCACTTCTTCCGCCGGAGCTTCCCGCATCCTCAGCCACGACCACCTCCGCCCACGCGGGTGGTGTGTTCCGCCTGGAGTTTCGCGTGAGCACAACCGTCACGGGAACGTCCGGTTCCGTCTCCGGCCACGGCGTGTCACCGTCCGTCACGACCACGATCGCATCGGGGGGCTGCGCTGCTTCCGAAGCAACCTTGATCCCTTCGATCATGTCCGTCCCGCCTCCTCCTAAGAGGTGCTCTCGGAGGTCCTCGACGTGGCGAACTTCTACCGGCTCGTGAGCCGCCGCGTCGCAGGACACGACGGAAACCTTTCCGAGGTTCTCGCACGCGTCGTAGACCACCGAAAGGATCTTGGAGATGTCCTCCTCTTGCATGGATCCCGACGTGTCGCCGACGATGGTGACACGAGGAACGGGAAGTCGGTGAACGGGCAGGACGAGGCCGCCGGGAGCGGACCGTCTCGAGGGCCGGGCGTAGCTCGGCGCAGCTCCACGCCGCGAGTCAAGCGCGTAGCGGATCTTTGCCTGGACCAGCAACCGCCAGTCGATCGGCGGAGGTGCGCCGAACTCCTCGGCCCATCGCAGAACCCCCGCGGGAACGGAACCTCTTCCTCGCTTCTCAGCGTGCTTCAGGACGTCCTGAGCCATCGCGGCGAGGACGAGCTGGGATTCGGCCTCGGAGAGTCCGGAAGGAAGATCCTTGCCGTCCTTCCCTCCGAGGTCCTTTCCGCTTCCGGACCCTCCTCCCCCCTCCGGAAGTTCCCACTCCGCTTTCTCGCCAGTGACTCCACTTCCGCCAGAGCAGTGGCAGATCATGACCTTCTTATCGGGATGCTTCTCTTTCGAGATCCGATAGAGTTCCTCGGCCACCATGCCGGGTTTGCCTCCGAGCTTGTCGGGGGTGATACGATCGGAGACGAGTTTGACCCTCTCCCCCTTGAGGTTGACCATGGCTTCGATCTGCTGATCAATCTCAGCATCGTGGCACGCGTTCCAACGCCGATGCTCCGCTGAGATGTTTTTCCCCCGCGGGACACATCGCATCGAAGGGTGGAGAAGCTCATGCAAAAGCTCTCCCACGAGGGTATCTTCCGCCACGCATTTCTGGATGTACTTCGGGTTGATATAGACTCTCCAGCGTTCGTCGATTCCCGCCGTTGGAACGGATTCCGTTTCGACGAACGTCATCGCCCACAGGCCCCGCGAGAGGTAGGGGGCGAACTTGGAAGCTTGCCACCGGGCGCGGGCGAGGAGATCGGTAGTGGAGAAGCTCATGGGGAGGGGCTCCTTTCGGGGAGGGAACTGGAGGGAAAGATCACCTTCACCAGCTCCGGGATGTGCCTCAGAAACCGTTCCGCTCCCTCGACATCCCCCCGGAGCGACAGCCACCACGCGGCGAAGAAACACCGGGAGGCGGCGGCGATGGCTTGCTGGCGCGTGGCCTCGCGATCGTGGTCGCTCATGCGAGCGTCGTAACGAGCACGATCCATCTCGTAGGTTGCGATCGTTTTCATCTCCCCCTCACGACCCCACGAGAAGTTGCGCCATTCGGTTCGGCATCAGCTTTTGCGGCAGCGTCAACCCTTCGACACCCCCCGAGCGCTTCCGGCGATTGTAGGATGCCAAGAACATGTCCGCGCCGACGATCGCGGCGTCGGCCTGGTCCGCGTCGAGGCACCTTTGGACCAGGGCCCACGAGGCGCGCCATCGCGGATCGTCGAACTTCGACTCCAGCGCTCCGGCGACACCCGTGAGAGCCGTGACGGTTTTGTCGACTCGTCCCTTCGGGGGAACATAGGAGGCCGGGTTTCGAAGAAGCTCCTCGGGATCGGGCAGGTCGGCATCGGAGATGAAAGTCATGTACTCGATGGCCACGCCGTCGCCGACGCACCCCGCGATCAAGATCCGCGTATCTTCGGCGTCGTAACCGAGTGCCATCGTCACGGCGTGGAGCTTCCGCGCCATCTCCCACGTGCGTGTCGAGGGCCAGGCTGTCCCGGCGGACACGGGATCGTTCGGGGGTGCCTCGAGCAGGTCGGGCTTCCTTCTGACGAAAGCGGAGACGTAGGTTCGGGCCCGCGTCTCCGCTTTCGTGAGGGAGTCGGAAGAGGGAACCTTCAACTCTTCCTTCAACCCATCCCAGCCCGCGACTTGCGCCGTTGCCCACGCTTTCGCGTCCGCCTCGACGTCGAGATGGCAGAACCGGTTCGCGGCGGCGGATTCGAGGCTCCGCGCAGCCTGGCCCTTGCTCGGAGGGTTGCACGCCGCAAGGACCGCGACGCCGTCGGGCGGGTTGTCGACGATGTCGAGCGCGGCGCCCTCGGTTTCCCTTGCCGACCGGTTGAATTCGTCGAGGAAGAGGATCCCCCGGAGTGAAGCGAGATGCTCCCTTGCGGGGGAAGCCGCCAGGCGTTCGATCTCGGGCGGCTTCGCTACGATGATCTTGCCCTCGTGGTAGATCCGAGGTTTCAGATCGATGGGCTCACACCGCGAGAGGAGCCATCGCTCGGAGTGGATCCCAAGGGTTTCTCGGAGGGACTCGCTTCGAGCGGTCTTGCCCGTACCAGGCGGGCCCCACATGCAAGCGGGCACGCGGGCGAGAACGCAGGCGAAGAGACGGCGGATGATGGGGTCGGAATGCACGGGGTGGTCCTTTCTAGCGGAAGGGGAAGGAGGGGTTGAAGATCGAAGGGGAGAGGAGTTGAAGGTTACTTGAAGCTTCGGGCGACGTCGAGATCCTTGCGCTTGCGCGCGCAGCCGCACGCCGTGCTCGGCCCTCGAAAGCTCGGGGATCGCGCTAAGATCCGAAAAGATCCGAAAAGCTCTCGTGGGCCGAGCACGACGCACGGGAAGGGAAGGGGTTACGTCGAAGGCGGGGGTTTCTGCGAACGCAGCGCCGCTACGAGTATCTTCGCCAGGACGCGATCCTGTCGAAGCAGGACCCGCATGACGCTATCGAGCTGGCGCCGCATGTTCTTCACGGCGTACTCACCGGGAGCGCCAAGGGCGAGGTACCGAGGCATGACTTGATCCCGGACCCGCGCAGCTTCGGACATGAGGTCCTCGAAGACCTGGCGGGACGAGTCGTCGGAGATCATTCGCAAGTGCCTTGGTATAGGGTCCCGCCTGGCGTGTTCGTCGCCTGGCACGGAGTGCCTACGGGACAAGTTGCAACAGGTCCGTGGCTCGCGTCGCAGCTCTCGCCCTTGAAGTAGATCGTCCAGATCCCGGCGCCGGAGCAAGACACCGTCCCGATCGAGAGATGACAGACGACATCGATTGGAGCGGAGGCTTCCGGAACGGCGGACGCTTCCGGTAGGGGAGCGGAGGGGGAAGCGTCGGCTTCCGCGGCTCCGGCCTCGTGAGGCTCGGGAAGCTCGGAAGCTCCGGCCTCGGCTCCGGCCTCGGTTCCGGTTTCAGGCCCTCCCGCGTCGGGTGCCACCGTCGGGAGCGAGAGCGGCGAGCTGGCCACGGTAGGAGGTCCCGCGTCCTCGGAAGCGGCGGGTTGCGGCTCCAGGGAGGGGCCCGAGGGAAGGACCTCGAAAGGCGACCCGCCACATCCGACGAGAAAGATGAGCAGTAGGCGTTTCATCCCGTGGCCCTCAGGCGGATCCCGCCGACCGTGACGGAAACCTCGCGCTCCTCTTTCCGAAGCTCGGTCAACCGCTCTTCCGCGACTTGCTCCAGTGGTTCGGCCTTCAGCCCCCATCGGATCCCGTCGATGTGCGCTTTCGTGGTCCTTGACGGGCCTTTCTCGCGATCCTCGATCCAGATCGTCCCGTCGTCGAGCCGTTCCGCAATCTTCATGGCGTAAGAATAGATCGCGTTCCCATCGGTCCAAAGCGCATCGCGGTAGCCATCGGACCCAGCGGAGGGACCAGGACGGCCGGTCGGTTTGGCTCGGGGCGTAGCCTCGCAAGCCTTGAACGCAGCGATGACTTTCATGACATTCTTGCGTGCCATCTTAGGATCCTTTCCTCACCACGTCTTTGCGCGAATGGTCCAGCTCTTCGACTTGAGCCAAGCGGAAAGCTCTTCCCAGCTTGCACTCGTTCCGCGATCCGCAGCGTTCTCGGTCTCGCGGAAGTAGAGCCGATAGAGCTGGTCGAACGTCATAACCCCCGGGCCTTCCGAGTGTCCGCACCGCTGGCGCACGTTCGGCGGTTGTGGCTCGCCTCGAAAGTCGAGGTTGCCGTTGCCATCGCGACGTTCGACAATGATCTTTTGATTGCTGCGAAAGGGTTGCATTGACATCGTTTAGTCCTCGTCCGCCGGGTTGTCGTCGCAGTATCCGTCTCCCTCACTAATCGTTTCGAGGTCCGGGTAGACGTCTCCTTTCAGAGACTCCGCTTCGTGTACGGCCCACTGACGTCCGCATTGCGAGCACTGCGCCCACGTAGCATCGTGCTCCTCAAACACGCTGAGCCGCTCTGAAGGGTGTTGCGGTTCCTTCTCTCGTACCTCGGCAAGGATCGTGTCGTCGTCGAAGGGCGATGCCTCGTCGTCGAATTCGTCGACCATTAGGCTAGAAGCTCCCTTCCCATCCCGCTTCACGCGAGATGATCTCTCTCGCCACTTCAACGAGCGGCTCTTTCATGTGTTCTCGGACCCGATCCCAATCCCAGTGATCTTGGCACTCGGAGCAATTCGAGGCATGGCGTGCCGCGGCGTGGTCGTCCTCATCGGGATCGCTCCAAGAGGAAAGATCGAGGTCGTAACCTTCCTTCTGAAGATCGGCGAAGAGTGTAGAATGCCATTGTCCCGTGTCGTAAACGAAGTCCGAATCGGCTCTTTCCCACGTTCCGCCGTCAAGACTTCTGTGGGCGTCCGCCCAGTCGTTCGCGATCGAATCCTGGACGTGAAACCGGACCTCGAAAGGGTCACTGTCTCCGTTCGTAACGTAAACGGTTACGCCGTCGTTCCACCCTACGCGGGCGTACTCGTTTAGAGCCTCGTTCGCGGCGTCCCTTCCTCGGAGCTTGTCAACGAGACCGAAGTACGCCTGGAGTGCGCTCGGCTCTAGCCGCGAAAGCGTCTCGTAGGAGGTTTCGTCCCGCGAGTAGGGTGTAACCGAGCAAAGGTCCCGCAGGCGCGGGTTGTTTCGCACGCGGTCGTGATACGGATCGGTGTGGATCTCGTAGTACGCGGCGTAGGCGTCAACGATGTCTTGCCGGGAATAGGTCACGATCGTACCTCCCTTGCTACTTCCACGTCCGGATTGCGGTAGCAATTGCGGAAGTAGCCAAGGCATTGGAGAATCCACTCGCGGACCGCGGGCGAGTCGAGCGTAGGGCGCGACGTTTGCCAGCGATCGAGCAGATACTTTGCCTCAGCGCGCGTTTCAGCGTCCACCCACTCTTGGCTCGCGGCGTAGCTCAGGCTACACCCGCCGCGATGCTCCGGGCGACGGTGGCAATCTGTCTCCACGTGCGCGGTGTGCTCAGGGTGACCGGGCGGATTGAGAAACCCACCCATGCCAGCCGAGCGGACAATTCTACAACGAACGGTAGTCATGGCTTGCCTTTGAAACCTCCCGCGATGCGCCGTCCAGGGGGCAACGGCGCACGGGCGCGAGCCTTCAATCCTTCCGGTCAAGCAAGGCGATATCCGCCGCTAGCTTGTCCTCATACAATCGGCGGAGTTCCGAGCCTGGCTCACCCTCCGATTGCCGCGTGTACCTCACATCGCCCGCGCGCTTGCCGAACAAGCGGTGCAGCTCAGCGCTCCAAGCCTCGTCCGCTTGCACCGCAGCGCGGTACACACTGACGTGGTTTGCAGATTGGAGGCACCGGCCACCTTGCGGGCGATCGTGGTCGAAGGCACCGCTTACGCGCTGGCCGACGACATCCCAGCCTTCCGCCTTGCAGAAGGGACACGGCCCCCAGCGAACGTTTCGCGTTTTCATGGGAGCCTACCTCTCTGCTCGGAAGAGAACGGCGGACGGAATCCCTCGCTCGCGGGAAAGCGTTCCTTACAGCTCTCGCATTGGCACCAACGAACCTCGCCGAACCGCGGCGCACCGGTTTGCCAAGCGTGGGCGTATGCGAGCCACATTTCCTCAGTGACTAGCCCGCGGTCCCGAGCGAGTAGAACATACTCGAGGGAATGGGCTAGGGCGTGTTTGAGGGTTAGCATTGCTTCACTTCCGCCACTTCCGCCGCAACTTTCACAAGCGGCTCGCGATCGTCGTGCACTTCCCCCAGCGCGTGGTGGAACGCCTCGCCGATGTACTCTTTGATCTGATTCCGATCGCGTCCGGAGATGCGCGTGTAGAACCCGTAGGCGAGCGACGGGCGAACCGTAACCGTGTGGTCCGTCCACCCGTCGTACATTCCCCCATCATTCATGTGGTGGAAGTGCGTGTGGAACACGAGCTTATCCTCGGTTGAAGCCGCGAGGTCAAGATCGGTGCCGCTATCGAACCCCGAACCGGAAGGAAGATGCTCCTTTACCAGTTTCAGGATCGTTGCTTCATGTTTTTCCGCCCAGTCGTTCCCTGAACTAGTGCAGCGCTTGTAGGCGCCTACCAGTCGGGCTAGGCGGACGTAGAGTTTTTCCACGTTTCGCTCCTAGAGTTGAGGTTTGAAGGAAGGTTTGAACCTCCCGCGACACGTCCCATTGACGAGACGTGCGGGCGCGAGATTCAATCCTCGTCACACGTGCCAAGCTCGGCACCTTCACGCGCGGCGTCCAGCAACGAATCTTTCGACAGCATCGCTGCACCACGAACGCTCGCGTCTACTTGTTCACCGTCAAAAGTACGCGCTACCTTGCGAGCGTCGTCTACTTCGTAGGCCGATTCCGCGTGAATGTCCACGACGCGATGTGATTGCTTGACGCCCACTCGACCTAACATCGCTTCTACGAAGCGGGCTGCGTCGTTTGGCGTTGGAAACTCAAAACAAGCTTTCATTGTGCCCTCCTTTCAGAGCATCGGTTGACGTTGGAAGGAGAACCTAGAACCTACGGGACACTCGCGATCACGGCTTACAGAGCCCGCGCTAGGGAACTTCCAACGCCAACCGATACCCCAAACCGCAACCTAGATTGTCAGTCTAGGCGAGGGCCAGCTAGGCATTGACTTTGAACCTCTCTCTAGAGATTCGTCTTAGCCTTCGCTCTCTCGCTTCGCGTGTGTCGCGGTTTGGAATTAGTCGGGCGTTTGCACTCTCTTGCGGTAGGATTGTCCCTCGGTTCTCTAGAGGTACGCTAAGCGCCGTGGGTCCGGTAGGACGTTCGCGCCAGCTTGCGGCTTCCGCCGCTGTAATCCCCGGTCATCTCTGACCGCGTGGACCGCGTTCAATCGGCTAGGGAGGCGATCAACTTACTTGAAGGATCGGCCTAGACCGTTGTGCGTATGTCGTGCGCCGAGATACCTCGGAGGCACGTCCACGTGTCACCACGTGGCGCACTGTACTTCACGCGCTTGCGAGCGCGATCCTAGCCTGGCCCCTGGATACGCTTTCGGTCGCACCTCAGGCTCGCACGTTCGTGGCTTGCCACGTTCGCGTGCCCTGAGGCTCGTTCGCCCTACTCGCCTACCCCGCGCGCCAGCGATGACTCTTTCCGAGCAAGCTCGGAACGAGCGGCCCCCTGAAGGGACGTGCGTCGCGTTTCGGTTCATGCCGGGGGTATGGCTTCTACATTCCCCAGGCTAGGGGCCCCGGTATTCCCGGGGCCGGTGCAGCGTCGGTAGGGGGTAATGCAGGGGCCGGGCCAGCCCGGGGCCGGGGGTAACCCCTTGAAACTGCTAGGCCCCACCCCGGGCCCACCCTGGCCCGGTGCGAAGTCTACGCACCTCCCTGCGAAGGTGGGTACGCGGCCCCCCTCGAGGGCCCCTAGCGGCCCCGCTGAGGGCCCCCGCTCCCTGGTAGCGCCCTACCCCGCGGCCCCGGGGCCAAACTGCGTCCTAGGGCCCTCCCAGCTCGGGCCCCGGGCCGTCTCGAGACCCTTCCCCGCTCCCTTCCGGGTCCTCCCTGGCCCCCCTCGAGACCCCTTCCGACCCCCTCCCCCGGACCTCCCCGGGGGCCCTCCGATGGCCAAAACCGCGTTAGGGACCAGCCCCGCGAGCCCCGGGAGTAGGACCGGACGGCCCCGAATGGGGTCTAGGGCTAGGCCCTCGGGGGAGGCTGGAAAAACAGGGGTTTGGAGGTTAGATCTCCAGATTCCTCAATGATATCAAGGACTTGCCTTACTTCAACGCCACTCGTACCCTGCTGGGCATAAGACCAGTTTTTCGCAGCAGCCCCCGATCACGCACGCAAAGCGGGGGTTAGAGTGCTCTTCCAGCATGCCGAACGAGACGAATCAGGGTGGAGAGCAGGGACTAGGGCAGGAAAACGTCGCGATCGTCGTCGATGCGATGCCGACCGAGTTGGCTCCGAGGCGAAACGTCAACCCGCACATTGAAAGCGTGCTCGTTTATCTCGCATCACTGCACACGGCGGCCGGAAGGAAGACCGCATTGGGCGCTTTGCGTCGCATCGCGCGCGTGTTGGGGCTCGATTCGGAAGGGAAAGACCGAAACTGCTGGCAGCGCGTGCCGTGGTGCAAGCTCGACGCTCGAGAGACGACCTTCATCCAAGCGAAGATCGAGGCATCCGGAGCTGCACCCAACACGACGAAGCTCACGATGACCATCCTGCGGCAGGTTCACTGGCACGCCTTCCGCCTCGAGCACATGACCGGCGACGCCTACGCGCGCGCGAAGACCGTCAAGGTGACCGGGAAGCGAGCGCCGACCGGTCGAGAGATCAAGCGCGAGGAGATCGAAGCCGTCTGCAAGGCCATCGGGCGGCGCGAGAGTCCCTTCCGCGAGATGTGCGCAGCGGCGTGGGGTCTGGGCATCTTCTGCGGGCTACGTCGCGAGGAGTTCATTCGCCTCAAGACAAGCTCGCTGCGTGAGAACGGGACCGTGCTCCACGTCATCGGCAAAGGACGCAAGGAGAGGCAGCAGGAGGTCTCTACGCGCGTTCGCGGTGTGCTCTGGGCGTGGCTGCACGTTCGAGAGAAGCTAGGGCTCACGACGGACGCGCTGTTCCCGCGCTGGCGCGACGGGAAGGTGCAGGACGAACCCGCATCGCTTGATTCGATGTGGCGCTTCCTGAAGCAGCTTCAGGACGGCTCCGGCGTGGAACCCTTCAAGCCACACGACATGCGCCGAACGTTCTGCACGTCGAATCTACGAAAGAAGCGGGACATCAGGGTGCTCCAGTCGCTCATGGGGCACGAGGATCCTGGCACGACGCTCAAGTACGACCGCCGTGAGGAGGAGGAGCTGAAACGCCTAAAACGAGAAGCACTCGACGACATGGACGTGGAGTGGGGTGACGCGCTCGAGGCCGCATCGACAGGGGGCAGGGCCTCGAAGGAACCGCGTGAGACCACCGAGGCGTTCGGCCAGACCCTCGTCAAGGCGCCGAAGCGCCGGTTCGAGCGCGCCGGGGCACCCTACGACGCGTTGAAGTACGCGAAGACGTTCCTCGAGCGCGGGATGACGCGAGAGCAGATCGCGGGAGCGTTGAGAAAGCTCGGGGTCACGTGGGCGGGGCGACCGGTTGAAGCTCGAGACCTCTAACGAGGTCGGGGGCGGTCCTTCCAGATCTGGAGCTGGCTCATCGACATGACGCCGCCGTCACACCATTGACACTTCACCGCCCGGTAGCCGCGCTCGTTTTCTTCGACGAGCTTGCCCTCACCGCTGCATGCGACGCAGATCGTCCCCGTTTCCTTCTCGGGTGGGAATTCCTCCGGCGGCGTCGGGATGGGGCCTCGCGGGTTCATCGGGGGTAAGCTTAGGTGGCCGAAAGGAGCCGCGCCATCATGTTGAAGGGGTTGGACGTTTCATCGTACCAAGGTTCCGTGCCGTGGCAGCGCGTCGCCTCCGAGATGGCCTGCCGCTTCGCTTTGGTGAAGGTCGCGGAGGGCTTGCTCTCGTCCCCGGACCCCTGGGCAGCAAGGAGCGCGGCCGGCGCGCGCGAAGCGGGACTTGTCATCGGAGGCTACTTCTTCCTTCACGCGGAGCGCGACGTCGAGGCCCAGGCGAAGCTCCACTTCAAGCTGGCTTCCGATCTAGGGGTCGGCATCGAGGGGGATCTCCCGTTCGCGGTCGACTTCGAGAGCCCCGAGCCCACGACGTGGGCGTCGCTGGGGCTGACGGCGCTGGAGCTGCGTCAACGGGGGCTGGCGTACTGCCAGGCGGTGAGGGATCTCTCCGGAGGGGTCGCGCCATTCTTGTACACGTACCCGGACTTCTGGCGAGAGCTTCAAGGCGCAACCGAGCCGCGGTTCGCGACGTTCCCACTCTGGCAGGCGGCGTTCACGGTCCCGTACCAGAGCTGGCCGGTCGACGGTCAGAGCCCCAACGTCCTTCGCCCGTGGACGTCATGGTGCTTCTGGCAGTTCTCCGATCGCGGCAAGCTCCCCGGCGGCGGGGGAGTGGATCTGGATGTTTTCTGGGGCGAGGAGACGGACCTCCAAGCGCTCCGGAAGAAGAACCCCGGGACGCTCGAGGGGACGCCGGAGTTCGTAGTACCTGATCCGACCTCGACCTAGAGCGGCCACGCCGTCGGCACTGTCGGCTCGAACTCTTCCCCCTCCGCTGTCTTGCACTTGCCCTCGTGCTCGCCGTGCAGAACGCACATGCGCACCATCGTGTGCATGCAGATTGATTCTTCGGTGGTCCACTCCATCGGGGTGCAGGGACATAGAGCGTCGTCGTGAGGAACGCGCGGGTCGCGGTTGGAATGGAGACCGTCGTGATTGCGTGGCTTGACGCACATGTGAAGCGACGGCTGGCCCCCTTGCTCCGTAGGCGGCTCCATCTTGTAGCTCCCGCACATCGCGGGCATCTGCGGCTGCGTGAACCGGTTGTCGCGATCGACGAAGGTTCGCCGGACCGCTCTCGTCGCGGCCTCGGTGGCTCGAGGGTTGAGGGCCATGAGAGCGGTCATGACGACGTGGAGTGGCCAGAGAAAGAAATGGAGAAAGACGCTCGTAAAGATGAACATCCCAAGCGCCTTCACCCCCGACTCGGTCATCTTCTCGAACGTACCCGTCTCGACGAACCGGTAGAACGTCCACGCGAACACGACGAAGCCAGTGAGGAAGTACGCGATTAGGAAGTTCATCAGATCTTGCTCCTTCGTTCTCTCGGCTCCATGACCACGATCCCGACCTCGACTTCCTTCTCACACCTCTGACAGGCCCGCGCCGTGAAGCTGAAGCCGAGCTGTTCGTCAGAGTCGAGGATGCAGAGACCGCAGACAATCTTCCGGTTGGAAAAGTGGCGCTTCTCGGCGGCGATGGCGTAGTAGTTCTTCGTCATCAGGCGTCGCGGTCTTCGGGCGAGACGAGGTGGTCCTCGGGCGCGTGGCTTCTAGGGTACTCCCCGCAGCTCACGTCGCAGTCGTCACAGACGTACTTCGCGCAGCCGTGGCAGTAGAAGTCGTCGTTGACTTCCTTCCCGCAGTTGAAACAGCTCGGGGGCATGGGGTTACTCCTCTTCCTCGTTCGGATCTTCGCTTCGTTTCTTCGCCCGTTCCTCGACGCCCTTCAGGTACCCATCCGCTTCGCGGACCGCTCTCCTGACGTCGCCCGTGACGCTCTTGACCCCGCTGGCGAGAGCTTTCGCGCCGATCTTGCCGACCTCCTTCAGGGCCACGCCGAGGGCGAGCTGGAACTGAGGAGGGAGCTGGAAGTGGAACGCCGGCTTCTTGGGGTTGGGATCGTTGGGGTCACTCACACTCGTTTCTCCTTCAAGTGTTCCTTCAACATCTTCACCGCTTCGCGCTCTAGTCCCTCACGTAAGTCGGGGCGGCGAGCTGTCAAGAGCAGCCGCGCGAGTCTGCGGGAGAAGTGCACGACGCCCTTCCTCAATGGTTTCAGCTCCAGCTTCTTACCCCTTCGCTTTGCGACGAGCCGACAGGGCTCTCCTTCAACCGCGCCACACGCCTTGCACACAACGATCGCGTCGGCAGGGTCGAGGAACCCCTTGATTCTCATCGTCGCGGCGGGTTCGGAGCCCGCTGCATCGGTGGCTTCGGTCCTCCGGTGCGTGCCCACGCATCTGCGGTCAGGTCCTTCTTTTTGAGGACGATGAGCTGCGGCTCGTCGAAGGTCGGCGCGTCGGCGATCTTGCCTTCCTTGTCGAGCTTCTCTCCTTGCACCGTGTAACGGATGCAACCGTTCATCCACTCGCAACGGCAGACGACGATGCCGGTGAAGCCAGTAACCGAATCCTTGACCCGCGATCCCAACCCAATCTTGAACATGATCAACCTCCGTCGCCTACGGTACAGACTTGTCCCATCGCGCGGAAGTCGCTTGGGGAGCGAACTGCCTCGACGTCCTTGCACGTGAGCGCCCGCTTACCGTTCGCGAGGTTCTGCTCGGTTTTGAGGTCGTTGATGGTCTGGAGTCGAACGATGCACGTTCCGGAGCCCTCCTTGCAGCCCGCCTTCTGCAAAGCCACGCAGGCGAGGTAGCAGTCCGACGTCGTGCTCCCATCGTAGACCCCAGCTTCCGGCAAGGGAGCTGGCGGCGCCGCTTCGTAGACGTCCGGGGGGACGGGCGCCGGGACGATGCCGCCGTTGTGGCTCGGGCACGCGAGGAGTGTGGCGGCGGCTACGGCCCCGACAGCGAACGGGAAGAGAAGGA
>Ga0187819_10000523_pt1 | contig 19232 bp, 12 predicted proteins | sample NC_wetland_sal_i_15_FD_132411 | JGI IMG/M metagenome (GOLD analysis project Ga0187819, IMG submission 132411) | Wetland sediment microbial communities from Neuse River Estuary, North Carolina, USA - SO4_4 | ecosystem: Environmental > Aquatic > Freshwater > Wetlands > Sediment | place: USA...
CGCAGCGCCATCTCCTGCCCCCGGCCGGCCGCGCGCGCCAGCAAGAGATTGGCGACGTTGACGCAGGCAATCAGCAACACGAACCCGACGGCTCCCGCAAAAATCCAGAGCGAGTTTCGGATATCGCGAACTACCAGTTCTTTAAGTGGCAGAATCCTAGCGAGCCGGTCGCCGCGGTCTTCGCCAGGAGCCAAAAAGAAACGCCGCACCAGCGTTTCGAGCTCCGCTTGCGCCTGTTGCGGGGAGGCCGTGGGCTTCAGGCGCCCAACCACGGGCAGCATGAATGAGTTGTGTGGATCGAGATGAACGTTCATGGGCGTCCATATTTCGGCCTCGTAAGGGAACTTAAACCCAGCGGGCATCACGCCGATTACGGCGAAGTTCACACTATCCAGTTTGATTGTTCGTCCCGATATCCGCGAGTCTGCGCCAAAGCGGCTCCGCCACAGCTTGTCGCTGAGCAAAGCCACATGATCCCGGCCCGGTTGGTCTTCGTCATGCAGAAAACTCCGGCCGATCACCGGCTGCACTCCCAGCGCCGCGAAAAAGTCCGCCGTCACGCTGGCGCCAGCGACGGGAACGGGATCTCCGGCGCCCGTGAGGCTGACATTGTTTGCCGTGAACGCGGCGACGTGTTCAAACAGCCGGTCCTCCCGGCGGAATTGCAGGTAATCGCTGTCTACCAGGCTCGGCTCATTCCGAAAAGGGCCGTGCTGAGCGGCGAAGGAAACCAGAAACAGCCGCTCCGGCTCTGGGAACGGCAGCGGTCGCAGAAGCACGCCGTTTAACACTGTGAACACCGCCGTATTGGCGCCAATCCCCAGCGCCAGCGCAATGATGGCAACGGCTGTAAATCCCGGTTTGCGGCTCAACGTCCGAGCTGCGTAACGAATATCTTGAATCAAAGAGCGCATGGGCCCGCCTTAGAGGATTTCTGTTCACCGGCCGCCGCCGGTCACACGCATTGTCGCGTACGGTGACGAGCAGTTTTTGGGGTGTTCGCGCTAACTTCCTGCGCGGTGCAGTTCGATGCTCCCGTTCACCGTTTTCAGGCTCAGCTCCGGCCCCCCTTGGCCGATCGAGCCAGTGATCTGCCGGCCGGTGAACTTGCCGCGAACCATCAGCGGAAAGTCAGTCGAGATATGGCCGTTGACCGTGCTCGCATGGACTTCGGCATTCGCCGCTGCGGGCATCTCGACGTCCACGCCGCCGTTGACCGTGTGAAACTGCAGCGGCCTGGACCACTCCGCCTTGCCGAGGCGCGCGATGATCGAACCATTCACCGTGTTGCCTTCCGCCCATCCCGTCGTCGAGATGCGGATTTTGCCGTTCACCGTGTGAGCTTCGACATCGCTGGCCAGCGAGGCGGCTTCTACTTCACCGTTCACCGTCCGGCCGATGAACTGGACTCCGGCTGGAATGCGCACCAGGAACTCCACTCTCACATCGTTATTGTTGACGTTCATCCTTCCGCCGGGGCCCGGCTGGCATTCATTGGAACGTGTCCAATCGCCTGATGGGTAGACCGCACAGATGGTAATGCCGCCCTCGTGCGGCACAGCCTGAACCGTAACCGAATTCGGATCGCTGTGCCGTCCCGACTTGCTGGCTTCCACGCTCACCTCGGAACCCGAGGCCCGTTCCGCGCGGATGGCTCCATTAACGCCCTTGATCTCGACGGACTGGCCGGGGGCCAGTTGGCCGTGCCATGTGAAATCGCTGGGCCGCGCCAGGGGCGCTAGCGCACCGATCGCCACCAGAACCAGAACGATTGCTCGTATGACACGCATTATGGTCTCCTTACTCATATCTCGAGGCCAGCTCAGCAACCGCCAGATGGCCGCCGCTCTTTGCCGAGTACTCGCGATCCGGACGGATCACGTAAGGCACCCAAACGTCGGGCTGGCGATTGTTCCAGGCGAAGTCCGGCGGCAGAATCCCAATCACCCGATGGCTCTCGCCATTTAGCACGATTTTCTTGCCGACGAGGCCCGCTTCACTCCCAAAGCGCCGGCTCCACAGCCGGTCACTCAGGATGACGACGTGTTCGTTCCCAGGCCTGTCTTCTTCAGGCAAAAAAGCGCGTCCGAGCATGGGACGCACGCCGATCATCTGGAAGAAGTTGGCGGACACCGCACCGGCGCGCAGCTCCTCAGGTTCCCCGGCTCCGGTCAGATGCAGGCTCATGATATCCGCCACACCGGCCAAGTCCCCGAACACGTGATTAGAGCTTCTCCGGCCAAGATAGTGCGCAGGACAGGCCGCGCTTTTTTCCCAGACGACGGCCAGATTCGACGGAACCACGGAGGGCAGCGACTGCGGCAGAACGACACGGAAGGTTGCAGGATTGGTGCCGGCACCGAGCGCAATCAGCAGCGCGGCGAGCACCGGGAAACGGGGACTACGGAGCACCGTCCGCATGCCGTTGCGAAAGATCTTGAAGAGCTTTCCCATGCCCGTGTCCCTGTGCCGGTCGGTTCTAACACTCAAGGCAAGTGGCGTACCGCCACTGGAGCCCTCACAATTCGTTGGAGTTACTAGGGTTACAGCGAGGAGCGAAAAGCCGCCTCAAACCGTCTGTCCGTTTGTGGGATTAGTCTGACACAAAACCGAACAAGGCGACTTGAGGGTCGAGCGGGCGCACAACTTGTTACGGCCGGATCGTTTGGCTTCGTAGAGTGCCTCGTCCGCCCGCGCGATCAGGGCGGAGGGGGCCGATGCCAGCGTGGGCACTGCACAGGCTAATCCCTGGCTGATGGTGACCAGGCCGGCCGCCGGCGAAGCGGGGTGCCGAATGCCCAGAGATTCAACATTGGAGCGCAGCCGCTCGGCAACCACCGTCGCGCCCTGCAGGCCCGTTCGTGGAAGGATCACGGCGAATTCCTCGCCGCCATACCGCGCGAGAAAATCGTCGGGGCGGAGCAAACCTGCGGCGAGTTCGTTGGCCACTCGCTTCAGGCAGCCGTCGCCGGCCGGGTGTCCCAACCGGTCGTTGTAAGCTTTGAAAAAATCGATGTCCGTCAGGATCAGAGTGATCTCGAATTGATGGCGGGCCGCGCTGCGCCACGCTCGTTCCATCGCTTCATCAAAGTACCGCCGGTTGGCCACCCCCGTGACCGCATCGACCAGCGAAAGCTGTAACAATTGTTGATTGGCCGCCTGCAATTCCCGGTTGCGTGCCGTCAACTGACACTCGCGTGCACGGCTCCGCAGCACCGCTCGCACTCGAGCTACTACCTCCAGCGGGTCGAGGGGCTTCATGATGTAATCGCACGCTCCGGCCTCATAGACCTGGTTCAGGTACTCGCGCTGGGCGCCGGACATCACCATGACCACCGGTGTGTGGCAGACTTCCGGGCAGGTCTTGATGCGGCGGCAAAGTTCAAGCCCTTGCGCCGGGGGCGTCATGATATCCACCAGCACCAGGTCTACTCCGCCCTTCCCCAAGGTCTCCAACGCCTCATCGCTGGATCGCGCGGAGAGGACCGTCCATTGCGGCTCCTCACACAAGATCGTCTTCAATTCGCGCGGCTCGACATCGACTACCAGAATTCTCATAGGCTAATGAGCGTCCATCGGCCCAAGCGCGGTGATGAGGGCTAGGGTGTTCGGCTGAATTGTACACGTGGTCTTGCCTTAGAAACCGGGAGCGGGCCACTCCCAGGTGCGTTGTGAGCTAAACTGCCTGAAGATCGATATGAAACTCAGCCCCCGCCATGAGAATCTTCTCAAACACACCTTCATTGATTATCTGCAGACCTCCGAATTCCTGGAGCATCCGCTCATCATCAACAAGGCCGACGGGCTGTACTACTGGGACCTCGAAGGCAAGCGCTACTTCGACGGCATCAGCGGAATCTTCGTATCGAGTCTGGGACACCGTCATCCGCGGCTTCATGAAGCGGTCCGGCGGCAAATGGAGCAAATTACCTTTGCGCCGCCGCTCCACGGCATCGCGGACATCACGCTCGATTTCGTCGAAAAGATCGGATCGGTCACGCCGGGCAACCTGAAATACGTCAAAGGTTACAGCGGTGGTTCGGAAGCGGTTGAGTCCGCGCTCAAGTTTGTCCGGCAGTACTTCAAGCAGACCGGACGGCCGGGCAAATACAAGTTCATCAGCCGTTATTTCGGTTACCACGGAGGCACCTTCGGCGGCATGGCCGCCAGCGGCACAGGCCCGCGCAAAACCAAGTTTGAGCCGCAGATGCCGGGCTTCTTCAAAGTCTTTCCGCCCACCTATTACCGCGACCGGTTCAGCACCTGGGAAGAGGCCAATCGTTTCGCGGCCGAGAGCTTCGAGGACGTGATTATCGGCGAGGACCCCGATACCGTGGCGGGCGTGATTCTGGAGCCCGTGGGCAACACTGGCGGGATTATCACGCCCACGCCCGAGTATTTCCAGATCATTCGCCAGATCTGCGACCGGCACAACGTGATCCTGATCTTCGACGAGGTGATCACGGGGTTCGCCAAGACCGGGCGGATGTTCGCCGCGCAAACCTTCGGCGTCACGCCGGACATCATCTGCACGGGAAAGGGCATCTCCAACGGTGTGATCCCGTTGGGCGCCATGATCGCGCGCGAAGATATGGCCGAAGCGTTCTTTGGGCCGCCCGAGGCGGGCGTGCAATTCGCCCACGGGCACACCTTCGCCGGAAATCCGCTGGCCTGCGCGGTAGGTATTGCGGTGATCGACGAAATGCTCGAACACCGGCTGGATGAGAAAGCCGTGCGCCTCGGCGACTACCTCACCTCGCGGCTGGAGTGCCTCAAGAAATACGGCGTGGTGCGCGAAGTGCGCGGCAAAGGCGTGCTCCGCGGAGTCGAGTTGGTGAAAGATACGCGCTCCATGCAGCCCTTCCCCGAGCTGGGCAAAGCGATGAAGAGGACCGCGTTGGCCAACGGCATCATCATGCGTGTGGACCCGAGCTGGTTCGCGGTTTGCCCGCCGCTCATTGCCGGCGAGCCAGCCATCGATGAGATGTGCGGCCTCATCGAAAAGAGCCTGACCGACGCATTGAGGCTGGTGGGCCGGTAACGCTACTGGACCGCCATAGTAACGCCCGACTGGCTGAGGCCTTCTCCAATCCGGAGCACAACGGGCACCTTGCTTCCCGGCTTGATGCCCCACGGCACCTTCGCATTCACCTGGATCACCGCCGCCATTCCCGGTGCCGCGCCGGCATAGAGAATCTGCGCCCACTGCCCACCGATATTGACATTCACCTTGTTTTTCGGTTGGGGCAGCGGACTAGAGGCCAGAACGTCTTCCGCCCAGTCCGGATCGCTCAGCCCCTGACCCGTGGCCCACAGCGAGACAACCGAACCTCGAGGGGCCGGGTTCGCGGCGCCATTGACGCTGTTATCTTGATTCAGAACCGCCCCTTGTCCCTGGCCGGATTGATCCAGGGTGAAGATGCCGGGCGCCGTCTCCGCGACTGAGGTCGAAAACGTGGGAGTGTTCTGCCCTTTGTACTGCACCTGGACACTGACGGTGGCCTCGCCGGCAACCGCGTTGGGCACAACGGCGGCAACCTGATCCGCTCGCGTGTAAATCAACGGCGCCGCCGTATTGTTAAACAGAACCTGCGTACCGGCAACGTTGGTGCTGAGTTTTCCGGACGAGTCCACCTGCGCTCCAGCCAATTGCGCGGGCCCCAGGCCGGAACCGTATATCACGACCATTTCCCCAGGAGCTACCGAACCACTCAATCCACTGGCGGAGTTCACCACTTCCCCGATCAGTTTCGTCTGCGTGAGAAGACCATACACGACCAGCCGGTTGGAAAAGGTGGGCACGTAGACCTTGCCGTTGGCGATCGTGGGGGCCGTGAATTTGGCCAGGTTTCCCAGACTATCGCGGCTGGCATTCATATCGCTGTTCCACAGTTCCTTCGAGACATCACTTGCCGAGAGCGCGTGCAGAATGCCTGCGCCGCTGTTGTCGCTGTTCGCCGTCGCCGTAATCCAGAGAATCGCGGAAAACTGCGCCGTGCCGTCCACCGAGACCGCCATTCCATCAAAGGGCAGGCCGGCGGTGAACTGGCTCTGCGTGAAGGGCTTGGTCCCGAATTGGCCTGCGTTCATTTGAAACGCCTTCACGGCATCGTTGTACGCGCGGAGGTAGACGATCGGGCTGCCCAACCGCTCCCAGTACGCCATGTTGAAAATGCCGAAGCCGATCGCCTGGAATCTCTGCAGCACCTGGCCGTTTCCCGCCTGCATGTGACCCATGTTCTGGGTATCGAGCACGTTGAGGATCCCCTCCTTGCCGCCGGCGATCACGGTTCCGGACGACGTCAGCACCGGCCCGCAGGAACCGAAATCACTGTCCATGTCGTCGAGGGTCTGCCAGTTGTCCGGCGTAAACCAATCCGTGACCGTTGGGGTGCCCGAGGAAGTGTCCAGCTTCATCACGCTCATGCCCCAGTCCGCGCTGCCGTCGTAGGAACCGTTGCCGGTCACCGCGTAGACATTGCCCTGCTCATCGGCGACCGGCCCGCGGCCTCCTTGCCAGATGGAAGCTCCCCAGCCGTGTGCGGAGGTCAGAAAAACGGACATCTGCTGCTGAATGTTTCCGGCATTGTACCCCATCAGCCAGCCGTGGAAGTTTCCAGTGTCGTTGTGCGAGCCGAAAGCAAGGTAGACTACGTTGTTCAGCAGCAGCAGGCCTGGGCGCTGCAAATGCTGGCTGGCATCAAAGCTGTACAGGCCGTTCACGCTGTTGGCGTTCTGACTCGGAGCGCTACCCGCTATGACTGTGGGCCCGCCGAACTTCTCTTCGCCGGTCGCGATGTCGAACGCGTGCAGGCGATAGATGTAATTTGAATTCTCCTCGGTGAGCGCAACCACGTAGATGGTGTTGGTGGTGTCATCGATCACCGGCGTGCTGAGGATGCCGATCTCCGCAAGGTCAGCAACCTGGAATTCCTGCGCGGGAACCGAGGGTCCCAGGTTGATGTGCCACAGCGGGCTGGCCTGCGTATCGGCGTCAAAAGCGTAGACGTCGTTGTGCAGCGTCACGACATAAACGACGTTGTGAGTTCCTTTGCCGGGAATGGCTACATTCTGAACGTAAAGCGGCTGCGCATTGATGTATCCGCCGACGGGAAGCGAAAACAGCTTGCCGAACTGCGTGGCGTTCACGTTAAGCGTGTTGAGAACCCTTTCATTCATCGTGGTGTTGGTACGCGCGTTGCCATAATTCACCGTCAGCACGTTGTTTTGAGCTCCCGCGGGACCCCCCGCGACCAGCGCCAGAAACAGAAGAAACATCGCCCGGGTTGCGACAGACACCTGAAAAGCGTTGAGTTTGTGATTATTCCGCACGGTTTTTTCGACAGTACCGCGGCCTGGATAAGGCCCGCCGGTGAGAGATGAAATAATGATTGTAGCGTGAGTGTTCCCCTGGCGCGCAAGCCTTGAGTTGAAAGTGCCTGCCGACAAGTTGTAAAAGAAAATCTGCCGCCGCAGGTCCAGGCGTTTCGAGGAGAGAAACCATTTGAATCCGGCCGTAAAAGTAGAGCTGGCCAGCCGGCGAAAATTCCGCGAGCGAAATAAGGTCACCTACCGGCTCGCCCACTGGCCCATCTGGATCTGGGTGTTCTTCATCGCACCCGGTCCTTTGACCTTCGATCTGTTCGAGCACGGGTTCGACTGGCGCATGGGAGTCTGGCTGGCAGTGGTGTTGATCGGAACCGGCGTGGCCGGACTGCGCGGCAGGCTTCCCGGAGTTGAGCCCAAGCCATACATCCTGCGCTTTACTGAGGACAAACCCAACCCGCTCTACCGGCGCGTTTGCTACACCTTTGCCTGGAGCGCGGTCGCCGTGTTCGCCGTATTGAACCTGGCCGGACTGGTTGTCGCGGTCGTAGCGGACAAGTGGTACCTGCGGCAGATTTATGTGTATGGGTATTTTCCGCTCGCGCTGGCGGTTTGGATTGCCGGCGCGTTTGGCCGGCTGCCACGCGTGATGGCTTCGACCAAAGGTGAGGGCCATGAGAGGCGCTATTTCTACGGGTCGCTGTGGGCCGTGTGCCTGGCTCAGCCGGTGCTCGGCCTGCTGTGGAAATTGCAGCCGAGAACTCGAGCGGCAGATGTCGTGAAGCTTGCCGTTTTTGTTGGGATCTTGGCCTTCGTGGGTAACCTCGCCCGGCGCGGCATGCTCCCCAGAACCCGCCCGATCGTGCCGGGCGAGAGCGCCGTCTCGGACTAGACTTGCGCAGCTTCCAGGCTGAATTTCTGACAGTCTTGTGAGGCGAACGAGCACGGCTGGAAGTTACAGGCTCAGAGAATGCCTGGCGAAGACGTATTCATCAAAACGTGAATTTCGCGCCTGCCTGGACTAAGCGGGGCGCTGCCGCGCTTACGACTTGGCCGAACGTGGCGCTGCTGATATTGCCGTCAACGGCTTGCGGGCCGAAAAACTGAGCATGGTTGAAAACGTTGAAGGCTTCGATCCGAAACTGTATCGACTTCGATTCAGTCAGGCGCAGATTTTTCAGAAGCGCCGTATCGAAGTTCATCATTCCGGGGCCCGAGAAGAAACGTCTGGAGGCGTTACCCGGTGTACCCAGCGCATTCTCGCGAAATAAATCCGTATTGAAATACGGCTGTCCGTCTCTAGGGTTGCGATGCAGATTGAGGGAACCAGATGTCACGTCCGGTTCATCGACACCATAGTTATTGATTCCATTCGGCTCGGCTCCCAATAGCGAGTTGTCCCCATAGTTAATGAGAGTCACAGGGAAACCGCTGCTGAAGCGTGTGATGCCGGAGAATTCCCATCCCTGCGTCAAACGGTTTTTGGCATGGAACAGAAGCTGAAATGGGATCTGGTAGCTGTAGCTCACAACGAAGTTGTGCCGTATATCGAAAGCCGACAAAGCTCTGCTCAGCGAAGCATTGAGCGGGTTGACCTCTTCACCCAAGTTTGAAGATTGATCGAGCGACTTGCTGTAGGTGTAGCCAACCAGCAATTGCAGCGGGCCGCTGGTGTGCCGCAGCGTGACCTGGAGCGAGTTGTAGTTGGAATTACCGATGGTGGCCTGATTGGTATCGCTTCCGAAATTCGGCCCGAGCGGCCCTCTGGTCCCGTTGATCACCTGGCCTGACGCAGTGGTGAAGACATTGCTTTCGCTGAATGGGCCGCAGGGAGTTTGTCCAGGCGCCAGGTTGGCCGGGTTGCTGAGTTGCAGGCAGAGCGCCGGGTTGCCCGGATTGGCCTCCTCCAGCACAAGAAGGTGATGGGCCTGCGTGCCCACGTAGCTGGCGCTGAGCAAGGTGCCATTTCCAAAGCCGCGCTCGATCGAGAGCATGTATTGCTCCGTGTAAGGAATACCATTGCTGGCCGGATAGTTGGGCATGCCACTGATGGGCTCAAATTGCGACCAGTCGATGCTCCTGTCAGGGTGGCTCGCCGTCGTATTCAATGGAGCCAGCTGCACCGGAAAATATTGGCCGGCGTTTTGGCCGTTGGCTGCGGTGATGACTGGCGTGGCAAATAGAGGTGGAGCAGGGCTGGTGTACGTGGTCCCGTACGGCGCGTTCGCGCTCATGATGCCGATCGTCAGCGCCTCGATTGCCGTGTAGAACATTCCGTAGCTGGCGCGTACGCTGGTCTTGCCGGGGCCGCCCAGGATCTTTCCGGGCAAGCCGTTCTGGTCAGCAGAGGGCGCCCAGGCGAGACCGATGCGCGGCGCAAAATCGCGATTTCCGGGAGGAGCCAATGTCCGCGGGACTCCGGGATCGGTCGGAAACAAGATACCGGCGGGCGCGCCTGGGAAAACGACCGACTGCTGGCCGGGCGCGAACGTCGCGATCTGATTGTATTTTTCATACCAGGGCTCGATCCGGTCCCAGCGCAGACCATAGTTCAACGTCAGGTTCCTCCTGACGCGCCAGCTATCCTGCCCGTAGATCCCCACATACTTGTTGCGGCCGTAGAAAGCCTGCAGCTGGCTTTGGTTGTACTGGCTCGGAACGCCCAGCAGAAAGTCCGCGAAGTCAACGCCCGTCTCGCTCCCGAAGAATATGAAGTTGCCGTTCAACTGGGCGATTGGATTGGTATTGACCTGATCGTAGTGAAATTCTCCACCCGCCTTGATGGTGTGGGTTCCGGCGACCTTGGAGAAGCCATCGCGCCATTGAAAAGTGTTGTTGATCTGCTTCAGCTCGTTGGTGTTCGTGCCGATAGAAAAGTTATTGAAGTTGACGCTTTCCACGCCCTCGGTCTTGGGCGACAAAGGAACGATGCCGGGAGTATCCGCGCCCACGACGAAGCCCTGGGACGCAAGGCTGGTACCCACGCCGCCAATCGGCTGACCCAGATCCGTGGCATCCCGCAAGAAGCTGAAGTGGAATTCGTTGACTGCCGTCGACCCAAACGTCTTCGTATCACCCAAAGCAAGCAGCTGTGCCCGTCCAAAATTCAGCGCGTTGAAACCGGGAACGTTCGCGCCCCCTTGCGCCACTGGATACGGGTTGTTCTGCGACCAGTCGTCCAAAAAGTAGTATGCCGACAGCATCCCCCAGCGCGTCGTGCCATCGAGCCGGTAGGCGCCCTTGTCGTCCCGCAAGGTTTGGTTGTAGGCCGAGGTTGAAAAAGTTCCGTTCGAATTGTTGGCCGCCGGAATGTATTTCAAGAGACTGGCCGCGGGAGCGGACCACGCACTTTGCGGAATCACGGCGTTCGGAAGAACGCACTGGGCCGAACTGGTGCATCCCGGCAAATAGTAAGGCTCTCCCGCCGTCACGCCGTAGCCGAGTTTTTGCGAAAGTTGGCGGGCCCAATAAGGGCCGCTCACGGTCGTGGGAACTGAGTTCCCATTCTGGTCGACGGTCACGAACGAGCTTGCAAGATCCGACAGATTGCCGGTACGGTCCTCGATCGATGGAACGGGGATCTCACCCGTATCGATTCCCTGCGTCCGCCGCGTTCCTTGATAGTCGGTAAAGAAAAAGAGCTTGTTCTTCCGGATCGGACCACCCAGCGTCACCCCAAATTGGTTTTGGTCAAAAGCGCCGCGCGTGGGGGAAAAGTAGTTGCGGGCATCGAGACCCGTGTTGCGCAAGAACTCGAAAGCCGCGCCGTGAATGGAATTCGTGCCGGACTTGGTGACTACCTCGATCTGGCCGCCGCTGAACTCGCCGTGTTCCGCGTCAAAGTTACTCGTGAGAATCCGGAACTCGGCAATCGCGTCCAGATTAGGAATGATGGCCGTGCCCATGTTGACGTCTTCTTCGACGTCGCTTCCATTCAGCACAAAGCTGTTGGCAAATTCCCGCTGACCGTTGATGGAGAGGGTGCCAGGGTTCAAGTCGCCGGAAGGAGAAAATGCGCTGACACCCACGTCCTGAGTTGTGTCGGATGTCAGAGACGTGATGGGAACCACGCCGGATTGCAGGGAAAGCAGGTCCGTGTAGCTGCGCCCGTTGAGCGGCACTGCAGTCATCTGTTTGCCGGTGATGACCTCACCCATTTGGGTGTCGGCCGTTTCAACATGAGTAGCCGACTCGGAAACGGTGATCATCTCAGTCCTCTCTCCGATGACCAGAGATGCATCCACCACGACCTTGCTATTGACGTCGATCACGACTCCCGTGCGCCGGAGCGGTTTGAACCCGGAGGCGTCTACTTCGACGTCGTAGCGTCCAACGGGCAGACTCTGGAAAGAATAGAAGCCCCGGCCATCGGTTGTGATGGCTCTCTTCACGGCTGTGGCCCCTTCCGTAGCCGTGACCTTCGCCCCGGGTACTGCTGTGCCACGAGGATCTATAACGGTTCCCATCATGCTTCCCCCATCGCTTGCCCACAGAGTCGGACCCAGAATCGCAAGTAGAGCAACGGCCAGAGATCGGCCCGCCCTGCTGAGGAAATCCCAGGCGGCCGAGACGGGGAGGGCAATTCGAGTCCGCCACCCGGTGAAGCGTTGGCTCACGGCGGCAGGATTGGGCACCTCATCCGGGAGGGGTCGGCGCTCAGACTGAGGGTTCATCGCGGTTTATCGAATTTGCAAATGAATGGCAACTAGGGATACAGAAACCTCGTCTCGACACCTTTGTTTTCATATGCCATGTAGTCGCGGGAGATAACAGTGCCAACATCTCGGACCACTTCGGTCCATCTTACGGAGCCCACGATCTCAAGTCAACGAAAATCGGCAAATCAGTTGCAACTGGCGGCAGCGACCCGAGACGCCTTGGACGAAACCCCCTACTTTGACAGGGCGATTGCACCCTTGGGATCGTATAGCGCTTTCATTCTGAGCCATTCACGTTGGATTGGGCCAGCGAACGGCATCATCACGCCGCGATGTGCTGGGCGGGTTACAGGCCGAGCGGGTGCCTGGCGAAAACGTACTCCTCTACCGGCCGCCCGCCGATGAGATGCTCCTGAATGATCCGTTCGACCACCGCCGGCGTCACCGAGTGATACCAGGTCCCATCGGGATAAACCACCGCGATGGGTCCATGCTCGCAGATGCGCAGACAGTTGGCCTTGGTCCGATAAACGCAATCTTTGCCTTCGAGCAGGCCCAGCTCCGCCAGCCTCGTCTTGAGGTACTCCCAGGACGCGAGTCCCTCCTCCTTCGGCGCGCACTTGGGCGTGGTCTGATCCGCGCAAAGGAAAATATGCCGGCGAACCTTGGCGATTTGCAGTTTTTCGGCGATCTGAACCAGTCGCTCGGGCGTCACAGCACCAGCCTCTCGTCACCCTCACGGCGAGTTACGTGTTCGCGGTCCAGGTACTCGAGCAGCGGAATGGCGTACTTGCGCGAGATCCCGGTCCAGTCCTTGAAGACGCCCACGCTGAAGCGCACCGCTTTTCGGCCGGCCAGTAAGTGACGAAGATTCTCGATGGCCGATTGGTGAAATACCAGGTCCTCGCTGATGCGAATCAGGTGCCTTTCGCGAATCAGAATTTGCAACAACGATCGCGCGCGGCTGGATTCGACGCCCGATTTGGCCAGCACTTCGCCGACCGCCGGGACCGCGAGCCCCGCCTGCTCAAACGCACGCTCGATGGCGGCGCGTGCCTGTTCTTCGTCTTGCTTCAGCACGACTTTATGCGTGCGAAGGCGCACGGTTTCGCCCTCCACCACGATGTCCTTGGCTTCCGCCAGCAACGCGTCGAATACAAAAGGCGGCGCGTCACCCAGTTCCCGGCCGCGCAGATCTTCTTTGGCGATGCCGGCGAGTAGCGGATGCGTGCGGTGGAAATCACGTACCGTCTGGGCCAGGTGCTGGCGGGCTCTGTCGAACCAGGCACGATCCATCAGCCATAACTGCGGCTGGCGCACGAACGCCAACCCGGATCGCGTTGCGGCGTCAACGTCGCTCTCCAAGAGTCCCATGCGGGCCAACAGTTCGCTAGCGCCCACACCGTGTTTCGACTCCTGAACCAAGAGCGCAATTTTCGCCACGGGGTCTGCGCCCGCAAGAACGTTCAATCGCTCGGCGATGTTGTCACCTTTGCGATAACGCACGCCGCCCGTATCCAATACAACGCCACCGCCGATGGTTACGACGGGTGAGAACATGCGGATGATAAAGCGATCGCCCGGCAGCACGAGGGCAGGTTCGCGCAGCACGATTCTGGCATAGGCGCGCTCGCCGGGCTTCAACACAGCGGCGCCGGCCAGAAGCCGCACTTCGGCTTCGATCTCGGCGGTCCCGGCGTGAAAGTGCACCGGGGCGCGATGCTTTAATGGTTTTGCCGAGGGCAGCAGGTCGAGGGTGCAATCGAGCAGACGGACGGCGCGAAACCGCCCTGGCACGGAAAGCACCATGCCGCGCGTGATTTCCGCCGGCTCGATATCGGCAAGATTCAGGGCGGTCCTCTGGCCCGCCGTGGCGCGATCGGCGGGCTTCCCATACACTTGCACGCCGCGCACCCGAAGCCTCCGGCCCATGGGATACAGCTCCACTTCCTGGTCCCGGCTGACGGACCCCGAGATCAGCGTTCCTGTGATCACAGTGCCGAAACCCTTGGTCGTAAATGCGCGGTCAACCGGCAGGCGGAAGGGCCCCGCCGCGCTCTTCTCGACGACGGACTTGCAAACCCGCTCGAGCGCGCCACGCAGATTGTCGATTCCAGCGCCCGTCGTCGAGCTGACTGGAACAATCGGCGCGCCTTCCAAGAAGGATCCCGCGACGAACTCTTCCACTTCGAGGCGGACCAGATCGAGAATGTCCTGATCCACCAGGTCCGCCTTGGTCAGCACCGTGATTCCGCGCGGAATGCCCAGCAGGCGGCAGATGTCGAAGTGTTCGCGCGTTTGCGGCTTGATGGATTCATCGGCGGCCACCACGAACAGAACCAGGTCGATGCCGCCCACGCCGGCCAGCATATTCTTCACGAACCGTTCGTGACCCGGCACGTCCACGAAGCCCAGGCGCAGGTCGGGGGTCAGTTGCAGGTGAGCGAAGCCGATGTCGATGGTGATGCCCCGCCGCTTTTCTTCCTCCAGCCGGTCGGCATCGATTCCAGTGAGCGCTTTCACCAGAGCCGTTTTTCCGTGGTCGATATGACCGGCGGTGCCGACGATGACGTTCTTCATGGCGACTTTCATCCTACTACCGGCGAATGCTCGCCCCGGAGACCTGCGGCTTTTCGTTCGTAACCGGCGAAATGCCGCAAGCCCCCGCCAAAACCGGGCGTGGTCATGCGCTACCGTTCACACGCGCGGGGCCGGGTATACGCGAACGCAACACACGTTCCCGGTCTGCGCTACAGTAAATTGCGATGAATAAGTTGGAGGAGCTTCGCCACCGGCATGCCGCCGCGGACCAGGGTGGAGGCGAAGCGCGCAAGGAGCGGCAGCACAAAGAGGGCAAGCTCTCCGCGCGGGAGCGCGTCGAACTGCTGCTCGACGAAAATTCCTTTGAAGAACTCGACAAACTGGTTACTCATCGCTGCCGCGACTTCGGAATGGAAGAGCAGATCGTCCCGGGCGACGGGTTCGTCACCGGCTGGGGGCATATCGACGGCCGGCTGGTGTATGTCTTCGCGCAGGATTTTACCGTCTTCGGCGGCTCTCTCTCCGAGGCCAACGCGCAGAAAATCTGCAAGATCATGGACCTGGCGCTCAAGAACGGAGCGCCCATCATCGGGCTGAACGACTCCGGCGGCGCCCGCATCCAGGAAGGTGTGCTCTCGCTCGGCGGCTATGCGGATATCTTCTTGCGCAACACCCTCGCCAGCGGCGTGGTGCCGCAGATTTCCGCCATTATGGGCCCGTGCGCCGGCGGAGCCGTCTATTCTCCGGCGATCACGGACTTTGTCTTCATGGTGGATAAGACCAGCTACATGTTCGTCACCGGTCCGGATGTGATCAAGACCGTGACCCACGAGGACGTCAGCAAAGAACGCCTGGGCGGGTCCATGACGCACAACTCGGTAAGCGGAGTCGGCCATTTCCTCGCCACCGGTGACGCTGAATGCCTGCGCATGATTCGCGAGCTGGTGAGCTATCTGCCGCAGAACAATCGCGACGATCCTCCACGCCTGGACTCGGGCGATCCGGCCGATCGTGCCGACCCCGAGCTGGACCGGATCGTGCCCGAGGAATCCAACCAGCCGTATGACATCAAAGATGTGATCCGGCATGTAGTAGACCATGGGAATTTCTTCGAAGTTCATGAGCACTTCGCCCAGAATCTGGTGATCGGATTCGCGCGTATGGACGGCCGGCCGGTTGGCATCGTCGCCAATCAGCCCGCGTACCTGGCCGGCTGCCTGGACATCAACTCGTCGGTGAAGGGTGCCCGTTTCGTGCGTTTCTGTGACGCATTTAATATCCCCATCCTCACTTTTGAAGATGTTCCCGGCTTCCTGCCAGGTACCGGGCAGGAATTTGGCGGCATTATCCGGCACGGAGCCAAGCTGCTTTTCGCCTATGCTGAAGCCACGGTCCCAAAAATCACGGTCATTACCCGCAAAGCATATGGCGGCGCGTATTGCGTGATGGGATCTAAGCACATCCGGACGGACATCAACCTTGCCTGGCCGACCGCCGAGATCGCCGTGATGGGTCCCGAGGGGGCCGTCAACATCGTTTATCGCCGGGAACTTGGGGCATCAGGAGACGGCGACGAGCTGCGGCAGCAAAAGGTCGCAGAGTTTCGTGAACGGTTCGCGAATCCCTTCATCGCCGCCGAACGCGGATTCATCGACGACGTCATCGAGCCCCACGAGACCCGCCCCAGAGTCATCCGCGCATTACGTATGTTGGAAAACAAGGTAGACACCATGCCGAGGAAGAAACATGGCAATATCCCGCTGTAGCCACGGCTTGAGACACAGGACTCACGGCGCACCAGGAGTTCTCTTTCGCTGGAGCCTTATCTTGTGCGTAGCTTCGTTCGCATGTGCCGAGGATTGGCCGCGCTTTCGCGGGCCCAATGGGTTGGGAGTGTCCGTTTCCACAGCAGTGCCCGCGGAGTTTGGACCGAAGAAGAACCTTCTCTGGCGCGTGGAAATAGCCATGGGCCGGTCTTCCCCGATTGTCGTGAAGGACAAGATCTTCCTGACTGCGGTTGAGGGCGAGAAACTCGTCACGCTGGCGCTAGACCGGCGGACCGGCCGAACCATCTGGCGCCGGGATGTCATTCGCGACCACACCAACAAAATCTTTGTCGGCAACGACACTGCGACCCCGACTCCTGCCTCCGACGGCGAAAACCTCTATGCCTTCTTCCCCGATTTGGGACTGATCTCCTTCGATGCCGCTGGTAAGGAACGCTGGCGTCTCAAGCTGGGTCCGTTTGACGGCTTCTACGGCATGTCTTCTTCGCCCGTCGTCCATGGCAATACCGTTGCTCTGGTCTGCGATCAGTACCACGGATCTTTTGTCATCGCTGTGGACAAGGATTCCGGCCGCCTGCGGTGGCGCATGGATAGAAAGCATGCAAACACGGAAGCTTTTTCGACGCCCGCCGTCTATACTCCTCCGCACGGTAAGCATCAACTGATCGTCACGGGCTCGTACCGCGTGGATGGTTATGATCTGGAGACCGGCGAGAACCTCTGGTGGATCGGCAACCAAGGGATCTATCCCATCGGGTCTCCCGTTATCGTCAACGACCTGGTGATCGCGGTCGGATCGGGCGGAGACACGCCGGAGTATCCATCCTTCGACACCGTTCTGCAACAACTGGACGCCGATAAGGACGGAAAGCTCTCGCGTGAGGAGTTCAGTAAGGATCCGATCATCAAGGACCACTTCGGATGGCTGGACACCAATAACGACGGCTACATTACGCGCGAGGAGTGGGATCACAAGCGGAACGAAAGCGTCACCGAGCACGGCGTGACCGGTAACGCGATTGCCGGGACCGGCGACCGCACCGCCTCCAACCTCGTCTGGCGGTACAAGAAATCCTTTTCAACAGTCATCACCCCGTTGGTCTACCGCGACGTCCTTTACCTGGTGAAAGGAGGAGGCATTATCACCACCCTCAACCCGAGCACCGGGGCAGTACTCAAGACCGGACGGACCACTGACGCGATAGATGAGTATTTTGCCTCTCCCGTCGCGGCTGACGGCAAGGTCTTCCTGCTGAGCCATTCAGGTAAGGTGACTGTACTCAAGGCGGATCCCCAGTGGGAAATTCTCAACGTGAACGATCTCGACGAGACCGTACAAGCCACGCCCGCAATTGCAGACGGCTGCATCTACATTCGAACCCACAAGGCGCTATACAGCTTCGGCGCGGCCCAATAACTGAGGCGTTCTACTACTTGGCGAAGCGCTTACGGAGGAACGCGAATCCAATCAAGCCGCTACCTAGCAGCAAGGGCACCGATGAGGGCTCGGGCACGGCGCTGGCTGGGACGGAAACGGAGCCGAACGCAAAATCGGTTGTGCCATTGAGATCGGCGGTGTTATTCGTCGCCTGGCTCGAGTAATTGCCGGGCGCCACAGTGTTCGAGGTAGAAATGATCTCGAATCCGGTGACTTCAACAGGACCGTCTACAACAGGCCCCGTATAAGTGAAAGTAACATTCGGAAGACTCCCGTCCGTAACTCCTGCATTGAATGGCGTCAAACCGGTCGTCTGAACGGACACGCCCCAGCCGGCTGGCAACACCGCACCGGTATCGACAAAGCCGCCGATATCGTAGATGGTAAAAAATGTTCCAGCCGGATTACAGGGTCCGCCAAAGCAAGTGTTGCCATCCGTGGCTGCCGGATCGAGGCGCTCAACTGACGACACATTAATGTCGTAGTTGAACCCGAAGTTGCCACCGCCCAGATCGACGACGGAGTCGAGAAATGGAACGATGTCGGCGCTGGCGCTAAAAGTGGCGATGAGGCTCACTGCGATCAGGACTAAGAGGCGGCGTAACATCGTGACGGGATCTCCTGAGTTGAGCTAACTTCTCTTGCCTCGAAGCTCGTTGACGAGCATACGAACCATTATTCGCGCACATATAGGACGCCGCCAAGATCTAGAGGTACGGGGCCAGGTACTAGAACATTTCAGACCGGGTATTTACCCGATGAGCTTGAAATTGGAGGTATCCGGCCTCCCGGGACGCTTTCGTAATGTCGTTGTCGCGCAGAGTACTGCTCGGCATGTCGTGCTGCTCCGGGGAAAGCTGAACCTGCCGGGCCGGATGGCTTCGACGGATGCGCGGAGGACCCGCAGAGCCGTGCTGAGCGATAAGATTGATGGTCGGGATGGGCTCGGCCGCAATTTTTTCGGCGTGCATGTCGATTTGGAGTTGGACCGTTCGACAATCAAGCGGGACCGCCCGCGATGTCTGAGGGACGGCCGATCTTAAGCAAGGAGTGAGGATGAGCAAAGTTCGAGTATTGGTTGGCACACGTAAGGGCGCCTTCGTGCTGGCGTCGGATGGAAAGCGGGAGCAGTGGGAGGTAAGCGGCCCCCACTTCGCGGGCTGGGAGCTGTACCACCTCAAGGGATCGCCCGTCGATCCGAACCGCTTGTATGCGTCGCAGTCCAGCGGCTGGTTCGGGCAGCAGATCCAGCGCTCCAACGACGGCGGCAAAACGTGGGAGCCCGTGGGCAACAAGTTCGTATACGACGGCGTCCCCGGCACCCACCAGTGGTACGACGGCACGCCGCATCCCTGGGAGTTCAAGCGGGTGTGGCATCTCGAGCCGTCGTTGACCGATCCGGATACCGTCTACGCCGGCGTAGAAGACGCCGCCTTGTTCCGCTCGACCGACGGCGGCCAGACGTGGCAGGAACTCGCCGGA
>Ga0187819_10000524_pt1 | contig 19231 bp, 20 predicted proteins | sample NC_wetland_sal_i_15_FD_132411 | JGI IMG/M metagenome (GOLD analysis project Ga0187819, IMG submission 132411) | Wetland sediment microbial communities from Neuse River Estuary, North Carolina, USA - SO4_4 | ecosystem: Environmental > Aquatic > Freshwater > Wetlands > Sediment | place: USA...
CGTGCAGGCGGTCGCCGCCATGGCGCTCGGCACCGAGACCATTCGCGGCGTCGACATGATCGTTGGCCCGGGCAATGCCTATGTCGCCGAAGCCAAGCGGCAATTGTTTGGCCGCGTCGGGATCGATCTGCTCGCCGGACCGACCGAGACGCTGATCATCGCCGACGATAGCGTGGACGGCGAAATCTGCGCGACCGATTTGCTTGGCCAGGCCGAGCACGGACCAACATCGCCGGCGATCCTGATCAGCAATTCGGAAAAGCTGGCGCGCGAAACCATGAAAGAAATCGAGCGGCTGCTTTCTATCCTGCCGACGGCCGACACCGCCGGCAAAGCCTGGGCCGATTACGGCGAGGTCATCGTCTGCGACGACGAGGCGGAAATGGTGCGCGAGGCCGACCGCGTCGCCTCCGAGCACGTCCAGGTGATGACGCGCGACCCCGATTATTTCCTCACCAATATGAAAAACTACGGCTCGCTGTTCCTCGGCCCGCGCACCAATGTCGCCTATGGCGACAAGGTGATCGGCACCAATCATACGCTGCCGACCAAGAAAGCGGCGCGCTATACCGGTGGGCTGTGGGTCGGAAAATTCTTGAAGACCTGCACGTATCAGAAGGTGCTGACAGACGACGCGAGCGTCATGGTCGGCGAATATTGTTCGCGGCTTTGCGTGCTGGAGGGCTTTGTCGCCCATGCCGAGCAGGCCAATGTCCGCGTGCGCCGCTGCGGCGGCCGCAACGTGCCCTATGCACAAGCAGCGGAGTGATGCTTTGTCATTCCGGATTGCCGCGAAGCGGCAAGTCCGGAATCCATAATCCCTGCGCTGGGGTTATGGATTCCGGGTTCCCTCGCTTCGCTTGGGCCCCGGAATGACAGGAGCGCGAATGCCAATCGACCTCGCCAAAACTCCGTCCTTCCGACTTGACGGCAAGCGCGCGCTGGTCACGGGCGGCGGGCGCGGCATCGGACTTGCAGCGGCCTCGGCTCTGGCCGCCGCTGGCGCGCATGTGACGCTTGCCGCGCGCACCAAATCCGAGATCGACGAAGCCGCCGGCGCAATTCGTGGGCGCGGCGAGGCCGCCGAGGCGCTGGTGCTGGACGTCACCGATGTCGAGGCAGTGCGCAGAGCTGTGGCGCGCGCAGAGCCGTTTGCGATCCTCGTCAACAATGCCGGCATGAACCGGCCGGCTTATCTGCCGGACGTCAAAGTCGAAGATTTCGATACGATCTTTGCGCTCAATGTCCGCGCTGCCTTCTTCATGGCGCAGGCGGTGGCGTTACGGCTGATTGAAGCGAAACTTTCCGGCTCGATCATCAATATTTCATCGCAGATGGGCCATGTCGGCGCCGCCCGCCGCACGGTCTATTGCGCCTCGAAGCACGCGATGGAGGGATTCACCAAGGCGATGGCGATCGAGCTCGCGCCGCACAACATCCGCGTCAACAGTATCGGCCCGACTTTCCTCGAGACGCCGATGACCCGGCCGTTTTTCGAGAATAAAGCGTTCCGCGACGAAGTGCTGTCCAAGATCAAGCTCGGTCGTCTCGGCCAGCTCGACGAGATCACCGGCGCGATCGTGTTTCTCGCTTCCGATGCCTCATCGCTGATGACCGGCTCGGCGCTCGTTCTCGACGGCGGCTGGACCGCGGAGTGATCTGGATCACCGACTGTGTTCCGTCATCCTGAGGCGCGAACGGAGTGAGCCTCGAAGGATGAACGGCCAACCGAAATCGGCCTTCCGATTTCGGATAATTATTGTCCAAGTCGGCAACAGCCGACTTGCCATCACCCTTCGAGGGCCGCCTATGGCGGCCACCTCAGGGTGACGGAAAGAGGTTTAGACGCTGATCGGATAGATCGCCTTCTCGCCCGAGAGCACGCGAGCGACATCGCTTGCGCATTTGGACTGCAGTTCTTCCAGCGCCTCGATCGAATAGAACGCGGTATGCGGGGTGAGGATGACATTGTCGCGGCCAAGAAGCGGCGAATCCTTGGGCAACGGCTCGGTCGTCACCACGTCGAGCGCGGCGCCGCCGAGGTGGCCGGAATCAAGCGCGGCGACCAGCGCAGCCTCATCGACCAAAGGCCCGCGTGCGGTATTGATGAGGCACGCGCCCATTTTCATCGTGACGAAAGCGGCTGCGTTCATCAGCCCGCGCGTCGCCGGAAGGAACGGCGCGTGCACCGAGATGAAGTCGGAGCGGGCGAGGAGATCGTCAAAGCTCACGCCCTCGACGCCAGCCGCGCTGATGGCCTCGCTTTTCACATAAGGGTCGTGGGCAAGCACCTTTAGCCCAAAGGCTTTGGCCTTGGGCGCGAGCGTGCGCGGGATATTGCCGAAGCCAATGAGGCCCAACACCTGGCCTTCGAGCCGGTGTAGCGGCACGAGCGGCGGCACTTCCCAGCGCCCGGATTGGACGAGCTTGTTGGCGAGAGTCACTTTGCGCGCGAGTGCGAGCAAAAGCGCCATGGCGTGGTCAGAGACTTCGCGCAGGCAGTAATCGGGGACGTAATTGACGGCAATGCCGAGCGCCTTCGCCGCCGGCAGATCGATGTTGTCGACGCCGAGCCCGAACCGGCCGATCGCCTTGCAACGCGTCAACTGCCGCAACAGCTCGCCGGGAAGCTTGGCGTAAGTGACGAGAATGGCGTCGGCGTCGCGCGCCACGGCGAGGATATCGTCGGCCGACGGGCTCTTCGCCATGCGGTATTCGGGATCAAGCCGCGCGAGCTTTTGCTTGGCCGGATCGAGCGACGGAAACGGGCTGTCGGTGATGGCGATGATGGTGCGGGGCATGAACTACTCCAAGAAACTCGTCGTGCCCGGGCTCGACCCGGGCATCCATATGGCGCTTCAGCTTGCGTTGCCGCAGCTTGGATTGCCGGGTCAAGCCCGGCAATGACGACTAAAGCGCAAACACCTGCGGATTGACGCAGTTCGGCAATTTCCGTCCTTCCAGGAAGGCAAGAATATTGTCGACGACGATCTTTGCCATCTCTTCGCGCACTTGCGGCGTGGCGCTGCCGAGATGCGGGGTGAGCACGACATTCGACATCGTCTTAAGATGCTTGTCGACTTTCGGCTCGTGCTCGAACACATCGAGCCCCGCGCCGGCGATCTGTTTGGTCTGCAGCGCACGCGTAAGCGCGGCCTCGTCGACGATGGCGCCGCGGGCGGTATTGATCAGGAATGCGGTCTTTTTCATCAGCCGCAGCTCGCGCGCGCCGATTTGATGCCGCGTCTGCGCATTGAGCGGCGAGTGCAGCGATACGAAGTCGGACTCGCGCAGCAACTCTTCGAGCGGCACATAGGTCAGGCCGGCTTCGCGCTCCTCGCGCTCGGATTTGCGCCGCGGTGTCCAGTACAACACGCGCATCGAGAAACCATGCGCGCGGCGCGCTACCGCTTTGCCGATCAAGCCGCCGCCGCCAATGAGTCCGATCGTTTTGCCCCAGACGTAGGAGCCCAGCAGATGCGCCGACTGGCCGCCTGGGAACTTGCCGGCGCGCACCGTGCGATCGCCCTCGAGCATCCGCCGCGCCACCGCGAGCATCAGACCGAAATTAAGGTCCGCGGTCGCTTCAGTGGTGATTGGCGCGGTCACGGTGACGGGAATGCGCTGTTCCGTCGCCGCCTCAACGTCGATGTTCGACGGCGTGATCGATTGCGCGGCGATCAAGCGCAATTGCGGATTTGCGATGACGACGGCGTGATCGATCTTGTCGTGGAGCAGGCAGAACAAAATATCCGCGTGACGCACTTCCGCAAGCAGCGTGCGCTTGGGGATGATCCGGCTCGCATCGGGAAACACTTTGACCTTCGCCACGGCGCGCAGGCGCTTGAGCGCGGTCTCCGACACCGGCTGGGTAACGAAAATCCGCGGCCGTCGCTGCGCTGTCCACATCAGGCGAGCCACCGCACGACGCCGGCGACGCCGTCGACCGCAACCTGCGCGCCGTCGGGAATGCGCCGCGTGGCATCGAGTACGCCGAGCACCGCGGGGATGCCGCGCTCGCGCGCCAGCGAAGCAAGATGCGAGGTCGAGCCGCCAAGCTCAGCGACCACGCCGCCAACACGCGGCAGGATATGGCTCAGCGCCGGGCCGGCAACGCGCGTCACCAAAATATCGCCCGGCGCCACGCGGGTGAGTTCGCATTCGCAATTCACCACCACCGCGCGGCCCGAGCCCCAGCCGATGCCGGCGGGGTGGCCGTTCAGCCCCGGGTGTTTGAGCCAAATTTCGTCCGGCACTTGCGCCGGCCGCATGTGCAGCGGGCGCGCCTGCAGCAATTTGAAACCGGCATCGTCCAGCGCCCATTCGATTTCCACCGGCATGCCGAGCACGCTCTCCGCTTTGCGCATCAATCGGCCGAGCGCGGTGGCCTCGCCGGCTTTAAGGCAAGGGGCGCGAATGAGCGCCGCGGGCACGGCTTGCGGTGAAGTTCCCGCGCCGCCGCCGGCGTGGCTGCAGGTCTCGCGATGATGCTTTCGTCCGGGCTCGTTGGAGCGCACGAATCCTTGCCGGCTGAGCACGACGCGGTCCGGCACCACTTCGCCCTGCGCGATGGTCGAACCCAATCCCCAGGTGGCGCTGATCAGCATCTGGCCGTCGGCGGTTTCGCTCAAAGCTCCGCCGGAGGCGCGCGCGGCGACAAGCGGCTGGACCAAAACAGCCATCGCGGTCTGCGCCGGGTTTTGCCCATGCTGTGCCATGGAGCGGCGCGCGGTCGTGGTCCACAGCGCCGCCCAGCAGGCGCGCAATGCGGTCGTGAATTCGGTCTCGCCGGCGATGCCGAGAAAACTTTCGAACTGGCCGGCAAAATTGCCATCGGCGCGATCCTCGATCAGTGCCGAAGAACGTACCGCGGCCGGCTTTTGCTCCGTCCCCCACGCGGCGATGACGTCGTCATAAAGCTCCGGCGCCAGCGCTTGCTGATAAAGTTTTAGGCGAATTTCCACGGCGAGGCGGCGCTGCGCCGGCTGATCGGCTTCGGCGTATTGGCGCACGATATCGGCGAGGCCGAGATGCTCGATCTGCCGCCGATAAGCATCTGCCGTGATGCAGAAGCCGCCCGGCGTCGGTAATCCGGCGTGCGCGAGCGTGGCCAGGTTTGCCGCTTTTGGACCGACGCAAGATGCGTCGGTGGCGTCAACCGAACTGAGTGGGCGTGTGAAGCTCTGCTTCATCAATCTTGCCTGAACCCGTCACCCTGAGGTGCTCGGCCGAAGGCCGAGCCTCGAAGGGTGACACCTCGGGCCGTTCATCCTTCGAGGCTCGCTTCGCTCGCGCCTCAGGATGACGGTGCTTAGGTCGCCGTCACCGCACGTGATCGCCGTAGCCCGGCAGCGGATCGACGACCGTGATCTGCTTGACCGGGAAGTTCGAAACGATCTCGATCGAATCTTTGTGCACGATCAGCATTTCCTCGATTCGCACGCCGTAATGGAATTTTTTGCCGTGCTGGGTTTCGAGCGCGAACGTCATGCCCTCTTTGATTTCGACCGGATGATCGAGCGACCAGATGCGCGAGATGACCGGCGGATCGTATTGCGCCAAGCCAAGGCCGTGGCCCCAGAGATTTGCCGCCGCCTGATCTTCGTCTTCATAGCCCCAGGTTTCCATCGCCGACGGCCATTTGAGCGCAATGTCGCGCGTGGTGGCGCCGGCTTTGACCGCGCCGATGGAATCGTAGAGCCATTTCAGCGCAATCTCGTATGTCTCTTTCTGTTCCTTGCTCGGCTCCTTGCCGACGCAATAGGTGCGGTAATAACAGGATTTGTAGCCGTTCCAGGTCAGCGCCGCCAAATCCATGAATACGATGTCGCCGGGCTGGATGATGCGATCGGAAAAGTTCCGCCAGTTCGGCCAGGTGTTCGGGCCCGACGAGACGATGACGTCCTCGACGTCTTCCATGCCGGGAATGTTGTAGAGATATTGCATCAGATGTGCCGTCACCTGATTTTCAGTGATGCCGGGCCTTAAGAATTTCATGCATTCCCAATGCGTGGCATCGCCGATCGCGCCGACGATGCGGAAACATTCCTGCTCGTCCTCGTTCTTGACCGCGCGCGCGTCCATCATCGCGCTCATGCCGTCGGTCCAGGTGATATTGTTGTCCTTGAAAATGGCGATCATGTTGATGTCGATGAAATCGACGCCGAGTTTCTGTCCGGCGACGCCGTTCTCGCGCATCGCCTGCTGCACCGCTTTGGTGAATTTCGTCACCTGCTGGACGGAGGCCGGACCGGCCGCGCCCTTGATCCAGGCGAACGAATGGCGGACGTTTTCCTTGGGGATCCACGGCGAATGGCGTTCGATCTGAAAACCGAGATCGCCTTGCTCGAACAGGATCGGCGCGCCGTCGCCGCACAGCATCGCGTAGCGCAGGCCGGGCTTGAGCCGGTTCCAGCCGGGGGTCAGCGTGCCGGTGAGATAGCGGACATTTTCGTCGTACATGCACAGGAGCGCGCTGAGGCCGTGCTTTTTCATCATCGCGCGAGCGCGCTCGGTGCGGTATTTTCGTAAGCGGTCCCAGTTGACCCGCTGTTGCCAATCCATTCCGGCGATGCCGAAATTCGCTCCCATGTCACCCTCCCCAAATAACTAACAACCCCGTTCACCTCTGTCGGAAAAATTCCGTGCGCGCAAGCGCTTCGGTGCCACTCCGCGGGGCCCAATTGATGTCATAAGATGCAGGTGAGGCCTATACTCGATCGAAAGGGGTCGGCAATGACCAAGATTACACGCCGCAATCTCGCGCGCGCAGGTGTTGCGCAGGCAGGTGCGCTCGGCCTCGCCGGCGCGCTGGCCGCTCCCGCACTGGCGCAAAGCGGCAAAATGCGCTGGCGCATGGTCACCTCGTGGCCCAAGCGCCTGCCCGGCCCCGGCATGTCGGCGGAGCGCGTCGCCGAGCGGATCGGCACGCTGTCCGGCGGGCGACTCGAGATCAGCGTCTCCGCAGCCGGCGAGGTCGTTCCCGCGCTGGAAGTGCTCGACGCGGTCGGTTCCGGCGTCGCCGAAATGGGCCATACCGCCGCGTTTTATTGGCAGGGCAAGGAACCAGCGGCCGCCTTTTTCACGACGGTGCCGTTCGGGCTGTTGCCGAACGAACATGTCGCCTGGATCGATGCCGGCGGCGGCCAGGCGCTATGGGACGAGCTCTATGCGCCGTTCGGCGTCAAGCCGTTCATGGCCGGCAATACCGGAACCTGCATGGGCGGCTGGTTTCGCCGCGAGATCAAAAGCCGCGACGACGTGCACGGGCTGAAACTCCGCTCGCTCGGACTGGGCGGGGAAGTCTATCGCCGGCTCGGCGCCATTCCGCAGACGACCGCGCCGGGCGAAATTCTGGTGGCGCTGCAGTCGGGCCTGATCGAGGGCGCCGAGTTCGTCGGACCCGGCTCCGATATCGCGCTCGGCCTCTATCGTTACGCGCCGTTCTATTACTATCCCGGTTTCAACAAGCCGAACGGCACCGGCGAGTGCATCGTCACGCTGAAAGCCTGGCAAACGCTCGATCGCGAACTGCAGGCGATCGTGGCGCATGCTTGCGCCGCGGAAGCCTCCTACGCGCTTGCAGAAATGGAGCGGCTCAATATCGAGGCGCTCGCCGCGCTGACCACGCAGGACAATGTGCAGCTCCGCGCATTCCCCGCGGACCTCATCGGCGCCGCGCGGGGCCAGGCGAAGGACGTGCTCGCCGAGTTTGCCGGCAAGAGCGCCGGCGCCGCCAAGGTGCACGCGTCCTACATGGCGTTCCGCGACAAGGTCTCGGCCTGGTCGCGGATTTCCACCGAAGCGGTGCTGCAGGCGCGGGAGGGGTGATTATTGCCCCTCGTTATGGCCGGATTTGTTCCGGCCATCCACGCCTTTCTTGAAAAGCTCAGGCAAAGACGTGGCAACCAAGACGTGGCAACCAAACCCCGAATTGCCGCAGTAAAGACGATGTTGACTTCATCTAGATCGAAGGTAACCGATGCATTATTTCAGCGGAGCCAAATGGATTGGGACGATCGTATCGCCCGGAATGCAGATAGTCATTCGACTCTTGCTCTGTTTGGTCGGTTTGGTTGCGTTTGCGGCAACGGCCTGTGCCCAGACGCCGGTTGTCGCGCCGACCGAAAACATCGATTGGCCGTCACCGGACGGGAAATTTGCCTTTCTCACATCCTACGGTGAGGACCTGCATTCCATCGACCTGATCGACAAGGAATCCGGGAAAAAATTGCAACGGATTGGCGAGGAAGATTCGAGCCAGGCTTCCTGGCATGTGCTCTGGGCGCCCGATTCGAATCGGTTCGCCCTGATGACAAGGTTGGGGCACCCAATTCAAGGCGTGGATGTTTATGTTCGAAGCGGCGAAACTTTTCAGAAGGCCGAATTGCCTGACCTGCCCGAGGCGGACATCCCTGAAAAGCTTAAGCACGGCAAAAAATTCCCGCATTTCGCCGGTCTGAACTGGCAGGAAGCGAAAGAGTGGAAGAGAGATGGCTCGCTCGTCGTGACCATTGACACCATGATCGATGGTGCAGGCAGTTTGATCACGGGCACGCGCACGGTTGTGCTCGGCTTCGATCGGGCCGGCCAAGCGAGGATCGTGAAATCGACGATCAAATACGAGACAAAGACGGACTAAGACGTGCCGCGCCGTTTGCAAAGCTCGGGCGCATGCGCGTCGCGAGAACGGGAATCTATTTCGTCATTGCCGGGCTTGACCCGGCAATCCATGTAGCAGAGACGCCACGAATGCTGCGTCGATTGCTCGCTATCAGCATGGACCCGCGGGTCAAGCCCGCGGGTGACGAGAGTGGGCGTATGTCGCGCTAAACGAGCATCACCTCTTAGACGCCACCACCTTCTGCCGCTGCTCGCCGAGGCGCTCGATGCCGAGCGTGACAACGTCGCCGGCCTTGAGGAATTTCGGCTCGGGCTTCATGCCGAGTCCGACGCCGGGCGGCGTGCCGGTGATGATTACGTCGCCGGGCTCCATGACGAAATATTGCGAGCACGCCCAGACGATGTGCCGGCAGTCGAAGATCATGGTCGCGGTATTGCCGCGTTGGCGTTTCTCGCCGTTGACGTCGAGCCACATGTCGAGGTCTTGGGGGTCCTTGACCTCGTCCTTGGTGACAAGCCACGGCCCGAGCGGGCCGAACGTCTCGCAGCCTTTGCCCTTGGTCCATTGCCCTGCGCGCTCGATCTGAAACACGCGCTCGGAAACATCGTTGGCGAGACAATAACCTGCGACGACGTCGAGCGCCTTGTTCTTGCTCAGATAGCGCGCGCGGCTGCCGATGACGATGCCAAGCTCAACCTCCCAGTCGAGCTTGGATGAATCCTTCGGGATGACGGTGTTGTCGTTCGGTCCGCAGATGCATGACGGCGCCTTGTTGAAAATGATCGGCTCTTTCGGAATGGGCATGCCGGCTTCCGCGGCGTGATCGGAATAATTCAAGCCGATGGCGATGAAATTGCCGACCTTGCCGACGCAGGGTCCTATGCGCTGTTTGCCGCGAACGAGCGGCAGCTTTTCGGGTTTAAGCTTGCGCAGCTTGTTGAGGCTCGTTGGCGAGAGCGCGTCGCCGGCGATGTCGGGGACGATTTTGGACAGGTCGCGGATGCGGCCCTCGGCGTCGATCATGCCGGGCTTCTCGCGTCCCGGCGCGCCATAACGAACGAGCTTCATAACGATCTCCTTGGGTTCCTCTTGTGGGGAAAAGCGTCAGAACGCGCCGGGGAAAGCCCCGCCGTCGATCAGGATGTTCTGCCCGGTGATATAGCCGGCCTGCGCCGAGCACAAAAACGCGCAAGTGGCGCCGAATTCGTCCGGCTGGCCGACGCGCCGCGCCGGCACGGCCGAGACCCGCTCGGCGAGCGCGGTCTCGGCGCTCAAGCCTTTCTTCTTCGCCATTGTCTCGATGTAGGTGCGCAACCGGTCGGTGGCGAAAACGCCGGGCAGCATGAAGTTGATAGTGACGTTGGCGGACGCGACCGAGCGGGCAACGCCGGCGAGGAACGCAGTCAGGCCGGCGCGCGCGCCGGAGGAGAGATCAAGGCCGGCCAGCGGCATTCGCACCGAGCCGGAGGTGATGTTGACGATGCGGCCGAATTTCCTGGCGACCATGGGATCGATCGCCTTCTGTGTGAGTTCGATTGCGACCACCATGTTGGCAATCACTCCATCGAGCAGCTTCTGCCGGTCGAGTTCGCGAAAGTCGCGCGGCGGCGGGCCGGCATTGTTGTTGACCAGGATGTCCGGCTCCGGGCAGGCGGCAAACAATGCCTTTTGCCCCTCGGCCGAGGCGACATCGGCGGTTACCGGGATCACTTTGGCGCCGGTAGACTTTTTCAGTTCAGCGGCGGCGGCAGAAAGCTTCTCCTCGCTGCGGCCGTTGATCACCACTTCGCAGCCGGCCTGCGCCAGCGCCTTGGCGCAGGCATAGCCCAGGCCGCGGCTCGAAGCGCAAACGATTGCCTTGCGGTCGGCGATTCCAAGGTCCATGCCTAGCTCCCCCTGCTGGGTGTTCGCCGTCTGGCGGGCGCCTGTTGTCCTGACTGGGAAGCCACTAGTGTCCCGATTCCGAAGTTCGTACGCTTGGTCGGCACGCTCTCACGCGAACTTCGGAATCAAAGGGACACTAGCAGATATGTAATTCTAGTGCGGCTTTTGGATTTGAAGTTCCTATGACAGCTTCCGACTGGACTGTAGGAACTTCAAATCCACCGCACTAGTCAACGGCTGAATCCCCTTGCTTCTCCCCGATGTTTCAGTTGCGGAGCTCGCGCTCATCGTCGCACTGGCGGCGGTGTCAGCCGTTACCGGCGGGGTCGCGGGCTACGGCACCGGCGCTTTGATGCCGCTGATCCTGGTGCCGCTCGTCGGCGCTGCCCCGGTCGTGCCGATCATCGCGATATCGGCGATGTTCACCAATACCGCGCGCGTCGCCGCCTTCCGCCACCGGCTCGATCGCCGGCGCGCCGTCGTCGCCCTTATCGCGGCGCTGCCGACCTGCGTGCTCGGCGCCTGGCTCTATACGCTCCTGACGGGCCGCGGCGCCGCTTTGGTCATCGGTTCGACTTTGATCGCCACAGTGCCGCTGCGGCGCCTGCTCAAACACCACGGTCATAAGCTCAGCGACAAAGCCTATGCCGCGGCGGCGGCGGGCTGGGGCATCGTGGTCGGCGCCACAACGGGCGCCGGCGTGATCCTGCTGTCGCTATTGATGGCGACGGGGCTTGAAGGTGCAGCCGTGATTGCGACCGATGCCGCGGTCTCGCTCGGCATGGGTGTCGTCAAAATTGCCGTGTTCGGCGCGGCAGGCGCGCTGACCAGAACCGTGATCGTGATCGCGTTGCTGATCGGGCTCGTTGCTTTCCCTTGCACGTTCTTGGCCAAGCTCATCGTCGAACGTCTGCCCGTTCATGTTCACACCGTTATACTTGATGCGGTGGTCGTGATCGGCGGCGGGACGATGATTTTCGGCGCGCTACGATAAGAGCCGCGGGGTCACGGCCATTTCACCACTGGCGGCATCGAGGAGAGGATCGAGTCGACATTGCCGCCGGTCCGCAGACCGAAAATGGTGCCGCGATCATACAGCAGGTTGAATTCGACATAGCGGCCGCGGCGGACAAGCTGTTCTTCGCGCTCGGCGTCGCTCCAAGGCTTTTCGAAATTCCGGCGCACCAGTTGCGGATAAATATCGAGAAATGCCTCGCCGACGGCCCGGGCGAAGGCAAAGTCCGCATCGAAATCGCCGCTGTCGAGCCAATCGTAAAAAATGCCGCCGATGCCGCGCATTTCGCCGCGGTGCTTGAGATAAAAATATTCATCACACCATTTTTTGAATTTGTCGTAAGGCGCGACTCTCGCATGCACGTCGCAGGTCGCTTTCATCGCGGCATGAAAAGCAATCGTGTCCGGATCGTCCTGGCGGCGCCGGTGCTCAAGCACCGGCGTGAGGTCGGCGCCGCCGCCAAACCAGGATTTTGTTGTCACCACATAACGCGTGTTCATGTGCGCCGCCGGCACATGCGGATTATGCGGATGCGCGATCAGCGAAATGCCGGTCGCGTAAAAGCGCGGATCCTCGGCGGCGCCGGGGATTTCCTTGCGAAATTCCGGGGCGAATTCGCCGAACACTGCCGAGACATGAACGCCGACTTTTTCAAAGACGCGCCCCTTCATCATCGCCATCACGCCGCCGCCGCCCGGCGCGCCGGTATGGTCGGTGCGCTGCCATGGGGTGCGGGTGAATTGTCCGGCCGCGCGATCGCTCAATGGCGCGCCCGCGGGTAGCGCCCGTTCCACGTCTTCCAAAGCGGTCAAAAGCCGATCGCGTAAGCCTTCGAACCACGCTTTCGCGGTTTCTTTCCGCACTTCGGTTTTGGCGCTATCCATGATTGCGCTCGGTTTCCTCGCTGGCGATGGCTGGCGTAAGGATGTCATAAAAACCGGTGAAGATGTTGGATAGCCGCAATCGCGCCGTGAGGGGGAGCAAGCGGGAGAATGCAAGGTCGGGTCACTTCCAGGTATTTCAGCCGTCGTCGCTTCGTCGGTGGCGCGGGCGCCGCTTTCACGGCAATTGCGGCGCCGGGCCTCACCCGCATTGCCGCCGCGCAAAGCTGGCGTGGCGGCAATCCATTCAGCCTCGGCGTTGCTTCCGGCGCACCGCGCGCCGACGGCTTTGTGTTGTGGACGCGGCTCGCACCTGAGCCGCTGTCGAGCAATCCGGAAACGTCGGGTGGCATGAGCGGCGCCGACGTGACGCTGCGCTATGAGATTGCGACCGATCCCGGCATGGCCAAGGTCGTGCGTCGCGGGGCGGCGACCGCCGAACAGGCCTTCGCCTATTCGGTCCATCTCGATGTCGCTGGCCTCGACCCCGGGCGGTCCTATTGGTACCGCTTCCTCTCCGGCGACGCGGTGAGCGCGACCGGACATGCGATGACGCTGCCGCCACTGGGATCGGCGCCCGCAAAGGTGCGATTCGGCTTTGTCTCCTGCTCCAATTACGAGCACGGATATTTTTCCGCCTACCGGCATCTGACCGGCGAAAATCCCGAATTCGTCCTGTTTCTCGGCGATTATACTTACGAGACCATCGAGCAATATCGGCCGATCGTTCGCCGCCACAGCGATGGCGTCGAGGCGGCGACGCTGCCGACGTATCGCAATCGCTATGCGCAATATCGCCTCGACGCCGACCTGCAACGCTTGCACGCGCAGGTTCCGGCGATCGTCACCTGGGACGATCACGAAGTGCAGAACGATTACGCCGACAAATGGTCCGAAACGTTCGACGATCCGGAGCAATTCTTGCTCAGGCGCGCGGCGGCCTATCAGGCCTTCTACGAACATATGCCGGTGCGGCCGATCCTGTCGCGGCCGAACGGTCCATTGATGCGGGTCTATGATCGCTTCACCTTGGGCGATCTCATCGAAATATCCGTCATCGATGGCCGGCAATACCGCTCGCGCGAGGCCTGTTACGCCCCGCCCAACAAAGGCGGCTCACATTTCGAAACCGATGCCAGCTGTCCCGAGCGGCTCAAGGCCGGGCGCACCATGATGGGGTTTGGTCAAGAGGCTTGGCTTTATGCCGGACTCGCGCACAGCAAAGCGCGGTGGAATTTGATCGCGCAGGATGTGCTGATGGCGCAAGTTCGCATCAAGCACGATGGCATCGATGCGTTTTCGACCGACGATTGGGACGGCTATCCGGCCAATCGCAAGCGGCTTTTGCAGCACGTTCACGATAGCAAGGTTTCCAACCCGGTCGTCGTTTCCGGCGACATTCATTCGTTCTTCGCCAATGATCTCAAGCTCGATTTTGACGATGAATCTTCGCCGATCGTTGCCACCGAATTCGTCGGCACCTCGATTTCCTCCTATGGCCCGCCATACGATCCGATCGCGAAGGCGCTGCCGGACAATCCGCATGTGCATTTCTTCGACAGCCGCCAGCGCGGCTATGTCTTGGTCGATTTGACGCCGGACGCGATGCAGGCGCAGATGCGCACGGTCTCCGACGCGCACGATCCCAAGGCCACAATCTCTACATTCAAGACATTCGCAGTCGAGGGCGGCCGCCCCGGCGTGGTTGCGGCTTAGCAGTTTGACGCAGATCACGCGCGCGGTTCGTCGCGGCCGCTTTGCCGACCGATCCCGGCCGTCTGCCGCAAGGCTTCGCCGGCCGCGAGCGCGGCGGCCATAGCGACATTGAGCGAACGCATGCCAGGCCGCATCGGAATTAACAGCCGGGCATCGGCCGCGGCATGGACTGCTTCGGGCGCGCCGACCGATTCGCGGCCGAACAACAGGACATCGTCCGGCGCAAAGCTGAAGTCGAGATAGGACTTGCTCGCCTGAGTGGTGAAAAGAACGACGCGACACGCGTCGCGCCGGCGCCAAGCTTCAAAATCCGGCCACGAAGCATGGCGGGTGATGGCCACGGCGTCCAGGTAATCCATTCCGGCGCGGCGAAAGGCGCGGTCAGTGGACGGAAACCCCGCCGGCTCGATGATGTGCGCCTCAATGCCCAGACATCCGCATAGCCGCAAGATCGTTCCGGTATTCTGTGGGATGTCGGGCTGGTAAAGAGCAAGGCGCATTGAGGGGAAATCTCATTAATCCCGGGGCGATAATTAAGTGTGGCCGTCGCGCCGAAGCCACCCTTGCGCTGTTCCGGCAAGGGTGCCAATAGAACGCCGCCGGAATGCGTCGTCCCGGGCCTTCCCCAGGCCGGGGGCGCGCGGTTCTTCCGCCGCCGAAAACCCGCTCTCCGGCTAGCCGGCGAGGGGGCGTGACTCGGGCGGTCTGCAGCGCGGAAGGGCGATCGGCAAGACGTAATGAGGTCGGGCCTGTGACAGCAAATGCAATGGCGGAGCTTACGCATCGCGATTTCTTGCCCAAGTTCTTGCCCAAAGCGCCCGCTGGTCTCACGACCCGTTCGCAGGCGCGTCCATAACGTGGTGCTCGATCAGGCAAACAGGGTTCGATGATGAGCGGAGATTCAATTTATCAGCCGCAAAGCGCGTTCATGAAATGGATGGAGCGCCGGCTGCCGATCGCGAGCCTGGCCTATTCGTCGCTCATCGTCTACCCGACGCCGCGCAATTTGAATTACTGGTGGACCTTCGGCGGCATCCTCACCTTCATGCTCGGCGTGCAGATCATCACCGGCGTGGTGCTGGCCATGCACTACACTCCGCATGTCGATTTTGCCTTCGATTCGGTCGAAAGCATTATGCGGGACGTGAATTACGGCTGGCTATTGCGCTACATCCACGCCAATGGCGCTTCGTTCTTCTTCGTCGCCGTCTACATTCACATGGCCCGCGGCATGTATTACGGCTCGTATAAGGATCCGCGCGAAGTGCTTTGGATCCTCGGCGTGATCCTGTTCCTGCTGATGGTAATCACAGGTTTCATGGGCTACGTGCTGCCGTGGGGCCAGATGAGTTTCTGGGCCGCGACGGTGATCACCAACCTGTTTTCCGCCATCCCCGTAGTCGGCAACTCAATTGTCACCTGGCTATGGGGCGGGTTTGCGGTCGGTAATCCGACGCTTAATCGCTTTTATTCGCTGCACTACCTGTTGCCGTTCGTCATCGCCGGCGTCGTCGTGCTGCACATCTGGGCGCTGCACATGGTCGGTCAGAACAATCCGACCGGAGTAGAACCGAAGTCCGACAAAGATGTCGTGGCGTTCACGCCTTACGCCACGGTCAAGGATTCGTTCTTCATCGGCGTGTTCTGCATCGTGTTCGCCTGGTTCATTTTCTACATCCCGAACTATCTCGGACATTCCGACAACTACATTCCGGCCAATCCCGGCCAGACGCCGACGCATATCGTTCCCGAATGGTATTACCTGCCGTTCTACGCGATCCTGCGCGGCATCCCGAGTAAGCTTCTCGGCGTGACTGCGCTCGCCGCTTCGATCATCGTGCTGGCCTTCATGCCTTGGCTCGACACGTCGCGCGTGCGTTCGGCAAGTTACCGGCCGTGGTACCGGCAGTTCCTGTTTATCTTCTTTGCCGCGGTGATCGGCCTTGGCTATCTCGGCTCGCAGGAACCGACCGGCGGCTATGTGATCGCGGCGCGCATTCTCACCATCTACTATTTCGCGTTCTTCTTCGTGATCCTGCCATTGTTAGGCCTGTTCGAAAAAACCAAACCGCTGCCGAATTCGATTTCCGAATCGGTGCTGCGGCATGGCGTTCCAGTCGGAGCGCCGTCGCCGGGCGCGCACGCGTAAAGGAGCCGCTCGCATGAAGCGTCATCACGGGCTGGCCTTTGCTTTGGCGCTTGCGAGTGTGCTCTGCGGCGCCGGCGCTGCCGTGGCGCAGGAGGCTGATGCGCCGCCACGCCTGCACTGGTCGTTCTCTGGTCCGTTCGGTCTCTACGACCAGGCGCAGTTGCAGCGCGGCTTTAAGATCTATCAGGAGGTCTGTTCGAACTGCCACGGCCTCAAGCTTGTGTCGTTTCGTAATCTCGCCGAGCCTGGCGGACCGGATTTCACCGAGGCACAGGCGGCGTCGATTGCCGCAACCTTTCAGGTGCAAGACGGCCCGAACGACGCAGGCAAGATGTTCAAGCGGCCGGGCAAAATATCCGACACTTTTCCGCCGCCCTTCGCCAACGACCAAGCCGCCCGCGCCGCGCTCGGCGGCAAGCTGCCGCCGGACATGTCCGTTCTCGCTAAAGCACGCAGTTACGAGGCGGGCTTTCCGCGGTTCATCTTTGACGCGTTCACGATGTATCAGGAGGACGGTCCGGATTACATCCACGCCATCCTGACCGGCTACGCCGATCCTCCCGCAGGGTTCGCGCTACCGCCGGGCGGGCAGTACAACAAATATTTTCCCGGTCGCGCCATCGGCATGCCGAAGCCGCTAAGCGACGGACAGGTTGAATATACCGACGGCACGCCCACCACCGTCGATCAATACGGCCGCGACGTATCGGCGTTCTTGATGTGGGCCGCCGAACCGACGCTCGATGCCCGCAAACGGCTTGGCTTCCAGGTCATGGTGTTCCTCTTCGTATTCACCGCGCTTCTGTATTTCACCAAGAAGCGCGTCTGGCACGCCGTCCTGCACGATCCCGAATTGGAAAAGCCGCGCGCGCCGACCGAGTACAAGGTCTGAGCGGCGTACCGGCGGCGGCTTCGACGATGACCAATGACACGCTTGAAAACGATCTGAAGGTCGCAATTCGCACGATCCCGGATTATCCCAAGCCAGGGATTATGTTCCGGGATATCACCACGCTATTGGGCGATGCGCGGGCGTTTCGCCGCGCTGTGGACGAATTGGTGCAGCCGTGGGCCGGCAGCAAGATCGACAAGGTGGCGGGGATCGAGGCGCGCGGTTTTATTCTCGGCGGCGCGATTGCGCATCAGGTGTCGTGCGGCTTCGTGCCGATCCGCAAGAAGGGCAAGCTGCCGTTTAAACGCGTCAGCGTCGGCTATTCGCTCGAATACGGGATCGATGAAATGGAAATGCATGAAGACGCGCTGGTCAAAGGCGAGCGTGTCATTCTGGTCGACGATCTCGTCGCCACAGGCGGCACGGCGGAGGCGGCGGTGAAGCTTTTAAAGCAGATTGGCGCCGAGGTTTTGGCCGCCTGTTTCGTCATCGATCTGCCGGAATTGGGCGGCGCTGAAAAGATCAGAAAGCTCGGCGTGCCGGTGCGCACGCTGGTAAGCTTCGAAGGCCATTAGCTCGTATTTAGCTAGTCGCGCCTCGCGCGCGCGAGCGTGATCAGCCGGTTTGGCGAGCCTGCTCTTTGCCGCCGCCGCGCAGCGACGATTCAAGTTCGCCGATCAGAAGCTGCAATTCTAGCTCGCGAAACTCCGCGAAAATCTGGCCGATCCAGCTATGCACCTCGGTAGGTCCGCCGGGCTGTTGCGACATATATGTGCTGAAGGAGAAGCCGGGCCGATCGATCACGCCGCGCACGATCGGCGACAGACGAGGAATGCGGATCGTCTCATATTTCGGCGACGACGGCGGAAAGTCCTGGGCGATGACCATGAACGAGGCGGCTTCATTGTGCACCGGGACGAAAATGGTCTGTTCCAGGCGCCCGCGCAGCTCGGCGTAGGTTTGGGCGGTGAAGGGAGCGGGATCGGTGATGAACAATACAATCGGCTGGATCAGTTTTTGCCTCGCTTCGTCTTGGAAACCGATCTCCAGCGACGGCGAATGCACGTTAGTCGAGGGCGAGATTTCCCCAGCGGCGCTGTGTGACCACTACGAGCGCAAGAAAGGGCGTGATGTTGGTGGTGCAGCCGATCAGGACGAAGACGACAAAGGCGTTCATTACGAAAGAATTCCGGGCGTGCCATCGCCCGGATCGTTCAAGCTGCCGCTCGACGTTATTCGCGCGCTGAGCGACATCAACGGACCAAAGGCGGCCGGTGTTACACTCAAAAAGCTCTTTGACGTTGATCCCGACGACCCGACGATTGTTCCGGCTCATGCTGTGCAAGCGCACGGCCACGGCGACACCAAAGCCGGTCATCGCGTGTTGAGAAAATTTGTCGCGCGATTCCGCAGGAGCGGAGCGCAGTCGCTTATCGAGCAACCGGACGGTCACCATGCGCGCGGATAATTTTGTCGATCAGCGCGACCGCCTCGATGAACCTTCCCTCTGGCGAGCAGTAGTTTTGCAGTTGGGTCTTAACCCGATGGCGTCGCCTTACTCGATCAAAGACATCTCGGCCGAGAACGGCATTGACCCTAAGCGGGCCTTCGCCAAGTTTCGGACTCATTTTCATCAATCGGACTCGTTGCACTAGTGCATCCGGATAAAACATCGCGGGGACTGGTATCTAAATGGGCCGTCAATCAGCCGCGCGAGGAGAACGCCGCGAAGATTTCAGAACAGCGTCGCGAGCTATGGCAAGCGCTTAATCAATTCGTTATGGAGCGCGGCGGAGCGATTGTCAGTCCGATGTTTGCATTCCCGGTCCGCCTTGAGGTCGCGACAGATTCCGGGCTGCCCGAAAGATTGCGCGAGCTTGGCTATGACCTGATTTATCGGAACGAGGAAACGCGCGTCGGTCCGCCTGTTTCTGAGCCTCGCCGCTGGAGGCAACGACCGCGCCTTGCCATCGGTTACGGCTTCCGCACGGTCGATGTGTTTGAGTTAGGTGTGCCACGGTGACGCGATTGCGCTCAAACGCGACCTGCATTGACCACCAAAAGAAAAGAG
>Ga0187819_10000525_pt1 | contig 19221 bp, 19 predicted proteins | sample NC_wetland_sal_i_15_FD_132411 | JGI IMG/M metagenome (GOLD analysis project Ga0187819, IMG submission 132411) | Wetland sediment microbial communities from Neuse River Estuary, North Carolina, USA - SO4_4 | ecosystem: Environmental > Aquatic > Freshwater > Wetlands > Sediment | place: USA...
ATTCTGCTTCGCCCGCTGCACCAGAACGGCCACTGCACTCGCAGGCACTTTGTCAGCTGTCAGCGTGAGCCCATAGTTGTGGCTGCCGGGAAGACCCGTGTCGCCCTGCAGCGTGATCACGCCGCTGCCCACCGGGGCACTGCAGAGAAGCCCGTGAAACGCGTGATTGACCGAACTGTATTCCCCGTCGCAATGTCCCGCCAAACGCAGCGCAGCACCGCTGGCGATGTCGTACCGGCGAAAGTCCCGAATCGATGCGTTGGTGGCGATCTCCAACTTCGCCGGAGTTCCCGCCAGCGTTACGTCGAGCAGAACCTCTCCCCGCCAGCCCTGATCGTTCCCGGTAAAGAATTTCGTGAACTGCCCGAGTTGGGCGCGATTCCACTCAATGCTGAATCGCAACGGAGTGTCGCGAAGAGCGTCTGCACGCTGCCACGTTCCGTCCACTTGCAGCATGCCTGTATCGTTTAAGTTCAAATCAGTGCGAAAGGGCTGCGCCTTCAGTCGTACACCCCAGCTGTTTTCGGAATCCTGCCACAAGGAAAAATCCGCGTTCGTCAGGGCGTAGGGCTTTTTCTCAGGACCGTTTTTGAAGTTGATTCGCGCCGACGTAGCTTCAATGTAAGGAAATCCCGGCCGCGGTTCCGTCTTCGCTTTTCCTGTCGGCGCCAACGGGATGTGGGCCGTGCGCTCCAGCAGCGCTTCCAGGTTCCAGCGCTCGCCCGCCGCATGCACCAGGTTCAGGCTGGGCTCGGTCAAATCCAGCCGCGCGATCTCTAACCGCCCGCGCAGCAGCGACGTCAGACGAAGCGCCGCCGTCACTTCGCTAGCCCGCAACATGGGTTCCGCTCCGAATGCCGGATCGTCATACACCACCAGATTTTCCAGATCGAAACCCGGCCGCGGCAGCAGACGGATGTGAACCGAGCCTATGTCCACGGGTCGCCCCACTCCCGAGCTGATGGAAGAGACAATCCGCGATTTCAAACGAGAGGCGCCGGGGCGCAGAAGAAAGAGCAGCAGCACAATCAATGCTGCCGCCACCACGATTCGCCGCTTGGAGGAGAAGAGCTTCACCGCGCCCTGACTGGAGTTTCGAGGGGCCTCATCATCAATTGTAAAACTATTTTACGAACTGGAGCGTTCGCGTCCAGCGTGTCTCATCGAAAAAGTGCAGCACCACTTTTCCCAGAAACAAAGCCCGATCGCCCCATGCGGTCTTCCGGTATTGATCATCCGGTGTTTCGAACGACCAGTAGATGAACATGGGACGCCCGATGATGTTGGCTTTGGGGATGAACCCCCAATACCGGCTATCCAGGCTCACGCCCCGATGGTCGCCCATGGCAAAATAGTGGTCCGGTGGCACGACGATGTCGTCTCCGTGGACATACGACTGCATGTCCACCATCCAATTCGGATACACGTTGGGATCATCGTTGGGAGCCACGGAAGGAAAATTATTGCGGTACGGATCCGCCGTGTCCCTATCATGCAACACATAGGGCTCATCCAGCGCCCCGCCGTTGCGATACACCACGCCGTTCCGCAAGTGAATGCGGTCTCCCGGAAGCCCGATGATCCTCTTCACCACATAAAGTCCCGGCTCGGCGGGCGACAGAAATACCACGATGTCGCGGAACTTCACGTCGCGATAGGGAAGCAGCGGCCCCACCCACGAACTCTTGGGCGCGAACTGGATGCGGTTCACGAATACGTGGTCGCCGATCAGCAGCGTGTTCTCCATCGAACTCGACGGAATCTCGAAGGCCTGCACCACGAACGTGATAATGAATAGCCCGGTCACCAGCACCGCCGCCAGCGACGAGAGAAATTCGACCGTCGTCTCCTTCGGCTTTTCCTCCTCAGGAGCATCCTTCGGCCTCGTCGGCGGCACTTCTTTTGGCCTCACTACTGTGCCGTTACGTTCTTCGGTGAGTTCTTTTTTCGCCACGATGAATGTTTCCGTGTCTGAATCGAAATTTGCTCGCGTCTGATCGCCGGAGTCCGTCCGTCGGCGTAATACTCAGTGTACCAGCCGCAGGGTGCGGTTCCAGCGCGTGATCTGAAAGATATGCGTGACCGCGTACGCCACGTGATACAACCGTCCCATGATCGAAGCCGATGGCGCGTGATCCCAATCCCGCACCGACCAGTAAATCACCAGCGGCCTGCCGATAATGTTTTCCCGCGGCACAAATCCCCAATAGCGGCTGTCCTGGCTGTCGTCGCGGTTATCGCCCATCACAAAGTAGTGCCCTTCGGGAATAATGAGCTGGCCGTCTTCCACCAGCTTCCGCATTTCCAGCCACCACTTGCCCTCGAGGCCAATTGCAGGAATATCGGTCCGCGGAAAATTGTCGCGAAACAGATTATTCGGCGGTTCTAGGAACCGCACGTAGGGTTCGTCGAGCGGCCTGCCGTTAATCAGCACTTTCTTGCTCACCATCCGCAGGTGATCGCCCGGCACGCCGATCACGCGCTTCACAAAATGCTGCTGCGGATCCACCGGGTAGTGAAACACGATGATGTCCCCGCGAGCGATCTTCTGATACGGCATGAAATGGTCGCCCATCCCCTGTCCGCCATAGCAAAGCTTGTTCACCAGCAAGTAGTCGCCGACCAGCAGAGTATTCTCCATTGATTCCGAAGGAATCTGGAAAGCCTGCACGATGAAAGTGATCACGAAGATGGCAATCACCACCGTGCCCATCAGCGACTGCAGTGAGCCGATCACATCAGACCCGAGCGTGGTCACGATGTGGCGCTCGGAAGCGAGTGCGCGAGCCGTAGAAGGAGGAACGGCAGCGCCCGCAGTGGAGACGGCAACGTCCGGGGCGGAAACGTCCGCAGGAACCTGCGCGTGAACAGCGGCGTCAGACGCCGCAACAGGCGGGACCGGCGCGGCAACAGGACCATCGGAGGCTGCGATAGGGACGTTTGGCGAATCCATGAACTCTACTTATCGGCCGGGCCCGAGGCCCGCACCCCTTTCGCTTCCGCTGCTTTCGGACGTGATGCCAGAAATGTCAGCAGTTGCCGTGCCGCATCCTGCTCAGCGGTCTTCTTGGTCGAACCCTGCGCGCGTCCCACAAACTCCGCGTTCTTTCCGTTCTTTGTCTGCAGCCGCGCCTCCACCGTAAACGTCTTGCTGTGCTCCGGCCCCGCCTCTTCCACCAGCACGTACGCGGGCTGTGGGAGTCCCAGACTCTGCACTGCTTCCTGCAGAGCAGACTTGAAATCCGTGACCGGCAGCGCGCCACCTCCGCGCTCCATCCGCTCCAGTTCCGGCGCAATCACGTTGCGCAACACGAACTGCCGGGCTACCTCGAGACCCCCATCGAGATAAATCGCCGCCAAGATCGCTTCCAGCGCATCCACCAGCAAGGCCGTCTTGCCGCGCCCGCCGCTCTTTTCTTCGCCGCGTCCCAGCCGCAGGTAGTGGCCCAGTTCGAGTTGCTGCGCCACGCGGATCAAATGCCTCTCACTGACTAGATGTGCCCGCAGCTTCGAAAGTTCGCCCTCCCGAAAATGAGGAAAGCGCTGGAACAGTTCCTCGCTCGTCACCAACGCCAGCACCGCATCTCCCAGGAATTCCAGTTGCTCGTTGTCGCTGACCTTGTACTTGCTCTCGCCCGCCTGCTGTGCTTCCTGCTCCCGCGCCTGTGAGCTGTGCGTGACTGCTTGTTCAATGACGGCCCGCCGCCGGAAATGGTAGCCCAGCCCCTCTTCCAGCGCCGTGATTTCCCGTTCTTTCATATGTGAGGACAGCCGCCCCTTCGACTTCGCGCAGAGCCTGCCCTGAGCTTGTCGAAGGGGCAGGCTCTCGGCTGTCCGGCGAGCGCCGCTCGCCGCGTGTTCGCGCGCCAGGCGAAAGCCGGTAAGGCCTCTAACCTAGTTCTTTGGAGGCGTAGCCGTCTGTCCCGGTGCCGGACCCACGTTCAGCTTCATTAGCCGGTCTTGCTCCGCGCGCGCCGCTTTCCCCGCACCGGAATCAGGATGGTCCTTGGTCAGATCCACCGCCTGATTGGCGAACTTCAAGCCTTCGGGAATCTTGTTCTGCATATCCAGCGCAACCGCCAGCCGCAGCACCGCGATCGCATCGGGCTGTTGCGGAAATGCATCAATCGATTTCCGCAGATTCGCTTCCGCTTCCGGCCAATTCTTGGTGTCGGACGCCAGCTTTCCCAGCACCGCGTACGCCTCTGATCGCAAGAAACCCTTATACGCAGCCAACTGTTCCGGTGGATATCCCGAGGTCGGAATGTCGGTCTCGATCGTCTCCAGTGCTCGCTCCGCGTCCTTCTTTGCTTCCGCCAGACGCTGGTCGCGGTCCAGATCCGTGTCCCGTGTCCGTTCCGCAATCACTTGTGCGGTTCCCACCAGCGCTTCTGGATCGTCAGCGTCGATCGCCAGCACCTTCTTGCCCATCTCGAGCATTCTGTCGCCGTTGTTGGCGGCCTGATACCGTTGCATCGCCGAGCGGTACAGCAAAGGCCGCAATTCGCTGTCAGGATACTTCGCGGCGAATTCGTTCGCCGCTTTCTCCAGCGCCTCCGGATCGGTCAACGCTGCCGCGGCCTTATATGCGGTAAATTCCTCCTGGCTGTTCACCTTGGGCGGACGCTTCCCCGCAGGGGCAGCCGCTTGTCCCGTTGCCGGCGCAGCTTGTCCAGCTGGTGGATTCTGTCCCGCAGGTTTAGCGTTGCTCTGCCCGAAACTCCAAGCGCAAACTCCCAGCACTGCGACCATCATCGCTGCTCGCTTCATGCTTTCTCCTCAGCCACAAACTCTTCTGATTTCAAATCAACCCGCAAAGCCGCAACTGTGCATTTTATCGTAGCGAACCAGGTTTTACTGAAAGCTGTGGGCTGACCGCTCTACTGCGGTTTCGCCGGCGGCTCGTACGCCTGCTCCAGCCCGCGCTCTGCTGCCGCCTTCACTTCCGGCAGTGCTGCTCCCGCGGTCAACGCCGCCCGGTATTCATCCAGCGCCGCTTCGCGATCTTCCTTCATATCCAGAATCCTGCCGATATACACGTGCGACCACGCCACGATCTTGGGATCTTTCGTCTGCTGGATCGCCTTCTGGAAATTCTCCAGCGCTACTTCCCGGTTCTTGCTCATCACCGCTGCCTGCGCCAGAATGAACTGCGCCCGCCCCGGATCTCCGATCTTCTTCTCCAGCGCCTGCTGTGCTAGTTCCTGCGCGCCCTTGGGATCGCCCGCCGCCAGCCGCTTATCGGCCGTCGACAGGATCTTCCGATCCTCCATGCGCGACAGTTGCACCAATTCCGGCGCCGACACCCTCACATACTGCACCTCGTTCGCCGCCTTCTCTTGCGCTTTCAAGTCGATCTTCTCGAGGATGTCCGGATACGCCGCCCGCAGTCCCGCCGGATCTTTTTCGAATACCACCAGCGCATTATAAAAATACCTGGTCAGGACGTACCCCTGCTTCACCGCGTCATCCACCGCCTGCTGACGCATGGCTTCGGCGGTTTGCTTGTTTCCGGTAGTCCGAATCTCAATCGCCCGCACGAGGCACTCCGTCACCAGCAGCGAAATGTCGGTCTTGAAACTCTCTTCCAGAGGGGCACGCTTCACCGACTGCAGCAGCGGCTCAATGCGCTTGACCGCGACGAAATGTTTCTGCGCCAGGGGATCGAGCAGGTAATGCAGGTAGGCATGCCGGATCTGCGGCATCTTCAGAGGATCGGTCACGGTTGGGTCGGGGGACGGAAACACGACCACGTCGTAGTCGGCGCCGTAATTGCGCGCATTGGCTTCATTGGAATCGCCCAGGAAGTCCAGATACACCGTGAACGTGCGCCCCAGAAATCCTCCCGACTGCAGTTTCAGGTAGATATCCGTGTCGAACACCATCTTCGCCAGCGGCACGTGATAGCGGTCCACCAGCGCGGAATAGTTCGACCGGTGCCGCTCCCAGATAGCGTGCAGCCCTGCCTTCTCGTAAAACGGCTCCAACACCGTGCCGAAGGCAGCAATCGGCACCGCATCGGGAGGCAGTTCGTCTTCCCTTACCCGCGGCAAAAAGTGCGGAGGACCCTGTAAGTACAGCGCCAGCGACACATACTGCGACAGATCGTGCGCCGTATCCTTGCCCCGGTGCCCCACGTACCACTCGCACATCGCGGTCATCGCCGTCTGCGCGTCCTCGGAGTTCCGGAGATTCTTCTCCACCTCGGCACGAATGTTGAGCCGCTGCGCATCGGAAATAGTCAACCCGACGTTGTATCCGCAGGTATTCATCGCCGTCAGCACGGCGAACAAGGTCTCACTCGTATCGAGCGTGATTGGGTTATTGTTGTCCGCCAGACACACCGGCGCCAGCAGCCCCAGCATGGCCGCCACCATCAAACCTCGAAGCCCACAACCACGCAAATGACTCAGGAAGAAACGACTCAGGAATCCCTCCCGCAACATGGGCGTTCACGGCCACTATCTATTATCGAAAGATAGGCGGAGAACATCATTCAGTTTACGGGCTTGACCGCAGAGGGTCAAACCCAGAAGCCAGTGGCGGACTGCCTTCTTGAGTGCCTCCCAGAATGAGGCTTCTCAGTGTGCCAGCCTCGGGGCAGTCCAGTTCTGCGAACCGCTCGCAGATTTGCGAAAGATCGTTTCGTGCCTTTGGAAACGGCCTGAGGCTATCCACGGTTTTCAGAATTAGTTCAAAATAATAGAGGGGAGGAGCCACACGATTTCTTAGAATGTAGAACACGAAGCGAGCCACCGCACCCGGATGGCGAGCTAAGAGATCTGATTCACTCAATTCCTCAACTAAAACGAAATGTTCTTTCTCCGGAACGGGATCCCTAGAAACATTCTCCGCTACCTCCGGGAAAGAGTCTTTGAAAACAGACTGTCCAATCCACCCTCGCCGAGGCTTCGGAGACGGCGAGCAGCACAGGTAACCAGCAATGTGAGTTTCAGAATCAGCAAGTGATAATTCTTGATCCAGGCACACTTCGTAGCCGCAACGCAACCTGCTAGTGCATCTCGAAGTCGATCAAATTGTTCTGCCCGTCCCAATAAAATCCAGCCACCTTTGCGTTCCCACTCACGCAGGATGGCTCAGATCCCTTGGATCCTGCGTTAGGGTCTTCGAAATAGTTGAAAGCGCCTGCAGTCGTGTGCTCCCACCCTTGCCCAGCGACCCCGGTACGAGTTCGGCTTCTACCATAAACAGTTCCGTTATCCGCGATTCCAATCACGTCGCCGGCGTTCAACCCGGCGACGTTAAATGTAGTTATGTTCCCCGACGCATCGCGCACGAACGCGGGACCGGCTACCCCGGCAATTTGGCCGCTGGCGTTGATTCCCGAGACGTATGTGCCCCCGCCCGACACGACGTCGAACGAGGTTACGTTGCCCAATGTATCTCTCACATATCCGTGAGGGATGTACCTTGCATCCTCATAGGTCCCTGCGACCTCCCCGTTCTGGCTCAGGATCGCATTGGTCACCAAAATTCCACCCTCGACATCAATTGTTGTGTAATTTCCCAAGCCATCGAGGATGAAGCCGTGTTCAACCCCGCTTGCGTCGAAATATACCCCCGCGACCTGTCCAGAGTCATTGATGGAAGTGGCATACGTCTGATTGCCAGATCCGGGTACATCCAACGTCGTGTATTTGGGATTGCGAAGAAATCCATGAATCTGACTGGTGCCATAGTAGCCGACGATCCAACCTGCGCTATTGATGCTCTGCGCGTACGTTCTTACTTGGCCCGGAACCCTGACGGTTGTGACGGCGCCGTTCCAAACAAAACTGTCATATCCAGCTGTCGTGGGGTAATAGCCAACAACCGAACCCCATTTATTAATTCCGGTGGGAGTTGACCCCTTTCCATTGGCTGCGGGGATCGTGAAATCCGAGAAGGTGGTGGACGGTGGAACCTGCGCATCTGCGAACGTGGCGCAAGTCATCGCAATACCGACGATCAGTGGGAACAGTTTGTGAATCCGCATGGAACGCTCTTTTGTGTTTTGATTCATGGCATACGTCTCCCCAGAGACTGAAACGTGGACGGCAGGCCAGTGGGGAAGACCGGCCGGAGTGCGGAGCGAGTATACAGCGAGCGAGCAATGCGGCACAGGGTGAAAGTTCTTGCACGTTCGGGAAGTTAGAGCTGCGCTTCACGAGGCGGGCGGGCTCTGGCCAAATCAGAACCAGTAGCTTCTGTGGTAGCCGGAGGGGACTGTGCCAGATTTGCCGCTCTTTCCTTCCAGCCAGTCAAACCAGGGAGATTCGGGGAGTCGTGCTGCGGCCATTTCTCGAAAACCGGATGTCCATCGGCGCCGACTTCCTGCTCGCCAGCGGGTACACCGGTCAAACCACCGAAACCCTAGCGCTCCCCACCGACCCCTTGCCTTTCGAACGGATCGTCGGCGTTCCGTTGAAATCCTACGTCAGCGTGAGTTGGACCTATTACTTCAAGAAATGGTCCCCGTGGGATTTATGTGGCGCGGGCGCCTCGCCCGCGGCTCTTGAAGTTGATCCGGTTCTTGATCTTGGCATGTTACAAGACGGATCGAATGCCGCTCAGCACCCCGCCCTCCGCCCCGCCATTCTTCCGTAACCATCAGGTCTACCCCACTAGTAATCTCGCTCTAGCCTTCCCGCGCGCCCATAATGCCGCAATGGCGTTCACTCAGCTGTTTCTGGGCTTTCTGCAGCCCGTCGCATTCGGGTCGGCCGCGGTTTTCGCCCTGTTTCTCGTTCTCGGCCTCAAGACCCCGCGCCGCTCGCCCGCTCTGATTACCCGCAGAACACCCCGCTAAACCCGCTCCACGGTTTGCCTGCTCCGCGCCCCGCGTGAGATAGTACTCTGCTCTCATCCATCACGATCATCTTGATAAGCTAAGAGCCCGAGCGACTTTTCATCCATGCGCCTAGTCCCCCGCGACACCAAGTTTTTCGATCTTTTTGCTGAACTTTCCGGCAATCTCACCGATGGAGCCAAGCTGCTCCGCAGCATCCTTGCTGATCCCCACGACCTTGCCATGCGGGTCAATCAGGTGCAGGCCATCGAGCACAAAGGCGACAAGGCCACCCACGCCATCATCACCAAACTCAACCAGAGCTTCATCACGCCTTTTGATCGCGAGGATATCCACCGCCTGGCTTCTTCTCTCGACGACGTGCTCGACTTCGTCAACTCCGCGGCTCTGCGCCTCGTGATGTACAAGATCACCGCGCCTCCGCCTGTCTCCGCCGAGCTGGCCGGACTCATCGTCCTGCAATGCGAGGAACTGGCCAAGGGTGTGTCCCTTCTGGAAAAAAATGGTCATGTGATGGAGCACCTGGAAGAAGTTAACCGCCTCGAAGATATGGCCGACCACGTCAGCCGCCGCGCCATCGCAGATCTCTTCGAGCACGAAAAAGATCCCATCCACCTCATCAAACTGAAAGAACTGTACGAAGTGCTGGAATACGCCACCGACAAGGCCGAGGACGCAGCCAATGTGCTCGAAGCCATCATCGTCAAGAGCACTTAAAGAGGTTTCGAAGTTTCAGAGTTTCGAGCTTTCAAAGACGCTGAAATAGTGTGAAAACCAATGCTCGGTCTGCCAAGGTTGCAACTTTGAAACCTCGAAACCTTGAAACATGAATAAAGACGTCCTGCTGGTCCTGATCACGATCCTGGTCGCGCTGAGCTTCGACTTTCTCAACGGATTTCACGATTCCGCCAACAGTATCGCCACAGTCGTTTCCACCCGTGTCCTGTCCCCCAAACTTGCCGTCCTGTGGGCCGCCACCTTTAACTTTCTCGCAGCCTTCTTTCTCGGTACCGCCGTCGCCATGACGATTGGCCGCGGCATGATTCGTCTCGATCACGTTGATCAATATGTCGTCATAGCGGGCCTGTTCGGCGCCATCGTTTGGGATCTTCTGACCTGGTGGTGGGGACTTCCCACTTCTTCGTCCCACGCCCTCATCGGCGGTTACGCCGGCGCCGCCATGATGCACGCCGCGATCCACACCGGCACTGCATCCATGTTCTCCGTCATCATTCCCTCCGGCTGGTACAAGACCCTCATCTTTATCGTGGTAGCCCCGGTCATGGGCATGATCCTTGGCCTCACCTTCATGATCGCCGCCCACTGGATTCTTCAGAACAAGCCGCCCCAGCTCGTCGACAAGTGGTTCCGCAAGTTGCAACTGCTTTCCGCCGCTGCCTACAGCCTGGGCCACGGTGGCAACGACGCGCAGAAGACTATGGGCATCGTTGCCGGCGCGCTCTACACTGCCGGCTTCATGACCAAGTCCGACATGCTTTCGAACTGGGGACGCTTCCGCTGGCCCATCATCCTCGCGGCCCACGCCGCCATCGCCGCCGGCACTTATTTCGGCGGATGGCGCATTGTCCACACCATGGGGCAGAAGATCACCAAGCTCAAACCCCTCGGCGGATTCTGCGCCGAAAGCGCCGGAGCCATCACGCTGTTCGGCACCGCTCTCGCCGGCATCCCCGTCAGCACCACTCACACCATCACCGGCGCCATCGTCGGCGTCGGCTCCATCCACCGCCTGTCCGCTGTCCGCTGGGGCGTCGCCGGACGCATCGTCTGGGCCTGGATCCTCACCATCCCCGCCACCGCCGTGGTCGCCGCCGCCACTTTCCTTATGATCCACATCATCCACCCTCAAGGCTAAACACTGCGAGTGTGAGCGTGGGCCGTGTAGAGCGGGCAGTCCTGCCCGCTGCTTTGCTCTTCGAGATGATCTATGCGCACAAGTGCGTCGCGATTTCAACGGACGAGGAACTACGAATCTCCACTTGCCCGATGTAACGTTATCCCTCGGAAATGCACTACTCATCAGTGCAGTGTGTCGTGCGGATCGGCTCTTCGCAAGCCGCCATCCTCACCGTGCGGAGGTCGACAATGTTTGCTCGCAAGGTTTCGGTGCGCCTGAAACCCAACTCTCTCGCCAAATTCATCAATCTCATAGAGCGCGAAATCCTGCCCTGGTTGCGCCGGCAAAAAGGATTTCTGGATTTGATCACGCTCGCGCTCACCGACGGCAGCGAGGTCGCCACCATCAGCTTTTGGGATCACGAAGACAGCGCGCAGGCCTACAAGGCCAGCGGTTATCCGCAGGTTCTGGAAGTTCTGGAGGAGATCCTGGACGGCATTCCTTATGTGAAGACTTTCGAGGTGGTTAGTTCCACGCTTCATGCGGTCGCGATCGCGAACCCCATGACCGCATCCACGGGTTATCAGTCGCATGAACTGAATATGTGAGCGCTAACGCCAGAGGGGAATCGAATAGGGTGCCCCATTTCTCGCGGTTCTGCGAGAAGTGGGGCCTTTGACTGTTTAGGAAGAAAGAAGACGAGAGGTCAGAATGGCTCAAAGCTCATAGCTCGTAGCTACTAGCCTCTCACGCTGATCTTCGAAAACGACAACACTGCGCGGCTCGCCGTCGGACGTCCCATCGACAAGGCGGGACGGAACGTCGTGAAAATCAGCATCCGCTTCACTTGCGGGAGCACTTCCTTCGACTTCTCCGTGTCCGACAGAATGCGGTAATCCTGTACGCGCCCGTTCGCATCGACGTATGCTTCAATCACCAGCGAATCCGCTTCGATCGTGTCCAGCGTCATGCCGAACGCACTCTGCTGCAACTCCGGCGCGGTGTTAACCATCACCAGCGGCACATCGTTGCCCGCCTGCAGGGTTGACGGCGCCACGAAATACACCATCGCGATTCCGAAAATAATCACCGCGCTCAGAAAGCCTGCCGTGGCCGGAACCATGAAAGCCTGCAGCGCGTTTTCCATTCGTACCCGCATTCCCTCAAACCGGGCGCGCTTGGCCGGTTCCGCTTCGCGCGAAATCATCAGCCGCAACTTCAATCCCAGATCCGCCGGAATTTTCGGACGTCCCACGCTCGCCAATAACTGCTGGGTCCGCCTCAACGCCTGATATTCGTGATTGCAAGCCCCGCAATTCGACAAATGATCCTGCAGCGCGAGCATCTCTGTACCCGTCACTGCGCCATCCAGATAAGGCGAGAACAGCCGCTTCGCCTTGGGGCACTGCAGTTCGGTGTTCATCCCTGTGCCCATCATGAAATCACCTCGACCCTTCTACCCCCTCCAGCAACCTGGTTCCTCGAAACCTCGTTCCGCAAACTCCCTCTGTCTGCAGGAGCGGTCAACCCCAGCTCATTTCCAACTTCGCGCACATACGGCGCCAGCCTTTGCCGCAGTGCGTCTCTGCCGCGGGTCAGCCGCGATTTCACCGTTCCCAGCGAAATCTCCAGCACCTCGGCAATCTCTTCGTAGGACATCTCTTCCAGATCGCGCAAAATCAGCGTTGTGCGATACGGCTCTGGAACCTTCCTCAACTCTTCTTCCACGCGGTGCTGCACTTCGTGATGCGCCACGCTTTCGAACGGAGAATCCGCATGATCCGTCAGCGCCACTTGCATCGCATTCTCGCCTGGGCTCGGCCCATCCGATTCCACCGGCTCAATCGAAGTCTCTTTCGCCTTGTGCCGGAACCACCAGCGCCTCCGGTTCGCGGCTTCATGCAGCGCGATGCGATAGATCCATGTCTTTAAACTGGACCCGCCGTGAAAATGTTTCATCCCCCGAAACACTTTCAGGAAGACATCCTGCGTCGTGTCGGCCGCGTCCGCCGGATCATTCACGATCCGGTACACCAGCACGTATACCGGCTGCTGAAATTCTCCGATCAGCCAGGCGTACGCTGTCTCCGAGCCGGCCTTCAGCTCCGCGACGATCGCCGCTTCTTCCTGCGATCGAATTCCGATGGCACTTGCTAAATCACCCAAGGTGGTTGCTCCCGCCATAATGGCGTCCCCTGATTATAGGATTTTCCACCCTACCGCGCCCTTGAAAATTTGCTGCCCGGTCTAGTTTCCAGCAAGTCCGGCAACTGTGAGGCGGAGCCGTGACTCTCACCAAACATAGACTCCGCCCGGGTGCCTAGAGTTCCCACTTGTAAGTGATTTATTTTCAGTGGATCAGGACCAACCGGCGGAAATGACGACTACTGTGTGGGCTGAAAAACCCGGTTCGACACAAGGGGAAAGTCACGTCCGGCAGGTTACCAGCGATTCGCGCCTGTAGGGAAGGAGCTGGGGACCCGAAATTCTGTCACTTTGTCAGTTCCGGAACTTGCAGATTCAGCTTCCGCATGATTCCCGCCAGAGCTATTAACAAGGCCTCGCTGCCCTTCTCGAGCCCCAGTTCCGCCTTGTCGAGAAATGCGCAGGCTCCGTCCTTCTGCAGGCGCACCGCGTTCTTGTTCGACAGCCCGGTGAAGGCTACTACCGCGATCCCCGCCGTCTCCGGATCTTTTTTCAACGCCTTCAACACATCGGGTCCCGTCATCTTCGGCAGCAGCATGTCGAGCAGGATCACATCCGGCTTCTTTTCGCGTGCGATCTCCAGCGCGCGTTCACCGTCTGTCGCCGTGCTGACGTCGTACCCTGCGCGCGACAGCGCTCGCTCCGTTGCCAGCCTGAGAAACTTGCTGTCGTCGACCAGCAGAATCTTCGTCATTCTCGCCACGTCTTTCCTTCCTTCATGGCCCCACACCGGGGGCTGGAACGCGCTCTTTCAGTCGGTTGCCTCCATCGTTTCTTATCGGCAGATTTCCCGAACGCAGGAGCGGGACCGGCTCCCGACTAGCCGTGACGAATGTAAGATATTGTAAATAAAATACTTATCAAATATAGATTCCGAGGGAAGGGGCCATTGGAGTTCGCGTCCCCGACAGGAGTTCTCCGGTCCACGCCATCTCCGAGGCTCACGACAGACTGTGACATACGGTCTGTGACATATCTTTTCGCTTGCCGAAAGCGCAGGGCAGGTCCATGATCCGCAGGTCAATGCGGGCGGTCCGGAAGGCGACCGTTACTGCGGCAGAGTCAAGAAGGGCGAAATCGCCGGGCGAACATGGGTCAAAGGCAACCAGGGGAATAGGGTCCGCAGCTGGACTTCTCTGCCAAGCGAGTGGGAGCGATTCGGCAAAAGCATGAGCCCGCAGCCGAAAAATCCGAGAGGAGATTCTATGAACTGGACTAACCGGGGGATTCTGATTTTGCTGGTTTCAGTGGCATCCGTCGCCGCGGCGGAGACTTCGCCACCATCGACTACGGTGGACTGCAACAACGGTCAATCGTTGAATGCGACACTATCCAAGTTGAACAAGCAAACGCCTAACACTGTCACGGTGAGCGGTACGTGCACCGAATACGTTCAGGTCATCGGCTTCGAAAACCTCACATTGCAGGGCTCGACTGGGGCGACGCTGCTGCAGCCGACCACCGGGGCGGGCAATCTGTTTAACAATCTCCTGTACATTGAGTCGTCTCGCAGCGTCACTGTAGACGGGTTCAGCATCCAGGCGGACACGGTGACGGTGCCGGCGGTCGGGATCGGTCATGGCAGCAGCGACATCCGTTTGCGGCACTTGAATATAACGGGCGGCACGTCTGGGATCTTCATTTTTGAGCACAGCCAAGTGTCGATTGCCTACGTTACGGCACAGAATCCCGGGTACTCTACGATCAGCGCATATGACTCTTCCGATGTACATGTCGAGCGCAGTCTGTTACAGGACTCAACCGGAGCGACATGGCACGTCGGCATGGACGTCGGAGCTTCCCATGTCACGGTGTACGGCACCACCATCAGTAATATGCAGGTTGGTATGAATGGGCACGGTGGCGCCATTATCGACGTGGAGGCCTTCGACACCTACTACGCCTTTGGTGGGCCAAGCGACGTAGTGATCAACAACTCCGCGGGAACAAACTACAACGGGGTGGCCATCGATACGGGCGGATCGCTCAATGTGGGGTCGGCGAAGCTGCTCATCAACAAGCCAGGACAAACGTACGGCGGCACCACAGGAGGAGTGCTCCTCTCCGACGGCGCAGCGATGAGTACTTCCAATGGAAACCTTGTGATCACGGGCAGCAATGGCCAGGGAGTGATGGCTCTTAATAACTCTCACGCGACGTTGATCGGGGCTACGGTGACGGGAGGTAGTCACGGCGGCCTGGTGGCGGCGAATCTGTCGAGCATTGACGTGAGCGCCGGGACAACCCTCACCCTTGTTGGCGGAAACAGCGTGGATCTATTTTGCGACCCAGACTCGACGATCACCGGTAGCGCCAATCTCTCGGGCGTTCCTACCTCGAGTTGCACCAATCTACTCGCCGGAGAGACCGTAACCTTGCCTTAGGTTGGGGGGGCCTGAGCGAAGCCGATTAGGAGGAGCATTCCACCCCTTCGGCTTTGCTTAGGGGGATTATTAGAGACGCAAGAAGGGCAGTCACTTCCGGCGCGCTTTTCGCTTGCTCTCCTACGAGAGTTTTCCTGCCCTTTCGAGCAACGTCTTCACGGCGGCCCGGCACGCCACGCGTAACTCTTCTTCATGGCCTTCGGGGATTGATTTCGACAGCAGCAGCATGGTGGTCCCGTGAAGCGTCGCCCAAATGCCGAGCGCCAGTTGGGTGTGGTCCTCCGGTGCCCCGCCGAGCCGTTTCGCCAGCAGCTCCTCCACGAATGCGAAGTTCGGCCGCGATTCGCGGATTGGCCGCGGCTTCCCCTTCCCCTTCGGAGGCGAAAGCTCCCGTGCGTGCGAGTAAAACAATTCGTACTCGTGCGGCTGCCGAAGGGCCGAGTCGACATAGGCCTCGGCCATCTCCTCCAGAGTCGTGCCTCCTTCAAAATCTTTGCGGATACGCGCGGCGATGCGCAACAGCAAGCCGCGCACCAGGTCGCGCCGGTCCTTGAACCGCCGGTACACCGCGGGAGTGTTGGTGCGCGCCGCCCGCGCCACCGCCCTCATGGTCAGCGACTTCTCGCCTCCCCGTTTCCACAGCACGTGGGCGGCACTCAGAATGCGCTCCTCCAAATCCGGATCAGGCTGACGGGGCATCTTTACTTTCTCCTGGGGCGGCGGCCCGCCCCTCCACTATTCCGTTGACACCGTAGACATAACACTGTTATACGTAAAGATACAAGCCCTCCCCCATTGCACACCCAGGTCCCTGTCAGGAAGGGCGGCGGCCGCAGCGCATAGGCGTTGTGGCCGCTTTGGTTTCTGCAAGTTCCCGCGTTGCCATTTCTCCGGAATTTTCATTATTACGTTGACACCGTTAACGTAATCTGGTATAAACAAGAGTATTCGGGCCCTCCTTATAGTATTGCTTCCAGTTTATTGTTTTAGGAGTGTTTCTGATGTATTCGTACCGGGACTCCGGGGACCGGGTCCCCATCCTGCAAATGGATTCCGAGCTCCAGCATGCGCAACTCGAACTCCTTAGCGCGCATTGTGCCACCCACCAGCTTCGCCTTCACTATTCCACCGATGATCTAGCCCGCTTCGGACGCCGCGACACTCTGCGCAAGTCCGCGGAAGCCGCCAGATCCCTCAACGAGTTTTACTCGTCCATCGAAGAGAAGATTCCCCAGGCTGCAACACATCCTGCGGCGTTGCTGCCACCGGCGCCCGACCTGATCGCTCGAGCCGTCGGCTGCGTCTGCAGTTATCTGCGCCAGCAGCGCGAGCACTATCTTCCGGCCAGCCTGCCGCTCCGCCAACAGCATAAAGACCTGATGGGGCCCTATTTCGCCCCTACGCTTCTCGAGCAGATCCGCTTCGTCGAACTTCAAGGACAGCGTGTGACTCCGCCCACTTTCTATGCCGAGGCCCGCGCCCTGGGTTTTGACAATCTTCCGGAGATCACGCACATGGATTCCCTCACCTTTGTGGACGTCGTGGTCTTCAACGAAGTGCTCAGCGAGCGTTCCCTGTTCCACGCCCTGGTGCATGCGGTCCAGTTTCAGATCCTCGGCGTCGAACGCTACACCGAGCTGTTCGTACAAAGCTTCCTCCGGACGAGGACCCATTTCACCGTTCCTCTTGAGGCTCACGCCTTTGCGCTGACCTCGAGGTTCATGCTTCCGTCCCGGGAAACGTTCTCGGTCGACGACCACGTCCTTTGCTGGGTCAACGACGACCGCTACTAGCGCTGGCTTGCCTGAGTTGTCCTCGACATCCCGCGCAAGGGCGACGATCCTCGCCACTCAAGCTGGTTTTTCCCCCGTGCATGCAAACAAAGAAGGGGCGGCTAAGCACCGCCCCTCAACACTCACATAGCCTTCTTGTTCTGAAGTTCGAGTCGACAGTCTGGCGGGCGGCGAGTTACCTCATCGGAGCGACAGGGTCTATTGGGCAGAATTCGACGTGGCTTGCCGCGGGTTTCGCTCCCCGGCGACACGCTGTTCAATTTTGAAAACGAACGATGGCATGTGTCCCGTCACCGCTTCCCGAAGCCCAGGTCCGAACTCGTGCAGCAGGTTCATTCCCGCATCGTTACCGACCGTCGAGCCGAAGTCGCCGAGCGGTTCCGAAGCCGAGCGCGCCCAATAGGGACGCGATGCGCTGTGCGCCGCTACCGAGGTCAGCACCGTGACGAAGTACGAAGTATTCAGCCGCCGCTTTCCCGCCCCGTCGCGCGTCACAAAAATGCTGGACGCCGCGTCGGTAGCTCGACCCACCCAACTACCGTTCGACGAGGTCCGATATCGCGAATTCCGATTGCGCAACGATGCGACCAGGAACTTGCTCAGAAAGTCGCCGGATCCCTTTTGAGCATTAACTGTCTCGTAGTCCGTCACGAGGGTTAGGGGCGGGGCAGACGCTATTGGCTGCAATGCTTGACCCGTGGCAGCACTCTTGTAGGCCCACTGCCGGTCAAAGATGTTTTCCGCGAGGACATCGCTTTCGTTCGCAACCGAGGCGGAGGGAGCATCCGGCAGCGTTTCCACCGCACCCGTCTGCGTCGCGACTGTGTGGGTGATCGCAACCTGTGTTCCGGGAACCACACTGCCCACCGGATGCTGGCTCTGGCAGACCGCTTCACAAGCTCCCACCAGACCAATACAAACGACCCAGACTGCAAATCGCTGCAACATAACTAACGTCCGTTTCACTGCATACAGGGCGCTACCGGGCTGAAGCGGCCTACTTTGCGGCGGACGCCCTGAGTCCGGAGCGACTCACACCTTTGAAATTAGCAAGTCACGTGCCATTCGTCTGAGCAGGATCGCTCACATTCCCGCCTGATACTTCGTTGAAAAAGAAATGGTTGGAGTTGCCTGCCGGAGCGAAAAGCCGCCGGCGGCGCAGGCATGTCGGCCAAGCGGCGAAAAGGCTTCGGCTCGCTGGGGAAATTTGACCAGAGTCGAACACCCCACCGCACCCGCGCCCAATCGACCCCATCGGCATCTAAAATTAAAATAAAGACCAGGAGCCGGCAGCCATGAAGGACGACACCATCACAATCTCACCGGGGCCAAATTTTCTGGCCGCCATGTTGCTGGCCCTAGCTGCCGATGCACTGCAACTCGTCGTGTTCCCCATGTTCGTGGAAGGAGCACTCTCTCCCGCCGATGACGTACTCGATCTCGGCGTCGGTGCCGTCATGGTCCACCTGCTGGGATGGCACTGGGAATTCCTGCCCTCGTTCCTTGCGAAGCTGGTCCCCGGCGTCGACCTGGTTCCTTTCTGGACGCTCGCCGTCGCCAACGTCTACCGCAAAGCCAAGCGCATTGCCGAAGCGACGGCCGCTGAAAAGCAGCTTCCTCCAGCTCTGACTAAGAGCTAATGTTTCTCTGTTCCCGCTTCCTTTGGGGTACTTCAGCGGCGGCGGAAGTTTCGTAGTCAGAACGACGTCGAAGTTGCTGTGCCCGCAGTACGGGCGAGGCCTATACCGGCGCTGCGCCCGCCGGAACCTGCGGCGCAGGCGTTGCCGGATAAAGAACCGCGGCCAGCCGGGGATAGCGTCCGGCGAAGAAGTACATGGAGTACGCGGGGAAGAATACGATCGCGGGCACGGCGATCAGTGAGACGAGGTAGAGAAAAACTGCCAACAGCATGCACCCGACCACGATGGCCAGCGTGATCGTCCCCGCAGTCCAAGTTAGTCCAGCCGCCTTGCCGGTGATCACTGCCAGAATGCCGAGTCCGATGCTGGGTATGACGATGATCAATCCGAGGATGATGGTTCCGATGCCTATCAGTATGGCCGCGACGATGGCGAGCAGGATCTTCATCCCCACGTAACCGGCGTAGGCACCCATATCGGCCTGCATCATCGCCCACAGGCGGCGCCATCCTTCCATGGTGTCAATGTTCTC
>Ga0187819_10000526_pt1 | contig 19199 bp, 11 predicted proteins | sample NC_wetland_sal_i_15_FD_132411 | JGI IMG/M metagenome (GOLD analysis project Ga0187819, IMG submission 132411) | Wetland sediment microbial communities from Neuse River Estuary, North Carolina, USA - SO4_4 | ecosystem: Environmental > Aquatic > Freshwater > Wetlands > Sediment | place: USA...
AGGTGTCCATCTGCTCACGCTTTCCGAAGTGAACGTCGTAAACCCGCTTACCGGAATCCGTCCTTATCCGGCATTCGGGCAGGTGAGCTGGCGAGGCAACAAAAGCAACAGCAGCTACCAGGCGCTCTCCGTCGCCGTGAAGCGTTCCTTCTCGCACGGCTTCTTGCTTTCGGCCAACTACCAGTGGTCGCACGAAATCGACGACGGTTCCGATGGCAGCGGCGACGGCGACTCCTTGGTGGCGCAAAACGTTGCCTGCCAGCCGTGTGAACGTGCCAGCGGCATTTTTGATGTCCGCCATGTATTCAATGCCAACGCTGTCTATCAGCTTCCCTTCGGGCCGGGCAAACGATATCTGAGCCAGCCGGGAATCTGGAGCCGTATCGCCGGTTCCTGGGAACTGACGTCCACGGCCTTGGCGCGCACGGGATTTCCTGTAAACGTTACGGTGGATAGCTCGTCCTCCGCCGTGCCCGACGGCAACACCACCGATCAGCGTCCCAATCTCGTCCCTGGGGTTTCGCTCACTCCGCCGGGTGGCTCCACGTTCACGGAATGGATCAATCCGGCTGCATTTGCCGTGCCGGCCCCGGGTACATTCGGCAACGCGCCACGGAATGTGGCCCGCGGACCGGGCGCATGGCAGATGGACTTCGGCGTTGGAAAGCATATTTCGTTGACCGAGCGCGTCCATCTTCAATTTCGTACTGAGTTCTTTAATATTTTCAACCATCCGCAGTACGGGCAGCCGCAATCGGATTTCTCCGCCGGCGCTGGAATCTTCGGCAACATCATCTCGACTGTAAACACTGGCCCTGTGGGAACCGGAACTCCTCGCCAACTCCAGTTCATGCTTCGCGTAGAGTTCTAAGCGGCACAATCGTGGCCTGAGAAATCAACCGCAAGGGGACGAGATTCCGCGCGGACCTGGGCAGTGGCGGGACGCTAGATCTTGGTGTCTCGTCCCGCCCAGTACGGCTCTCGCAGAAGGCGCTTCAATGTTTTGCCCGCTGTGCTGCGCGGGAAATCGTCCAGGATGGCTACCTCCTGGACGCGCTGGTTCTTGGCATCCACGCGCTCGTTAATCCACTCGCGCAGCGCTTCCGCGGTCACCGCGCCCGGCTCATTGAGAATCACCGCAGCCACCGGGGTCTCGCCCCACTTTTCGTTCGGGATGCCGAACACCGCCGCTTCTCGAACCGCCGGATGCTGGACGACGATTTCCTCGATGTCCTTCGGAAATACATTCGTTCCGCCGCTGATGATCATGTCTTTCTTCCTGTCCACCAGGTACAGATATCCGTCTTCATCGGCGTAACCCAGGTCGCCCGTATGGAGCCAGCCGTCCACGACCGCCTGGGCGGTCAAATCCGGCCGCTTGTAATATCCCGGCATGAGCAACGGCCCGCGCCCCACAATCTCCCCGATTTCACCCGGGGCTAAATCCTTGCCTTGCTCATTCACGATCCGCATCTCAAAAAAGGGTTGCGGCGGGCCCACCGAAGTCGGCTTCCGCGCGTAATCATTCTTGTCCAGTACCGTGATGAATCCCTCGGTCAGCCCGTAGAGTTCATAGAATCTTCCGGGCAGGCAGCGATTCAATTTCTCTTTATGCTCCAGGTGCAGCGGAGCGCCCACCGTGCAGAACATTTCGAGCGACTGGAGCGTTTCCGCCGAAAAGTGCGGCGAGCCCAGCAGCGCGACGATCTGCGAGGGGACCATCATCACGTGCGTCACGCGCTCCCGCTCCACCGTTTCCGCGAAAGCCCGCGGATCAAAGCTCTTCTGCAGTACGTACTTCGCGCCCAGGTACATCGCCGGCATGAGCGTGACGAACGCTCCGTTGAAAACGATGGAGCCCGCGTGGAGCACCACGCTTTCCGGGGTCATGCGGAAGGTGGAAGCAAACATCGTGCCGTACATGGCGCGGATGAAATGGGTATGGACGATTCCCTTGGGCGTGCCGGTGGTGCCGCTGCTGTAAATGATGTTGTAGGGATCGTCGCCCGCCAGTTCCGTGCGGGGCGGCTCGGCCTCACTCGCGTCGCGCGTCAGCTCCTCGTAGCTTTGAAAACCGGCGACGCGGGACGAACCGGTGAGTAGGAATCGTCCCTCCGGAACGCCGCGCAACTCCGGTTTGATGGCGGCCAGCGGCCCGGCAAATTCAGGACTCGCGATGATGGTTCCGGTATCGGAATCTTGGAGCAGTGCGGCCAGCGCTTTCTCCCGCAGCAGGGGACTGAGCGGCACAACCACGGCGCCGGTCTGGGCGGCGGCCCAGTAGGCCTCCAGCAGGCTGAGACAATTCGGCAGGATGGTCGCGACTTTGTCGCCCTTCTTTACCTGCAAGCCCGAAAGCACGTGGGCCAGCCCGTTGACGCGGGCATGGAATTCGCGAAAGTTCAGCCGCGAGCCTTCAAAAACCACGGCGGTGTGGCTGGGACGGCGCCGGGCGTGGTTGGAGAGCAGCGCGCCGATGTTCATTTTGTTGTCTCACTCGATTGCCGGTGCGAAGAATCCGGAGTCGTCACGGAAGCCGCCGAGTTCAAGGCGGTTTCGCAGAAAAACCGCCAGATTTCCGCGCTGGCTTTGGGGCCCTTGGGGTCGCCGAATTTGCTGGCTATTGGAGGGCCCGGCCACGCGTGGCCCAGGCCCTCGACGGTCCACTTTTCCAGCAACTTACGCCCATCCGCCTCCGCGTAGGTGTGCCTTCGGAAGCCATAGCCGCCCGGCACTTGGCCGGCGATCACTTTTTCCGTCAGGGCAAAACCGCTCTCGGTATGCTCGGCCGCGAGGCAGGCATTCGTCTTGCTCCACTGGGCGATGGCCTGGTCGGCATTGGTGGGATTTACCCGCGTATCCGCGGTGCCGTGGAACACGATCACCGGCATGCGCCGCCTGTTCTTGCGCGCCAGCCCGCGGCGCATGGCTTCAAAGGCAAGCTGCCCCTGCCGCACCGGATCCGGTCCGCCTTTCGCCATCGCGGCAATCCCTTCGGAGGCATTCGTGGCGGCTTTGAATTCCGTCCCCGCGACGATGCCGATGGCCGCGAAAATGTCCGGATACGTCGCTCCCAGTATGGACGCCATCGCTCCACCGGCGGAAACGCCCGCCACGTAAACCCGCTCGGGATCCACCTTGCAGGTGGCCCGAACCTGCGCGACCACCTCCGCGAGAATCGACGGTTCACCCGCCTCGCGCTCCTGGTGCTTGGGATCAAACCAGTTCCAGCATTTCAGCAGATTGGACAGGCGCGACTGTTCCGGATAGACAACCAGGAACCGGTTTGCTTCGGCCACCTCATTCATTCCGGAAATCTCTTCCGTATCCTCCGCATTGTGAGTGCAGCCCGGCAAGAGCATCAAGAGAGGGGAAGCACGTTCCTTGTCCCGCGTTGCGGGCATCCAGAGCTTGAAATCCCGCGAGCCGCCGGCAGCGCGAGCGGTCCCGGTGATCCATCCCCGTCCTGTCATGGCTGCGAGCTCTCTCCGCTGCGATTGTCCCCGATTCTCTTTATGGCGTCACCCGGGAACGAAGCCGGCTGGCCAGTTCGGAGATGAATTCAGCGGTCCTCGTCGCTGCATCCTCGCCGAAGACCAAGGTGTAATGCGTTGTGCCGGCCAATTTATGGTCCACGATGTGGGGCACGTACGCCCGGAATTCTGCCGCCAGCGCATCGGGAAACAGCGGCGGCTGCCCCGGCGTGAATCCGTTTTCGGCTCGGAGCAATAGCGCCGGCACGCGAATGGATTTGAGCCGCTCGATGATCGCGTCGCGGCGCGATCCTTCTCCCAGATCTTCGCGCACGCCCGCCTCCAAGGCTTTCGGCTGCACCGGTCCATCGCCGCCAACTTCGTAGTCCAGAAATGCCTCCACCCAGCGATTCCAATCCTGGGGAGGGAAATGGGGCTGCGTTCGCCAGAACTCACGATACGCTTGTCGCGAAGGATAGATTTGGCGCAATTGCGTGATGCGTTGCGCGAGCGCGGCGTTCAGGCCCTGACCGGGTGCAGCCCCGGCAGGCGCATCGGGCACATAACCCCCGTCCATCAGCACGAGGCCGGAGACGAGCCTGGGCTCCTGTGCCGCGAGCGCCGTGGCCACAAAAGCGCCCATCGAATGGCCTACGACGATGCTCGGGCCCAGTCCCATGGCGCGCATCGCCGCGGCCACGTCTCGCGCGTGTTGGGCCATGCCGTACGGTCCCTGGGGTTTGTCGGAATCGCCGCGGCCTCTCAGATCGGGCACGAACACCGCGCACCGGCCCGCCAGGCGTTCGGCAATGCCGGCAAAACACAGGTGCGAAGCGGTCAGGCCGTGCAGGGCAACCACCGCGGCGCCGCGGCCCGGCCAATAACCGAAGGCGAGTTCCACGCCGTCTCCGGGCACGCGCCCGCGCGCCGGGCGTGTCACCTGGATGACGCTCTGCGGAGGAATCTTCTCGGGAGTCATCGCATTCCTTCTGATCCGCCGGCCGCGCGAATCCTAACTGAGACCAGGAGTGCCACCTGCGCAAACGTTCAAGTGCCCAGAACCAATCCCCCGTCCACGGAGAGTACGGCGCCGGTGATGAACGATGCGGCATCGCAGGCCAGCCACGCGTACGCTTCGGCCACGTTTTTCGGAGATCCCATTCGTCCCAGCGGCGTGTGCGCCACCATGCTCTGAATCACTTTTTCCGGCATGCTGCGCACCATTTCCGTGGCGATGAAGCCCGGGGCCACGGCATTCACCCGGATGTTGTGTTTACCCAGTTCGCGGGACCAGGTTCGCGTAAACGCAATCACTCCTGCCTTGGCCGCCGCGTAGTTCGTCTGCCCGAAATTCCCGTACAGGCCCACGATCGAAGAAGCGTTCAGAATCACGCCCCCGCCCGCACGGATCATGTGCGGCACAACCGCGCGGGCGCAGTGGAACACGCCCTTGAGGTTCACGGAGATCACGGCATCGAAGGTGCCGTCATCCATCACGCGGACCGCCTGGCCGTCTTTCCATTTCACCAGTTGATCGTCGCGCACGATGCCCGCGTTGTTCACCAGCACGTCGATGCGGCCCCAGCGGCCCGCGACCTCGGCGGCAGCCGCCTCCACATCCGCGGCATCCGCGATGTTCATCTGGCGGAACAATCCCCGGCCTTGCTCCTCCCCGATCTCCCGGCAGATTTGCACCTGGGCCGCGCCGTTCAGGTCCCAGGGGGCCACGCGGCACCCTTCCTCCGCAAATCGGCTCGTCGTGGCGCGCCCGATCCCGGCGGCCGCGCCCGTCACGATCACCACTTTGTCGTTCAAGCCGCGAAGGCTCATCCATCAGCCTCCAGAGGGCCGCACGCCTTTCCGGCCCGTGTTCCTTTTTCTAGAAATTGAGCTTCGCTGCGAACTGGATCACCCGCGGCCCCGTGGTGGTCGCTACGATTTGACCAAATGGCGTGCTGGGCGGAGTACCCGGTGGCGGCGGCGGAAGACCCGGTGGCGGCGCGGGCAGAGTGATCGGATTCGCGAAGCTCACCGTGTTGAAGGCATTGAAGAACTCCGAGCGGAATTCCAGTTTCGTCCGTTCGGTGATGGTGAAGTTCTTGATGATGGAAATATCCACGTTTTGCTGCGCCGGCCCCCGGAGAATATTGCGTCCGGTATCGCCGAAGTCTCCCACCATGAACGGTGCAGACGTGAAACAGGCGGTATTGAAATACCCATTCAGCCGGGAGTTCACAGAGCCGCTCCGAGTGGGATTACACCCGGCGATCAAGTCGGCGCGCGCCTGCTCGAACGCAGTCGCATTGCTCAGAACGGAGAATGGCGTGCCGCTCTGGACCACGATGACGGTGGCCAGTTCCCAGCCGTTCATCGCCTGCCGGGCGAAATGGGAATCGCCCTTGTAGAACTTCGGGAAATCATAGATGCCGCTGAACACCAGCCGGTGGCGGCGATCGAAATCCGAACTGGCGTAGTTATGTAGAACGGCTTCGTTGCCCGGGACGACGACAACGTCGCTCGTTCCCGTCGGGTCGCCGGAGAAATCATCCAGCGAGTGCGAGTACGTGTACGAGGCCAGGAATTGCAAGCCGTAGGAGAAGCGCTTGGTCAATCCGACCTGCAGGGAGTTATAGCTCGAATCGGCGGCACTCTGCATTACGTGCACGCCGAAGCCCTGTACCGCGAGATTCGACAGCCCGGGACTCAGAAGGCCTGGAAAGGCCAACGCCTGCGGACCGAGGGCCTGATTCAGGTCCAGCAGTTGGTATAATTTGCGCCCCGCGGAACCTACATAGCTCACATCCAGCATCCAGTTGTTCGCGAATTCGTTTTGGACGCCGAGGCTGTACTGTTGCACGTAGGGCGTGCGGAAGTCGTGAATGTCCGGGTAGATCCCGTTGGCGGAGACCGCGCCGGCCACGCCATTCGGCCCCGCGGTGAAGACTGCGGGAGGACCTCCTAGCGGGAAGATCGTAGAATTGTTGAACGCCAGCGGGAAAGCGCTCGGCGGCGGCACATTTAAGAACGGAGTAGCGATGGGCGAAAAGAATGCCTGCGCCAGCGTGTAATAGGGGAAGTTCAGAAGTTGGTTGTTCAGCAGGCGGGAATTGGCCCGGTCGTAGTAAACGCCGTATCCCCCGCGCACCACCAAACGCTTCGAGCCGGCCAGCGGCTGCCACGCAAACCCCAGTCGCGGCGCGAAGTTGTTTTTATCCGGCGGCACCAGCGAGTCCTGAACTTTGGGAACCCCCGGCAGCGGATTCGTGGCATTGCCGGCCTGAACGAATCCTCCGGTAATCGCAACGTTGCACGCTGGCGGCACCGGCGAGCATGGAGTAGAGCCAGGAATGGCCGTATAGCTTAGCAGGGACGGGTCGAAGCCCACGAAGCGCCCCTGCGCTTCTGTGAACGGTCCAAAGTAATCGTAACGGAGACCCAGCGTTACCGTAAGCCGGTCGGTCAACTTCCAGTCATCGTTTGCGAATTCGCTCAAGTCCCACGCGCGGATATCGCGGTTATTTACGCCCGAGCCCATGATCGTCAGGTCGGTAACCGGAACCCCTGCCGCTCCAGACAAGCCCGCGCCGAGGAATTCCCCGAAGGCATCTGAGAGCTGGCCTGGGGCGGGGGGAACTCCGAGAAGGCCCGCGTAGAAAATCTGCCCGCGCGTGTAAAGGTTGAAAAACGCGTTCAGGTCGTGATGTTTGTACTCCACGCCGAACTTCAAGTTGTGGCGGCCCTTCTGCCAGCTCACTGTGTCCCCAAGGGTGTAGGTCTTCTCAATCCCCCCGTTATCGGAGAAAGGATTGGCGCCCAAATCGAAATAGTTGGCCACGGAGATCTCCGGCATTCCGGAAAAAAGTTTCCCCAGCGGCGAGGTGATTCCCAATTGGGACGCCGTGAATGGCTCCTGGGGAGTCGAGCCCGTGGAGATGAAACCAAACCCAAACCGCGCGTCATTCACCACATGCGAGGTAATCACGTGAGTGTCGTCCAACGCCAGGACCCTCTGATTCAGGTTTGCCGTGCCCCCGAATCCCGGAACCGGAAGCGCATTGGCCAGGCCGAACAAGTCAAACAATGCTTGCGTGGCCGGGTTGTTGGCGGCAAAGAATTTGGCGGAAAACCGGTTCGCCGTGGTGAGCTGATAATCCAGATTGGTGTTGAATTGGTCCTCGCGGAACCGGGAAATCCCCACCACCGGCGCCGCCACCTGCGGGAGAGGAGTGCCGGGGTTGGAAACCGGATGCGGCGCGGACGGGATCACGTATTGGCCATCGGGCAATTGGGCTTTCAGCAGAAAATCAGCCGTGGGATTGAAAGCTTGCAGGCACCCCGTGGTGGCCGGCGTGCATTTCGCCACCCCGTATGACGCCGCCAAGGCGTCCAGCGTCGCCTCGGAGCGATCATTCGAGAGGTCCGGCGGGACGAACGCGGTGCCGACGGAATTGAGCAAAGACGTTCCATTCACTTCCCGGCTCCCCTGATAGGAAACGAAAAACCACAGGCGCTGCTTCACCAGCGGCCCGCCCAGCGTGCCTCCAAACTGGTTGCGCTTGTAGGGCGGACGGGGAACTCCGGCAGCATTCAGGAAGAAATTGTTGGCGTTGAGCGCGTCGTTCCGGAAGAACTCATACACGTTCCCGTGAAATTCGTCCGTGCCGGACTTGGTCACTGCCGCTACGATGCCCCCGGCCACCCGTCCCTGCGACGCGTCGTACTGGCTGGTCTGGACGATAAATTCCTGCAGGGAATCCGTGGCCGGCACGGCGAGATTGGGTGTGGAACCCGTGCCGATGGAATTCGCGTCGATGCCGTTGATGAGCACCGAGTTCGAGGTGGACCGCATTCCATCCACGTAGATTGGAGCCGCGCCGCGGCCCAGTTCCGAGGAGTTTTGCACCGGGCCCGACGTTCCGGTCGTCAGCGTCAGTAGTTGCTGGAAGTTCCGCGTCGGCAACGGCAACTGGCGGATCTCGGTCTGCTCGATCACCGTGCCGCGCGCCGCGTCTTCCGTCTGCACCAGCGGGGGAGCCGCCTCCACGGTGATGGTTTCTTGTTGCGCGGCGACCTTCAACCGGACATCGACATTGGTTGTCTCCGTGATCTTCACAACCACGTCGCGCACTTTTGCGAGAGCGAATCCCGAAGCGCTGACGTCCAAGCGGTACTTTCCGGGAGGGAGCAAAGAGAATGCGTAGCGGCCCCCGCTCGAAGTGACGGTATCGCGTTCTGCGCCCGCGTCGCTGGTCAAGGCGACTTTGGCACCGGCCACCGCCCCGCCACTCGGGTCGGTGACCCCACCGAGAATCTGGCCCGTCGTGGCCGTCTGCCCCTCCGCTCGGCCCGCCCCCAGGAGAGCGATCGCCGCGACGACCGCGAGTCCCATGATTCCGTGCTTTCCCATTCCCAGCCTCCTATGGCTCTGGTACCTAGACCTTTCGGCTCTTTCCTCGAAGCCCGCTCATGTACAGGCGGACCATCTGTTCCACCGCTTCTTCGTCGGACATTCCCAGGTGCCGCTTCGCGCCGAACAGGTATTCCGCCAGAAAGTAAGTAAAGAACTGCAGGTAGATGGTGGTCACGGCCAGCGCGGGATCGACGCCCTTGGGAAACTTCAGTTTTCCCGATTGCGTCAGCGCTCGGGAATAGACCCGCAGTCCCCCCGCGATTTCCCGGAAGCTGTGGATGAAGTGCTTGTGGCGGAACTCCACCACGTCGATGTACATCAGCCGCCAGTAGTCCAGGTTCTCCGAAACGATCCGCCCGATGGTCATGGCCAGCGTCTTCATCGAATCGGGATCGAGCGACATGAGCAGCGGAATCAGTTTCTTCTGCCGGAGGGCCTCCATCTTCGCGCCCAGGTGTTGCACCAGGCTGATGAAAATCTCTTCTTTCCGGTCGTAGTAGATGTACAGCTTGCCCATCGACACGCCGGCTTTCTGGGCGATTTCGCGGACGCTGGTGCCGTGGAATCCCTTGCGGGTGAACAGTTGCAGGGCGGCCCGCTCGATCTTGAGCTTGTTCTTCTCGTACGTGTTGTCCAGCAGCTTCGGCACGCGCTTCCATCCGGATGGGAATGATGCTCCGTACCCCTCCACTCAAAGCGAGCGTTCGCTCTCTTTGGCACGCGCTTTTACTCCCGGCGGGAGGGGTTGTCAAGAGGATTTCTTGGCCAGCTTCCGAAGTGTGCTGGCGGGCGCCCGGATCACCGCGCCCGGCCGGATCGCCGGTGCCGCCCGGCGATTATTCCGGCACGTCTCCGTAAAACTTCCAGGAGGCCTGGAAATCCTTCTCCGGCGCCCGGCCGGTCAGCAGGGCGCGTACCATTTCGATCGGCATGGCATTTTCCCGCAAAAACGCGTCGTGCATCGCGCGGTTGGTCATCTTCCCGGAATCTACCAATTCCTTGTGCAGCGCCCTGATCTGGAAGCCGCCGAGCAAGTAGGCGGCCTGGTAGAGCGGCGAGTAATCGCCGGCAAACGACCGCCGCACCTCCGCCGCCGCGTTATCCCGCTCGTGCCCCACTCGCTCGACCAGGAAATCAATGCATTCCTGGGGGGTCATCTTTCCCAGGTGGAAGCTGAGCGAGAAAATGATCCGCGCGCACCGGTGCATCCGCCAGAACAGCGCGCCGATGCGCTCCTCCGGCGTTTTGTCGAACTCCATGTCCCAGAACATCAGCTCGCAGTACAGCGCCCAGCCTTCCATCCAGAACGGAGTGTGGAACAGGTAGCGGTATTGCTTGTACCTCTGCAGCATGAATCCCTGGAGGTGGTGGCCGGGGATGAGTTCGTGGAAGACAGTGGCATGGGCAAACGCATAGTTGTTCCCCCGCATGCTCATCAGTTTCTGCTCTTCCGTCATCGTGTCGGTCGGGTAGGAAACCAGAATGTCCTGGCCGCCCAGGAAGAAGGGAGCCACCAGTTGCCGCTCCGGCGACATCATGTGCATGCCCCAGTCTTCCCGCGCCAGGGGAGGCACGGTGACGAATTCGTGCTGGTCCACGAAAGCGATCGCTTCCTCGGCCAGCTTATGAATCATCTCCGGCTGCTTGCCCGGGTCCACAGTCATCGTTTTCACATGCTCGAGCGCGGCATGCCAGTCGTCACCGTAGCCCAGTTCCCGCGACGCTTTGATCATTTCGGCGTCGCACCAGGCCAGCTCCTTTTTGGCCAGCGCGATCAGCTCCTCCGGCGTGTACGGGATCATCTCGTGGGCCAGTTCCACCATCAGGGCGTCGCGGCCGATGGGGTCGCCGACGATGGTCTCTTTGTCCCCGCTCTTCACCCCTACCACCTGTTCCCGCAAAAACACGCCGTAGTCTTCCAGGGCCTTATCGGCTGCCTTGTAGGGCTCCGCCACCCACCAGGTGAAGATGGGGTCGTATCCGTCGGAGAAGGTGAACCAGTCCTTAAAGGCCTTGCGCAGCGCGGTCACGGTATTCGCGGCGCGATTGGCCACGTACTTCTGCGCGTGGATGGGCTCGATCTTGGCCGCTTTCTCGCCCGCATTTGGCTGGCCTTTTTCCTCCCGCGCCTTCCCCGGCTCCCCCGCCGGCTTGAGGCCCAGGGCCACGGCCTTGCGCGTGTCATCTATCTGTTTCTTCACTTGCGCCACTAGTTCCGCTGCGTGGCGCGCATCCACGGGCTGCATGCGGCGCCGCCCGTCTTCCAGCTCGAAAATGATCCTGGCGAAGGGAATCAGCGGTTCCATCTCCGCATACTGCTTTGCCTGGATGTCCAGCGAGCGCAAGTCGTACTGAAGCTGGCTGCGAAACAGGACGTAGTCCACCTTGCCTTCCAGTCCCATGCTGGCGAAATCGCGCTTCGCGAGCGAATCCAGCCACTCCCCATAGAACGCCTTCAACCGGGCCCGCCGCGATGCCGCGATCTCCGTCGGATACACGCGTTCCAAACTGCGCAGGTCGCTCTCAAACCGCTGGATCGCTGGCTCCATCTCGCTGGGATAGGTATCGAAATCCGAATTCGTGGGGACATCGCCGGCTGGCGGCTGGCCCGCGGCGCCGCGCGGCCCGTCTCCGGACGGCTTCCGCCCGTCGGCCCACAAGCCGCCGGAAGGATAGACCGGCGAGAGCAGGATTCCGAAGCTGAGCGCGGCGGCGATGATCTTCTTGGGAAGAAATGGCATGGCGCACCCCTGTCGCGATGAATTGCGGCGCAACCCTGCCACATTTTCGGGAGGCGCGCAAGACTCGTGGAACTCCGGTAGTGGGTCGGTTTGCCCGGTAGCACAGACAATCCTGTCTGTGCGGGCGTTCCACTGGCTCAGATCAGGCGCATCAGTGGGAATCGAGCCCTGCTCAGAATCCATCAGGGCAAACCGACCCACTACCGGAAGTCCTTGACAGTGCACCTCCCCATGCGCTGAAGTTCTGCGCCGGTGCGGCCGGTTCCCGCTGCCGGATAGAGCGCGCGGCTCTGGCCCGGTGAGGAGGATTGCGCTCATGAGATTCGTCGCTGGAGTAATGCTTGCCCTTCTGCTGGTGGCCGGGAGCACGCCCGCGCAAACCCAGGCCGCGGCCACGCCTCCCATGGGCTGGAACAGTTGGAATCACTTCGCCTGCAACGTCACCGCCGCCGATGTGCGCGGGGCGGCAGACGCCATCGCCCGCAACGGCATGAAGGAGGCCGGCTACACCTACGTCAACATTGACGACTGCTGGCAGGGCGCACGCGATGCACAGGGCCGAATCCGGGCAAACGAGAAGTTCGGGGACATCAAAGCGCTCGCGGATTACGTCCACGAGAAAGGCCTGAAGATCGGCATCTATTCCTCGCCCGGGCCGAAGACCTGTGCGGGCTTTGAGGGCAGCTATCAACACGAGGAGCAGGACGCTCGGACGTATGCCGCGTGGGGCATCGATTACTTGAAGTACGACTGGTGCAGCGCTTCCCGCGTCTATTCACTGGACGAAATGCCGGAGATTTACGAAAAAATGCACCGCGCGCTGCTCCAGACTGGGCGACCCATCGTCTTCAGCCTCTGCCAATACGGCTGGAATCGTGTGTGGCATTGGGGCGCCGGAGTGGGCGGCAACCTGTGGCGCACCACGGACGACATCTCAGACGACTACGTGCGCATGGCCTGGATCGGTTTCAGCCAGGCCGGACTCGAATCCTTCGCTGGCCCGGGTCATTGGAACGATCCCGACATGCTGGAGATCGGCAATGGCGGGATGAAGCACGACGAGTACATCACGCACATGTCCCTTTGGTGTCTGCTCGCGGCGCCGCTGCTCACCGGCAACGATCTGACGAAAGTGACGCCCGGGGATCTGGCCATCCTCCTGAATAAGGAAGCCATCGCCGTGGACCAGGACCCCAAGGGCGTGCAGGCACATCGCGTCTGGACGGAAGGGCCGCTGGAAGTGTGGGCCAAACCTCTCGCGGACGGAGGAATCGCCGTCGGGCTGTTCAACCAGGGCGGCACGCCCAATCCCGTCACCGTCCGTTTCGAAGCCCTCGGCATCCCCGGCGCCGCCCAGGTCCGCGATCTGTGGCAGCACAAAGACCTCGGCGAATTTCGCGGTGAATTCACCGCGCAGGTTCCGGTGCACGGTGCCGTTCTCATCAAAGTAAAATAAGCGAAGCCATGGCTCCTACGAGGAAGCACAGTTCGAAAATGACGCGCCGCCAGTGGCTCGCCGCAGCGGCGGTCGGCGCGGGGACTGCGGCATTCCCTCGTCAGCTCACCGCGCTCTCCCGCTTCACTTCCGCCGGGTCCGTCCCGCAGCCCACGGTCCGCGAGGCCGGCCTGCGGAATCTCGAACCGTTCCCATTGACCCAGGTCCGGCTCAACGTCGGCATCTTCCGCGACGCCATGGACACCAATCACCGCTACCTGGCCTCGCTTCCCAACGATCGCCTGCTCCACATGTTCCGGTTGACCGCCGGGCTCCCGTCTTCCGCCGAGCCTTTGGGTGGCTGGGAAGAGCCGAAGTGCGAATTACGCGGCCACTTCGCGGGAGGACACATTCTCTCCGCGTGCGCGCTCCATTTTGCGAGCACCGGCGACGCGGATATGAAGGCCAAGGGCGATGCGCTGGTGGCCGAGCTCGCCCGCTGCCAGAAGTCGCTCGACGCCAATGGATATCTCGGCGCCTATCCCACTGAATTCTACGATCGGCTCAGGGAAGGGAAGAAAGTCTGGGCGCCCTTCTACACCTACCACAAAATCATGGCTGGGCACTTTGACATGTATCTGCATTGCGGCAACCAGCAGGCGCTCGCCACCGCGGAAAAAATGGCCGGCTGGGTCGAATCGTATCTCAAGCCCATCGGCGACGAGCAGTGGGCCCGCATGCAGATGGTCGAGCACGGCGGCATGAATGAAGTGCTCTTCAATCTCTACGCCTCGACCGGCAAGGAGCGGTATCTGGCGCTGGCGCGCCATTTCGATCACAAACGTTTCTTCGATCCCCTGGCCGAACATCGCGACGCGCTCACCGGGCTCCATGCCAATACCAACATTCCGAAAGTGATTGGCGCGGCGCGGGGCTTCGAGCTGACCGGCGATCCGCGTTACCGCGAAATCGCCGAATATTTCTGGCAGGAAATCGTCTCCCAGCGCACCTATTGCACCGGCGGCACGAGCAACAACGAAGCCTGGCAGAGCGACCCCGGCAAATTCGCCGGCCAATTGGGCCCCTCAGCGGAGGAATGCTGCTGCAGCTACAACATGCTCAAATTGACTCGGCATCTCTACGCCTGGTCCGGCGACCCCCGCGCCATGGACTACTACGAGCGCACCCTCCTCAACAGCCGCCTCGGCACCCAGGACCCCGACGGCCTGAAAATGTATTACCTCTCCCTGATGCCCGGGCTCTGGAAGACCTACGGCACGCCCTACGGCGCCTTCTGGTGCTGCACCGGCACCGGCGCCGAGGAGTTCGCCAAACTGGGCGACTCGATTTATTGGCACGATGCGGACGGAATCTACATCACCCTTTTCCTATCCTCCGCGGTTGTCTGGCCGGAAAAGGAGCTCGCTCTTATCCAGGAAACGGATTTCCCGGAAGAAGAAGGCACCACGCTGACGCTGCGGACCAAAGCTCCCCTCACTGTGCCGATCCACATTCGCGTTCCCGAATGGGCCACCGGCGGTTTCATGGTGGGCATCAACGCAGTCAAACAGGATGTTGCCGCGCCCCCCGGCAGCTACGTGACGCTCGTGCGTGCCTGGCAGGATACAGACACGATCCACGTTCGCTTCCCGATGAGCCTCCGCGCCGCCCCCATTCCCGATGACCCGTCGCTCCAAGCCGTAATGTACGGCCCCCTGGCCCTCGCCGGCAGGCTGGGAACCGAGGGCCTCACGCGCGAGATGATTTACGGCCCGCTGGGACCCGACGCCGCGCGTCGCATCCCCGTGCCGCCCCTCACGATCTCCGGAGACGCGGTGGGAAGCTGGATCGAGCCCGTGCAAGGCGTGCCTCTTGCCTTTCGCACGCGCGGACAGGCAACCGACATCCGTCTGATTCCGCTCTACCGGATTCAAAACGAGCGCTACACCGTTTACTGGAGGACTACCCGCAAAGTCGTTTAGCCCGGATATCTCACCAATGACGGTCGTCTTCAGGATGAGCTGCCTGCGCTCGCAGCGGCCGTGCGGTCCGCGTAGCGCCGGCGTCCCGCGCCGGCCCGTTCACTCTGCGCGCCCTAGCCACAGGGCTAGCGAGGTACGCCGGTGCTGCGAAAACATTTCAGGACGGTGCGAATGGTGATGTTCCGCAAGGGTACCCACTCCCCTTGTGAGAAAGCGGGTTAGCCCGGCCTCAAATATTGACGCCTTTAGTCAGCGGGTGAGTGGCGGCGGGGGCGGAACTCGGGGGGCTATGGGATGATGACCAGTCGAGAGCGCTGATCTCGTCCCCAGGCATCCTCGATGTCGGCGAGGGGAACCCTTTCCGTGTCGATCCGCAGTTTGCCACTGGCGGCGTGGGCCATGACCTGTTGAAGGGCATCGACGAGGATGTCACGAGCTGGGATTCCGGCAGTCCCGAGGATCGTCAGCGGCGTGCTGCGCAGCACGCTGGCGGGAAGCGAGATGGCCGGTCCGGCAGATTCGCCGGCTTGGACCAGGCGAGTCTCGGACCGCACCGTGGCAAATTCGGGGCGCGTGAGAGCAGCAAGTAGCGCTTCAGTGGGGCGGCCCCACAGATAGTCGACGACAACCTGGAAGCCCACGTCGCCGGCTTCGCGTACGAAGGCTTCGGTAAGATCCCGGTCAGGCTGATCCAGCCGGATGGTCGCATCGGCACCTAGGCCGTGAAGGCTGCTCAATGCCTGTTCATTGCGTCCTGTGGCGATGACGCGTCCTGCGCCAAGAAGCTTGGCTATCTGTACAGCGAGCTTTCCGGTCACTCCGGTCGCGCCGAGGATCAGGACAGTCTCACCGGGGGCCAGCTTTGCGCGCGAGTTGAGCGAAAGCCAAGCGGATACGCCGGGGTTGGGCAGGGCTGCGGCGATGCCGTCATCCAGGCCTTCCGGCACTGGGAAACATTGTGATCGGCGCACCACGGTGCGCTCCGCCATCGCGCCGTGTGGACGCCGGGGTCCGCCGAAGAACACGCGACTGCCGTCATCGAGACAACCAACACCGTCGATACCGCACACGACGGGCAGTTCGCGAAAGCTGGCATAGTGCGAGCCGCTGGCCATCTGTTTGTCGACCGGATTCAGCGCGGCAGCGCGGACTTGGACGATCACTTCGCCTTCGCCCGCAATTGGCTCGGGGAATTCCTCGAAACGAGGAGGTTTCCCGAGGGTATGCAGCACAGCGGCATCCATTAGCGATTTCCTGTCTCGGGTAATGGCATCTTGCTGAGCCGAATCCATCCTACCAGACGCCGCCATGCCATGGGCGGCCCCGCCTACGCCCGCGGGTGCGACTTGTCGAACACTTCCATCAGGTGGCGGATCGAGGCGTGCGTGTATTTCTGCGTGGTGGAAAGCGAGCGGTGCCCCAGCAGCTCCTGGATGGCGCGCAGGTCGGCGCCCTCGGTCAGCAGGTGCGTCGCAAACGCGTGGCGGAACGCGTGCGCGTGCGCGTTCCATCCCGTCTCCAGTAGCTGCGTGTACTTTTTCACGATGCGGTCCACCGACCGCGCCCGCAGCCGGCATCCCGTATAATTCAGGAACACGGCCTGCGCCGCGCCGCGGTCCTTCGCTCCGGCCAGCAATTCCGCGCGAATCTCCTCGTACTCTTCCAGCATCTGCCGCGCCTTGCTCCCGTAGGGCACCAGGCGTTCCTTTCGTCCTTTGCCGCGCACGCGCAGCATCTGCGCCTCGCGGTCCACGTCCTCCAGATTCAGCCCCACCAGTTCGCTCACGCGCAGCCCGGAGCTGTACAGCAGCTCGAAAATCGCGCGGTCGCGCCGCAGCAGCGGCCCGTTCGCGCCATCGCCGGGTGGCGCTCCGACTTGTCGGAGCGCTCCTGCGCCTTCTGCGCCCTTTCGCTTCCTCCCGCGCGGTCGCGGCGCGGACGGCTGGAATTTCGCCATGCCGTCGAGGAACCGGTTCATCTCTTCCGTCCCAGGCACTTCCGGCAGCCGCCGCGGCAGTTTGGGCGAGGGCACCAGCCGCGCCGGATTCGACGTCATCCTTCCTTCGCGCACGCAGAAGCGGAAAAACGACCGCAGCGTCGCCAGTTTCCGCGCAATCGAAGCGCGCCCCAACTTCTGGTCGTAGAGCCATCCCACATATTCGCGGATCAAATGGTGGTCGATCCCCGCGAGTTCCGGCGCTTCGGATCCCGGCGGGCTCAGGTAGGCGGCAAACTGCCACAGGTCGCTTTCATAATTTCGCAGCGTGTGAGGCGAGGCATTCCGCTCGTTTCGCAGATGGAAGAGGTAGCGTTCGATTGCCGCTTTCATGCCGGGGCCCTGTGAAATTGTAGGATGCCCCGCGGACACCCAGGTTGTCCGCCGCTGGCAAAGTGTCTAGTCGTTCATCAACGCTTTGGACGGATCGCGGGAAGAAGGATGGTTGCGGCAGTGTTGCTCAGGACTTCGCCGAGCCCGCGGGCACTTCAGCAGCCTCCGGCTCGGCGGGCCTTTCCTGTGGCAGCGCCATTTCCCAATCGCACTTCTCGTTCAGGCAGGCGCGCACGGGCGGGCCGTGCTTCGAGCGTTTCTCCACCACAAACGCCGCGCCGCATTTCGGGCAGGGCTCCGCGATGGGCCGGTGCGGAGTGGTGAAATCGCATTCGGGATATTTGCTGCAGCCGTAGAACACGCGCATGCGTCCCTTGCGCGCCCGCCGCTCCACAAACTCGCCCACGCCGCACTTGGGACACTTGATGCCCAGCGTTTTCGAGCGGATGAATTTGCATTTTGGATAGCCGGAGCAGCCGATGAACTCCCCGTACCGCCCATGCTTCAGCAGCAGCGGCTGCCCGCAGTCCGGGCAGTTTTCCCCCAGCGGCTGATCGGGCTGCCGCGCCCTGCGCGTGCCCTGCACTAGCCGGCGCGTGGTCTTGCAGTCCGGATAGCCGGTGCACGCCAGAAACGCGCCCCATTTCCCCCGCTTGATGGTCATTTCCTTGCCGCAGTTCTCGCAGTATTCCGGCCCCGCCTCGCTTTCCACTTCTTCTCCGGCGGTTTCGGGCGCCAGGTCTTGGATGAAGTCGCACTCGGGATAGCGGCTGCAGCCCAGGAAAAAGCCCAGCCGGCTGATGCGCTCCAGCAATTCGCCCTGGCCGCACTTCTCGCATTTCTGCCCGGTGGGAATGCCCGCCTTGTACGACGCCATCTCTCCTTCGGCCTTCTCCAGGTCTTCCACAAACGGTTTGTAGAAGTCCGCCACGGACTTGCGCCACCCGATCTTGCCCTCTTCGATTTCGTCCAGCTCCTCTTCGAGCCGCGCGGTGAACCCCACGTCGAAAATGTCCTCGAAGCTTTTCACCAGCAGCGTGCTCACGCGCTCGCCCAGCATCGTGGGCGTAAACCGCCCCTGGTCTTTCTGCACGTATTCGCGTTCCACGATCGTGGAAATAATCGTCGCGTAGGTGGACGGGCGGCCGATGCCCTTGTCCTCCAGCTCTCTCACCAGCGTGGCTTCCGTGTAACGCGGCGGAGGCTCGGTGAAGTGCTGCTCCGGCCGCAGCTTTTCGAGCCGAAGCGTCTGGCCTTCGGCCACCTGCGGCAGCGCGCGGCCTTCGCCCTCCGCGTCCTCGTCTTTGTCCTCGTCGTCCGTCACCGCCTGGTAGACCGCCAGGTAGCCTTTGAATTTCTCCACCGACCCGGACGCGCGGAAGGTGTAGTCGCCCGCAGCGATGTCGATCGTGGTCTGGTCGAACACCGCCGGCATCATCTGCGAGGCCACAAAGCGCTGCCAGATGAGCTGGTAGAGCTTGAAGACGTCGTCTTCCAGGTAGCGCCGCACGTCTTCCGGCCGCCGCATCACGTCCGTCGGCCGGATGGCTTCGTGCGCCTCCTGCGCTTCCTTTTTCGATTTGTAGAAGTTGGGCTTCTCGGGCAGATAGTCCGGGCCGTACGCCGCGGGGATCAGCTCGCGAACCTGCGCCAGGGCATCAGCGGACACGCGCACGGAATCCGTGCGCATGTAGGTGATCAGCGCGACGCTGCCCTCTTCCCCCAACTCCACACCCTCGTAGAGCCGCTGTGCCAGCGCCATGGTGCGTTTTGCTGTGTAGCGCAGGCGGTTGTAGGCGGCCTGCTGGAGCTTCGATGTCGTGAACGGC
>Ga0187819_10000528_pt1 | contig 19130 bp, 13 predicted proteins | sample NC_wetland_sal_i_15_FD_132411 | JGI IMG/M metagenome (GOLD analysis project Ga0187819, IMG submission 132411) | Wetland sediment microbial communities from Neuse River Estuary, North Carolina, USA - SO4_4 | ecosystem: Environmental > Aquatic > Freshwater > Wetlands > Sediment | place: USA...
CGATCCTCGACGCAAGCGGGCGGCGAGCCCGAAATCTGCCGAACCCAATCCCCCCGGACCGGTGGCCGAGTCTCCCGCGCCGCCCTAGGGCCGAGGCAAAACCAATCGTTACGCGTCGGGAGGTATTCAAGCCGCTCCGCGGCTTCGGTGACGTCCGGCCCAGTGCGCCCCTAAATACGATTGTCCATTGGGATGGGCGTGCCCTTGTCTCATCGTCTTCTGGACCTCGATTCTCGCACGCTCGAGCGACGATTACGGGAGAATCCTATCGTGATCGTCCCGGTCGGTGCCCTCGAAGCGCACGGCCCCCACCTCCCGCTAGGGGCCGACCAGATCCAAGCGGAGGCGACCGCCGACGCCCTCGCGACGCGCATCGGGGCCCTGGTCGCGCCCACGCTTCCGTACGGCAATTGCACCGGCACACGCCCCTTTCCTGGAACCGTGAGCCTCTCGATAGGTGCCCTCTCTCGCCTCGTGCGCGAGCTCCTGGAGGAGTTGGCTCGCAGCGGTTTCCGTCGGGTGCTCGTGCTATCGGGTCATGCGGCGCAGGGCCACATGGCGGCCTTGCGGGAGGGAGCCGACGAGGCGGTCCGCGCTGTGCCCGCGCTCCATGTCGCGGTGCTCTCGGACTACGACTTCGTCTACGAGCTTCGGGGAAAGCTCTCGCCGGCAACCGACGGTCACGGGGGCCTTCTCGAGACCTCCCGGGTGATGGCGATGAAGCCGGAGTCCGTGGGGAAGGAACGACCGAAGGTCGAGTACCGATACTCCCGCTTCCGCGTGGGGGACCCGACGGTCGAAGAATGGCCAGAAAGCGTCATCGGGGACACCGGAGCCGCGACCCCGGAACTGGGCGAGCGGATCCAAGCGCACGTCCTCGATCGGCTCGAAGCGACCGTGCTCGAGCTTTTGCCGGCCGCGTAACGGTCGCCGAGGAATCTCCATGTCCAGTTCGGATTCTCCCATTCGCATCCGAGGCGCGCGCCAGCACAACCTGAAGAACGTCTCATTGGACCTCCCCCGGAACCGGTTCATCGTGATCACCGGCGTCAGCGGCTCCGGAAAGTCGTCGCTGGCGTTCGACACGCTCTACGCCGAGGGCCAACGGCGGTACATCGAAAGCCTCTCCGCGTACGCACGCCAATTCCTCGGTCAGATGGACAAGCCCGACGTCGACCTCATCGACGGCCTTTCGCCCGCCATCGCCATCGAGCAACGCGCGGGGAGCCGCAACCCTCGCTCGACGGTCGGCACGGTGACCGAGATCTACGACTTCCTCCGGCTGCTTTACGCGCGGATCGGGGTCCCGCACTGCCCGAACGACGGCGAGGTGATCGCTCCCCAATCGATCGACAAGATCGTCGACGCGGTGCGGAGCGGCTCCGCGGGGGAGACGGTCGATCTGCTGGCCCCTGTCGTGCGCGGGAAGAAGGGAGAACACCGGGACACGCTCCAAAAGCTCCGGCAGCAGGGATACCGACGGTTCGTCATCGACGGCGCCGAGGTTCGTCTACCCAGTTCAGAGCTCAAGCTCGAGAAGAACAAGAAGCACACGATCGAGGTCGTCGTCGACTCGCTCAAGGTCTCCGACGCGGAGGCCACGCGGCTCACCGAGGGAATCACCCTGGCCCGCGAGCTCGCCGAAGGATTGGTGATCGTCCGGCGCCCGAAGGGCGTGCGGGAGAGCTTCTCGAGTTCGCGGGCGTGTCCGAAATGCGGGTTCTCGATCGAGGAGCTCACTCCGCGCATGTTCTCGTTCAACAACCCGTACGGGGCCTGTACCGAGTGCTCCGGCATCGGGGCTACGCTCCATGCCGACCCGGACCTGATCGTTCCCGACAAGGACAAGCCGCTCGGTAAGGCGATCTCGGTATGGGGGCTCACGCCCGAGAGCGACTCCCTCGAGCGCTTCGGTCACCTCTACGAGTACGACCCGGAAGAGCCGGTCTCACGGTTGTCCGAGAAGGGATGGAAGGCGCTCATGTACGGCGGTGACCGGTCGATCGGGGGTCCCCCGTCGCACTGGACCTCCCATTGGTGGGGAGGCGGGTGGTTCAAGGAGGGATTGGTCCACGCCGTCGAGCGTCGGTGGAAGACCACGAAGAGCGAGGGCGCCAAGGAGTACTACCTAGGTTTCATGACGTTCACCCCGTGCCGCTCGTGCCACGGCAAGCGGCTCAAGCCGGCCAGCCTCGGCGTGACGGTTTCCGGACAATCCATCGCCGAGGTCGTCGCCCAGCCGGTGAGCTCGCTGGTGCCATTCTTCCGGGAGCTCGGGCTCTCGGAGAAGGACGAGCAGATCGTCGGGCAGGTCGTCAAGGAGATCCGGGCGCGACTCGGCTTCCTCGACAACGTCGGGCTCACGTACCTCACGCTCGACCGCGCCTCGGCGAGCCTCTCGGGAGGCGAAGCGGAACGGATCGCCCTTGCCACCCAGATCGGTTCGGGGCTCGTCGGGGTGCTCTACATCCTCGACGAACCGTCCATCGGTCTGCATCCCCGAGACCACGCCCGGCTGCTCTCCACGCTGAAGACGCTCCGGGACCTCGGCAACACCCTCCTCGTGGTCGAACACGACGAGATGACGATGCGCGCGGCGGACTGGCTTGTCGACCTCGGACCCGGGGCCGGTCAGCAGGGGGGAGAGGTGCTCTACTCCGGTCCCCCCGACCAGATCGGGGCCGCTCCCCGGTCCCTTACCGCCGAGTATCTCGGGGGCCGGCGGTCGATCCCGGTGCCGGAACGCCGCCGGTTCCCGACGCACCGCTGGCTGACCATTCGGGGCGCGCGAGAGAACAATCTGCAAGGGATCAACGTCCGGATCCCGTTGGGCCTGCTCACCGTCTTTTCGGGCGTGTCGGGGAGCGGCAAGTCGACCCTGCTCCAGGAGATCCTCTACAAGGCGGTCCGTCGCCACCTGGGCCTGGGACGGGAAACGCCCGGCAAGCACGACTACATCGACGGCATTGACCAAATCGACCGGGTGCTGCTCATCGACCAGTCTCCCATCGGGCGGACGCCCCGGAGCAATCCGGCCACGTACACCGGACTGATGACGCCGATCCGGGAGCTGTATGCCAGCCTGCCCGAGTCGAAGGTGCGCGGGTTCGGCCCGGGCCGGTTCAGCTTCAACGTGGCGAGCGGGCGGTGCGAGGCGTGCGAAGGGGAGGGGATCATCTCCTACGAGATGCATTTCCTTCCGGAGGTCCACATCGTCTGCGAGGAGTGCGGCGGGAAGCGGTTCAATCAGGAGACCCTCCAGGTGCGCTTCAAGGGCAAGACCATCGCGGACGTCCTCGACATGACGGTCGACGACGCGCGCGCGTTCTTCGAGAACCACCGGCGGATCGAGGGCCGATTGGCGCTCCTCTCGCAGGTGGGTTTGGGGTACATCAAGCTGGGCCAGAGCGCGACGACCCTGTCCGGCGGCGAGGCCCAGCGGATCAAGATCGCCTTCGAGCTCGGGAAGCCGCCGACGGGCCGGACGCTCTATCTCCTCGACGAGCCGACGACCGGGTTGCATTTCGAGGATGTGCGTCGATTGCTCGAGGTGCTCTTCCGGCTCCGAGAAGGCGGGAACACCGTCGCGGTCATCGAGCACAACCTGGACGTGCTCAAGTCCGCCGACTGGGTGATCGACCTGGGTCCCGACGGCGGTGACAAAGGCGGGCGCCTGGTCGCGGAAGGCACCCCGGAGGATATCGCCCGGGCGCCGGGCTCGTACACGGCCGAGTTCCTTCGGCCCGTCCTCCGGCCGATGCCTACCCTGGCCCGATGAAGGACGCGCCGGACCCCCTGCCCGGCTTCGTGCCCGCGAGCCAGTGGGCCTACGGGCCGGAGGAGCGCTTCCGGCCGGGCCCGGACACTCCGGGGGTCTACCTGTTCCGGGGCCCCGACGGCGAGGTGGTCTACGTCGGCAAGTCGAAGCACCTTCGTCGGCGAGTCCTGGACCACCTGAAGGTGCACGTCGAGAAGGACGAATGGATCCTGGGGCGCAGCACGAGCGTCGAGTTCGTGCCGACCGCGAACGAGCGGGAGGCGCTCCTGCTCGAGGCGACGCTCACCAAACAGTACCAGCCACCCTACAACACGCTCCTCAAGGACGACCGAAGCTACCCGTACATCGCCGTCACGATGGGGGAGACCTTTCCCCGGATCCTCGTCGTGCGGCGGCCCCGTCGGGGCCGCGACACGATGCTCTTCGGGCCCTACACCGGCGCACGGGAGGCCCGCAGCGTCGCTCGGCTCCTGTCCGAGACGTTCCAGATCCGGCGATGCATTCGCCTTCCGAAGCGGGCCTGTCTCTACTACTACCTGCAGCAGTGCACCGCACCGTGCATCGGGCTGGTCGACCGGACGGCCTACCGGGCCCAGGTCGATGACGCGGTGGCGGCGCTTCGTGGCCACGGCAAGGGGATCACCGCGTCCCTGGAGACCCAGATGAAGGCCGCCGCCCGTGCGCAGGAGTTCGAGCGCGCGGCCCGACTCCGAGACGCCCTTCGCGGTCTCCGCTCCCTCGACGAGCGGCAGCATGTCATCGGACCGGGCGATGGGCGCGTCGACGTTCTCGCCGTGGCATTGCCGCGGAACCCCGGGACCCTCCGGGTCGCCGTGGGGCTGCTCCGCGTCGAGGAGGGGGAGGTACGGCAGAGCGAGCCCCACGTGATGGGGTTCCCGGCCGACGACCCTCCCGAGCCGGGCGAGCTGCTCCGGCAATTCCTCACTCAATACTACGGACAACAGACGGTCGCTCCGTCCCGGATCTACATCGCCGGCCCCAAACCGGAGGGGATCGACGAGGCGGTCGAATGGCTAGAGAGAGACCGGAGGATCGAGGTCCGGTTCGCTCCGACCGGTCGGCCCGCGTCGTTGGCCCGGTTGGCCAGCCGGCTGGCGATGAGCACGCTCGACCAGGTCGCCCCGGCCGCTGTGCCGCGCGACGTACTGAAGGCGCTGATGGACATGCTTCGCCTCCCCCGATTGCCGAATCGGATCGAGGGCATCGACATCTCCATCTTCCAAGGCTCGGAGGCCGTCGGTTCCCTGGTGGTGTTCCAGGACGGTCGGCCGCTCAAGGACGACTATCGACGTTTCAAGATCCGCACCGTCGAGGGCACGAACGATTTTGCGATGGTGGCCGAGGTGGTGCGCCGGCGGCTCCAGCGGCAGTTGGCGGAATCGGAGAAGCTGCCGGACCTACTGCTCATTGACGGCGGCGCGGGTCAAGTGGCCGCCGCCTTCGGCGTGGTCGAGGAGCTCGGGCTGGCCGAAGAGGTTCCCGTCGTGGGGCTCGCGAAGCGAGAGGAGGAGCTTTACTTCCCCGACCGGAAGGGACCGGTTGCCCGGAACCCCAACGGGCCGCCGATGCTCCTTCTCCGGGCCGTACGGGACGAGGCCCATCGCTTCGCGGTCACGTACCACCGCACGCGTCGGCGAATGGGCCTACGCCGCGAGATGGAGGCGGCCGACGCTGCGCGGGGTACGCCGAAGCCGGCCCCGGGCCCCGCTTAGGCGCCCTTGGTCCGGGGGTTCCGCTCCGGCTCGCCAATGAACGGCAGCCCCTGAACGCGCTTCGCCACCTCGGCGGCCGTGAGCCGGAGGAGGTCCTTGTCGGCCTCGAGGAACGACACATCCAGTGCCTCGGCCGGGAACGGGGTCGTCGACCCTTCGGCCACCGCCGCTACCGCGAGCTTGAACGCGCTGTCCTCGTCCTTGACATCCTCGATCTTCTGTTCGAGGAAATCGGCCACTGCCCGGCGGTTCCGGCCGATCGCGTAGGCTTTCCAGCCGATGGTGGCGCCGCTCGGGTCGAGTTCGATGATCCCCGGCCCATGAGCGCCGAAGCCGCCTAAGAGGATCGAGACGGCGAACGGCCGGGTGCCGCCGAACTGGGTGAATTGCTGCAGGAACGTGCCGAGAGCGGCCGCGAGCGTCGGGTAGGGAGCCGTCTCGCCGTACAGGATCTTGTGGCGCTGCGCCTCGAGCCGGAGGTGGTCGACCAGGATCCGGGAGTCGGCGATGAGACCGGCGGTCACGCAGCCGATGCCGGTATCGATCGCGAAGCTCTTCTCGATCGAGGCGGAGCGAGCGAGAGGGCTGCTCGGCAGGTTTCGGAATGCCACGAAGACAATCCCGTCCGGGTACGTGACCGCGACCGCGGTGCCGCCCATCTGGATCGCCTGGAGCGCATATTCGACCTGGAACAGGCGGCCGTCCGGCGAGAAAACGGTGCTCGCTCGGTCGTACGCCATCTGACCCGGTTGCATCTCCATCGACTGAACTCCCTCGGATTGGTGCTTCGCGAGAAGCAAGGGGGATTTGACGGTGCGCCTAGATGGGGCGGGGCTAACCTTGCCGTTACCGGGTCACGACCGGCTATCGGGACTCCCAGTCACAGGACGCGCCGCAGCAACCCGTCGAGCCGACGCTCCGCCAACGCGCGACGGTCTGGCGGTACGTAGACGGCCACCTTCCACGCCGTCGGAGGTCGCATGGCGAGGTCGCGCCACACGCTCGGGGACCGGAACGGGTAGGTCACGCGCCGGTCTCCGAGGAGGCCGACCTCGGCCCAATCTCCCGGCACCGCTCGCGAGGAGAGTCCTGCCAAGTCGAGCAGGACCGTCCCGTTCGGGAAGCCGAGTCGGTCAGCGAGCAGATCCTCGACCTGCCGCCGCTCAGCCGGTCGCTTGACCAACCGGCGTACCGCGGTACCCAGGCCCGACGGAATCTCTCGCCAGGCAAGGGCTCGCTTGAAGAGCTGCCGGGATCGGAACCGACGCACCATGTCGGCGCCGCGGGAGGAGGCCGCGGTAAGGTATCCGAAGAACTCGCCATCGGTCATGCCGAAGACGGAGTGGGACACGGCCGGGTATTCGGGGAGACGCTCGAGGGCGCTCTGCGCCATCACCTCGGCGCTGCGCACCGTCTTGTGGAAGTAGACGGACGAGTACATCAGCGCCCGGCCGACGAGGAATCCTTCGACCGCGTTGCGCCCTTTTTCGGCGAACACGAGGCGGCCTTTCCGTTCCCGGACGGTGTCCAGTAGACGGGCCGCGTCGATCGTTCCATGCGCCACCCCCGTGTAGTGCGCGTCTCGTTGCAGGTAATCGATCCGGTCGGCGTCGATCGCGCCGTGCAGCATCGCGCGAAGCGACGGGTGGGAGTCCTGACCCGCGGCGGGGTCGACGAGGTCGGCGACCAGCTGGGGAGAGACACCGGCGCGGCTGAGCGTTTCCGGGATCGCCACCGCGTCGGGGGGCGCCGCGTCTGTGATCCCCTCGAGCGACTCGCCGGTGATCCACGCGCGCGAAATTCGTTCGTGGCCGAAGCCGAGCACCTCGTGGGAAGAGGGGTCTAGCGTGTGGGAGAAGGGCCCGTGTCCCAGATCATGGAGTAGTCCGCCGACCGAGACAGCCAGCGACTCCTCGGGGGACAGCCCGAGATGGTCGGCCATCTGACGCGTGACCCAGAACACCCCGAGCGAATGCTCGAGTCGCGTATGGTTCGCGCCCGGAAAGACGAGGTGAGCGAATCCGGTTTGCCGGATCCCCCACAATCGCTGGAACGCGGGGTGCCCGATCAGCTCGAGCGGGGCGCCCTCCACCGCGACGATGCCATGGACCGGGTCGAAGATCGATTTCCGGACCTGTCGACGCCGGCGAGTGGGCATGTCAGGGAGGACCTTCCGGGGACCATAAGGCGCCCGGGGGTGAGCTCCGGCGTCCACCGGGGGATTTCCTCACTCGACGAATCTATTTATCGCAACACCGGCTCGCGCTCGCCGGAGCAATGGAACAGTCCCGAGAGTCCCCCCCTCGTGGCGCTCCGGGTACTTCCGCGTTCGAGGAAACCCGGCGGCTCTTCCGAGAGGCCGAGAGATTCGAAGCCGCTCATGAAGCAGACCGGCAACTCGAGTCGCTCAAGCGGTTCCTCGCGAACGTCGAGGAGCACCGCAAGGACTTGGACGAGGGCTCGGCCGAGGTCGCCCACGACCTCGATCGGGCGGCGATGGCCTTTTACCGGCGCTCCCAGGCGGAGCTCGCCCTGCGTGCCGTCGAGGTCGGTCTCTCCCTCTCGCCCGGCTCGTCGGAACTTCTCCATCACAAAGCGCTGGTTCTTCTCGCCCTGAACCGGCAGATCGACCAGGCGGTGCTCCTGCTCGACAAGTCCCTCGAAGCGAATCCCCATGACAAACGTGCGTGGGCCACGAAGGGCGATGCGCTGAAGTTACTGGAACGGAACGCCGAGGCCGTCGAGGCGTACCTGGCCGCCCAACGACTCGAGGCCGCATCGAGCCAGTACGTCGACCGAGCGCTCAAGCTCGACCCCAAGCACCCCGTCGCGTTGCGCATGAAGCTCCAGCTCGCCCGATCCGGAGGCGGAGAGCAGCAAGCGCTTGAGGCCGCCAACGCGCTCCTCGCAGCCGACCCGGGAGACCCGGAGCTCCTCCTCGAGAAGGCCCGGCTGCTCGCCACGCTCGGCCAGCTCCAGCCGGCGCTCGAGACGCTCCAGCCCGTCGCGGCGGTCCATCCCGACGACCCTCACGTCCGGTTCCTGAAGGCGCGCCTCCTGTTCGCGATGGGACGCCTCGAGGAGGCGGTACCCCTCTACCAAGGGCTCATCGAGGCCAAGGACCTGCTCGACGCCGTCGCCCTCGGAGAGATCGCTTCGGACCTCGAGAAGAACGGGCAGGAACCCGACCTTCTTCTCGCCGCCCGGCAACGCTTGCGAGAGCTCGACCCACGGAACCTTGCGAATCTGCAGGCACTGAGAACCGCGGCCGTCGCGCGGAACCGAAACGACGTTGCCATCGAGGCGGCTCGGGCGATCCTCGAGGCGTCTCCCCAGAGCCTGGACGCGCAGCGATCCCTGCTCGACCTCCTCCTCGCCGTCGGCTCCTTCGACGACGCCCTACGCACCGGCCGGGAGATCCTTGCGGACCACCCGACGGAAGTCGCGGAGCTCAAGCGGGTCCTCCATGCCGCCCAGGCCGCCTCCCGAGCCGAGGTCGTGCGCGAGTTCGCCGAAGCGGTGCTCAAGACCGAGCCCGCGGATGCAGAGACGCAGGCGGCCCTCGCCGCGGCGCTCGCGCAGTCTGGCGAACAGGAGAAGGCGCTCGAACTCTACGCGCAGCTGAGCGCGAAGGAGCCCAACGAGACGCGGTACCTCCTCGAACAGAAGCAGCTCCTCGTCGACCTGAACCGGGCGCCCGACCTCGTGCCCGTGCTCGACGCGCTCTTCCGGCTCGATCCGACCCGATACGATGTGGCTCTCGAGCGCGGGAATCTGTACCTGAGCGCTGCCTACGAGCTCGCGGACGGTTCCGCCGACCGGGAGGCCGCCGCCCGCGAAGCGATGGTCTCGTACGAACGCGCCACGCTCGAGCCGAAACTTCGGTCTGCGGCGCAGCTCGGCGTCGCTCGGGCCTCGCGCCTCGTGCACGACCCGCAGCGCGCGATCAAGGCCTACCGCGAGTTCCTGAACAACCCGGAGTTCAGCCAGCGGGGAGACATCGCGAAGGAACTGGGTCACGTTCTCCGCGACATGGACCGCCAGAACGAGGCGCGCGAGGCCTACGAGAAGGCGGTCTCGCTTGGGTTGGAAGATGTGGACCTCTTCTGGGGCCTCGTCGAGACCCTCAGCCGGTTGAATCAGGAAACCCGGGCGCTCCGCTACGTCGACCTGCTCCTCCAGCGGGATCCGGGCAACCCGGTCTACCTCCGCCGAAAGGGCCAGCTCCTGCTCAAGGCCGGACGCCGGTCGGAGGGCCTCATCGTGCTGAAGAGCGCGATCCAGGCCGCCCGCGGAGACCCCCATGCCTACTTCGAGATCGCGGAGGCGCTCCGGGCCCAAGGGACCTACGCCGACGCGATCACGTACTATACCGAGGGGCTGAAGGTCGATCCGAAGAGCCGGACCGGCCGGCTCGGCCTAGCGGAGAACTACGAGGTCGCCGGTCGATTCAGCGACGCCCTCCCTCTGGTGGACCAGCTGCTCCACGAGGAGCCGAACGACCTGCGCGCCTGGAAAGTGCGGGCCGACGTGCATCGAGCCTTGGGACAGGATGCGGAGGTGATCTACTCCCTCAAAGCGATCCTGCTGCTGGACCCGCGGAACGTCGACGCGCTGACCGAGAAGTACCAGCTCCATCTCAAGAAGGCCCAACGCGCCGAGGCCTTCGAGACCCTTACCGACCTGCTGGCCGCCGGAGGTCCGGCGGCGGAGAACGCCGGCACGTGGGTCGAGCACGGAGACCTCGCTGCCGAGCTCGGAAAGACCGAGGAATCGAACAAGTCCTATGAGAAGGCCCAGCAGCTCGACCCGACCCGCACGATCGAGGTCATCACGCGTCGGGCGCGCGTGCGCCTGCAGGCCGGCCGGGCCGACCTCGCTCTGGAGATCCTGGACTCCCTACCGGCGCCGGACCCCGTTCAGAACCCCGACCGCGCGATGCCGTACCTCCTTCTTCGCGCCCAGATCCTGACCACCCTCGAACGGCCGAACGATGCACAGACCATGTACGAGGCGATCCGGAAGATCGACCCCCGATCGCCCGAAGCGACCCGGGGACTGGCCCGGAGCCTCCTCGACGAGGGAAAACCGGAAGACGCGCGGACCTTCATCCGGACGGTCCTCCCGCTGCAACCACCTCAGGCGGACCTCTTCCTGCTGCTGTCGGAGGCCGAGGCCGCGCTCGGATCGCTTCCGTTCGCCACCGAGGTCGTCCGGCGGGGCGTCGAGGCGCTTCCGAAGTCCGGTCCGCTCTGGGTCCGCCTCGGGGAGCTCCACGTCCGCCAGGAGACCTGGGAGAAGGCGGCGGACGCGTACGCCCATGCCATCGCCCTCGACCGGACGGACCCGGAGCTGCTCCTTCGTGCCGGATTCATCGCGGAAAAGCTCGGCCACGGTCACGAAGCCCTGACCCTCTACACCCGCGCCGCCGAGCTTGCGCCCGGGAACAAGTACGCCTGGTCGAGTCAGGGGGTGGCCCTCCTGATGGTGGGCCGACCCGACGAGGCGCGCGCCAGCTTCGACCGGGCCTTGGCCCTCGACTCGGACTTCGAGGCCGCGAAGGAGGGCCGGAAGGCGGCGCAGCAGCGGACGCGAGATTCGACGATCGAGAAGTACGGCCGGGAGGCCCTCCTCCTGGAAGCGCGGCTCAACCGGACCGTCACGAAGAACGACCTGTTCGTCACGCTCCATGTCCCCTTCGACCACCTCGACCCCGTGTTACAGGTCCTCTCCCGTTCGCCCCGGGTCGACATCGACCGGCTGCCGGAGAAGGAGATGCAAGACCTCGAGGTCGCCTCGTATCACCTCATCCATAGCGCGCTCGAGAGCCGGCCGCCGGGAATCGAGAACCGCGGGCTCACGCTCGCCGACGTGGCCGCGCTGTGCCCGCCAACGTACACCCTCGGCCAGGTCCAGCGTCTCTTCGGATATCTCCACGCGGTGCTCGAGATGGAACTCAAGCCCGAGAACCTCCACTTGACCCCGGACGTAGAAGAACTAGCCCGGAAGGCGTTGCTGCTCCCCGAGGAGCAGCGGAGCCTGTTCCACCTCGTAGAGGTCCTCCGGGTCGGCGTCTTCAAGGCGAGGGTGATCAAGACCGTTGAAACCGCCGGTCGGGCCGTTCACGCCCCGCTGCCGGCGCTCGACCTCGGCGCCTATACGCCGGAGTTCCGGGGCGGACCGCCGGCGACCGCGAGGGCGCACGCGTCCGCCTCGGGGTCCGCCGCGACGCTCGCCGAAGATGAGATCCCGTTCCCCCCGAGTTCCTCCCATCAGGGCGCCGGTTCGCGCTGGACCCGACCTCCTCCTCCGGCGGCCGGCCCCGCTCGCTGCCTGGGATGCGGGGGCATCGCGTCCGTGCTCCACGAATGCGGAGCGCCCCTCTGCCAGCAATGCATCGCCCAGTTCCATTCGTGTCCGAAGTGCGGCCAGCCCGTCACGGGGGCCAACAGCACACCCCTCGAACACGCGCCGCAGAACCGACCGGCAGCGAAGGAGCGCCGGCGGTCGTCCATCAACCCGTTCCGGGCCCTCTCCGGGCGCGCACGCGCCGAGGAGAAGGCCGCGGGGGAGAAGTCAGAGCGGCATCCCGCTTCGGCCCCCCGCGCCGAGCACGAGGGGAAAGGCACCTCCCGCCCGATACCGACCGGATTCGGGCACGACGCGACCAAGCCTCCGGAGGCCCCCGCCCCCCTCGTGGCCAAGAACGCGTCGAGCCGGTCGCCGCCGACCGCGCCCCCTCCGGAGAAGCCCCGGCCGAAGACCGATGACGAGCCTCGGCTCTGACGGTCGGGCCCCCCTGCGGCGCAAGTCAACGATGATATAGGTACGTGGAGTCTATGATTTTCGATTTCGCATGTCGACCCCCGTGACACCGCCGCCCGGCACCTCCCGTGGCGCAATCGTGGCGACAATCGCCGTTGCGGCCGCGTCGGTGCTTCTCTTCATCGCAATCTGGTTCGCCGTTCCCCAGGACAGCCACTACCTCGCGCTCGCAACCATCGGGATCGTCAGCCTGATCTTCGCCCTGGTCAGCACCCTCAGCCGCGCGTTCACCCGCGCCGGGGACGCCCTGAAGACCCTCGCCTGGGGCTACGCGGGGCTCGGCTTTGCGCTGCTGATCGGCTCGCTCGTCCTCGCCGGATCGATGTCGATCATCGGCATCGTGATCGAGCTCGTAGGACTCGTGATCGTGGTCGTCCTGATCGGGATCGTCGCCGGCCTCGCGGTCTGGGGCGCCGGATCGGCCCGAATGACTCAGCAGCGCGAGATGCGCCGCGAGGCCTGGCGAGCGTCCCAGCCGCGCTCCGCGTTCGATTACACGACGGCCCGACCCAACGTGCCCTCGTCCCCCGCCCCCGCACCGGATGAATCCTCTCCCACCGCGCCTCCGGGGGCCAGCCGGTGACCGCCGCTCCGGCCCCCCCTCCCCCGCCGCCTCCGCCACCTCCGCCTCCGCCATCCGATTCGCCCGCCGCCCCGCCGGGGCTGACCTGCCCGGCCTGTGGGGCGACGGCTCCGGCCGGCACGCGGTTCTGTCCGGCGTGCGGCACGTCGTTGGCGGCTTCGCCTTCCCCCAGCGCCGCACCCGCCGCGGGCGCGCCGCCCCCCGTCGACATCCGTCAGACCGTGGACGCGGACCGTGGAGTGCTGAAGCGGCTCCAGCTGATGGTCCCCGGTTTCCGGGGCTACCGACAGATGGAGGACATCCGAGCCGCGGACAGCCAGCTCCGGATCCAGGTCGCGAACCAGGTGGACCGGGTCCTGGCCAGTCTTCAGGACACTCGCGCAACGATGTCGAGGATGAACCAGTACGCCGGGCTCACCGACCTCGCAACGGTCCTGTCGGACCTGCAGGTCCTATCGGGCCGTGTCCGACATGCGGAGCAAGGCTACTCCGGGATCTCCGCGAACGTCCGTTTCCAGCAGTCCCGACTCGACCAGCTGTACGAGTACGACTACGGCTTCGTCCAAGCGTCCGACCAGCTCGCCGCCCTGGCGGCGCCGATCCAAGGGGCTGCGGCCAAGGGCGACGTCGACGCCCTCCGAACCTCCATCCAGGCTCTCCGGACTCAAGTCCAGGTTTTGCAGAATGCTTTCTCACAGCGCGTGCGCGCCGTCGAAGGCATCATGGTCCAGTAGGAGCAACGAGGGTCGATGGTCGGTAACGCACCGGTCCCAGCGAAGGGCGGCAGTCTGTTCGGCGCCACCACGGTGGCGTGGGAGGATGTCTACAAGGGCGGGAACGTCATGTGGCGCGTCCCGCGGAACATCCGGTACGGCGACAACATCGTCGTCCGAGAGGACGAAATCGCGGTCTTCTATCGGGACGGCAAGGCGCTCGCTTACATCGACACTCCCGGCCGGTACGGCCTCACCTCGCTCAGCGTGGGGATCATCGGGAACGTCATTCAAGCCCTCTCGGGCGTCCGGCAGGAGGCCGAGGTCTACTACCTCCAGCGCCGCATCTTCGATGGAAAATTCGGCAGCGCGGAGCCGTACGTGTTCCGCGACCCGGACTTCGGGCTCGTCCAGCTTCGGGTGTTCGGCGACTATCGTTGGAAGCTCGCGAAACCGGATATCTTCATCAACCAGTTCGTCGGCACCTTCGGTGCCACGAGCCAGGCGGACGTCGACAGTCGCCTGCGGGACCAGATGGTGCTGCTCGTCTACGACACGCTGGGCCACATGAAAGAGCAGGGGGTCCGCGTCACCGACCTCGCCTCCAGCCTGATGACGATCGAACAGGCCGTGCTCGGGGCGGCCCCGCAGCACTTCGATGTCCTCGGCGTTCAGCTCCAGCAGATCCAGGGCCTCTCGATCAACCTGCCTGAGGAGGTGCAGAAATCGATCGACCTCCGGTCGTCGATGGGCGTGCTCGGCGTGAACTACATGCAGTACCAGGCCGGCCAGGCGCTCACTACAGCGGCGGCCAACCCCGGCGGGGGGGCGGGCACGCTGGTCGGCGCCGGCGTCGGACTCGGCGCCGGTATGGGCATGGGCGCCGGCATGATGGGCGCGATGAGCCCGGGAATGTCCGCGGGTCAGGGCGCCACGCCCTGCCCGAAGTGCGGCGCGCTGGTTCCGGTCGGCAGCCGGTTCTGCCCGAGCTGCGGATTCACCATGGCCCCGGCCGCCGCCACTCCGACGGGGCCTAGCACGCCATGCCCGAAGTGCGGCACCGCGATCCCGGCCGGCTCCAAGTTCTGTCCGAACTGCGGCGCCGCCGCCCCGGCGCCGGCTTCCACCGCGACCCGGCCCTGTCCCAAGTGCCAAACCCCGGTCCCCGTCGGCGCAAAGTTCTGCCCGAACTGCGCAAACCCGATGACCTAGGACGCTCGCGAGTCGGTGGGGCCCGCGATCCACGGAGGCGAAAGCACGATGCAGTGTCCCCAGTGCGGAACCCCGCTCCCGGCGAACGCGCGATTCTGTTACGGCTGCGGCGCCAACCTCTCCGGCGCGCCGCAACCCCCTCCGCCGCCAGGCGCGCCGCCCGGCTATCCGGGAATTCCGAGATCCGCGGCTCCTCCGCCGCCCCCGCCACCGGCCGCCGCGGCCGCGCCGACCGCGCCGAAGGACCTCAAGTGCCCCTCCTGTGGCGCGCCCCTCCAGCCCGAGTTCGGCGACACGGTGATCACCTGCAAGTACTGCAGTGGGACGGTCTCCCTGGCCGGCACCGGCTGGAAGGCCGTCAACCGGCACACGATGATCCTGCCCCAGCTCATGGACCCGGAGGCCGTGCTCAAGATCGTGAAGTCGGTGATGAACACCGGGATGTTCCACGGCAGCCGCTTCGAGGCCTCGAAGGTGACCGAGCAGAAGCTCCAGTTCGTGCCATACTGGATCGTTCCGAGCTCCGCCACGACGAACTACACCTACCAAGACCTCGTCACGGCCGGCGCCGCGACCGTCGGCACCGCGGCGGTGGGCAGCCTCATCGGTGGCTTCTTCGGCGGAGGCTCGACCAACGTTCGACCCGCGATCAACTCCACGCGGCAGGACCAGATCACCGGCAGCTACCAGTTCCCCGTCGTCGCGGTGAAGGGCTACCAGCAGTATCAGCCGCGCAATTACCAGTTCAACCTCGATACCCGGCAGCTGTACAACAAGGACAGCCTCCCCGGCGGCCTCACGGTCCTGAACGGCGACCTCGGGGAGGACGCGGCGCAGCAAGCCGCCCGGGCCCTGGTGACCCAGATGCATGCAGACGCCGCGCACAAGAAGCACCGCATGGTGAGCGCGCTCCAGACCCAGGTCGAGGTCGGAGACCCCGAGCTCGTCCACGTGCCGATCTGGTACCTCGCCCTGGACCTCAAGGGCCAGCCGGTCGTTCTGCTCGTCGACGCGAACGCGTCTCGGGTGATGCTCAGTAATCTCTGAACCGTTCGGCGGGGCCCGCCGGCCACGGTCTACCCGAACTACTCGATGCGATGGCTTAATGCTCTGGCCCATCGATTAAATCGCTGACCCGAGGAGGAACCCCGGATGCAGTGCCCCCAGTGTGGAACCCCGCTCCCCGAGAACGCTCGATTCTGCTACGGCTGCGGCGCCCAGCTGGGCGGGTCCCCGGCGGCCCCTTCCATGCCCGGGGTCCCGGCTGCATACGGTGGCGGACCCCCAGGTATGGCCCCCCCGCCGTCGGTTCCCTCGGCGCCTCCGGCTCCGACCGCTCCGCAGGCGCTGAAGTGTCCTGCTTGTGGCGCTCCCCTTGAACCGGGGCTCGGCGATGCGGTTCTCACATGCCAGTATTGCGGCGGCACCGTCTCCATCGGGGGCACCGGATGGAAGCCCGTGACCCAGCACTCGATGCTGCTGCCCGAGCTACTCGATCAGGACGCCGCCCTCAAGATCGTCAAAGCCAGCATGGATGCAGGATTCTTCCACGGGCACCGGTTCGAGGACTCTCAACTCGTGGCGGCAAAGTTCGTCTTCGCCCCGTACTGGATCGTTCCGAGCGCCGCGACCACGCGGTTCAGTTACCAGGAAACCGGGATGCCGGCGGGCGCCCCGGTCGGAACGATGTCGGCGAGCTCCTTACTCGGGAGCGCATTGAGCCGCGGACGCGGGAACGAGTTCGTCCCGATGGGCGGCGGCGGATATGCCCCCACGCGGCAGGACCAGATGAGCGGAAACTACCAGTTCCCCGTCGTAGCGGTCAAAGGGTACACTGAGTACCAGCCGAAGAGCTACCAGTTCAACCTCCAGGCGCGTCAACCGTTCAAGAAGGAGGCCCTCCCGGGCGGGGCGACGATCCTCAACGGAGATGTCGGCGAAGTCGAAGCGCAGCAGGCCGCGCGGGCCTACGTCGCCGAGGTGCAGGCAGAAGCGGTTCGCCGGAGGCACGCCAACGTGAGCGGCCTGCAATCGCAGGTCGACGTCGGCGAGCCCGAATTACTTCACGCACCGGTCTGGTACTTCCACCTGACCCACAAGGGCAAGCCGGCGGTGCTCCTCGTCGACGCGAACGCATCGCGCGTCATGTTGCAGAATATCTGAACCGGTCAGGGCGGGGCCCGGAGCTCGCCCGCCAGCAAGCCGAATGAGAACACGTCGGCCCATCGACGCCCATCGCGGTGCCCGTCGCGGAGCCGGCCTTCCTTACGGAAGCCGATCTTCCGGAGTACCCGGGCGGACCTCGGATTGAACTCGTAGACGTGGGCCTCGATCCGGTGCATGCGGAGCGTCCGGAACCCCTCGCGGCAGACCGCGTACGCGGCCTCCGCCGCGATCCCCTTGCCCCACTCCGGGGGGGCGACCCAATACCCTAGCTCGAAATACCGGTTGCCCCAGTCGATACGGTGTATCCCGGTGCCGCCCACGAGTCGACCGTTCTCCTTGGCCAGTATCACGAGCGCGAGGTCGGTGCCCTTCCGGCGTTTCTGCGCGGCGTTTCGAACGAAGTCGTAACCCTGCTGAGCCGAGTAGGGATGTGGAATCCGCGTCGGTCGGGCCACGCGCCAGTCTCCGACCAGCGGTACCAGCGCCGGGACGTCCGACCGGCTCGGAGGACGGAGGAGGAGACGCCTCGTCTCGATAGGCAGCTCGATCCGGTCGAGCAGGGAAGGCTCCGGTGACGTCCGCATCCGCGGCCGAACCGTCGTCGGGTTCTTACCCCTAGCGACCCGAGTCAATCGACGGGGTCGAGAGGTTCCCCGTCAATCCCGATTCGGACGTACCGGTATCGCACCGGCACCCGTCGGCGGAGGTGCGTCCAGTACCCGCAGTGGGGGCATCGATAGCCGAGGGTCACCTGGTCTCCCTCGAGGGTGCGGTTCCGGATGGGACGCAGCGGGGAGCGGCAGACGGGACACCGGTGCAGCGGCCGTCGAGTGGGACGTTCGGCGTACCGGACCTCGATTCGAATGCCGGGGGAGTCGAGCAACAGCTTACGGAGGCGCCAGCCACCGAGCACGAAGAGGGGGTCCTTGGCGGCGAGCGAAGGGATCAGCGCGCGACGAAGTCCGGCCTGCGACCGGGCGGCCTGGCCCATCCGCCCCAGTTGGCGGCGCGCAAGGGTGCGGACGAGGTCGCCGGGAGGGAGCCGGTACTTCGGCCGGGCCCTCTCGCGGCGTCGCCTACCGCGCGATTCCCCGCCGTCCTTCCCGGACACGGATCTCCTCTTCGTAGAAGGACCGGGCGAGCTCGGTTTCTTCCGATCCCACGGCCAACGTTGCGTCCGGTTCGTGCCGGAAGTACCCCACGATCGCCGCAGCGGCGGCCAACTTGACGGCGCGAGACTTGAGGCGCGGCGAGAACCGCGGGTAGTTCCGTCCGGCGAGGGCGGCCTCCGATACCTGGCGGAGCTGGCGGTACAATCCCGGGTCCAGGCGCACCGGTTTGGTCTTGAGGCGGCCCGCGACGAGCGGGTGGCCGGTCTGGGCCGCGTAGATCAGCGTCAGGTGATCCCGTACCTTCTCCGCGAGCGAGAAGTCGATCTCCCCCAGCTCGAGACGCTCCGCGCTCGCTTCCACTGCCCGGAACCGGTCGCGGGTCATCTGGTGGAACCGGAGCAGCATCCGGTCCTCAAGCGCCGCGAAATTGGGGTCGGCGATCGTGGTCCAGTAGTCCGAGGCGCCGGCCGTGCGGACGTTGTAGTTGACGGAAAAGAAGGAATGGAACGTGTAGGGGCCCACCGTTCCGAGGGTGGTCTCCCACTTCACCTCTCGCTGTTCCATGACGAGCTTGAGCGGTTCCACCATCCCGCGGTACTTGAACCAGTCGTTGAACTCGGGAACGATGAAGTTGAATGTTCGCCCTGAATAGTAAGCGCCCACGCGAAGGAACTGGGCTGGCGTGATACCACCGCAGTAGCGGTTCCGCCCGGGCAGACCGTGCGCGGGCACCGCCGACCGGGAATTTCCGCGGATCATGTCATCGATGGCGAACGTCTTGCCGGTGCCCGGCGGGCCAAAGAACGCAAGATGGAAGCCCGTGCTGCCCGTCGAGCGTCCGGTGGGTGCCAACAGCGGGACGTCAGCGAGCGCGTACTGTTGCAGCATCGAGATCAGGATGTCGAGGTACAGCGCCTCCCCGAACAGGTCGCGCAGGTAGGTTGCCAGCTTCGCCGCGGAGAATCCGCGGCCGAAGGCGACGGTCGCGTCGAATCGGTTGCGGAGGAG
>Ga0187819_10000529_pt1 | contig 19095 bp, 24 predicted proteins | sample NC_wetland_sal_i_15_FD_132411 | JGI IMG/M metagenome (GOLD analysis project Ga0187819, IMG submission 132411) | Wetland sediment microbial communities from Neuse River Estuary, North Carolina, USA - SO4_4 | ecosystem: Environmental > Aquatic > Freshwater > Wetlands > Sediment | place: USA...
ACCTGTCGAGGAAATTCTTACCTTCGATATTCCGGACGACGCTTTAGAGCGGGCTGCCAGCGCCGAACCCAACGCCCTCACTTGGATACCTTGTACCCATCTCCCGTATGACTGCGGATGGCCCCAGTAGCAAGCCGTTCACTTGCGCAAATAGCTCTGGCAGCCTGGCGACCCGCGCGAATCGTTCCATTGTGGTTTGAGCCGACCCATTGGCGACTTTGGGATCGCGGGCGCGCGTAACCCCGGCAGGTCGCCGCGCCGGTTTGGCCTTATTGATCTGGATCAAATACAAACACTGCTCTGCTTCTGGAAGACGGAATTGCGAGGGCTCGCAGCACACATGCGGCGGACGGACTGCGCACAAATTCTTCGCCAGACTGGACGACGACACTATGCCACATCGTTTGAATGAGAGCCGTTGCGTGCACCATGCAAATTTGGCTTCTTGCCGGCCGCCAGCAGGCGCGAGTCATCGATGGACTAGTACCGGGATCTTGCAATGCGTGAGGACCTTGATCGTCTCGCTGCCGAGGACGATCGCAGAAATGCCGTGGCGGCCATGCGACGCCATGACAATTAGATCGCAGCCCTTTGAATCAGCAGTATCTATAATCGCCTGGTAGGGATGCTCATGCTCGACCTGGATCGTCTCGCATGCGATGCCTGCCGCTTGCGTTGCGACAGCGCCAAGAATTTTCTCGGCATGCTTCTGCATGCGTGCTTTGTACTGAGCCGGCGTATCCTCGATCATTTGTGTGTCGGTCGTGATCGTATGAAAGGGCGGCAAGACCGTCAGCACGGTGACTCTGGCGCCGATCCGCTTGGCCAAGGCGATACCGTGCTGGACAGCTTTCCCGGCGAGTTCCGACCCGTCCGTTGGTATCAGGATATTGGTATACATCGCCTCTCCTTGATCCGTACGGCACGACCGGGCTCCTGCCCACGCAACTCTTACGACCGGGCGAGCTCCTGAGTTGGGCGCTACCATCCCGCGCCCTAATGCACACGTGATCGTTGCTCCATCTCCAACTCAACGCCGTCCGCGTGAAGCCTCCAATCAACCGCATGGCAGAGGCGTTCAAACCGACGTTTGGCCGCCTCTATGGCCCGTTCGACGCTTCTGGCGCGACGGATCACGATACTCTGCTGCAAGCAGCGGAATTGATGACCATCGGTGCCGAGCAGATTTTTGAAAAAGCAGACTCGATAGCTCATCGGTTCCAACTCTCAATTTAAGAATGCCAGCCCCCTACACGCCACGCCGACTTCAACCTGTTTCGCCCGCGACCGAGGCCGCAGGCAAAACCGGATAGCAAACTGCGATCAATTCCGACCTCCAGTCGTTCTTATGGCGATAGATTAAGCGGCCTTGCTCGGTGCACTACCACTCGTGGGTGGAGCGCCCGCCTTGATATCGATTGTCTTGCTAGTCTTTATGACCTTCGCGGGCTTCTTGATCGTCAGATGCAGTACGCCCTTGTCGAAATGAGCGTCGACGGCTCCGTCTTCTGGCTCGAATGGTAGGGATATCGATCGGTAGAATGAGCCGTAGCTCCGCTCTTCGATATGCCAGTCTTTTTCTTGTTTCTTGCTCTCCGCCTTTTTCTCACCGGAAATGACCAACTGGTTGTCGTCTAGGCTGACCTTGATATCTTTCTCGTCCACGCCGGGAAGTTCAGCGGTCACTTCAAAGGCATCCTTTGTTTCAGCCACACTGATTGCCGGTGCGCCAGCCCCAATGTCGGGAGAGGACACATTCTGATCGAAAGCACGAAGCATATTCTCCATTTCGCGCCGCATGGCACGGAACGGATCCCACGTCACCTCCTGGCCCGTGGTCCACAATCTCGGAAGATTCATCTGTTCACTCCGTAGGTTAGAGAAAATTTCGAACGGGCATCTTGCCAAAAAATAAATTGAACTGTTCCCGCACTGTCCGCATTGATGTAACGCAAAATCACCGAATTACTTCAATCTGGTTTTTCTGCAAAAAATATCACCTTGAGCTTTCTTTCAGTTGTTTGCGGCAGATCAACGGGAGCATCCAAGAACTGAGCTGGACCCGATCCAATCAGGATCTTGATACACGGGAACAAAGCAATGGAAAGTGCCACATTTCGGAAATGGTTGGCCGAGCACGGCTGCCGCTTTGACCGACACGAGCATGAAAAGCGGGGCGAGGGTCAGGTCATGGTCACAGTGCATCGAGAAGGCCGAAAGGCAGAGGTTCCCCTTGGGGGCTCGCACCAGATCGTCGACGCTCGAGTGGTGCGTCGGGCTTGTGAAGAGCTCGGCCTTGATTGGTCTCGGCTGCCAGGACCCGAGGGTCGAGTCTGAGGCAACGAGGTGGGCGGCTTGCGTCAGCGGTAGAATCAAATGCCGCGCTTTCCAAATGCCTCTGCGTTTCGGAAGGAAGAACAAATGCGGCGTTACTTTTTCATTTTGCCATTCTCGCGAGAGGGAAAGCGTCATGGATAGGATGATCGCTCGCCTCAACACGGTCCATCACCACGACCGTATGAGCCGTGGCAGCGCCCAGCAGCGGCGATAATCAAGTGACGGTTTTGTGGCGGAGAAGAACTTCGATGCGGTCGATGTGTTATAATCCACGTTTTTGGAAAGGAAGACACGACGGTGAAAACTAATGAACCTATCTCTGACAGGCCGCAGATTCCAAAGCCTGCCCACCCCGTAGATCGGCGCGAGCCGCTTCCGTGGCGGTTCCCAAAGGCCTCAGAAGAAGATCCGCACGCTGCCGCGCAGGTCCGAGCAATTCTCGAAAGCCCCAGTTATCGCCGCGCCGACGTTGATCTCGACTTCCTAGCGCGGGATGGCATGAGAGGCGTCCGCTTGCAGATCGATTATCTCAAGCCCGAAATACTGCTCGAAGAACACCGCATTCGTCACACGATCGTGGTCTTCGGAAGTACGCGGATCTGCGAGCCGACGATGGCACGACGTAAAGTGCAGGTTTTGAAGGCGGCGCTGATGAACGACAGCGGCAACAAAGAATTGGTGCGCCGTTTGGCAATTGCCGAGCGGGTCCTTGCGAAGAGCCACTACTACGAGGTAGCCCGCGAATTCGGTCGCCTGGTGAGCACAACGAACGAAACTGCCAATGGGCAGCACAGCGTTGTCGTGACCGGAGGCGGACCCGGTATTATGGAGGCCGCCAATCGCGGTGCGTTTGACATTGGAGCCAAATCCGTCGGCCTCAACATTAGCCTGCCTCATGAGCAATATCCGAACCCCTACATCACGCCAGATCTTTCCTTCAGCTTTCACTACTTCGCAATGCGTAAACTCCATTTTCTCTTACGAGCCAAGGCGCTGGTCGCCTTTCCCGGAGGGTATGGCACATTCGACGAGCTATTCGAGGTGCTCACGCTCGTTCAAACGCGGAAGATCAAGCCGATCCCAGTTGTCTTGGTGGGCGAAAGCTACTGGCGCCGTGCGATCGATCTGGATTTCCTGGTCGATGAAGGCGTTATCGATCAGGAAGATCGAGAATTGTTCTGGTTTGCGGAAACGGCCCGGGAGATCTGGACTGGCATCTTGCATTGGCACGATAGCAGCGGTGAACCCCTGCACGTTGCGTGAGGGGTGGATTGTGGCACGGCCAAGGAGCATTTCTTGAAACTATCATTTTACGGCGCTGACCGCGGCGTCACCGGCTCGTGCCACATGGTCGAGTGCGCCGGAGAGCGGATCCTGATCGACTGTGGGCTGTACCAGGGTACCCGTGAGCTAGACGAGGAAAATTCGCATCCGTTTGGATTCGATCCCGCCAGCATCGATTACGTTTTGCTGACGCATGCTCATCTTGATCATTGCGGCCGGCTGCCGCTGCTGGCCAAGCGAGGATTTCGCGGCGAAATCATCACTACCGCTGCGTCGCGGGAGTTGGCTCGCCTGGTAATGCTCGATGCGGCCCATCTGCAGGAAGAAGATGCCCGTTACCAAACAAATACCGGTGCGCGACGCGATTCAACAGGTCAGCTCACAGCGCCGCTTTATTCGGTCCTCGACGCTTTAAACTCTTTTGACCATTTCGGACGGACGGCGGCTTACGATCAGCCGCTCGAACTTGCTCCTGGCGTGCGCGCCACCTTCATCAATGCTGGTCATATCCTGGGCTCCGCCAGCATCGTTCTGCAGCTCACGGAAAAGTCGCAGCAATCCACCGTGCTGTTCTCCGGTGATCTCGGCAAGTCTGACGGCCCGTTGCTATGCGGTCCCGAAGACCCGCCGAACGCCGCTAACGTGGTGATGGAGACCACATACGGTGACCGGTTGCACAAACCCTTGGGACCCTCCATCGAGGAGTTCTACGATGCTGTGACAAATACCTTCAAGGGCGGTGGAAATGTCATCGTCCCCACCTTCGCAGTGGAGCGAGCGCAGGAACTGCTTTATTTTATCAGCCAGGGCATCAGCCATGATCGATTGGCGAAATCGACGCAGGTCTTTGTTGACTCGCCTATGGCGATCTCCGCTACCGAAATCATGGAGCGTCATCTGGAGGGCTTGCGACCGGAGATCGTGAAGCTCATTCGAGAGGGACACGATCCGCTTCATTTTCCCGGATTGCATTTCACGCGCGAGAGCGCGGCGTCGACGGCGATTAACGCGATCCATGCCGGTGCCATCATCATGGCCGGTACTGGCATGTGTACCGGCGGTCGCGTGCGCCACCATCTCAAGCACAACCTTTGGCGCCAGGAATCGAGCATTGTGTTTGTGGGATATGCCGCCAGTGGTACTCTGGCGCGCCGCATTATCGACGGTGCCAAGGAGGTAAACATCTTTGGCGAACAAATCCCCGTGCGAGCTCACATTTACACGATTAACGGTTTCTCCGCCCATGCGGATCAGGCCGAGTTGTTGGCTTGGCACAAACAGACCGGTGCGAAGCAAACCTTCCTCGTTCATGGAGAAGAAGGAACGATGCGAAGCTTTGCGACACTTCTCGCCAACACGCGAGTCGAGCTGCCTGAGCCGAATCAGGTGTTCGAACTGTAACCAGAACCCAAGACATTCCAGCCGAACGTCATCTAAAGAAGGCCCGGTAAATGTTCATCGGGGCAGACGTCAGCGGCTCACATTTGCCGCGATGCACAACACCGACCTTATTCAACAGTATTGGTAAGTTGCTGAGCTTCGCTCAGAAAAGTCGGAGGGAGATCGTGAAAACTCGCTACACAGTGACACTGGCAATCACTGCCAGTTTTGTGCTTGGTGCGCTTGCAGCCCAAGCGCTCCACGCCCAAGCCACTCGGCCTGCTTACGTCGTCACAATATTTGACACAGAAGAAGTGATGAAGACCAACTATCCCTCACTCAATCCGGCGACATTTCAGCCATTCGGTGGCCACTACATCATCCATTTTGGAGCGATGGTTACCTTCGATGGGCAGCCTCCGAACCAAATTGTAGTCATCGCGTTTGACAGCATCGCAAATGCAAAGGCGTGGCGTGCATCGGGTGCTTTCAAGGAAACATACGATATTAACAAGATTGCGAAAGTTCGAGCCTTCGCCGTAGAGGGGAACCAATAATATTAAATTGCACAATACTCGCAGAATACAGTTCGAATTTTGGGTAGCGTCAGTTTGATTGCGGAATAAATTTCAGCGTCCAGAGAGCACATAGCGGCGAGCCCCCCAAGATTTTTCACCTTTAGCTCAAAGGCCAGCCAGTTGTTTCCTTGATCACCCGTGCTAAGTCACTCTGCAAAAGTGGCTTTCGCAACAAAGGATAGCCATAGCCATCCGTTTCACGTCCCGATACCAGTATTGGCTTCACCCCCGGTCGCAATCGCTTCGCCTGTTCCGCAAGTTCATAGCCTGCGATGCCCGGCATGTTAATGTCGGTCAGTAATATTTCGATCCGTTGGTCCTCTCCGAGGACGGTTAAAGCTTCGGCAGCGTCTTGCTGAGTAATCACCTCGCAGCCGAGTTCTTCCAGCATTTCGGCTAGTAATTCGAGGACCGCCGGATCGTCGTCTACTACAAGTGCAACTCTGCTCATAGGGAATCAAGGCGAATAAATTTCGGCGCTCTAGTTCAAACGCAAGTACTTTTGCCTTGTTCCTCATAAGTTTCATCCGCCTTGGCCGTTCTCGTCGCCCGATCACACCCGAAGTGTGATTTCACAGACCAGCCCCTCAGGGCGCCAGTCAAAGCGACTTTCCCCTTTTAACTGAGCAATCATTTGTTCAATGATCCGCCCGCCGAACCCGGTACGCGTTGGTGCCTTCACCGGCGGACCGCCGGTTTCCGTCCAACGCAGGTTTAGCTGTCCATCAGCGTCGTGAGACCATATCAACTCGATCTGGCCGTCAGCCACGGACAAAGCCCCGTATTTTACGGCGTTGGTTGCTAGTTCGTGCAAGGTTACAGCGACCGCTTGTGCGGCGCTTGGCTCCAACAAGACTTGCGGTCCGTCTATTCGCACTCGGTGTTTCCCGGTCGCTGAGTAGGGAGCAAGCTCCTGTCTGGCGATTGCCGATAGTTCGGCACCGATCCAGCGGGTCGTGACAAAGAGCGAGTGAACGTTCGCAAGCGCCTGAATACGTCCTTCGATCGACTTTTTCAGTTCATCAACTGCATCAGCCTGCGAAAGATTGACCATAGCCTGTACGTTCGCAAGCAGGTTCTTGCTTCGGTGTTCTGCTTCCCGCGCCAGCGTCGAGATTTGCTCCTGACTTCGCTTCTGCTCCGTAATGTCCCTCGCGATCTTCGACGCTCCGACGATCGCGCCATCCGCGTTTTTGACGGGAGAAATTGTTAACGAGACCACGACTAGGCTGCCGTTCTTACGCTGTCGGACAGTCTCAAAGTGGTCGATGTGCTCGCCGCGTCTGACACGCGCTAATATTGCACGCTCTTCATCCTGCCGGTCTTGCGGGATGAAAATTGTAATAGGCTGGCCTACGGCCTCTTCGGCAGTGTAGCCGAAGACACGTTCCGCACCGTTATTCCAGCTTGTGATAATGCCGTCGAGATTTTTGCCTACAATTGCGTCGTCACTAGATTGAACAATTGACGCCAACCAACGCAATTCCTGTTCACTTTCGCGAAGATCGGCTTCGATCTGCTTGCGTTCCGTAATGTCGCGATTGACTTCAATCACCGTGCCGTCACTGAGCAGTTGCTGCCGGCTTTCTACGATGACTTCGCGGCCATTCTTGCAGATATGACGCAGTTCGCCCGACCAGTAACGTTTATTTTGAAGCTGTGTAATCAACGCGGTAAATTCGACCGGGAATTTTGTTTGAAGCAGAGCGTGGCTACTGTGGCCGATCGCCTCTTCCGGCGCAAAGCCATAAAGCCGCTCGGCGCCGGCGTTCCAAAATTCGATCGGCCCAGTTAGTTGCCACACAAGCATTGGTTCATAGGACAATGTCAGTAGGCTGGCCAAACGCTCTGCGCGATCGGGGGCGGCTTCGACCCGGGACAACTCGCGTTCAATCTGTAACTCGCGCGGCACTACGGAAACCTTCCGCGGATTGCTTTGGGCACTGCACTCAGCTTACCGCTAGCGGCGCAAGCGCAATCGGGTCATTCGGACGATGGCGACAGTTCAAGCCGAACGGACAGCCCAATCGGCGGCTGCTCAAACTCAAGTCGAGCACTTAACTGCTCGGCAAGGTTGCGCATCAAGACCATGCCGGTGCTTTCGGAAGTATTCGGATCGAAACCCTCAGGTAGCCCTACGCCATCATCTGCCACTTCGATGACTAAGCCACGGAGTTTGTTAAGTTGGGATGTGACCCCAATCTTTCCCGGCACCCCTGTCGGGTGAGAATATTTCAGCGCGTTGGTGATCGCTTCGCCGACAACCAACCCGACAGCGGTCGCCTGCCGCGCCGAAACTACGCAGTTCGGTTCCAAGTCGATCAAGATTTCAGTCTGATCCTTCCTCGAAAGGGAGCACACGGCGGCATCTGCAATTTCATGTAGGTATTTAGAAAGATCAACCGTGGCGTGTCCCTTGCCCTCCGTGCGAAGCCGATGAGGGCGGCCGACGGCATCAATTCTTGCCGACATCTTACACTCCCTGCCGTGGAAAACGACTGTGGCACTGCCTGCCGTGGAAAACGACTGTCGCGCTCACGCAGGTGGCTGGCAAGAAAAATTACCAGCTAACAAACTGATGAATAATGATTTTCGGTTTTAGGGGCTTGCCGCAGCCAATTACCCTAAACAACGCTTGACACATAAGGAACCTAATCCCTGATATATGATTTATGAGTAAAAACCCACTTAGTATGTTTAGCGGGTTTCAACCGTTTAGACGACCCATGGGTATTATCAGCATGGAGGTTCGCCATGTCTCTTGGTCGCGTTGAGCGTTTGCAGATCATGCTGACTGAGGACGAAGTGACAGCTATCGACGATTGGCGCTTCGTCAGACGAATGCCAAGCCGTGCGTCTGCTATCCGCGAATTGCTCAAGCGTGGATTGGTAGCCGACGGGTTCGTGCTTGCCGACAAAAACGTCAAGTCGAAGGAGTTCGGGCTTCTGACTGCGGCGAAAAGAAGGCCCGGCAAACGAGACTGAAATTGCCCACGAATAAGGTGGTGTAGGAGCGCGCCATGACCGATCCGACCATGCGGAGCTATTGCGTGGAAGCCTTTATTGCGCAGATCGCATCCGTGGCTGAGAGTGGCTAGGAGAGCACCATGCCGATCACTCCATTTCTTGCTTATCAGGCTTTTGAACCGGAGGTCGTTGAAACCATGTCCGCCGCTTTCGTAGCGACGTGTGACGCTTTGGGTCTGGAAATTGGTGATGATGATGATCCGGCGACTAGATTTGTCGCCGAGAAGGTCATCGAACTCGCGCAGCGCGGCATCCGTGACCCGGATATGCTTCGCAAAATGATGCTGAAAGAATTTGATCTGGTCGAGAGTGCGTCAGTTAGCGGTCGATCGTTTCAGCCGAGAGTTTAGCTAAACGTCGAACGGAATCGATTTGTATAGGCTCGGGTTCACCACGATGCTCGATGACGAGAGCAGGATCGTGTAGCCATCGTGTGGCGCCCGCGCGGCAGCTGTCATGCCGATATTGCCGGCAGCGCCGCTGATATTCTCGATGAAGAACTGCTGACCGAGTCGCTCGGACAGCCTCTGCATGACGATGCGTCCGACAATATCTGTCGCGCCGCCAGGCGGGAATGGCACGATCACCTTTACGGAACGATCGGGGTAATCCGCCGCACAGAGGCTCGACGCTGAGACAATGGTGAAAACTATCAGCAGCAGAGAAATCCGAATAGTATTCGTCGTCTCACCGCCGCTCATTGGATCACCTGGTGGGTACGAGCGAGCATGTTCTGAGCGCAGCGTAGCACTGCGTTCGGGAAACGCAGTTCGCTATAGTCCCTATTCCGCAGGTACCCTGTCAGTCTCAGCCGCGACCACTTCCTTTACGGCGCCACGCCAGCCGTTATGCGTCAAATCAAAAATGACGCCATCCGGACTCTTGTATTTGACCTCGTAGAAGGTGTTCGGATTATTGTCCGGCCGGCCGCCAAAATAGGTGGCACCCGCGTCAGTCACCTTCTTCGTCGCTTCTTCGAGATTGTCGACCCACATGCCGAAATGAACGAGGCCGTGATAGCCCTTATCGAAACCCGGGACCTCGCCCTCATATTTCAAGAGCGCTACATTGATGGTGCCATCCGACACATAGCAGCCGATTCCCGCTTTGCCGACTCGCTTCATGCCGAAGGCGTCCTCGAAAAATTTTGCCGCCTTTTCGGGGTCGGAAACGGACAGCGCGATATGACGAAGCCGTGCGGCCATGGAATTCTCCTCTCTATTTTGGCATCAGCATCTGCCGGCCCCCGGGGGGCGTCAAGCATCGCCTGTCTAGCTCGCGAGGATCTGGATTATTAGGCCTTGCGACGTAGCCCTGCTGTACCAGATTTCGCGATTTCTAGCTGCATCACGGTCCGACATGCGAGCGCAGATCCCGGGGTTCCGGTTTCTGGGGGCAGGTGCAAAAGCAGGGTCCCGGATCTTTCGCTCGCGCTGCGCGCTCGCTTGTCAGGAACACGAGTAAGGTCAGCGCCTCAGCTTAGCGGTGAATGACATCGCGCCGGCGCCGCAGCAGGGACAGCTCATCGCCACCAGGATGTTCTGCTTCTGCTCCTCTTCGAGATCGGTGCGGTCGAGTATCTGTCGCGTCTGCGTTTGGAACAGCTCATGCAGCGAAAGGCTCGAGGAGATGAGCTGGTCCTCGACCGCTATGTCGCTCGGTGAGGACACCGCGGGTGCCGCGCGCACTGTTCCTGATGTCTTGCGACTCGTTATCCCGCGTGCCGATGCCTTGCGTGCGCCGCGGTGCGCAGTTCGCTTGACTTTGGCCATGAAGTCTACACCGTCGAGTTGGTCGGCGTTCCAATCGATCCAGATTTCACCACGTCGGTGCCATATGCCGACGTCAGGCCAGACCTATCTGTGAGGCCCGCTATTCCAAGTGGACCCCTTAAGGCTGCCGCCAAGTCTCGTGCAATAGCATCCATTAGGCAATCGGAACTATTGCTGACGAGGTGATCTCGATTTTCGACTTGTGGGAAGGAACTTTTTCGCTTGACCTTGGTGAACTTTCGTTTTCGGGCCATCATCCTACGATCTGGCCTAAGACCATGTGAGCCGGGATGAAAGCACAAGGTTCGCACTCAAGTGGAAATGTACGACTTGCCGCCGATATCGGCGGCACTTTTACGGACATCGCAGTTTTTGACGACAAGACGGGCCAACTCACCTTCAGCAAGACGCTTTCAACGCCAGGTCGGCTGGTCGACGGCATCAGCTCAGGCGTCGTGAAGGCCGGGAGTGATTACGCGTCCGCCAACCTCTTTCTGCATGGATCCACAGTTGCCATCAACACGATCTTGGAGCGCACCGGCGCGAGGACCGCGTTGATTACTACTGACGGCTTTCGCGACGTCTATGAGATCGGTCGCATCAACCGGCCCGACGCTTACAATTTGTATTTCCAAAAGCACAAGCCGCTGATCGAACGGGCGCTACGCTTTGAGGTTAAGGAGCGCGTCCGCGCTGACGGTGAAGTGGTGACGCCGCTTGATGAAGCCGGGTTAGCGGCGCTGAGCGAAAAGCTCGAAGAGCTGGGCATCGAAGCAGCCGCCATTATGTTCATCAACTGTTACGCCAACGCCGCGCATGAGATGCAAGCGAAGGCGCTTCTGACCAAACGCCATCCGAGCATGTTTGTCAGCGCGTCACACGAGTTATCGCAAGAGTACCGTGAGTTCGAGCGCTGTTCGACCGTCGCCGCGAACGCCTATATCGGGCCGAAAGTACGCCGCTACATCGGCGAGATCGACGATCACATCCGTAAGGCCGGCTTCCAGGGCTCATTTCTGATCGTGCAATCGACCGGCGGCCTTTATGAAAGCGAACAGGCGCAGACCCAATGTATTCGTATGCTCGAGAGTGGTCCGGCGGCCGGCGTGATCGGCACGCAGTCGCTTTGCCGCAGGCTAGACATCAAAAACGCTATCACATTCGACATGGGCGGCACCACGGCAAAGGCCGGCGTGATTCACAAAGGAGAGGCCCTGACCAAGGGTGCGGCGCTGATCGGTGGTTACGACAAGGCCTTGCCGGTGCAGATCGCCATGATGGACATTTGCGAAGTCGGAACGGGCGGCGGTTCGATCGCGCGTGCCCATGAAGGGCTGTTACGTGTGGGCCCACAGAGCGCGGGTGCACAGCCGGGACCGGCCTGCTATGGCCAAGGCGGCGAGGAGCCAACCATAACCGACGCTAATCTGATGCTTGGACGGCTGGGTGCCGATCGCTTTCTTGGCGGCGAGATGAAACTCAATGTCTCGGCGGCCGAGCGAGCGCTGGCTAAGGTCGGCAAGCCGTTCGGGATGAATGCGATCGAAGTTGCCGACGGTATCCTGCGCATCGCCGCAACGGCGATGTCATACGCAGTGAAGGGCGTTACCACCGAGCGCGGCCTGGACGCGGGCGACTTCGTCTTGGTGGCCCATGGCGGCGCCGGCCCGCTGCATGCTGTCGATGTGGCACGTGAGATGGGTATCCGCAACGTCATCGTGCCCGGCGCGCCGGGCGTATTCTCGGCGTTCGGCATGCTGTTCTCTGACCTGCGCTACGATTACGTGCGCACGCACCTGATGCAGCTGGCTGACGCCCCGTTCGATGAGATCGAGGCGATGTTCAAGGAGCTAGAACAGAACGGCCGCGACGCGATCGCGGCGGTCCCTGTGAAGCCTCATAAGATCGTGGTGAAGCGCGCGTTTGACATGCGCTACGTCGGTCAGGAACACCCCGTCACGGTGGAACTGCCAATGCGCGTCTTCCAAAAGCAGGACCGCACGGCGATCAAGCAGCATTTCGACAACGACCATATGCAGCGTTACGGCACCTCGGCCCCAAACGAGAACGCCGAGATCGTGAGTCTGCGTGTCACCGTCGCTGGCCTGATGAGGAAGCCGCCGCAGGAGAAGATCAAGAAAGGCACCACCACGCCGCCGAAATCAGCCTCCACCGGCAGGCGCAAAGTTTGGTTCGACGGCCACTTTCGCAACACGCCGACATATCGGCGAACGGAACTTGTAGCTGGCAACACGATAAGAGGTCCGGCGCTGATCGAGGAGCACGCCTCGACCACAGTGCTGATGCCGGGCGACCGGATGACTGTTGACGATTATGGCAACCTGACAATTCGGGTGGCGGGAGCAAAGTGATGATCAAGCGAGCAAAAGGTACTGTTGTCAGGAAGCGCAAGGTCGACCCGGTAACCGTGGAGATTGTTCGTAATGGCGTGCTCGCCGTGACAGAGGAAATGAAGACGAACCTCATGCGCACGGCCTACAATATGATCATCTACGAGGCGCTTGACTTCACCACGGGCCTGTTCACGCCCGCGGGCGAGACGGTCTCAATCGGCATCGGCCTGCCGACCTTTATCCGCGGGATGGCCGAGACCGTGAAAGCAAAAATTCGACATTTCGGCATCAAAAACATGAAGCCGGGCGACATCTATGTCACCAATGATTCCTACACAACCGGCAGTCATCTCAATCATTTCACTTTTACCCTGCCGATCTTCCACAAGGGCAAGCTCGTAGCGTTTTCCTGCTGCATGGCGCATTGGCTTGACGTCGGCGGCGTGCTTGGCGGCATGACAACAGATATCTACTCAGAGGGCATCCAGATCCCGATTGTGAAGTACCAGGATCGCAGCAAGGTCAATCAGGATCTCCTCGACATCATTCGCATGAACGTTCGCTTGCCGCCGCGCGCGATGGGGGATCTTCGCGCACAAGTGACTGCGGTGAAAACCGGCGAGCGGCGATTTCTTGAGCTGCTGGATCGCTACGGCCAGCAAGCAGTGATGAATTCGATTGCTGAGATCATGGACCGCGCCGAGGCTGCCGCGCGAGCCCGGACTCTGACGATTCCCGATGGAGTGTACGAGGCGGAATCATGGCTCGACGATGATGGCGTTGATATCGGCAAGCGCATTCCGATCAAGGTCAAGGTGACGGTCAAGGGCGATGAGATGACGATTGACCTCACCGAGGTTTCGAAGCAGGTGCGCGGCTTCTACAATTCCGCGATCACGACCGGATATGGCTGCGCTCAGGTCGCTTATAAGTGCATCACCTCGCCAACCGACTATCCGATCAACGATGGCGCTTTCCGCGGCCTCAAAATCGTCATTCCGCCCGGCCGCATCATTAGCGCCACGCGCCCGGCACCGATGCGGCTCTGGATGTGCTTTCCCATGACTATCATCGACACGATTTTCAAGGCACTGCAGCCGGCCATCCCCGATCGCGTGATCGCCGGGCATCACGCCGATCTGGTCGCGCCGACGTTCCACGGCTTCAATCCGAAGACGTCGGAGTTCTTCATCGGTAACTTTGGCCCGCTCGGCGGGGGCTGGGGTGCAAAGAAAACCGAGGATGGGGTATCCGCAACCGTGTGTCTTAACGATGGTGACACCCACAATGGGCCGAATGAGCAGGCCGAGGCGAAGTTCCCGATTCTTGTTGAACGCTTCGAACTTGTTCCTGATTCCGCCGGCGCCGGGCGTTATCGCGGCGGTCTCGGCGTCGCGCGCACCACCCGCGCGCTTTCGCCGATCGTCGTCAACACCCAAAGCGACCGTTCGAAGTGTCCGCCTTGGGGCCTTGAAAGCGGCGGCGACGCAGCCGGCAATGCGATTGCGTTCCGGATTGGGGGCCAGTGGAAGACCGACTTCCCAAACGCCAAGGTGCTGGTAGCCCAACTCAAGAGCGGCGACGCGTGGCGCATCTCCTCGGGTGGCGGGGGCGGTTATGGCTCGCCGTTCGACCGCCCGGCTGAGGATGTGCGCGAAGACGTGTACCAGGGCTATGTTTCAGTTAAAGCAGCGGCGGAGCTCTACGGTGTAATCATTGATCCTGCTAATCGTGAGATCGATCGAGCCGCGACAGAGCGCCGCCGGTCTCGCTCTCCAGGTTCGGCGGCGAGGCGAAAGATTAAATGATTGTTCTATGATCGCCGGGCCTTGATCAGTTCCAAACGAGAAAAATTTGGGGGGAATATCATGGCTAACATCGCGGGTTGGGGCGAGCGCGGTGATATGCGCCACGTGGTGGCGCGGCTTGAACGGCTGCCCTACTGCTCCTGGCATCTGAAAATGCGGCTTATCATCTGCACGGCATGGTTCTTCGATGCCTTCGACTCGATCACCATCGCCTATGTGCTCCCTCCGATTATCGGCCTATGGCATCTAAATCCGCAGCAGATCGGCTCGTTGATCGGGATCGGTTTCGCCGGCCAGCTCATCGGCGCGATCGTGTTCGGCTGGATCGCCGAACGCTGGGGGCGCCGGCGTTCGATGCTGGCCACGCTGCTCATTTTCTCGCTCGGTGCTTTGGCCTGCGCCGGCGCGCCGAGCTACATGATCCTGTTCTGGCTGCGTTTTGTTCAGGGCATCGGGCTGGGCGGTGAAATTCCGCTGATGGCCGCCTACGTCAACGAATTCGCCCACGCCAGGGATCGTGGCCGCTTCTCCGTCTCGGTGCAGGTCTTGTTCTCCGTCGGCTTGCTGGCGGTGGCGCTTGTTTCCGTCTATGTCGTGCCGCATTGGGGCTGGCAATGGATGTTCATTATCGGCGCCATCCCGGCGCTGCTGGCGATTCCAATGCGCAGGGTACTGCCTGAATCACCTCGCTGGCTGGCCAGTCAGGGTCGGAACGAGGAGGCAGACCGCGCTTTGACAGGGATCGAAGACGCCGCTGCGCGAGACGGTAAACTCGTATCACCGCTACCAAAAGATTTGCCGGAAGTGCCTGAGGCTCGCCCGCGCATCGTCGAACTGTTCAGGGGCATCTATCTGCGTCGCACGCTTTCGGTGTGGCTGATGTGGATCGGCGCCTATTTCGTATCGTACGGCATCACCGCCTGGATGCCGTCGCTGTTCCGCACCGTCTATCATTTTGATGTCCAGCAATCGCTCACCTACGGCCTGATCAACAGCGGTTTCGGGCTTGCCGGCGCCTTTGCGGCGCTCTACTTGATCGAGGCGATCGGACGGCGGCGGATGTTCATGATTAGCCTCGGCGGTTGCGCCGCCGCACTGCTTTCGTTCGCGTTCCTGCCGCAGCTCAGCGCGGTCGGGACGCTGATCGTCGCAACGTGCGGATTCTTCTTCCTCAGCTCGACGTTACTGTCACTGGCGACCTACACGGCCGAAATCTATCCGACGCATCTGCGCGCGCTCGGCGGCGGCGTCGCCAGCGCCTGGCAACGCGGCGCATCTGTTGTCGGCACCACAATCGTCGGCTGGGTGCTGCCGCATTACGGTATCAATGCGGTTTTCGTCATGTTCGGGCTGTTCGCGCTGATGGGCGCGATTGTCACCGCTCTTTTTGCGGTCGAGACGCGGGCGCAGATTCTCGAGCGTCTATCGCCTGCCTAGTCGAGCGCTAAGGTTTACGCCTCAAAATTAGAAGGACGCTATCGATAGAGGCTACCATGCCGGCGTCCGTCTTCGCCCAGACGCGCAGGTTTTTTGAGCTCCCGGTATGGAGCCTTTGCACTCGCGGTGCCTCCCTGGCCAAGACCTGATACGTGCCCGTCGATCGCACGCCGTAATAATTCTCTGCCCCAACCATGTTGCCGATTTGGGCTTCGGCACGGGCGAGCGCTAGATACCGTTCATAGTTTCTCTGCGCGGTTTGAGAGCTCTTCGGCTCGGGGCGAGTGGCACTCGATGTCCACAGCTTCGAGGGTGCAGCAAATGTCGCTCTCGGTCCTGATCGGCGTGCATTCATGATTGTCCTCGAGCCATTTTGGACAGCTCGCTTCTTGGTTGGTTGGGGGCAAATGCTCCCTGCGAAACGAACACAGTTTCTGGAGCCGATTGGTTCAGTCGTTGTGGCGGAAACTACCGTACTACAACCGAAATAGGTGAATGAAACGTGCGCCGTAACGCAAAAGGGCATGGGTCTTATTGTTCTTTATCTCCAGCGTGCCCATTTTTCGTATATATACGCAAGTAATAGCGAATCGAAGACCGCCAAAGGATGGCGACGTACTGAAGTCTCCGTGTTCTTGCAATCGGCAGGATCTGTCCGCCGCAGGTCGCGCCCATCAATGGCTGACTATTATTCTGTGATAGCCCGCGCCGTTTCTCGTTTGCCTAGCACAACCGATGAAGCTAGGCATGCAATTTACGAACGTGCACGCACAGCACTCCGGCAGGCATTACGCAACTGCAACCCACCGTTTTCGGAGACCGAGCTAGCGACCGAACAAGCTGCGCTTGAGGTGGCCATTTCTATGGTGGAAGTGGTCAGCGACCTACGGCGCGGTGCGGAGACGGTGTGACGAAGGGCACACCGACATTCTCCTCCGGGCATTCCATGCGCGGTCACTCGGCTCTTGTCCCTTCTTCGCCGAAGTAAACTTCATACCCGCGCCGCAAATCATCGTCGGTTTCATCAAACTTTTTGGCGAGCTTGAAGCGGACAATCCGAATATCCTTCGCGATCCTCTCCATGTCCGGACCAAGGCCATTGAGCATGCGCATGTGATCATTGCCCCAGATGGTGGAAAGAAAGTGCTCAATCTCGTCGTTATCGAGCGTGAGTTGCGCTAGCTTCTTGCTTAGCCAATGGTGTTGGTCTTCGTTCAACCAAGGTGGCTTGGCCCAGCCTGCTACAGCCTTGCCCACCCGTCGCTCTAGGAGCTTCCTGAAGGTTTGCTCATCGCGTTCAGCAACGATGCGAGTTGAGTGCTGCTTTGCTTTCCAGCCTTCGTTGCTTATCACGCTCGTCATCAAGCTTCTCATGGCGCGATCTCCATCCCTCAACCGAACTACTCTCTCCGCTTGGCGCGCCGCGCCTTCACGCCCCTCGCGTGTTGCCCGATTTGTACATGCGGTCTTCTCTGTTGGGGCCCACCCCGCCCGTGACCGTCAACGATCCGAAGGGTTGTTGGTGCTGTGTCCCGCTGGGCTTGGAGGAGCTTCGCTCAACGAGCGAAGGCTCAACAGATTGTGGCCTCCGGCTCAGCTGACTTGACGCGTCTCCTCGACTTCCGTGACGGTTATTACGCCAGGAGCGGGTTGCTCGATTACCTCAACAGCGACGGTTTCGACTACCGGAGTGACGGCTTGTTTCACTTTCCGCGCGGCTTTCTTCACCGCCGCGCGTTTGGGCTTGGCCTTGGCAACTGTCCGCTTCGTCGCTTTCGCAGCCTTGGCTACCTTACGCGCCTTACCGCCCTTAGCTGAGCTTCGCAGTTTCGCTCGCTTTTGTACTTTTGATGCCTTCTTGCGTTTAGCCATGATCGCCCCCCTGATGCTTGCAACGATACAACGGTCCAAGTCGCAGCCCGCTATCAAACGCGAGTTATCACCAGATTTCAGCTTGAGCGCGACCGCTTAGGCGCTATTCTTCCTCGGTCGGATTGGACGTCCCCCCTTGTGGCGACGGAAGCGTGGGACGAAGGGTGAAGTGCCATCCGACTGGCTTCACTGCCCGGTTCGACAACCCGACGGATACCGTCCAAGAACACGGCACGTATTGGGGGACAAGGCAAAGCCGTTGGCTGCGTACCGCCGACGGCTTTGCTGTCTCTGAGCTGGCAATTTGATTTGATCGAGATCAAGGCGGCTAGGTCTGGCCTTATGCTCTTTTTCCTTTATCTGCCTTTGTCTCTGATTTTCCTGAAGGATGAATTTGATGGATGGGCCTGCGCCACGATATATAGTTTTTGACGACGCACCGCAGATAAAAGGTCTCGGGTGCACAGCCGATGAACTCGCCGCTGCCTTGCGCGTCCCTCTTGCTGTTGTTGGTGTGCGTGTCGTCAGGCAGCGCGGCGTAACAAGCAAGGCGCTGTTTTCGGAGTTTCAAGCCCGTGGGATGTCGCGCAAACAATACGACACCAAGGCCATTCAAGTCGCCCGGATCGTTGATGAAGTGGCTCGCGCGATCAGGCGCGGCGCAATTCCGACCACCGCGCCCTATTGCAACGAGGCGAGGCCGGTGTGACGATCTATTTGTTTTAACAGTTGAGCCTCCCACTTATTGGCGGCGTTCTCCCACGCCGTTGCCATCGTCTCAAGCGCCTGTTTCTCCTCCGGCTGGCTCATCGTGGCTGCCAGCTTTCGGTACTCCTCGGCGTATAGCCGGCATTCAGCTACAAGTTTCATTGAAACGCATTTTACACATCTTCAGCGTGGTTTAGCTAGACGCAAAAAAATGGAAACTAATGAGCCGAGGCGCGGCGCATCGCTCCGGGCGTTCCCCCGCATCACTTCGGCCATGCTCACTTCGACCATCGGTTCCGGAGAAACCAGTTCTTGCTTGGCGGCTGGAGTTGGGATTGGGGCTGGGGCTCGGGCTATGGTGACAACGGGTACGGCAACACTACGGTCGTAGCTTTCCCGCAAGCGACTCCCCAGGCGGCTAACGTGACTGGCTCGATTGCCACTGGGCCGTGTCATTGGAATGCGGATACATTCAACGTCCCGTCCGCAGCGGGCGGAACCCGACCAGTTCAGGTCGTAGGTTGCCGGTAGTTTTTGG
>Ga0187819_10000530_pt1 | contig 19077 bp, 15 predicted proteins | sample NC_wetland_sal_i_15_FD_132411 | JGI IMG/M metagenome (GOLD analysis project Ga0187819, IMG submission 132411) | Wetland sediment microbial communities from Neuse River Estuary, North Carolina, USA - SO4_4 | ecosystem: Environmental > Aquatic > Freshwater > Wetlands > Sediment | place: USA...
CGATGGCATGATCTCGCTGCCTTTGATCGGCGAGGTGAAAGTGATCGGCATGACCTCGGCGGAGATCCAGGACGTCGTGGCGGCCAAGCTGAAGGCGTACCTGCTGAATCCGCGGGTCACGGTGGAGATCACCGAGATCAAGAGCCGGCGCGTGTTCATCACCGGTGAGATCGTTCGCCCCGGACTCTACCCGCTGGCCGGTCCCACCACCGTTTTGCAGTTGATCGCGCAGGCCGGTGGGTTCACTCCCTTTGCCAAGCGCAAGAGCATCGTGATCCTTCGACAGGAGAACGGCCAACCGCACAAGTATCCGTTCAACTACTCCGACGTCGTGCACGGCCGCTCTGCGGAACAGAACATCGCGCTCTCGCCGGGCGACACGGTGGTAGTGCCGTGAGCTGCGCTTCTACAATCCGCGGCCTGGCGGCGTCCGCTGTCGTGTTGCTCCTGCTGGTGGCAATGTCCACAGCAGGCCAGGCGCAGCAGGCGTCCGATTCCGGTCAGGGCAGCGCGCAAGCCGCCGCCGCCAGCGACCAAGCTCCGCGCACGTATATCCCTTCGCTTTTCGGACAACAGCCGATCGCGGTGGACATGTGGCAGCCCGCGGTGTCCAGCAATGAACCAGCCCCGGCCGTGGGCGTTGTCGATACGTCCCAGGACTCGGGAGTGGTCGAACCCTGGGCGCCTTATGTGCGCAATCCGGCGCAGCATTACTTGCTCTACGGCTTGAATCTTTCCGGAACCTACGAACACGATGGCGCCGCCGATGGACTTCCGGCTTATTCCGTTGGTCTGCCGCAAGTGGCTCCTTATCTGGGATTCCTGGGCCACACTCGGACCGGCTTCTACGTCCTGCAATATGCGCCCAGCATCGTGCCCTATGACTCGCAGATCGGGCGCTCGGTGACGTTCCACAATTTCACCTTCGACGCTGCCGGCGCCTTCACCCGGCGCTTGAGTTGGAACTTCGACGCCCATGCCGGTTACGGGGGCGAAGTGGGACGGCTGACCAGCAATCTGAGCTCGCAAACCGTGGTCTCGGGAGTGTCCGAGAGCGGGGCCAACTACGCTTCCATCCAGCCCCTCACCGGAAATTCACTGAATGCCAGCACCAGCTACGGGTTGGCATACCAGTTGAGCCCGCGGCAGTCGGTGCAAGCCAGTGTCAGTGACACCTATTACTCTTTCTCCTACCAGCCTGCCGGTTCCGTTCAAGGCGTGCACGACAACGCCATCGGGCTGGGGCTGAGTTTTAACCGAACTCTCAGCCAGACCATGACCCTGCACGCCTACGCGAGTGGGGCGCGTGTTTTCTCTGGTGTTTTGGCCGATCTGCCAACGTGTAACACCTTTGGTGGAGGGGTGGGGCTTACGTATCAGCCGACGCGCACCTTGACCGCCGACGTCGGCGCCGGACCATCCGCCGGGTGTGGCGCCCAGGCGGCTAATTACCATGCCAATCTGGCCGCGGCGTTGCGCAGCCACATCAAGGCTTACGTCGGCGCCTCCCGCCAGATGAACACATCCTATCGCTTGAACAGCATTTGGGAAGACAACGTCGTGGCGGGGGCCGGCAAGCAGTTCGGCCACGCCGATCTGGGCGTCGATGGCGGTTATTTCCATGGCCAGCCGCTGGGACTGACCGGACCTTCCAATGGCTATTTCGTGTCGCCGCGGATCAACTACTCGCTGCGCTTGTCGCGGATCTCGGGCATCGGGTTTTCCTACCGCCGCTTCCATGGCTCGGCCGGGGCCGGTACGCCCGACCTCAGCTTCGCCATGGTCACGTTGTCGTTTTCACCCGCTCCGCTGCCGTTGGAGAAATGAGCTCGATGAAGTCCGATGATTTGGAAAACCCGCTGCAGCAGATGCGCCTGTACTGGGCCACGGTCGTCCACTTCAAGGGGTGGATCGTGCTGGGGGCACTGGCCATCTCCCTGGCCGGCTTCACCCTGATCGCAGTGATGCCCGACTTTTACAAGGCCACCACCACCATCATGGTGGACCCGCAGAAGGTCCCCGACAAATTTGTCTCATCGACGATTACCGTGGACTTGCAGCAGCGGCTGGGCACCATCTCGCAAACTGTGATGAGCACCACCCGCCTGCAGGAGATGATCGAGCGCTTGAATCTCTACCCGGAATTGCGCAAGACCACGCCCATGGAGCAGATCGTCGATGTGATGCGCAAGGACATCACCATCGAGGTTAAGCAGGCCGCCATCAGCACCTTTACCATCAGCTACCAAAGCAAGTCGAAGGATCTGGTAGCGCCGGTGGCCAATCAGCTGGCCACCCGCTTTATCGATTGGAACCTGGAGGAAAACAACAAAGGAGTGTCGAATATCACCGAGTTCCTGAATAAGGAGCTGCAGGAGGCCAAGCAGGAGTTGGAGCAGCAAGAGGCCAAGCTGCGTGAATTCAAGATGGCCCACGTCGGTGAGACACCCGAATCGCAGTCCAACAACATGCAGATGCTGTCGCAGTTGAATGCGCAATTGCAGGCCAATAGCGATGCCCTGAACCGCTACGACATGCAGCGCACCATGTTGCTGCGCGGGTCGGAGTCGGTGGCTACCCCTACAGGCCCGCGCCCGGTCACCGAACGCGGCCGTCTGGAGGCGGAGAAGCGCCAGCTCGAAGAGAAGCTGGCCGATCTGCGCCGCAAGTACACCGCCGATTTTCCCGATACGGTCGAAGCCAGCCAGCGGCTCGAGCGCGTCAAGGAGCAGTTGCGGTCTCTGCCCCGCGATTCCGATCCCGCGGCCGACGGCGGCAAGGGGGGCGGCGACAACATTCAGCTCATGGTCATCAACCGCGAGATGAGTCGGTTGAACGAGGACCAGAAGCGCATCCAGGAGCAAATCCGTATGTACCGCGCGCGCGTGGAAGCTTCGCCGTTGCGCGAACAGCAGATGGCCGACCTGAGCCGCAACTATGAGGTTTCCAAGGCCCACTACCAGTCGCTGCTGGATAAGACCTTCACCGCCAAGATGGGGCAGGATTTGCAGAGCAACCAGCAAGCGGAACGTTTCACCATCCTCGATCCGGCGCGCACGCCGGAGCGGCCCTTCAAGCCCAACCGCATCGCCATGATGTTCATGGTGCTGTTCGGGGCGCTCGCGGCATGCCTGGCGCTGGTGGTCGGTATCGACATGCTGAACCCCGCCATCAAGGCGGAAACCGAGGTCAAGCGGATGATGCCGGCCAACCTGCCCCTGCTGGTGGCGATTCCCGCTATCGAGACTCCGGGGGAGCATCACCGCCGCATGATGTACACCGCCGTAGCCATCGGGATCGCCGTACTAGCCTGCCTGTTGGAGGCGGGATTCTACTGGAAAGTTCACCCCTTCTTATGAAGCTAGAACAAACGGAGGCTTGGGAGCAGGGACCGACTGATATGAGCGCAACCACGCAATCACCTGTGGTCACCGCCGCCCTACGCGAGGCGGCGGCGGAAACCGACAGCCGGCAGGAGGGTCTGTTCCAGTACAAGGACCTGCTCCTCATGCTCATCTGGCGAGACATCAAGATTCGCTACAAGCAGTCGATCATGGGCTTCTTCTGGGCGGTCCTGATGCCGATTCTTATCATCGGCTCGGGCATGATCGTCATGGTGGTTTTTTCCACCATCTCCGGCCACCCCATCAACAAGACCGATGTGCTGGGAGTCGCCGCCAAAGCCGTTCCCTGGGCCTTCTTCGTGGCTGCCGTCCGCTTCGGAACCAACAGCCTGGTGGCCAACAAGGAACTGGTCACCAAGATCTATTTTCCCCGCGCCATCATGCCCATCGCGGCGGTGCTCGCCAGCTTCTTTGATTTTGCGGTGGCAGAATCGGTGCTTGCCATCGTGCTGATCGTGTCGCGCGTTGGGGTAAGTGTCCAGATCTTCTGGCTTCCTGTGCTGCTGGCGGCATTGCTGCTGTTCACCTCGGGACTGGCGTTGCTGCTGGCCTGCGCCAACCTGTTTTTCCGGGACGTAAAGTACCTGGTCGAGGTTGTGCTCACCTACGGCATCTTCTTTACTCCGGTGTTCTACTCTGCCGCCAAGCTCGGCAAATGGGGCTGGATCCTGATGTTGAATCCACTGGGGCCGATTCTGGAGAGCATCAGCAGCGTAGTGGTGCTGCATCAGCCGCCTTCCCCGACCTGGCTGGTGTATTCCGCCGCTTGGTCGGTGCTGATCTTCCTGCTTTCCTGGAGGATCTTCCAGAAGTCCGAAGCGGCGTTTGCGGAAGCGATCTGAGGAGCGGCCATGGGACATAACGGAATCCAGTTTTGCGGGGTTTGGAAGAAATTCGCCAAGGGGGAGAAATTCGATTCCCTGCGCGACCTGATCCCCTCGATGGCGAAATGGCTGGTGTCGGGAAATCATCGGGGCGAACTGCGCCAGCGGGAATTCTGGGCCCTGAAGGATGTTTCGTTCGACGTTCACGGGCAGGCCCTGGCGCTCATCGGCCCCAACGGCTCCGGCAAGAGCACCGCCCTGAAGCTGCTCAGCGGCATTCTCAAGCCCGACCGCGGTGAAGTGCACGTCCGCGGACGCCTGGGCGCCCTGATCGAGCTGGGTGCGGGATTCCATCCCGACCTTACCGGCCGCGAAAACATCTACCTGAACGGGACCATCCTGGGGATGAAGAAAGCCGAGATCACCAGGAAGTTCGACGAGATCGTGGAGTTTTCCGGCATCGGCGAATTCATCGATACTCCCGTGAAGCGCTATTCCTCGGGCATGTACGCGCGCCTGGGTTTCTCGGTGGCGGCGCACATCGATCCTGAAGTCCTGCTGGTGGATGAGGTGCTCAGCGTCGGCGATTACCACTTCCAGCAGAAGTGTTTCGACAAGATGCGGGATTTCGTGCGCAAGGGTACGACCCTGGTTTTCGTCTCCCACAACATGGCAGCGGTGAGCGGCCTGTGCAAGACGGCCCTGCTGTTGAAGCACGGCGTGCCCGTATTCCTGGGCGATGTCGCCGGCGCCATCCAGAAGTATTACTCGTTCTACGAGGAGGAGACCAGCAACGACAACATCGAGCTCGCCGACGTCCGCCTGCGGACCGCCGCCGGCGAAGAACGCGACGTTTTCGACCCGGGCGAGTGCGTGGTGCTCGAGGTCAAGCTGAAGGCGCTGAGGGACCTGCACAACGCCCACGCCGCCCTGCTGATTCATACCGTCGACGGGCAACTGGTTTTCGACACCGCCACCAGCCGGCTGCTCAACAACCGGCCGCTGGAGCTGAAGAAAGGCGAGACCGCCACCGTTGCCTTCACTCTCGACATGAACCTGCGCAGTGGCGTCTTCCTGATGGGTTTCAACATCAGCTCGGAGATTGATGTGCCCGGCCAGTACATCTATTACAACGGCTGTGTCAAGCGCGTGGTGATGAGCCGTGAGCAAAAGGCGAATGGCATCGTGCATCTGAACCCACGGGCCGAGCTCACCCTGGGCTGAGTGCGGTGGCCATTCGAGGAGAACTCTGTATGCAAGCAGCCACCGAACAGAAGGCAATCGCGGAGCGTGGCACGGCCGATCCCAAGGTGACGTTCATCGTTCCATGTTACCGGCTGGCGCACCTGCTGCCGGACTGCATCGAATCCATCCTGTCGCAGAGTTATCGCGATTTCGAAATCCTGATCATGGATGACTGCTCCCCCGACGACACCGCGCAGGTCGCTCGCTCCTTCCGCGATCCGCGCGTGCATTACATCCGCAACCAAGAAAACCTCGGCCACCTGAGCAACTACAACAAGGGAATCGGCCTGGCCCGGGGCCAGTACATCTGGCTCATTTCCGCGGACGATCGCCTGCGGCGCCCATACGTGCTGCAGCGCTACCTCGACCTGATGGAGCAGCATCCCGAGGTGGGGTATGCTTTTTGTCCGGGCATGGACCTGGTCGAGGGACAAGAGACCCAGGTGCTGCCGTATTCGGTCCACGGCGAGCGCGATGCCATCTTCAAGGGGCGTGAATTCCTGGCCAAGCTGGTTTTCCGCAATACCGTCGTGTCGCCTTCGGGCATGGTGCGCCGCGAGTGTTACGACATCTCGAAGTTTCCCCTGGATATGCCCTGGGGCGGTGACTGGTATCTATGGTGCCTGTTTGCGTTCCACTACGACGTCGCATACTTCGCCGAGCCGATGGTTTGCTATCGCCGGCACAACGGCAGCATGACCGTCCTTCTCATGGATGATGACCTGTGCGGCTGCTCGAGCGAAGACATTGCGATGCCGTGGTTGATCAAGCAGAGAGCTGAGGCGATGGGCTACCGGTCGCTGATAGAACCGTGCCTTTCCGCAGCGGCACAGGAATATGCTGACCGGATCGCTTCCAAGCGTTATCGCACCTCGCACTCGCGCCTGACCGTGGAAGGCTTCGAAAGGTCCCTGGAGCAAGATACATCGGATCCTCGCGAGCGAAACTACATTCGCACGCGCACTTACGCCGCGGCGGCGGATCGCTACGTGTGGCAGGAAGAATATTCCCTGGCCCGCAAATTCTATCTCCGCAGCATCCGTTACTCCCCCTGGCGGCTGCGATCATGGTTCCGATTCTTCGCGCTGTCGATGGGCAACGTGGGGATAGGGTTCAGAAAGGCGTTGTTGGCGGTCCGCGGCCTGAAGGGCGAGAGTCCTTCGAAGGGCTGACCGTTCGGAATCGAAGTGCCCGGCCAGTTTATCTGTTAAGCGGTTGTGCCCCCCGCGTTGGCGATGAGCCGCGTGCACACCGCCGATGGCATCACACCGATGAGCCCGAGAGCAGAGCTGATCTTCGGTTAGAACGATTGCCCGCAATATTCCCCGGAGAAGAGAGACGATGTTGTCGGAAGGCAGACTCTCGGAAGTTGCGCCCATGAGTGCAGCCGATCCCATGGTCAGCTTCATCGTCCCATGCCACAAGCTTGCCCATTGGCTGCCCGAGTGTGTTGCCTCCATCCTTTCGCAGACCTGGCGCGACTTCGAAGTCCTCATCATGGACGATTGCTCCCCCGACAATACCTCCGAGGTGGCGAGATCCTTCCAGGATCCGCGCGTGCGCTACGTCCGCAACGAAACCAACCTGGGCCACCTGCGGAACTACAACAAGGGCATCGGTCTGGCCCGAGGCAGGTATGTGTGGCTGATCTCGGCCGATGACCGGTTGCGCCGCCATTACGCACTGGAGCGTTATCTGCGCGTGATGGAAGCTCATCCCGGGGTCGGTTACGCCTTCTGCGCCGGAGTCGGACTCAAAGATGAGCGGGAGACCTCCCTGTTGCAGTCCTGCTACTACGGCGAGCGCGACAGAATCTTTGACGGCCGCGTGTTCATAAGCCGGTTGCTGAACGCGCGAGGCATCCTTTCTCCCTCGGTGTTGGTGCGCAAGGAATGCTACGAAAAGGTGAGTCTCTTCCCCCTCGACTTGCCGCACCAGGGAGACATGTATCTCTGGTGCAAGTGGGCGCTGCGCTATGATGTGGCCTATTTTGCCGAGCCCATGGTGAACTATCGGCTGCACGATACCAGCATGATGAGTGCATTCAAACGCGAGTCACCCGAGGTCATGGTTCGCGACGAGTTAGAGGTGCTCTGGAACACGAAGTGGGAAGCCATAGCCTTGGGTTACCGGCATCTGGCAGATCTGTGCGACAGCTTCATCGCCGCCAAGTACGCCCATTACATCGTCTCCGGAATGTTCCAGGACAAAAGGGTTTCCTGCGTCCTGACGCTGGCGGAGTGCGAGGACTCCCTCCGCCGCTTCGCCCGCAACGAGCGGGAGCGAAAGCGGGTCCGCGCCAGGGTCTTCGCTACCGTGGGCGACGAGCACTACTGGCACCGGGATCACAAGCGCGCCATCGATTTCTATAAGCGCGGACTCAGCGAGGACCCGTGGATGCCGAAAATCTGGCTGAAACGGCTGCTGCTTCAATCCGGAGGCATCGGCACCGGCCTTCGGGAATCCGCTTTCGCGCTCCGCCGGCTGGTGAAGCACTGAGCTGGCCCGCCGCGCGGCTACCCGTTGATCCCCGTTCTCAAACGCTTCATTCGCGCCAATAGCGGTCTGGGAAGGTAGCTGGCCACCAGAGAGCGCAAGGCTCCCGGGTTCCGCCAGTCGTACCGCAGGCTGCTACGCAGACTTTTCCGGCACTCAGCGATCTTCCCCGCGTGCAGGCAGTAGTAGCCGCGCTCGAAGTACGAATTTGCCAGCCGGCGATGGATGCGCTCGCGGTTATCCGCCGAGAGTCCGGGGATCTCGAGCGCCTTTTGAAACAGCTTGATGTGGTACGCGGTCCGCAGATCATCGTTCTCCGTCAGCGCCCCCGCCCGCTGGCGCCGGTTTACCAGCGGCTCCGCCACCAGTTTCACCTTCCAGCGCAGGCAAACCCGCAGCCACATCTCCACGTCCTCCTGCGATCGCATGGACTCATCGAACAGCCCCACCTGCTCCACACAACCGCGCCGCAAGATGACGCTGGAGGGAATGATGAACCCGCTCTGCAGCACGCGATCGAACACGTAGCCGCTGGCGGCGAGGGGACGGCCGTGCAGAAACGAAGGCACCACCTCGCCGTTGTCGTAAACCACGCGCAGATCGGAATAAACCAGGCCGACCTCGGGATCGGCAAACTCGGGAATCTGCCGGGCGAGTTTTTCCGGGAACCAACTGTCATCGGCGTCGAGCAGCGCGATGTATTCTCCGGAGGAGGCTTTGATGCCGGTGTTGCGGGCGCCGGGAAGTCCCCGGTTCTCCTGCTTGATGTACTGGATCTTCGATCCATAGCGCCGGGCCACCTCTTCGGTGTTGTCCTTGGAACCGTCGTCGACCACCACGATCTCGCAGTCCCTGTACGTCTGGGCCAGGACGCTATCCACGGCCTCCGCCAGATACTGGGCACAGTTGTAGGACGGAATGACTACCGATACCTTGGGCATCCGCTACTCTCGCCTCCAGTCACTTGCCCCGTGGCCGGGAGATTTCCCCCGAAAAGCCAAGTACGTCATGATGTTCTTGTAACAAATCGAGCAAAGCGAGTGCCAATATCTTCGCAATTTGCACCCAAAACCGCACCTCCGGCCCTACCGCACCGGGGCCCGGAGCTGCTCCCTCCAGAAAATAATTTCTTGCCGTGATTGCAAAACTTTGCAGCTTCCGGCCCGCTCCCTCAGTCACACCGGGAATCCGTCTCTATCTTATTGACAAATAAGCATATTGCTCGTATCCCTGCCGTTGGCTGGCACCCCGGTTGCTTGCATATCGGCAAGTGGTTTTGTGTTCGCGGGGAAGGGAGAGGTCACGGATGAGTCAGCCCACGATGGGCACGGTGGCGAGCGCAGACGGCATGATACCGAACCTGAGTTCCTCGCGGATTCCTGCGCTGGACGGCCTGCGCGCCATCGCCGTCTTCCTGGTGATCTTCTACCACTTCACCTATGTTTGGGTCCCCGCCAGTCTGGGCGTGCTCGCCTTTTTCGTTCTCAGCGGCTTCCTCATCACCTGGCTGCTGCTCAAAGAGAACGAGAAGACCGGGTTGGTTTCCATCTCCGGCTTCTACAAGCGCCGCGCGCTGCGGATCTTTCCGGCATTCTATTGCTATTGGGGCGGCTGGCTGTTTTTGCTGCTCGTCACCGGGCACGGGCACAAGGTTTCCTGGCCGGATGTGATGAGCGCCTGTTTCTATGTCAGCAACTATTACCAGGGCCTTTTCCATCCCGCCGGATCTTATGTCACTCATACCTGGTCGCTCGCCATCGAAGAGCAGTTTTATCTTCTCTGGCCGGTGAGTTTTTATTTCGGCCGCCACAACCTGAAGCGGCTCACCTGGTGCCTGGCGGGACTGATCGGCTGGGTATGGGTTTATCGCCTAGTGCTCAGCGTGGTCTTCCACGTGAACCAGGCGTATATCTACCGGGCGTTCGACACCAGGATCGATCACCTCCTGGTTGGATGCCTGACCGCCGTCATCATCAAACGCGGCGTTCTGCGGCCGCTCTGGCGGGCAATCTCCGCCAAGTCCTGTCTGCCTCTGCTGACGATCCTGCTGTTGGCGGCCTCGAGCTATTACACCGTGGGCTCCGCGTTGTATCGCGACGTGGTGGGATTCGCCATCGAGCCGCTTCTGGTCGCGGTGCTGATGATCCAATTGATCGCCTTCAGCCAGACCACCGCGTGGGGTTGGTTCGACTCGAAGCCCATGCGCTACCTGGGGCAAATCTCATATTCGCTATACCTCTACCATTCCGCCGTGGGTCACATGGTCCTCAAGTGGTTGCCGGGGATCGCTGCCTGGGAAAGAGTAGGTGTCGCACTGCTGGTGACCATAGCCGTGGCCAGCGGCTCCTACCACTTCATCGAGAAACCGTTCTTGCGCCTCAAGGACCGGGCCATCTTCAGCCGCATTGGCTTGAAGTGGGTCGTGCGGCCGCAGGCGGCTAGCGAGGGAACGCCAGCATGATGCTCAACACCGGACTCGGCACCCTGGTCCCGCTGATCTTGTATCTCGGCGTGCTGCTGGCCACCCTGCTAGCGATGGTGTGGAGACCGATCATTGGCCTGTACGTGCTCACGCTCCTCATTCCGTTACAGACGACGCGGGAGAAGCTGCAGCAGTTTCCCCTGGGAGATCACGTCATCTACATTCTCGTTCTCGGCGTCATCATCGGCGGCTTGCTGGGCCGCGGCGCCAAGGTGCCCAGGAATTCGCTCAACGGCCTCGTCATCGCCCTGTTCGTGCTCACCTACATCTCGCTATGGCACGGCTCGTTCTACCTGGGTTTCCCGATGCCCCTGCAGATGGACTTTCGCATGACGCTGTGGGCCAACCTGGCGTTCATGCCCGTGATGTACTTTGCTGCTCTGTATGCGATCAAGGACGAAAAGCAGATGAAGCTGCTGCTGGTCGTCATGTGCCTGTCCGCCTTCGTGGTGGGGTACACCTTTTTCCGCTCCAATTACGGGCGCGACTTCTCCCATTTCTCGTGGGGGCGGCGCGATGCAGGCACCATCGGCTATGCCGGCGTCAACGGTCTGGGCGCCTATGCTGCCGGGGCTCTGGCGTTCCTGGTGGCCTACCTGAGCTGTGAGACCAGCAAGTTTCGCAAGCTAGGAATATTGGGGCTGATCGGTGTCCTCATGTACTCCCTGCTGTATTCCTTTTCCCGCGGCGCCTACCTTGGTTTCGTCGCCGCGCTGGTGGTTCAGGGATTGTTCAAGAACCGCAAGCTGCTGCTGCTGGTGATCGTCCTGCTCTGCTGCTGGCGTTTCGTGCTGCCCGAGTCCGTCCTGGAACGGATCACCATGACGGTCGGCGACGACGGCAAGCTGGAAGCCTCCTCCGCAGACCGGGTCCTGATCTGGGAGGATGCCGAGAAGCTGGTATTGGAGAACCCCCTGTTCGGCACTGGGTTCGCCACCTACCTCTACATGCACCGCGTGAAGCATTACGAGGACACCCACAATTACTACCTGAAGATGGTGGTGGAGAACGGCTTCGTTGGTCTGATCCTGCTGTTTTCCGTGATCTTCACCGCCTGGCGGCAAGGCTACCTGCTCTTTCGCTCGGCGGAGCAGCCCTTGATGCGGGGGCTGGGACTGGGATTCGTCGCCCTGATCACCTCGGTCCTCATTGTGAATATTTTTGGAGATCGTTTTGCATATTTGCAGGTGAACGGCTGTACCTGGGTCTTGATGGCTTGTGTTGTGCGCTCGCGCGTGTGGCTGCAGGAAGCCTCGGAAGCCCCCGCAGTCGAGCCCAGCTCCCCCATGATGATGGCTGAGCCGGCACAGCCGGCGGCATTTTAGGTGCTGGAACTCTATGGCAAGTGTGCGGATTGCTGAGATTGGCTTTTGGGTGGCTGCAGCCCTGATTGCCTACGTGTACCTGGGCTATCCCTTGCTCCTGGCGCTGCTGAACCTGTTCAAGCGGTCGGTGAAAGCGTCGCTGGGCTACACTCCGGCCATTTCGGTGTTGATCGCTGCCTATAACGAGGAAGAGGCGATCGGCAAAAAGATTGCGCAGACGCTGGCCCTCGACTATCCCGCCGACAAGCTGGAAGTTCTGGTTCTCTCAGACTGCTCCACCGATCAGACGGACGCCATCGTCCGCGGCTTTGGCGATCCCCGAGTGCGCCTGGTGCGCATGGCGCAGCGCCGGGGCAAGACCCATGCCCAGAATGAGGGCGTCCAGCACGCCCGGGGTGAGGTGCTGGTGTTTTCCGACGCCACCACCGTGTACCACCCCAAGGCGCTGGAATATCTGGCCTGCAACTATCAGGACCCTGCCATCGGCGCGGTCAGCGGCCGCTACCAGTATTTCGACACGGAAGGCAACTCGCCCACCGGCATGGGAACCATCGTGTTCTGGAATTACGAGAACATGATCAAGATGCTGCAGAGCCGCTTGCGCACTATTACCGGCTGCTGCGGCTGCATTTACTCGGTGCGCAAAGCCGCCTATACCGATCTGGCGGATGACGTGATCAGCGACCTCGTCCAGCCTTTGCAGGTGATTCGCAAAGGCTACCGCGTGCGCTTCGAAGACCGCGCTCTGGCTTACGAAGAGACCACGCGTTCTACCGCGGAAGAGTTTTCCATGCGGGTGCGGGTGGTTACCCGCGCCATGCGCGGCCTGCTGAGCGTCCCCGATCTGCTGAAGCCGTGGAAGTTTGCCTGGACCTCGTTCCAGTTGATCTCCCACAAGGTGTTGCGCTGGATGGTGCCGATCCTGCTGCTGATTATGTTCGCCGCCAGCGGCGTGCTGGCCGCACACCCCGGCTTCTACCGTGCTGTGTTCCTGCTGCAGGCGCTGTTCTATCTTTCCGCGCTCCTGACGACGCTGGTTCCCCTGCACCGCAAGTTCAAGCCGCTGGGTGTACCTCTGTACTTTTGCACTTTGAACGCTGCCGCGCTATTCAGTGTGGTCGAAGTGCTGCGCGGCCGCAAATACGTAGTCTGGCAAACCGTGAGGAATCAATCATGAAGATCGAGTTTCTTACCCAGGACGATCCCTTATACATCCTGCCCTTTTTTGAGGAATTCTTCCGCCGCTACGCCGGCGAGTTCGAGATCACGCAGGTCTCCTGTTGCCGCACTATGGGCAAGCGTGGCCGAGGGAAACTGCTGCGGGAGTTGCTGTGGCTTTATGGCGCTCCCGGGGTGGCGCGGCTGGTTACGCGCTGGGCGGCCTCGCGCGCTATGGCGCTGCTGCCGCGCGGACGGGATGCTGTCCGCTACTACTCCTTCCAGCAGTTGTGCCTCGCCTATAACGTGAAGCAGGAGGCGGTAGCCAATCCTAATGATCCAGATTTTTTGGAGGGCATGAAACGCCGTGCGCCCGACGTCCTGGTTTCGGTGGCCTGCCCCTACATTCTGAAGGAACCGATCCTGGGCCTGGCGCCGCTGGGAAGCATCAACATCCACCACGCTCCGCTGCCCTTCTACAAGGGCATGATGCCGACCTTCTGGCAGATGTACCACGGCGAGACCAAGGTGGGCCTCACCATTCACTACATGGTCCCCAAGGTGGACGAAGGCGATGCGCTGCTGCAGGACACCATGGAGATTGAGCCCGGCGAATCGCTCGATCATCTGATCCGCCGCTCCAAGCGGCACGGCGCCCACTGCATGGCCCAGGTGTTGCGGCAAGTCGCGGCCAGGAGCGCCACGCCGGTGAAGCTGGATCTCTCCAAGGGCACGTACTTTACCTTTCCCAAGCGGGAGGAAGCGCGGGCTTTCCGCCGCCGTGGATATCGGGCGATTTAGCGATTATCGATCTGCTCTTAGCTCGCCTGCAGCGCGTGCGGTTGTCTGAGGAAACTTCTGTGGGTATCGTTCGCGAGGTTGTTGCGCCCACTCACCGCGAGCCACAGGTGGTGAGATAGCCAGTATTCGGTTTAGGCTGCGCCGACGCTTCGAATCTTGGAGCAACGCGTGTGGTCAAGATCGACCAATAAATGCGCAATCCCCAATCTCGCGGCCACATCTGCAAGATTAAAGTTGAGGTCGATTTCCCTTCCGAGATCTTGAGGGCCGCCAGGGTTGATCCGCCGATAATCCTTCCTGTTTATGGAGGTACAGTGACCGGCGGCGACCAGCTTGGGCGGGATGTCGATTACCTTGCCACCGTACCGGCGCTTCCAGTACATGATGCCGATCCCGTGATCGTAATTGTAGGTGGCACGCCGACGGCGTTCAGTCGGATCCGTACAGTGCGGATGATCTTTGATGTGCCGCCACCAGCCACAACCGCGCCAGAACTGACTCTCGCTCGCTCCTTTCGTCGTGCAGCCGACCAATTCCCAGTAACGATGATGCCGAAAACGCCAGAGATTACGCCGCCCGCCAAACTCAGGCACGGCGGCCATCGCGCCGTCGGGAAGTGATTCGAACGTATCGCGCAAATAGCGCATAGTGTCGAGCGTGCACAACAGATCCGAGTGCCAAAACGCGAGGCGGTCCGCGAAAAGGAAGGCGAACTCAAGCGGAAAGTGCGGGAACATAATTTCGAAGCTGAAGCGCGCATTGAAATCAATGACGATCGATCCTGGCAACTGCGTGGGCGGCCCGCACCGAGGATCGAAGCCGATAACCGGCGTCCACCCGACTTCCAGTATTAGCCGTTGCTGCAGTTTGCACCAGCGATCGCTTATATTCCAGCACAGCCAGGGACGGGCCACCCCCGCCAGTGCCTGGCGCCATTCCCCGGCCGCCTCCCGCAGCTTCTCAAGCGGTAGAGGAAACCCCTCCCAATTGCCCTTCCCTATCTGACTCGGGTCCGTGTTCAGCTGCGGTGTTGGCACGCGGTCCTTCGCATGCGCACCATCGTCCTCGGCACAGCCCAACGAAGTGTTCGTATGCACGGCTGACAACAAGCCTCCCGGCACCGTGAATATTGCCACGCGAGCACGACGCTTACCAAAGTTCGGAACTACTGGCTTGGCAAGTTACTAAGGATATATGGACAAGTTACCAATGGTGCCGTCGAAACAGTGGCAAAGGGACAGAGTATGCAAAAGTTTGCACTGCTAGCGAAATTTAACTCCGCATGAGGTCGGGATCCCTGTCGCCGCGGATACGGGGCCATCTGAAAAGGGTAGCTTTATGGCGGAATAACGACTGGCCTACTTGGGCTTCTGGCGGAAGTTCAGCTCGGGCGTCCTCTGGTTGTCGTCGGCGAACTTGTTGTAGCCGCTCAACGCCAGCCACAGCCGGTGATACAGGCCATGCCCGATCAGGCCCTTGATCTGCTCCTTGAGCCGATACTTGGTGCGTGCCATCAGGAGGGTGGCGCCGCGGGCATTCAGCGCTCGCTCGAGTTCTTCCCCGCCCATCGTGGAGCGCACCATCAGCCGGCCCACGACCTCGACGCCGGTATTTGCGGCCGAACGCGCCCAGGGGTCCGACAGATAAACTCGCCGATAGCCCGTTCGCGCGCAAGCGTCGAGCACGCGCCGGTCCCAGCGCCCACCAGGCATGGAGATCTCGTCCACCACTGCCCCGAACTTGTCCTCCAGCGTGCCCTTGGAACGCCGCAGCTCCTCGTCGAGCTGGACATCGGAACAATCCGGCAGGTAGGCGTGCGACCAGCCGTGCGATTGCACGCGGTGTCCCAGCCGGAAGGTTTCCTCGAGCTGCGCCCAATCCATGTATTCGGGAACCACGCCAATCAGTCCGGTATTAACGAAGAATGTCGCCGCGACCGAGTTCTGCCGCAGGATGGGCAGCGCATGGCGGTACTGCGACTGCACGCCGTCATCAAAGGTTATCCGCGGCAGAGCGCGCACCGGCGGCTTCTGTTTCGCGATGACGGCAACATGCGCAGCGAACTGCGCCGCCGTTACGGTATACGAATAAGACGAATTTTCCTCGGTGATCTCGTGGTAGGTGGGGATCACCGCGGGCCCGGAGGTGGTCGTGCTGCCCTCAGCTTGCATTCGGAGCTCCTGCGGGCTGCGTTTGCTGGCGCGCCATTCCGGCCGTTGCCGGGCTGTTTGCCACGCCCTCTGCGGCGAGGGCATCCTGAAATCGCCAGAACTGATACTTCCCGAGCAGGCGCACCAACCGGTTCTCCATCCGCTTGAGGTTCGTGTAATGGCGGAATCGTGACCGCAGCTTGGCCGGGATGCGCGGTTGTCCGGGATCGACCTCCCAGGGATGCAGGTAAACCACCGCCGGCTGCCGGTAGTGCTTCTCATACCGCGACATCACCATATCGGTGTAAGCGAACGGGAAGATTCGCAGGTATCCTCCGCCCGCCGCGGGCAGGTCCAGGCCGAGCAGGCGCACCGTCGCTGGCGGAAATTCCCGCAAGGTCATTTTGTTATTGCAAGTGTGGGTGTAGGGGAAGCGCTGGGCGCCGGGCACGCCGTAGAGATCATGGTGGATGGGATAAATGCTGGAATCGTAGACAAAGCCTTCTTCGGCCAGAATGTCGAGCGCCCAGAGGCAATTGGCGGTGATCGACCAAGTTGGCGCGCGATATCCCAGCACTGGCACACCTGCCGCCTGCTCGATGGCTTGCTGGGCTGCACGCGTATCCCGGCGAAACTCCTCGGGAGTAAGGCTGTAAACCGTGCGATGCCAGAAGCTGTGGCAGGCGAGCTCGTGTCCGCGGCGATTGATCTCCCGCACCAGCGTCGGGAAACGCTCGGCAACCCATCCCACCAGGAAGAATGTCGCCTTGGTCCTATGTTCGTCGAACAAATCCAGCAGGCGCTCGGTGTTTGCTACCACCCGGCTTGGGTACTGGTCCCAGTTATCGCGCGAAACCGACCCGGCAAAGGCTTCCACCTGGAAGTAATCTTCCACGTCCACGCTGAGGACGTGCCGAATGGCTGCAGGTTGCACGCTGGAGGAATTCATAGATTCAATGCTGCGACTTCTGGCATCCTGCAATCTCCCGTGAGGACTGTCAACATTGCTGGAGGACACCGACTTTGCCGCGCACAAAACGCGGGGCGGGGCCACACCACCCAGCCCGCACAGCGTCTTCCATTATCGGCGCGACCAAGGCGGCAAACCACTTTATTTTTCAATAGGATAACCAGCTTCGACAAGCCAGCCCCGGCAAGAGTGAAAAAAAGTGCACACCCTCGCGCGAGACTGGACCGAACCTGCCTACCTAACCCCATCTCCATGCCAAGCGTGAGCAGCGCCGGATATGATGTCTGCGAAGCTCCTGTGATCGGTTTTTGAACCGTGCCTGAACCAGCTCACGTGCTGTTCATCATCGACGAGTTGTGCCGGCTCGGCGGCGCCGAGCGCATCCTGCTGCGGCTGATTCGCCTGCTGCCGCCGGAAAAGTATCGCGCCTCGCTGGTCACGTTTCGGCTCGATCCCGCGGTGTTCCACGACTTTCCCTGTTCCTTTCATTTCCTGCCGCTACGGCGCACCTATGACTTCAATGCGGTGAAGATGGGTCTGAAGCTGCGGAAGCTGATTCGTTCGGAAAACGTAGCCATCGCGCACACCTTCTTCGAGACTTCAGATCTGTGGGCGGGTCCGATTGCCCGGCTCAGCGGCGTTCCCATTCTGATCTCCAGCCGCCGCGACCTGGGGATTCTCCGTGCCTCCAAACACCGCCTGGCGTATCGCTTCGTGAACCGCTTCTTCGACCGCGTGCTGGCGGTCTCCCAGGAAGTCCGCAACTATTGCATTGCCGAGGATGGCTTGCCGCCAGAAAAAGTGATGACTCTCTACAACGGCATCGAGCTGGACCAGATTGCGTCCCGGGACAGCGCCGCCGTGTCGCGCACCGGCTTGGGATGCGCCGAGGCGTCGCATCTCATCATCACCGCCGCGAATATCCGCCGGGTGAAGGGTCTCGATGTTCTGGTGCGGGCGGCTGCTATCGTGCAGCGCGAGTTCCCCCGCGCGGTTTTCCTCATTGTCGGCGGGATTCTCGAGCCGGAATATTCGCGGGAGCTGGAAGAACTGACGCGTTCTCTTTCTCTCTCCGATACCGTGAAGTTTCTCGGCGCGAGGAAAGACGTGATGCCGCTGCTCGCGATCAGCGACGTATTCTGCCTTCCCTCGCGAAGCGAAGGGTTCTCCAACGCGCTGGTGGAGGCCATGGCGTCCGGCCTGCCTTGTGTGGCGACGCGAGTCGGCGGCAATGCGGAAGCGCTCGCCGACGGGCAGAGCGGTTACATCGTGGACTCTGACGCCCCGCAGGCGATGGCGGAGAGGATCCTGATCCTGCTTCGCGATCCCGAGCAGCGCCACCGAATGGGCCAGCGCGGAAAGGAAGCCGTAGAGAGCAGGTTCTCCGCTCACAGCATGATGACGCAATTGGTGGACGTGTACGACGAATTGATGGCGAGCCGCAAATAGCGCGCACGATCTCCGTGCGCGTTTGAAGTTTGGGCTGGCTTTGCCTCTGGATTAGAATCCTTATTGCAGACTTGAGTAACGACGGCCAACGCCCGGCGGTAAGCGTCATCATCCCGGCGTACAACGCTGCCGGATTCATCTCGGAGACCCTGCAGAGCGTTTGCGCGCAAACCTACCGCGACTTCGAGATCATCGTGGTAAACGACGGTTCCCCGGACACCGCGGCGCTCGAAGCGGTGCTGCGGCCCTTCGCCGATCGCCTCGTCTATCTGCCGCAGGAGAACCGCGGGGTCAGCGCGGCACGCAACACCGGCATCCGCGCCGCGCGAGGGCGTTATGTCGCCTTTCTGGATTCCGACGACTTGTGGGAGCCCGAATTCCTCGCGGCCCAGATGGGCATGCTCGAACGCGACCCTTCCCTGGATTTGGTCTACGCGGACGGCCTGATCTTCGGCGACACCCGCGAGAGCGGCCGCACCTTCATGGAGTTGTTTCCTTCCCAGGGAGAGGTGAGCTTTGAAAGCCTGCTGCTGCGCCGCTGTACGCCGCTCACCTCCACCGTGGTGGTGCGGCGCGAAGCGGTGCTCGAAGTGGGCGCCTTCGATGAAAGCATTCGCACCTCTGAAGATCACGACCTGTGGTTGCGGCTTGCGGTCGCGGGCAAGCACCTCAGCTACCAGCGCCAGGTGTTAACCCGCTACCGACGCCGGCAGGGCAGCATGACGGCCGACCCGGTGTGGCTGGCCCAGAATAATCTGCAGGTGCTGGTGAAA
>Ga0187819_10000531_pt1 | contig 19072 bp, 16 predicted proteins | sample NC_wetland_sal_i_15_FD_132411 | JGI IMG/M metagenome (GOLD analysis project Ga0187819, IMG submission 132411) | Wetland sediment microbial communities from Neuse River Estuary, North Carolina, USA - SO4_4 | ecosystem: Environmental > Aquatic > Freshwater > Wetlands > Sediment | place: USA...
AATCACCGCCTGGTGATCGAAAAGTGTTTCGCGTCGTTGTTTTCCTTGCCGGACTTGGCGACGCTTGAAGTGACGCTCGTCGACAACACCTCGGGCGACGGCACGGCGGATTGGGTCTCGGCCCGCTATCCCCAGGTCTCCATCCGCTCCAACCAGAAACGCCGGGGCTTCGCCGCCAACGCCAACGCCGGCATGCACGCCCTCAACCGCGGCCGCTACGCGCTGTTGCTGAATCCCGATGTGATTGCGCTTCCAGGCCTGTTGGACCGTCTGGTGGCCTTCATGGACACCCACCCGCAAGCCGCGATCGCCGCTCCGCAACTCTACAATGACGACGGCACGGTGCAGCCCAACTGTCGCCGGTTCCCAACTCCCGGCGCACTGGCGCTTCGGGCGCTCCGAGTAGACGAACTCTGGCGGAGCCCCTCGGTGCGTCACTATCTGACGATCGACACCGCCGAAGTCGACTGGGTCACCGGCGCAGTGTTGGTGGTGCGCCGCTCAGCCATCGAAGCCGTGGGCTGGCTCGACGAAGATTACTTTCTTTATTGGGAAGACTTGGACTGGTGTTTTCGCATGCGCCAGGCGGGCTGGGGTGTGTATCGCGTGCCCGGCGCCAAAGCGATTCATGCGCAACGTCGCGAAGGAGTGCGCCGGCCATTCAGCCGCGCCAGCCGCGAACAAGTGTTCGGCGCCGTTCGGTTCTTCCGCAAGTTCGGATGGAATGCCGGGAGGGCGGCCTGATGGGCGCCCAGACGGCATTCTCGGAACTGGCGACGAGGCCGGCGAAGATTGCGCAGCCCGCCGTTATCGCGCGCCCGCGAGTCACCAGGTGCGTGCTCCTGGCCGCCGACGTTTTGGCGATTCTTCTGGCACGCGGGCTGATCATTCGGACTGGCTGGATTTCGCTTGGACTTTTTGTACTGGCATTTGCATCCCTCGGCCTGTATTCATGCGGGCAGAGTGCAGTAGAGGAACTCCGGCGATCCGTTCTAGGCACGGGATTTGTCTGCCTGCTCCTGGCAGTGCGCGGCGGACCTGATTCAAGATGCCTGATCCTGTCTGGCCTCCTGACCGCCGTTGCCGTGCCCTTCGTCCGTTCCATCACCCGCAACGTCTTTGCGTCGAGGGCATGGTGGGGCGTCCCGGTCATCGTGCTCGGCGCTGGACCAGCCGCGAGAATGCTGATTGAGCGTCTCCGCAACCAGCCGGAGGTGGGTTTCAAACCCGTGGCCTGCTTCGATGGTCACCAGCGAAACCACGCTAAGTGTGCCCTGCTGGCAAGAACGTTAGGAGTCCGCCACGCACTGGTCGCCATGCCGGAGCTTGCCGAAGACATGGCTCGGGCTCTCGATGAATGGGGAACCGTGTTTAGCCACGTGATTCTGATTCCCGATCTGTTAGGTATTGCGAGCTTGGATACCTCCGCTCGCGACATCGGCGGCATGCTCGGTCTGAGCATGCGTCAAAATCTGCTGATTCCCCTCAACCGCTGGGCCAAGCGCGCTCTGGACGTCGCCGGAGCGCTGGTTCTCGGCATCGTCTCGCTGCCCATCATCGCTGCAGCAGCGATCTGGATCAAATGGGCTAGCCGGGGCTCAGTGTTCTACTGCCAGGAACGGGAAGGCGAGAGCGGCCGCCCCATCCGCATCCCCAAAATCCGCACCATGCACCCGGACGCGGAAACCTTGCTCATGCGTGCACTCTCAGAATCTTCCGAGATTCGTGCTGAATGGTCCTGCCGCTTCAAGCTTCGAGAAGACCCGCGCATTCTGCCAGGCGTGGGAAGATTCCTGCGCCGTACCAGCCTCGATGAACTGCCGCAGGTATGGAGCGTGCTCAAAGGCGAAATGAGCCTCGTGGGCCCGCGCCCGTTCCCCAGCTACCACTTGAACGGCTTCAGCGAACGTTTCCGGACGCTGCGCGCCCGCGTCAAACCCGGCCTGACCGGGCTTTGGCAGGTTTCCGACCGCGCCGACGGCGACCTGAAAGTCCAGGAGACCCTTGACACCTATTACATCCGCAACTGGTCGCTTTGGCTGGACTTATACATCCTGGCCCGAACCGTGCGCGCGGTCCTTTTCCCAAACGGCGCCTATTAGGCTCAGTACGCCTGGTTCTGCTCCATCTTCCACCGCCAGGGGCCTACGTCCATGACAGATGACGCCGCCGAAACCTGGACTTTGGTCTGGGCGCGGCATGGCTGGAACCGGTAGCCCACCCCGAAAATGGTCTCGACATACACAGTTCCGTATTTACCAAAGCTTTTCCGGAGCCGGCGGATGTGAACGTCCAGGGTCCGGGTTCGGATCTCATCGCCGTAGCCCCACACCAGCCGTAGTAGAGCTTCGCGCGGGACCAGTTCGCCCGGGTGCCGCACCAGGAAAGCCAGCAGCGAGAACGCCTTAGCGGTAAGCTTCATGGGTGCGCCGTCCAGATAAGCCGTTTCCCGTTCGAAATCCACCACCAGGTGTGAGTCCTGGTAGCGTTCGGCGTAAGTTGCAGCAGTCTGCGGTAACTCCATTACTTCTCCTTCACTAATGCATTTTTGTTATGAGCACTAGTCTCCCAATCAGACGCTCCACTTGGGGATACGGGAGATGATACGTCGAATAAATCGACATGACATGGAAATCCACTGATTTTGTGAAACTTACGGTTAGAAGTGACATTCGCTGAGAGCCAGAGTTACACTCATTGAAGCCGCATCGGGCCCCCCCATGACGCCACCCCACACCGTCCGCTTCGGACTCTTCGAGTTCGACGCCCGCTCCGGCGAGTTGCGCAAGCAAGGACGAAAGATTCGCCTGGAAGGCCAGCCGGTGCAAATCCTGATCAAGCTGCTCGACCGTCCCGGCGAGCTGATCAGCCGCGAGGAACTGCAAAGGGAGCTTTGGCCGGCGGACACGTATGTCAACTTCGAGCAAAGCCTGAACGCCGCGATCAAGCGCCTGCGCCACGCGCTGGGTGATTCTCCAGGCAACCCCCGATTCGTGGAGACTTTGGCGCGGCGCGGCTACCGGTTTATCGCGCCCGTGAGTACGCCGGCGGGCAGCGCCGCATCCCAACCGGCGCCGGTGCGCACGATTGGTTCGTTAGCCGTGCTGCCATTCGGAAACGCCGACACGGACCCTGGCACCGAGTATCTGGCGGACGGCATCACCGAAACCATCATCAACGATCTGTCGCGGCTCCCGGGCTTGCGCGTGATGGCGCGAAGCACCGTCTTTCGATACAAAGACAAAACCGCCGATCCACGATCCGTGGGCCGCAAGCTCGGGGTGGATGCGGTGCTGCTCGGCCGGGTGCTGCAGCGGGGCGAGGCTTTGCTGGTGGGAGCCGAACTGGTGGACGTGCAGAACGGCTGGCAGCTTTGGGGCGAACAGTACAATCGCCGGCTGGCCGATATTTTCGCGGTTGAGGAAGAGATTTCACGGGAGATCTCGGAAAAGCTGCGAGTACGGCTGACGGGCGAAGACCGAAGCCGCTTGACCAAGCGCCACACCGAGAGCACGGAGGCTTACCAGGATTACCTGAAAGGCCGGTACCACCTGAACCGGTTGATGGAGGGCGGGTTGCGGAAGGCCATCGAGTATTTCCAGCACGCCATCCAGAAAGACCCGAATTACGCTCTGGCGTATACCGGGCTCGCGGACTCTCTTGGCTTGCTGGGGTTCATGGGACTCGCGCCCTGTGGGGATGTGATGCCCAAGGCCAAGGATGCCGCCAGGCGCGCTATCGAGATCGATGATGCCCTGCCGGAGGCCCATGCGTCGTTGGGAGGCATTTTCAAGAATTACGATTGGGACTGGGCAGCTGCGGAACGCGAATTCAAAAGAGCGCTCGAGCTGAACCCGAGCTTCGCAAACGGGCACCGCATGTACGCGTCATACCTGGCGGCAGTGGGCAGGCCGGAGGAGTCGCAGCGCGAGACGCTCCTGGCGCTAGAACTGGACCCGTTTTCCCTGCCGATCCGCGTGGAGGCGGCCTATAACGCCTACATGGCGGATGATTATCAGCGGGCGCTGGAGGAGGCGATACGGACGCTCGATCTCGAGCCACAGTTCGCACCAGCGCAATCCGTGCTGGGGCAGATCTACGAACAGCAGGGCCGGTACGAAGAGGCGATCGCCGCGCTGGAGAAAGCCCGGGTTCTGGCCGACGAACACCCCGCTACGATTGCCGCACTGGCCCACGCGCATGCGGGCGCCGGGCGGGTGGAGGAAGCGCGGCTGATGACGGGTCAGCTCACGGAGCGGGCGCACCAGCAGCATATCTCGCCCTTCTGGCTGGCTATTGCGCACGCAGGCGCCGGCGAAAAGAACGCAGCGCTCGATGCGCTCGAGAAAGCGTGCGATCAGCACGACGTCCTCCTGGTCTGGATGGGCACCGAGCCACGGCTGGATTCGCTGCGCGCGGAACCGCGGTTTATCCAGATTCTGCGCCGCACAGGACTGACGCCGCTGGCGGACAGCGCCCGATCAGGAGCGTGATCCCTGGCGCGCAATCGGGAATTGAGTGTACTGTCCCGCGTTTCCCCCGACTCACGACGGCATTCCAGTCTTAGAAGACCCCTCTGTTATATTGAAATTTCCCATGCAACTTGAGAAAGTCTACGAGCCGCAGCGGTTCGAGCCGCATTGGGCGCAGTGGTGGATCGACGAAGGCATTTTTTATGCCGACATGAAAAACCCGGCGCCGGTGTTTTCGCTCGTGATTCCGCCACCGAACGTCACCGGCTCGCTGCACATCGGCCACATGCTGGAGCACACCGAGATCGACTGCACCGTGCGGTGGCATCGCATGCGCGGCGACAACACATTGTGGCTGCCGGGGACGGACCACGCCAGCATTTCTACCGAGATGATGGTGAAGCGTCAGATCGAAAAGGAGGGAACCAGCCGCCGCGAACTGGGGCGCGAAAAATTCCTCGAACGCGCCTGGAAATGGAAAGAGCAATATGGGGACACCATCAAGCGCCAGATGGTGCGCCTGGGCGCGAGCTGCGACTGGAGCCGCGAGCGGTTCACCATGGACCCCGGGCTCTCGCGCGCGGTGCGCGAAGCGTTCGTGCGGCTGTGGGAACGCGGCCTGATCTATCGCGGCGAGTACATGGTGAACTGGTGCCCCACCTGCAACACCGTGCTCTCCGATCTCGAAGTCAAGCACGAGGAGAGCCCCGGCCATTTGTGGTACATCCGCTACCCCGTGGTGGGTTCAGACCGGCATCTGGTGGTCGCGACGACGCGCCCGGAAACCATGCTGGGCGATACCGCGGTGGCCATCAATCCGAAGGACGCGCGCTATTTCGATCTACACGGCAAGACGGTCATGCTGCCGCTGATGAACCGCGAGATTCCCATCATCCTGGACGAACTGGCGGACCCGAAATTCGGCACGGGCGTGGTGAAAGTGACGCCGGCGCACGATCCCAACGACTTCGAAGCCGGCAAGCGGCACGACCTGCCACGGATCAAAGTTATCGATGAAAGCGGCCGCATGACGAAAGAAGCGGGGCGCTTCGCGGGCTTCGATCGCTTTGAGGCGCGCAGGCAGGTGGTGGCGCATCTCGAGGAGCTTGGGCTGATCGAAAAGATTGAAGACTACACGTTGAACGTGGGCCGCTGCGAGCGCACCAAGGACATCGTCGAACCGCTCATCTCCACACAGTGGTTCGTCAGGACCACGCCGCTTGCCGAGCAAGCCATTCGCGTGGTCGATTCCGGCGAGATTGCATTCATTCCCGACAACTGGACCAAGGTTTACCACGAGTGGATGGACAACATCCGCGACTGGTGCATCTCGCGGCAGTTGTGGTGGGGCCACCGCATCCCGGCGTGGTATTGCGGCGATTGCAGCAAGATCATCGTGTCGCGCGAGGACCCGACGCGCTGTGATTGCGGAAGCACGAAACTGGAGCAGGATCCGGACGTGCTCGACACCTGGTTCAGCTCCGGGCTTTGGCCGTTCTCGACGCTCGGCTGGCCGGATGATACCGAAGACCTGCGCACGTTTTATCCGACGTCGCTGCTGATCAACGGTTTCGACATCCTGTTCTTCTGGGATGCGCGCATGATCATGTTCGGCATGGAGTTCATGGGCAAGGTGCCTTTTCGCCAGGTCTACATTCACGCCCTGGTGCGGGATGCCGAGCGCCAGAAGATGTCGAAGACCAAGGGGAACACCATCGACCCGCTGGTGGTGACGGAGAGGTATGGGACGGACGCGGTGCGCATGGCGCTGCTGATGGCGGCCGCTCCGGGCACGGACATCGCGCTGTCGGAAGACCGGATGGAATCGGCGCGCGCGTTCGCGAACAAGATCTGGAATGCGGCGCGGCTGATCTTCATGAACATGGAGCGGTCGGGAGTTGAGCCGTGGGTGCCGGAAGACTTGCAGAGTTATTGCCCGCAAGGGGACGCCGGCGAGGTCCCGATCGAAGATCGCTGGATTTTCAGCCGCCTGAGCGAAGTCGCGGACCGCGTGAACCGCGCCATCGATGTGTACCGCTATCACGAAGTCTCGCAGGAATTGTGGCACTTCTTCTGGCACGAATTCTGCGACTGGTATCTGGAGCTTAAGAAGCTGCGGCTCGAGCCGGAGTCGGGACTCACGGCGGACTGGCGTAACATTCTGGCCGCGTTTGAGGCGGCGCTGCGGCTGCTGCACCCGGTGATGCCTTTCTTGACGGAAGTACTCTGGCAGCGCCTGGCGGAGGGGGCGGCAAACCGGCCGAAATCCATCGCGCTGGCGCGGTATCCGGTGTGCAACCCGGCGTGGATCGACGGAGCCGCTGATGTGGAGATTCGCACACTGCAGGACATTATCACCGCGGCACGCACCCTGCGGGCGGAAATGAAGCTGGACCCAAAAGAGCAACTGGATGGAGTTCTGTATTCGCAATACGCGGCGCTAGATGTAGCCCGAGCGAACGACGCCGCGATCCAGAAGATGGCCAACGTCAAGCTGGAATTGCGCAATGAGCCGGCTCCCCAGGCGGCAGCCATCCGTTCAACAGCGGAATTTGACCTGGTGCTGAATGTCCCCCGCGCACAGCTCGCCGAGCAGCGCAAGCGCCTGGAAAAAGAGCGCGAACAGTTCGAAAAAAACATCGCCAACAACAACCGGCAACTGGCGGACGAAAAATTCCTGAGCCGCGCACCGGCGCACGTGGTGGAAGGGTTACGGACCAAGTTGGTGGAATACGAAACGCAGCTCGAGAAAGTCCGCAAAGCGCTGGACGGGCTTTCTGCATGATCGATTTCTCGCATTCGGAAATACTGGAGTGCGTGAAACGCGCGCTGGCGGAGGATATCGGCGCGGGTGATGTGACGTCCACGGCGTGTGTGCCCGCGGAGCGGAAGGCGCGCGGGGCATTCCTGGCCCGAGAACAGCAGATTGTGGCGGGGACAGAGTTGCTGCCGCTCATCTATGCGGAGCGCGGGGGAGTGGATGATCTGCGGCTTTTGAAATTGAGCGGCGCTTGCGCAGCTTCAGGCGAAGCGATCGCTACGGTTTGCGGGCATGCCCGCACACTACTGGAGTGCGAGCGGGTGGCGCTGAATTTTTTGCAGCGGCTGGGCGGGATTGCAACGCTGGCGCGGCGGTATGTGGATGCTGTAGCTGGCACCGGCTGCAAAGTGCTGGATACCCGCAAAACGACGCCGGGTTTGCGGCGCTTGGAAAAGATGGCCGCGGCGGCGGGTGGAGTCATCAATCATCGCATGGGCCTCTACGATGCGATCCTGATCAAGAACAACCACATCTCCGCGGCGGGCGGCGTGCGGCAGGCGTTGGAGAATGCGCGCAAGGCGGGATTGCCTGTCGAGATCGAAGTGCGCACGCGCGCGGAACTCGAAGATGCGATCGCCAGTGGCGCCACGCACCTGCTGCTCGACAATCTGACTCCCGAGGAAGCCGCCGAACAGATCCGCTGGATCTCGGGACGGGCCAAAGTCGAGCTTTCGGGCGGCATCACGCTCGAAAATGTTCGGACGTATGCCGAAACGGGCGCGGACTTTGTTTCCTCGGGCGCCATTACGCACTCCGCGCCGGCGGTGGACATCAGCTTCCGCCTGGATCTCGACTAATGCCGTTCGACCTCGAATTGGTGCGACAGAACTGGCCGCACCCGGTGTCTTACTTTGCGACCATCGATTCCACGATGCACGAAGCCGCGCGGCTGGCGGCGGAGGGCTGCGAACATGGCACCGTCGTGATAGCCGATGAGCAGACCGCGGGACAGGGCCGTCAGGGCCGGAGCTGGCACTCGGAGCCGAATGCAGGGCTGTATGTTTCCGTCGTGCTGCGGCCGGCTGGGCGGGCAAATTTTCTTCCCACCTTGACGCTCGCGCTCGGGCTCGCAACGGCGGATGCAATCGCGGAGACCACCGGCCTGACGTGCGATTTGCGCTGGCCCAACGACGTAATGCTCGAAGGTGCAAAAGTGGCAGGTATCCTCGTGCAATTGATCGATTCGGCCGCCATCGCCGGTATCGGCGTGAACGTCAACCAAACGGCCTTCTCGCCGGAAATCGCAGCAGAGGCCACTTCGCTTAGAATTGTTTCGGACCAACCGCATTCCCGCGAGCAGCTCCTGGTGGCGCTGCTGGGGGCGGTGAACCGCTACTGCGATGTACTGGAGGGACAAGCCGGGCGGGACACAATCCTGCAATTGTTTTCCCGCCGATCGAGCTACGCGCGCAACAAACGAGTGCGGGTGGAGCAGGGCGCGTCGGTTGTGGAAGGCACCACTGCGGGACTCGATCCCTCCGGGTTCCTCATTCTGCGCAAGGATGACGGGACGGAGAGTCTCGTGCTGGCAGGAGGAGTGAGACCGGTGGAAAAAGGTGCTAGGTTTTAGGTGTTAGGTGCTAGCTTTTCCTAAAACCTAGAACCTAACACCTAGCACCTCAGCTCTTATGCTACTCGCCCTTGACGTTGGCAATACCAACCTGACGATTGGCGCGTTCGACGGAGCCAAGCTCGCGGCGCACTGGCGTCTGCGCACGGTGCACAACCAGACCGCGGATGAGTGGGGCATTCTGCTGCGCAACTTGTTTTCCCTTTCGGGGCAGGATATCGCCAAAGTCGACGGCGTGATTATTTCGAGCGTGGTGCCGCCGCTCGATTCTTCGCTGGCATCGATGGCCCCGCGTTATTTCCACAGCGAAGCGTTGTTTGTGAATCCCGCGGACGCGGGGCTGGTCATGAGGGTGGATCAGCCTTCCGAAGTCGGGGCGGATCGCGTGGTCAATGGTGTCGCGGCCTTGAAGAAATACGGCGGGCCATGTGTGATTGTCGATCTGGGAACAGCCGTCAATTTCGACGTGGTTTCGGCGAAAGGTGAGTATCTGGGCGGCGTGATCACCGCCGGAATCGGCATTTCCATCGCGGCGCTGTTCAGCAAAACGGCGCGGCTTCCCATGGTTGCGTTTCGCGAGCCGGAGAAGCTCATCGGAACGAATACCGTGGCATGCCTGCAGTCGGGCTTCTACTTTGGCTCGCTGGGCATGATCGACGGCATCCTCCAGCGTCTTCTGGAAGAACTCGGGCCGAAGACGAAAGTGATCGCCACGGGCGGGCAAGCGAGTCTCATCGCCCGGGGATCGAAACTCATCCAGCATGTGGATGAGCACCTGACGCTCGAAGGGTTGCGCTTGATCTGGGAGCGGAAGCACCGCGCGTGAGCGACGAAAACTGGACGCTGAACTATTTCAACTACTTCACGGAAATCGAAGAGCATTTTCAGCGCGCGCGGGGAACGAGCCTGTTTCTATTGTCGCCGCTCGACTGGGCATTGATCGAAAGCTGGAAGAACACCGGAGTGCCGCTTGAAGCGGTGCTGCGCGGGATCGACGCAGCGTTTGAGAAGTGGCGCGGCCGGAAATCGAAGACACAAAAAGTGAATTCTCTGGCCTTCTGCGCGCAGGCGGTGCTGACGGAGGCCCAGCAGATGGCGGGCGCCGCCGCGAGGACCGCGGATAGAAGCGCCGCGAGCCCCTACACTCCGGCGGAACTGCGCGCTTACCTGGGCAGCCGCGCCGAAGATCTGCGCACAACCGGCGTTGCCGCGTACGCGGAGATCGCCGCAGTACTCGACAGTCTGTCGGATGAGATGGACACATATGCCGGCGATCTCGAGCGGCTGGAGCAAAGGCTGACGGTGCTGGAAGAGAAGATGCTGGCCATTGCGCGCGCCACGCAGACCGAGGCAGATCTGTTGAGAGCCCGGCAGGCGCTCGAAGGCGAGCTGCGTCCCTACCGAAGCAAAATGAGCGCCGGGCAACTGGCCCTGCTGGAGAAACAATACCTGGAACGGCGTCTGCTGGAGGCCCACAAGCTGCCCAGGCTTAGCCTGTTCTATCTGCGATGAACCTTAAGCCCCAATTTTGCGTAATATATTGCGGACGGGGAGATCGATATGTTCTGCACAGCTTGTGGTCTTCAGATGACCGAGGATGCGGCGTTTTGCTCGCGCTGTGGCAAGGCGACAGGTGCGCCGGCGGCTCCGCGCGTTTGTTCCCCGCCCCATCGGCTGAGCCGCCCCATGCTGGATAAGAAGATCGCCGGGGTCTGCGCCGGGTTTGCGCGTTACTTTGAGGTAGATGTGACGCTGATGCGCATTCTGTGGATCATTCTGGCGCTTTTCACCGGAGTGGGCTTCATCGCCTATATCGTGGCGTGGATTTGCATGCCGCGAGACTATACGCCAGTGGCCTCGATTGTGGTGGCGCAGCACACGTAAGAAACACCGCTGTAAATTTGATTCTGCACTTTCCCGCACCAGTACGAATGGCGTGTCGCGGTGAGTTCGTTAGCACGACACAACCGCTCCCTTTGGTCGCGGCTCGGTGGTGGGCGGGCTCTGCTAAGCCGGCGGGCCGCGCACATGTGCGGTTGCGCTGATTGCGGGCAAGACCCAATCCCTCTTGAAAATATGGAACACTGAGGAACTATGCCAACGCGCCCCTCCACGCGGGAGGTGAAGGCGAGTTCGGGTTCCTGGTACAGAGCGTTGAGCGGCTATCACTGGTGGGTGCTGGTAGTGGCCTCCCTGGGGTGGCTGTTCGACACCATGGACCAGCGCATTTTCGTGCTGGCGCGCGGGCCCGGCATGAAAGACCTGCTGCCGGCCGGGACCGCGCCGGCGGATCTCACGTGGTACAGCGGCCTGGCGACCGCGATCTTCATGCTGGGATGGGCTGCGGGCGGATTGTTCTTTGGCGTCATGGGTGACCGCTGGGGGCGCGCCAAAACCATGATGCTGACCATCCTGGTTTACTCGGGTTTCACCGGACTTTCGGCGCTGTCGCGCAATCAGTGGGATTTCATGGCTTACCGTTTCCTCACGGGCCTGGGAGTGGGCGGCGAATTCGCAGCCGGCGTCACGCTGGTCGCGGAGGTCATGCCGGAACAGGCGCGCGCCCACGCGCTGGGCATGCTCCAGGCTTTCTCCGCGATCGGCAACGTCATCGGCTCCGCCATCAGCTTCATCGTGCTGCCCCTCGGTTGGAGGTGGATGTTCACGGTAGGCATTATTCCGGCGCTGCTGGTGGTCGCGGTTTTCCGCAAAATGAAGGAGCCGGAAGCCTGGCAGCGGGTGCGCGACGCGGTCACGCGGAGCGGCGACAAGAAGCAACTGGGTTCGATGGCCGACCTGTGGAGCCACCCCACATGGCGGAAGAACACGATCATCGGATTGCTGTTAGCCATTTCCGGTGTGGTGGGCCTATGGGGCATCGGCTTCTGGTCGCCGGAACTGATTCGTGAAGCGCTGAAGAACCTGCCGCTCGATCAACGCAACTGGTATGTCAGCATGGGCACGCTGCTGCAAGACTGCGGCGCGTTTCTGGGGATTTCGGTCTTCACCGTGGTGACGGCAAAAATCGGGCGGCGGCCGGCCTTCGTGCTTTCCTTCCTGCTTGGCCTGGCGGCGACGGTGATGACGTTCGGGCTGCTGCATAAGCCTTCGGATGTGCTGTGGATGGTTCCCCTGATGGGCTTCTGCACGCTGCTGGTGTTCGGGGGTTACTCGATTTATTTTCCGGAATTGTACCCCACGCGCCTGCGGAGCTCCGGTGTGGGCTTCTGTTACAACGTGGGCCGCATCGTCGCCGCCCTGGGGCCGTTCACCCTGGGAGGACTAACCGTATTTTTCCGCGACGCCGGTTATGCCACGCCGTTCCGCGCCGCGGCGATTTCTCTATCCAGCATTTACCTGGTGGGCGCCATCGCCGTGCTGTTCGCGCCCGAGACGAGAGGAAAAGCACTGCCGGAGGAGTAACCATTGCACAGCCAGAAGCGTCGCCACACGTGTTACAATTCGACATTTCATGCCCGTTCCCGCCCGCGTGGGGCTGTGGTTGAAGACGGTTATCGCCAGGAGCAGTATCGGGCTCGACAAGATGCCGCAGGTAGCCGGTCTGATTTCCTCTGCCTCGGGTAAAATAGCTAACACATTGAACACGCGCCGTTGACTATGCTGGAAGCTTTCGCGCTCACTGACGTTGGACGGGTACGAACCAACAACGAAGATTGTGCGCTCCTAGTCCCAGAGATCGGCCTTTATCTGCTGGCGGACGGAATGGGCGGAGCGCGTGCGGGGGAAATGGCGTCACGGCTGGCTGTGGACACCGTGGCTGAGGTGGTGCGGCAGTCGTGGCAGCGCGACCCTCAGGTATTGTTAAGCGCCGTGGAAGAAGCCAACCGCCGGGTGCTGGAGGCATCCAACAGTGATCCGCAACTGGAAGGGATGGGCACAACCCTGGTGGCGGTGCTGGAGACGGGCGACGATCTGGCCATCGCCAGCGTAGGAGACAGCCGCGCCTATCTGCTGGATGAGGCGGGATTCCGCGCCATCACCGAAGACCAGACCTGGGTACACGAAGTCGGCCGGCCCCTGGGCCTGGATGAGGAAAGCCTTCGCAACCACCCGATGCGTCATGTTCTGACCATGGCCATTGGTGTCGGCGGCGCGCTGGCCGTGCACTACTACATGATCAAACTCAAGCCTTCGGCGCTGCTGCTCATGTGCAGCGATGGGCTGCACGGAGTGATCGAGCCTGTGGTGATTGAGAATATCCTGCGCGATAACAGTTCGGGGCACGACCAACTCGATTACAAATGCCGCACGCTCATTGAAGCCGCCAAAGAAGCCGGTGGCCCCGACAATGTCACCTGCGTGCTGCTGCGCGGCGCGCCGGCATGGCCCTCAGCATCCGACCATAACTATCACCCAGTGGCGTGAGGTCCGGCGCTTCGGCGGAGAATTTTCCTTCCTCAGCCTCACTGTTGTTGTAAAGAACAGGATCATCAGGTGTCCCGAATCATTCAAACATTATGCACGGCGTGTGTCTGGACTGCGGCGCTTCTCATGCCGCTGGCCTCCACAGCGCAAAATGGCGCGCTGCACATCGCGGTTGTTTCCGGAGAAGATGCGGTCTATTCCGGCGGCACGCATGTGGCGAAGCCCATTACGATCGAAGTAACCGACGCCGCCGGGCAGCCGGTGGAAGGAGCCAGGGCGAGCTTCCAGCTTCCGGAAGAGGGTCCGGGAGGCGTGCTCTCCAGCGGGCTTCGGACGGACCTCGCGGTAACCGATTCCCACGGACACGCCACGCTCCGCGGTTTTCAGCTCAATCGACTTGCGGGGCCATTCAATGTCCGCATCACAGCGGCGAAAGACCAGGCGCGTGCGGGCATCGTCGTCCGCCAGCGCATTGGCGAGGGGAATGCCGCCAGCGCAAGTGCGGACCGAAAAGTCCAGGCGCCCGCGGCGAGCGCCACAAACGCAGGGCCTCCGAAGGCCACACCGCCGCCAGCAGCGCTTCCGAAAGCCGCTCCTGCCGCAGAGCCGCCGGCACGTGCCGCAACGCCAAAAACCATAGAGGCCAACGCGGGGCCGGCTGCGGCGAGCCTGAAATCCGTCGCGCCATCGACATCCGGCGTAGCGCCTTCCAAACCTGAGCAGATACAGACCATCGTCATCACGCAAAAGTCACTGCAGTCCTCGGGCCAGCAGGTGTCGGCCAGCAGCCACAAATCGCACAAGAAGTGGGTCTTGCTGGGAATGCTGGCGGCCGGAGGAGCGGCTGGGGCATTCGCTCGATCGGGCATGAGCGCGGCGTCCGCGGCTCACGGTTCCGGTGTTGCCGCCGGCCTCACGTCCTCCATTAGCATTGGGACGCCCACCTTCACGATTGGAAAGCCGTAATGACGCGAACAGCCGGCTTTTTCTTTCTGGGTGTGACGGCGGCCGTGGCTGCGTCGGACTGGAGCGCGCCGCTCGTGGGAGTAACTCGCGATGCGCAGGGCAAGCTTCATCCGGTGCACGGTGTGGCGGGGAGTTTTGTTGTGCGAGGCGCCATCGCCGGCGACGCTCTGGATTGGGCCTTTGATGCTTCCGGTGGTCTGATGAAGACTAGCCATGAGCTCGAAGTGCTGAACGCGCAAGGGAACGTCATCGCACGGCGCAGCACGCAAGGGGCCGAGGTTATTCTCAACCCGCGCTACGCATTTTTCCCCGAGACCGGCGAGTTGTGGCCTGCGGCGCAGAGCAATCGCGGAATCATGATTCAGGCCGCGGCAGTCGGAGGAAAGGTGATGGCGCTCGGACCTGCGGATCAGCGCGGAATCGTGCTGGCGGCATGCCGGGCAGACCAGCTCTGGCTGCTGACGTTGGATATCAAAAACGGCGCCCTGCAACATGAATCTGCACCTGGAGGCACGATTGGCGATCAGGCGTGCCGGGCCGCTAACGGAGCGACCCTGATGGTGCTCCAGGATCGAATGCTGCTGGCCACGGCGCAGGGGATCGTGATCCAAACCTTCAGCGCCCAGGAACGGCAGGTGCCCGTTCCGGCGAACCACGGGACACAGATTCATCGCGCCGGCGAGAACACGGTGGAAATTGAGCTGTCTGGCGCGCCATCCGGCTTGCTCCGCATCGCGAAAGATGGCGAGAGGCTCTACGAACTGCCCGCCGCAGAGGTGCGACCGTGATCCGCCGTCTCCTGCTGCTGACGGTGATGAGCGCGTGTTGCCTTCCAGCGCAGTTCGCCCTGTTTCCCGCAGGATACTGCGGAGTGAAGGGCGCCATCCCCGTCCAAACATACAGCTTTGGCACCGCGCCAGTGGGCGGGTCCGCCAACAGTCAATTCAGCTTATGCAATACCGGTGCGGATGCGGTCGTGGCCAACATCTCCTTCTCCGATCCCGAATACCAGATCGAGCCGCCGCTTCAGCTCCCCGTGCCCGTGGCGGCGGGGACATCGGTAGACTTCGTCATCCAATTCGCGCCGGCTCAGGCGGGCGCCTCCACTGCGGACTTTCTGGTCAACGGCGTCAAACTAGTGACCTTCAACGGAACGGGGATGGCGTCGGTTACGGTGACCATGGGCGACGGCAGCCCCGTGCCTTCGCCGCTCGATTTCGGCAGTGTAGAGCGCGGCAAAACCGCAGCCAGGACCGTCCAGATTTCGAATTCCGAAGGCAAGGATGTCTTGGTCAACGTGGGTACGAGGGACCCGGCATTCCAGGTGACACCCGGTACATCGCCGATTCCTGTGGCCGCAGGGGCGACCGTTACCCTCGAAGTCGACTTTGCCCCCACGGCGGACGGGCCGCAGCAAAGCGCGCTATTGATCAACCAGCTCGTTTTTCCTCTCGTGGGTACAGGGCTTGACCCTCCGTTTCCGCCGCCCGAAATCGATCTCGATAGCGCCAACTATTCGAGTGCGCAGCAGGGCAAGTTGACCGTACGCCTGACTTCACCTTCTCAGGCGACGGGAACCGGTGAAGTAGACATGGACATCCAACCGAGCGATGCCAGCGCGAACCTTGATAGCGGCATCCAGTTTCCATCAACGGGCACGCGAACCGCCACATTCAGCGTGAATCAAGGGGACACGGTGGCGCATTTCGGGTCCGATACCAGCGTTACGTTCCAGACCGGAACCACGGCGGGCAACATTGTCTTTACCGTGAACCTCGGCTACTTCACCACGACAAAAACGGTACCTATTGCGCCCGCGTTGGTAGGCTTGGATTCGAGCCAGGCGCAACGCAGCTCGGCCGGGCTCGATCTGGTGTTGAACGCTTTCGACAACACGCGATCCGCAACCAGCATGACCTTCACGTTCTTCGATCAAAGCGGCACACCATTGCCGCCCGGCGCGATCGCCGTGGATGTCTCAGCGGCGCTTGGGCAGTTCTTTGCTTCCTCGGATCTGGGCGGCGTTTTCAGCCTGCATGCGTTCTTTCCGGTAAATGGGAATCCCAATCAGGTAAATTCTGTCCAAGTGCAAATGGTGAATTCAGCAGGGACGGCGCAAACCGCCATGCTGCCGTTTACTACACCATAAACATTCCGCCGTTGATCTCAATGGTCTGGCCGTGGATGTAGCGCGCGGCATGCGAGCAGAGGAAGACAACGGTGTCGGCCACTTCTTCGTTGGTGCCCAGGGTGCCCGCCGGAGTCGCCGCAACCACGCGATCCAGAATCTCGCGAGTGGAAAACTGCGCGTGAAAATTGTTGTCCACGGTGCCGGGGGAAACTGCGTTCACCCGAATGCCGTGCGGCGCGAGCTCCTTCGCGAGCCCCTTGGTGAGGGCGGACACAGCAGCTTTCGCCGCAGCGTAAACCGTGGCGCCAATCCCTCCGCCGGTGCGAGCCGAGATGGAGCTCAAGTTGACAATGACCCCGCGCTTCCGCTCGATCATATACGGCGCAACCGACTGGGCGGCAAACCACGCGCTCTTCACATTGAGCGTCATCACGCGATCAAACAGCTCCGGGGTGAACTCGGACAATTTGGCGCGCTTGACCAGTGATCCGGCATTATTGACCAGAATGTCGACGCCCGCGCCGGTGGCCTCGAGCGTTTTCAGAAACGCCTGCAAGCCGGAGTCCGATCCAAGATCCGCCTGGATAACATCCACTTGCGCCCCCGCATCCCGCACGGAGGCCGCGACCCGCTCCAGTCCTTCTTTGTAAGAGTTGTAATGCAGGATCAGCCGGCTTGCCCCCTGGCTGGCAAGGGCCATCGCGGTAGCCGCGCCGATGCCGCGCGAAGCACCCGTGACGAGCGCAGTTTTTCCGCTCAGTTCCCGGTCCACAAGTTAGAGTATCGCGGATCGGAAGCTGCGCGGCAATTGCGGGCTCAGGCGGAGAGGGACTGCTGGTTCCGGAGCCAGTCCTTCATCGCGTCGCGATAAAGCACAATCCCTTTGCGCGAATAGCGCAAGTAGCCCTGACGCCGGAACTGGTTCATGTAATGGGTGACGATCTCGCGCGAAGTGCCCACGCACTGCGACAGCAGCTCGTGTGTGAACGGCATCATCTCGACCGCACCGTCCTCGTGACTCTGCCCAAGCCTCTCCGAGAAGCGAATCAGCGTGCGAGCCAGCCGCCGCGCGATATTGTCCACGGAGAAGCTCTGGATCCGCAGCCCGAACTCCGTGGCGCGCTGCACCAGGATCTGGAGCAGGGCGACCGCCAGGCGTGGGCGCTTTATGGCGATGTCCATAATTTCGGCCGCGGTCCACGTCATGACCTTGGTATTCTCCAGCGCTACCGCCTGCTCGTCCCGCGTGGCCGAGTTGAGGAAAGCCGATTCGCCGAAGAATTCGTCGGCCTGATAGATATCGACGACGATCTGGCGGCCGTCCTCAGCCAGCCGGCAGACCTTCACCTTGCCGTCGATCACGAGATAAACGTTTGTAGAAAGCTGATCCTGGCTATAAATGATTTGGCCACTTCGATACTCCAGAATGCTGGAGCACGGGAGATGCGCCAATGGATCTTCTAGCGATGGTCTTGAAGTTACAGCGAACGTCGTAGGGGTGGTTGCCATTGCTCTCTCCATTTTACTGCTGCCGTTTTCAAACCCCGGCAGGCTGGGAACTTGTGCATGATTCCGCGGTTTTTTTTACGGCGCCGTCAGTTCAGCCGCACATATCTTCTTTGCTTTGAGTCATGGCTCCGTGGCGAAGGCTCGGAGGCTTTAGCGGAGCCACGTCTCGAAGGCTCTGCTCGCTAGTCAGCACGCGTTCTCCTGACTCTGGTTCCTCGCAGCCCGTCGCCGTGACGCGCACCGGCTGCGCGGCCTCCTCCGATTTGCCAGCACTCTGCTAAGTGCTCAGGCTTGTTTCGCGGCGCAGCGCTGATCTTACGTAACCGCCAGGTTTCGCCGCGATTGCCTTATAGCACCTTCAGTGCCAAACCTTACGCTACTTCGACTCCGAGCGCAATACCCCCATGACAGCAGAAGAAAGCTCGGATGCACAGTAGTCCGGCCCGATTTTCGACGAATGCCACCTTTTCCTTGCACAGCCGCGGAGTGGGACATTTTTACACTGGAAATCTTGTCTCGAAGCAAACAGCGCCAGCGTAACAAATAGTCTTTGATGCTGCTAAGCTGGCGGCTGTTACAGAGAAATTTGGAATAAACGATGACGCCTATCGTGGTTTGGCTCGGCCTCTTTTCTACGATTGTGGCTGACTACAGTGCTCCGGCGGGGACCAGGCCGGCCATTCACCGGCCAGGAGCTCCGAGCATCCTGCCGGGAGGGCGTGTCATCGCGCCGCTGGGCCGACAGTACATCGTCGGTCCCGGTCCCTTCGGACTGGCCATCAGTCCCGATGGTAAGACCATCATTTCGGTAAACAGCGGTCCTGAGCGGTTTTCGATTAGTGTCCTGGAGAAGGACAAAAAAGCAGGTCTGATCACTCATCACCTGCTGACGGCCCCTCCCTCCAAGAATCACGCAGAGGAGCGGGAGGAACGGGACGAGTGGCGCAGCGTTTTCATGGGTGCGGCCTTTTCCGGAAATCACGCGGCATACGTGTCGGAGGGCAATTCCGGCCGTGTCCGGTTAGTCGACCTTTCGACAGGAAACCGTCGCAAGCTTTACGATCTCAACCAGAACGGTTTTGCGGACAGCTACACAGGCGATCTGGCGTTCGACGCCGACCGCGCTCTGCTTTACGTGCTGGACCAGGCGAACTTTCGCCTGGTGGTGATTGACGCTAAGAAAGGCCAGGCAGCCTCGTCACTTCCGGTCGGACGGC
>Ga0187819_10000533_pt1 | contig 19038 bp, 16 predicted proteins | sample NC_wetland_sal_i_15_FD_132411 | JGI IMG/M metagenome (GOLD analysis project Ga0187819, IMG submission 132411) | Wetland sediment microbial communities from Neuse River Estuary, North Carolina, USA - SO4_4 | ecosystem: Environmental > Aquatic > Freshwater > Wetlands > Sediment | place: USA...
CATTCCCGCGGCCACGGTGCGTAGATTTCAACTGCCGGCTCGCTCCGGATCCGGGGCGCAGCCGGCCCCGCTTTCTGCGGGGTGCCTTGCGCGGAGGGCACCAGCGTGAGCAATCATTTTCACACGGCTCCTCCGATCGTCCTGACGATCGCCGGGTTCGATCCCTGCGGGGGCGCGGGAACCGCCGCGGACCTGAAAACCATCGCCGCGCACAACTGCTACGGGATCGCCGCCGTCACCGCGCTCACCGTGCAATCCACGCAGGGCGTGAAGGCCGTGCACGTGACGCCCTCCGCCACGCTCCGGGCGCAAATCGAAACCCTGCTTGAAGACTCGGCCGTGGCCGCCGTAAAGATCGGCATGTTGGGCAACCGCGCCAACGCCACCGTAGTGGCTGAAATGATCGAGCGGTTCACTTTGCCCAACGTGGTGCTCGATCCTGTGTTTCAGTCCTCGGCGGGCGGAGTGGAGCTGATGGACGCGGCGGGCGTGAAGTATCTCCGCGAGGAACTGCTGAAGCGAGTGGCCCTGGCCACCCCCAACGTGCCGGAAGCGGAAATGCTGCTGGGAATGGAGATTCGCGACCTGGCCGCGATGGAAGCCGCGGCGCGTCTGCTGGTGGAGCGCGGGGCCCGCGCGGCGCTGGTGAAGGGCGGCCACATGGAAAAGCCCGTGGACGTGCTGTTCGACGGCACGGAGCTGGCGAAGTTTGAGGGCGAGCGCGTCCGCGGGGAAAATACACACGGCTCCGGCTGCACGCTCTCTTCCGCCATCGCCGCGCAGCTCGCGCAGGGGAAAAACCTCCACGACGCGGTGCTGCTCGCCAAGGTGTACGTGCAGAAAGCGATGGAGCGCGCCTACCCCATCGGAAAAGGCCCCGGCCCGCTCAATCACTTCTTCCGCATGCAGGCCGAATCCGCGCCGCGCGGCGTCCACGCGGAAGAGCTTCACCCCGTGCAAGTGCCACCTTCCGAGAGATAAAGGCGAAATTCGAAAAACGAAATTCGAAATTCGGTCGGATAAGAACCAGAATTCGGTCAGACCCGGACGACGACCGACCGCGATGATTTTTGTCTTTGGTTTATCGAGTTTCGAACTTCGAGTTTCGAATTCCGCTTTTCGGCATTTAGCGGCGCCAGACCACCCGCCCGGCAACGATCGTGGCCATGGGTCCTCCGCGGAAGCTGCGGCCGTCGAACGGCGTGTTGCGGGATTTGCTGGCGGATTCCGCGGCGCGAAACGTCCAGCGATGTTCAGTGGAGAAGAGCGTCAGGTCGGCGGGCTCGCCCTCGGCAATCCGGCGCGTCTTCCCGAGCACGCGCGCCGGGCCGGAGGTGAACAGCTCCACCAAGCGCGCCAGCGGCAGGCGCCCGGAGTGCACCAGCGCTTCGAGCGCCAGCCCCAACGCGGTTTCGAATCCGGTGATGCCGAAGGGCGCGCGGTCGAACTCCACTTCCTTCGACGCCTGCGTGTGCGGCGCGTGGTCGGTGGCGATGGCGTCCACGCTGCCGTCGGCCAAGCCGGCCAGCAGCGCCTCGCGGTCGGCGCGCGAGGCCAGGGGGGGATTCATTTTGTAGCGCGCGTCGTACACCACGTCCTCGTCCGTCAGCGTGAAGTGATGGGGCGTCACCTCGCAGGTCACCGGCAACCCGCGGCGCTTCGCCTCGCGCACCAGGTCCAGCGAATCCTTCGCGGACATGTGCGCCACGTGCAGGCGGGCCCCGGTGAGCGCGCAAATCTGCACGTCCCGCGCCACACAGATGGCTTCCGTCGCCGCGGGAATTCCGCGCAGGCCCAGCCGCACCGATGTGGGCCCCTCGCGCATCACCCCGCCGGCAAAGAGCGACGCGTCCTCGCTATGTTCGATTACCGGCAGATCGAGAGGGCGCGTGTATTCCATCACCTGGCGAAGCAGCTTCGCCGTGGCGATGGGTTTTCCATCGTCCGTCACGGCCACGATCCCGGCGTCCTTCATCCCCGCGATTTCCGCCAGTCCTTCGCCCGCGCTGCCCTTGGAGGCCGCGCCGATGGGCCAAACGCGCACGCTGGCCACGGCGGCCGCGCGGTCCAGAATAAAGCGCGTCACCGATGCGTTGTCGTTCACCGGCTGCGTGTTTGGCATGCAGCAGACGGCCGTAAAGCCTCCGCGGGCGGCGGCGCGCGTGCCGCTCTCGATGGTCTCCGCGGGATCGTTGCCCGGCTCGCGCAGGTGGCAGTGCAGGTCGATGAATCCGGGCGCCACCACCAGGCCCGAGGCGTCCAGACGTTCCGCGCCCGGCGCTTCAATCTTCGGCCCCACCCGCGCGATGCGTTCGCCTTCGATGAGCACGTCGGCCGGCCCGTCGAAGTTTCTCGAGGGGTCCAGCACGCGGCCGTTGTGGATCAGCAGCATTCGTTCTCCCATCGCGTCATCCTGCCGCGGCGCCGCTCGGTGCGCCGCCGGTAAGCAGGTAGAGCAGCGCCATGCGCACGGCCACGCCGTTCGTCACCTGCTCGAGCACGCAGGACTGCGGCGAATCGGCCACGGCCGGATCAATTTCCAGCCCGCGAATCATCGGGCCCGGATGCATCAGCAGAGCGTCGGGGCGCGCCAGGGCCAGACGTTCCGGAGTCATTTGATACAGCCGGATGTACTCGTCAGCGGGGAGCGCGGGCTCCTGCAGGCGCTCGGTCTGCACGCGCAGCACCATCACCACCTGGGCGCCGCGCAGCGCCGGGTCCAGCCGCGGCTCCAATCGAACGTTCGGAGCGATCTGCACGATCTCCGGCGGCAGCCACATGGCCGGCCCGCACAGCGTGATGCGGCAGCCGAATTTGGAGAGTACGTGAATGTCGGACCGTGCCACGCGGCTGTGCAGGATGTCGCCCACGATAGTCACGTCCAGGCCGTCCATCCGGCCCAGACGGTCGCTGATCGTCAGGGCATCGAGCAAGCCCTGCGTGGGATGCTCGTGCACCCCGTCTCCCGCGTTGATCACCGGAATCCCGAGGCGCTCGGCCACAAAGTGCGGCGCACCGGAGGCCGCGTGGCGGATCACGATCACGTCGGGCTTCATGGCCTCGAGCGTGCGCACCGTGTCCATCAGCGATTCCCCCTTCTGCGTGCTCGAGGATTCCGCCTGGAGGTTCATGGTGTCCGCGCCCAGCCGCGCGGCCGCGGTGCCGAAGCTGATCCGCGTGCGCGTGGACGTTTCAAAGAAAGCCAGCACCGCGCTCTTTCCGCGCAGCGTGGCCAGTTTCTTCAGCGGCTGCTTCTGGATTCCCTGGAAGGCGCGGCTCTGGTTGAGAAGAAAAGTGATTTCGTCGCGCGTCAGCGCTTCGGTCCCGAGCAGGTGGCGGAAGGTGAAGCTCACGTTTCTCCCAGGTGCCTCAGGGCGCGCGCTCCAGCAGCACGCCGTCTTCGCCGTCGATTTCCCGCAGATGCACTTCGACCATATCTTCGGGACGCGTGTCTACGCGCCGGCCCACGTAGGTCGCTTCAATGGGCAGCTCGCGGTGCCCGCGATCCACCAGCACGCAGAGCAGAATGCGCCGCGGGCGCCCCAGGTCGAACAGACCGTTCATGGCCGCGCGAATGGTGCGCCCGGTGAAGAGCACGTCGTCCACCAGGATCAGGTCCCGGCCGTCCACCGAAAACGGAATGTCGGTGGATTGCACCACCGGATGCGCGGCCACCAGCGACAGGTCGTCACGGTAGAGCGTGATGTCCAGGATGCCGATGGGCGCCTCGGCACCCGTCGCCGCGCGGATGGTCTGCGCCAGCCGCTGCGCCAGGGGCACACCGCGCCGGCGGATCCCGATCAGCGCGATCCCATGTTTCTCCCCTGTTTTTTCAACGATTTCATGCCCCAGGCGCTCGATGGTGCGCCCGGTCTGCGCCGCATTCAGCAACTGCGTCTTTTCGCGGGCTGGCATTCTCCTCGCACGGGTCCTGAATGGTCACACCATACTAGGGGCCGCTCCGAAGAGTGTCAAGATGGCGAGCCCCGCGCGCGGTTCGCCGGCTCCCCCGGGTCTGTTAGACTGCCTCTTCCGGAGGTGTACATGCACGAGCAGTGTCGTTTTGTCCCTGGGCGGGTACGGGGCTCGGTCCCGCAGAAACCCGGTTCGGGAGCGCGAATCCTCATCATTCTGGTTGCTTTCATTCTCACAGTGGCATTTCCAGCCGCGGCCGGGGCGCAGAAGGCGCCGCCGGCCTCCGCACGAAAGGCGCAACCCGCCGGGCCATCGCCGCGCCTGGTGGTCGTCCTGGTGATTGACCAGTTCCGTTCGGATTACCTCGATATCTATCGCAGTGAATTCGGCGACGGTGGCTTCGTGCGGGCCATGCGGGAGGGCGCCGTATTCCGCGAGTGCTATTATTCCTACGCCATCACCGACACAGGCGCGGGCCACGCCACGATCGCCACCGGCACGACGCCGGACCGCCACGGCATCACGGCCAACGATTGGTTCAGCCCACAGCAGGGCAAGACAGTTTACGCATTGCTCGACGAGAGCTCACCCGTGGTGGGAGGCACGCCCGGACAAACGCCCGTGTCGCCCCGCAATCTCATCGGCACGACGCTTTCGGACGAAATGCGTCTGGCCACATCTGGAAAGTCGAGGGTGTTCGGCGTGGCGCTGAAGGATCGGGCAGCCATTCTCTCCGCCGGCCACGGCGCCAACGGGGCCTACTGGTTCGACTCGAACGGCATCGGGTTCGTCACCAGCACCTACTACCGCAGTCTCCTCCCCGATTGGGTGGCCGCGTTCAACCGCAGCCACGCGCCAAAGCTGCCAGCGGATCCCGCCGCACGCAAGGCCGCCCTCTCGCTTTACCGCCAGAGCGGGGCAGCCAACCGACTGGTGGCCGATTTTGCGCTCGCTCTGATGGATAACGAAAAGGTCGCCCGGGGCGAGGCCACCGATTTTCTGTTCATCGGTTTCTCCGCCAACGACTATGCCGGCCACGCTTTCGGCCCATACAGCGAGGAGGTGCGCAAGATCACCCGGGAGACGGACGCAGTGCTCGCCGACCTGCTCCGCCAGTTCGACTCGAAAATCGGGCGAGGCAAGTACTGGCTGGCCCTCTCCGCCGACCACGGCGTGGCGCCCACACTCGCGGAGGCCCGCGATCCCAACGTCGCGCGAATCAACGCAATCAGCATCGACATGAAAGCGGTGCGGAACGCCATCGAGACAGCACTGAACCAACGCTGGGGCAGCGCGCACTGGCTGCTGCCCTCGGAGGGAATTTACTTCGACCGCAAAGTCCTGGCCGAAAAAAATCTGCGCATCGAAGAGGTGGTGCGCACCGCGGAAGATGCCGCCCGAAAAATCCCGGGAGTGTGGGGCTCGGTAAGCCGCTACGGCACGCACATGCCGGATTCGATTATCCAGTCCTATAATCGCAGCGGTTCCCCGGGTAGACGCCCCGATATGGACATCGTGCCGCTGCCCTTTGCCCTGCCGGACGCCGAGAAGGGTGGAACCACGCACGGCACGCCGTTCACCTACGATTCTCAGGTGCCCCTCATACTGGTGGGGTCGCCCTTCGCGCCGGGTGAGTATTATCAACGCTGCTCCCCGATGGACGTGGCCGTGACTCTTGCCGCCATGCTCCACGTCCACGCGCCCGCGCTGGCCACCGGGCGAGTGCTGACGGAGGCGCTGGCGCACAGCCCTGCCGCGGCTGCCTCCGCCCGCGCGGCACGCTAGGGCGAGAGAGGATTCGACTGACGGCGGCGTCGCGACGGGAACCATCTCCGGCCATTTCCGGTGTAAACTGGCATCACTCATGTCAATTGATTTGACTGTGGAGATCGCCGGGCTGCGGCTGGCGAACCCCATTCTGGCCTCGAGCGGCACGTTCGGCTATGGCCTCGAATTCGCCCACCTGGTAGACCTGAACCGTTTGGGAGGAGTGGTCGTAAAAGGCCTCTCCCTGGAGCCGATGGACGGCGCTCCAGCCCCGCGGATCTGCGAAACCCCTTCGGGTATGCTCAATGCGATCGGCTTGCAGAATATAGGCGTGCGTGCGTTTGTGGCAGAAAAGCTGCCCAAACTGAGGGCATATCGTACATGCGTGGTGGCAAACGTCTTCGGCACCACAGTGCAGGAATATTGCGAAGTCCTGCGGATTCTTGAAGATGCGGAGGGTCTGGCGGCCTACGAGCTGAACATCTCCTGCCCCAATGTAAAGAAGGGTGGCTTACAGTTTGGCAGTGACCCCGCAATGGCCGCCGAGGTCATCGGGGCGGCCCGAAACGCGGTTTCCAAACGCCCTATGTGGGTGAAACTCTCCCCACTGGTTTCGGATATCGCGGCCATGGCACGCTCGGCGGCAGACGCCGGGGCCCAGGCGCTGACCATTGCGAACACCTATCCGGCCATGAGCCTTGACGCCACCACCCGGCGGTCTCGAATCGGGAGCTTGACAGGCGGCCTCTCCGGCCCCGCCATCAAACCCATCACTCTTCGACTAGTGCACGAAGCGTCCAAGGCCGTGAAATTGCCCATCTTAGGTCTCGGAGGCATTGAAAGTCCCGATGACATCCTGGAATACATGCTCGCCGGCGCTTCGGCGGTTCAGGTGGGAACAGCTCATTTTGTCGATCCAAGGGCCTCCGAGCACCTGGTAGAGGATATGGAGCGACGGTGCGCTGAACTAAATATCAATAAAATCATAGAGATACGAGGTGGATTGGAGGTCTAAAGGGCTTGCTTTTTGCCCCTTCGTTCAGGTACAATATTTGGGAATTATGAGATACCTAAAAAACGGGCCTCGAGCCCGTATTTTTTTTATATGGGCAGGCCTCCGATGGCTGCTCTTGATGTTCCTGATTACCCCGGTCCTGCAGGCGCCGGCGCTGGCCAGGATTTCGCTGCCCCCCAAGCCGCTTTTGACTTGGACGGGGCGGGCGAGCTGGTACGGGGCGTCGTTCCACGGCCGGGAGACGGCTTTTGGCGAGACCTACGATATGAACGCCATGACCGCCGCCCACGCCTACCTTCCCGCGGGGAGCATCATCCGGGTAACCTCCTTGCGCACCGGGCGCAGCCGTGTGGTCCGCATCAATGACCGGGGACCCTACTTCCCGGGCCGAGAATTGGATCTTTCCTTCCGCGCAGCCACGCAGCTCGGTATAATTGATAGCGGTGTGGCTCGAGTTCGCATCGAGCTTCTCGAAGTACCCCGCGGACATTGGACTCCGAAGCAAAACGGCGAATAATCGTCGCCCTGGATTTTAACGACCTCGACGCGGCCTGCCGCATGGCCCGCCTACTGGCCAGTAACGTGGGCATGTTCAAGGTGGGCAAGCAGCTATTTACTGCGGCAGGACCCGAAGCCCTTCGGAAACTTTCCGACCTCGGTGCCAGGATCTTTCTGGATCTGAAATACCACGACATCCCAAACACGGTGGCTGGCGCTGTGCGCGCCGCGGTGGACCTCCCCGGCGTCGAGCTCCTGAATGTCCACGCGCTTGGCGGCAGGGCCATGATGGAAGCTGCGGTGAAAGCTATGCCGCGCGGCGCCACCCGGCCGAAGTTGCTCGCCGTTACGATTCTCACGAGCATGGACCAGCGCGGCATGCGCGAAGTAGGAATCCAGGGCACGCCGCATGCGCGAGCGGTCCGCCTGGCGCGCCTGGCGCGCGACTGCGGGATTGACGGTGTCGTTGCATCGCCGCAGGAGTTGCGCAGCATTCGAAAAGCCTGCGGCCCCAAATTTCTCCTGGTGCCCCAGGGCATCCGCCCCGCCGGCAGCGATCTCCACGACCAGAAGCGCACGGCCACGCCAGCCGCCGCCATCCGAGATGGCGCGGATTACTTGGGCGTCGGCCGGGCCATCACGCAGGCTGCCGACCCGGTGGCGGCCGCTGTCGCCATTGCGGCCGAAATTGCGGAAGCCTTGCGCGAGCGAAATTGACCCTCGGCTGTCCCGCGCAGTAGCATTCCGGCGTGACCTCTCCTGCCGCTGAGTCGGAGGCTCCTTCCACCGCCTCCGCACCTCGCCGCCATGTAATCGTCGGCACCGCCGGCCATATTGACCACGGGAAATCCTCGCTCGTGGAAGCGCTCACGGGCACCCATCCCGACCGCCTTGAAGAGGAGAAGCGGCGCGGCATCACGATTGATCTGGGCTTTGCTTTCCTCGATTCCGGCGGCGTGCGGTTCGGGTTCGTGGATGTGCCGGGACATGAGCGCTTCGTGCGCAACATGCTCGCCGGAGTCGGCGGGATTGACCTGGTGCTGCTGGTGGTGGCCGCGGACGAATCCGTGATGCCGCAGACGCGCGAGCACTTCGACATCTGCCGGCTGCTGGGGATTCCAAGAGGCGTGGTGGCCCTGACCAAGAGCGACCTGGCCGACGCGGATACGCTGAGCTTGGCGCGGCTCGAGACGGAAGAGCTGGTGCGCGGCAGTTTTCTGGAAGGCGCGCCGGTGGTTCCGGTGAGCGCGCGGACCGGCGCGGGACTCGATGCGCTGAGAGTTGCGCTCGTCCAAGCTGCAGAGAGCTGTCCGGCGCGGGATGCGGCAGGAGCGTTCCGCTTGCCGATTGACCGTTCTTTCGCGATCAAAGGATTCGGCACGGTGGTCACCGGAACGCTGGTGAGCGGCACGCTTCGCGTGGAAGACGAAGCGGAAATCCTGCCCGCGGGCCTACGCGTGCGCGTGCGCGGGCTGCAATCGGGCGGCAAAAAGATCGAACGCGCGCTCGCCGGCCAGCGCACCGCCGTGAACCTGGCGGGCGTGGAGCATGCGGCGGTGGCGCGGGGCATGACGCTGGCGCCAGCGGACCGTTTTTCTCCCACCGCGCGCTTCCAGGCGAGGATCGAATTGCTCCCCACGGCTCGCGCCATGCGACGGCGCTTTCGCGCTCACCTGTTCCAGGGCAGCGCGGAGACGGTGGCCGTGGTCCGCGTGCTTGACCCGGGCGGAGAAGAGAAAGCCATCGGTCCCGGGGAATCGCGCTTTGCCGAACTGCGCACGGCGGCACCGGTTTTTGTTCTGCCCGGCGATCGCTTCGTTCTGCGGCAGTATTCGCCTGTGATCACGATGGGAGGCGGCGTGGTACTCGATACGCTTCCCTCGCGCCGCCGCCGGGACGCACCGTCCCTCCGGCTACGCCTCGATATTCTCGAACACGGGGATCGTCCCGCGGTGCTGGAGACGCTGCTGGCTGATTCGCCCCGCGGGCTGACCTTCGAGCAGGTGCTTCGCCGCACCGGATGGGACAAAGCGGAGCTGCAGGCCGCGGCGGAAGCGCTGGTGCAAGGCGGCAAAGCGCGTCTTCTGCCCGGCGGGAGCGGCGAGGCGGGAATGATCGCCGCAGCCCAGCCCTATGCCGCGCTGGTCGAGCGCCTGCGCGCCGAGGTGGAGGCTTACCACGCGGCAAACCCGCTCGCGGAAGGAATCTCCAAAGAGGATCTGCGCATCCGCGTGACGCGGATGGCGGCCCCGGCCATGTTCCGCGCGGCGCTGGGGGAGCTGGCCGCCGGCGGCCAGATCGCGCTCGCCGGCGATACGGTGAAACGCGCCGGTCGTGAAATCTCCCTGGCACCGGAAGAGGCGCGGGCGAAGGAACAGATCGAGCGGGCCTTCGCGCAGGCGGGGCTCACGGTACCATCGCTCAAAGAGGTGCTGGAAAAGCTGCCCGTGGAGGCGGCGCGCGCGCAGAAAATCGTGCAGATGCTGCTGCGCGAGCAGGTGCTCGTCCGCGTGGCCCAGGATTTGGTGTTCCATCGTACGGCGCTCGAGCGTGTCCGCGCACTCTTGGCCGGTTACAAGAAGCAGCATGGCGACCGTATGAGCGTCCCCGCGTTCAAAGAGCTCACCGGCATCACCCGGAAATACGCCATTCCCTTGCTCGAGCACCTGGACCGCGAGCGCGTGACGCGCCGCGTCGGCGATGAGAGGGTGATCCTGTGAGGGACGCTGGAGCGCTTCGACCGGGCTGATTCGGCGGCGCTCGACGGCCACCGGGAGGTGGCGCGTAATGCTCTTGGTTCGCGGCGTGCTATACTTGCTTGAGTAAGAGCCCGCTGGCTTGGGGTCCTGTGGCCCGCCGGCCCGCGAAGGATGGCGTATGGAACTGTTAGCTCCCTCACATCTCTTAATCATTCTGCTGATTGTGGTGATCCTGTTCGGCGGCAAGAAGATCCCCGAGGTGATGAAGGGCTTCGGTGAAGGCATCCGGAGCTTCAAGGAAGGCATGTCGGGGACGAGCCAGCATACCCCGCCGCAGCCTCCACCGCAGCAGCAGCCACCGCCGCCGGCGCCGCAGCCCCCTGCGCAGACACCCCACTGAACGGTCGCGGCACGCGGGTCAGTTCCTTTTGTGGCGTCTCGGAGCCCCGGGACGCCGTTTGTGTTTTGAACCTCCCTGCTGAATTTCCATGTCCGATAGCATGCGGCTGAGGCGCGCGAGCGGCAGCCCCACCACGTTGAAGTAGCAGCCCTCGATTCGCGTGACGAAGCGCCCGCCACGACCCTGCACGGCGTAGGCTCCGGCCTTGTCGTCCGGCTCGCCACTGGCCACGTACTCTTCGATCTCTCTCCGGTTCAGCCGGGCAAACGTCACCCTCGTGGTTTCGACGGCAGAGCTCAGGAACCCTACGCGACGCTTGGAGTTCATACCGGGCGGCTGGAAAAGCTTCAATATGGCGATGCCGGTGAGCACTTGGTGGGTGCGGCCAGAAAGGGCCCGGAGCATACGCCGGGCGTCTGCCCGCGATGCTGGCTTACCCAGAATCTTTCTGTTTGCAACGACGACAGTATCCGCGGCGATGATGATGCCAGTCGCTTCCATCCCCGCTGCTGCCACGGCTTTCTCCCGCGCCAGCCGCTCGACGTGGGCGGCGGGGGATTCTCCCGGCCGCAGACTTTCGTCCACGGCGCAGGGGCGCACCTCGAAATCAAATCCCGCGTCGCGAAGGATTTCTGCGCGCCGCGGCGAGGCGGATGCCAGGATGAGCCGTGTCTTACGAACGCTCGCCATCGCCCCTCGCCGCCAGCGCCTCTGAACTCGTCCATCCGAAGAGTTGGGCCACCCTGCGCACGTCGGCTTGCGGATGCCACTCGACATATTTCTTAGCCAGCACGCGCCGCGCCGCCGCCAGCTCGATTTCTTGCGCCCGGGCGATGGCTGTGGGAAAGGCGCGCGCCGTCAGCTCGAAGCGCGAAGACGCCCACGACTCGGTCTCCTGCTCGGCGCCGGAATGGAAAACGATCAGAAGGCGCGAAAGCTGGAGCATGGCTTTTTTGAAACGACGGTTCCCGGCCTTCGAGTCCATTTTGCAAGCGTGGCGCAATTCGAGTGTGGGGAGCGGACCATGCGCGGCGAGCATTTTCCAAGCGTCGCGCGCGTCAGCGGTGATGCGTCCCTCGGAATAGGCGCGGTCGAAATCTTCCGCACGGTAGGCGCTGCCCTCCAGGGCCAGAAAGTGCGGCAGCAGCTTGACAGAGAGAAACGTGCCGCGGCCCTTGAAGTATTTCGTGTAGAGGGCGCGGCGGCGCCGGCCCAAATCGTCCTTCCATTTCCAGATTCGCAGACAGTAGCGGTCCCAGTCGGTGCACTCGCGGCGCGCGCAGGCGTAATAGAGCGAAGGGAGGGGCAGACCGCGGATCGGAAAGAGGAGGCAGAAGCCAACGGAATCGATGAAGCGGACGGCGTCTGCGGCGGTGACTACACGCTTTGGCCTGCCCGGCGCGGCGGGCCAGCGCACCTCCCCTTCGAGAGGGTCATACGACGACGGATTCTTCATACTCGCCAAAGACGCGGCGGAGCGCGTCGGCAATTTCCCCGACCGTGGCCCAAGCCTCGATCGCCGCGAGCACGGCAGGCATCAGGTTCTCCGAGCCGCGGGCGCGGTGCTCCACTTCCGCAAGGGCTGCCGCGGTCTTTGGCGCGTCGCGGCGGGCGCGCAGCGCGCGAAGACGCTCCACCTGCGCGCGTTCGATTTCCGGGTCGATGCGCAGCAGGGGGATGGGCACTTCTTTTTCGGACTGGAACTGGTTCATGCCCACGACGGTTTGCTCGCCGCGCTCGACAGTCATCTGATAGTCGTAGGCGGCCTTTTGGATTTCGGCCTGGACGTAGCCCTGTTCGACGGCGCGGAGCATGCCGCCCATGGCGTCGATGCGGCGGAGATAATCGGAGGCGCGGCTTTCGATCGCGTTGGTGAGCGCTTCAATGGCGTAGGAGCCGCCGAGCGGATCAATCGTGTTGGCCACGCCGGTTTCGTGCGCCAGGACATGCTGCGTACGCAGGGCGAGCAGCGCGGTCTCTTCCGTGGGCAACGCGAGGGCTTCGTCCAGGGCGTTGCAGTGGAGCGACTGGCAACCGCCGAGCACGGCGGCGAGCGCCTGGAGGGCCACGCGCACCAGATTGTTTTCCGGCTGCTGCGCGGTGAGCGCGGAGCCGGCCGTTTGCGCGTGAAAGCGCAGAAGCAGCGAGCGGGGGTCGCGCGCGTGAAAGCGATCCTGCACGATGCGCGCCCAGAGGCGCCGCGCCGCGCGGTACTTCGCCACTTCTTCGAGCAGATCGTTGTGCGCGTTGAAGAAGAAGGAGAGCTGCGGAGCGAATTCGTCCACCTGGAGACCGGCTTCCAGGGCGGCCTCGACGTAGGCAATGGCATTGCCGAGCGTGAAGGCCACTTCCTGGTCGGCCGTCGAGCCGGCCTCGCGAATGTGATAGCCGGAAATCGAAATGACGTTCCAGTTGGGGACCTCCGTGCGGCACCAGGCGAACATGTCGGTGACGATGCGCATGGCGGATTTGACGGGGAAAATATAGGTGCCGCGCGCGATGTATTCCTTCAGGACGTCGTTCTGGACGGTCCCGGCGAGGCGCTTGATTTCCGCGCCCTGGCGTTTGGCCACAGCCACGTAGAGCGCGAGCAGCATGGCGGCGGTGGCGTTGATGGTCATCGAGGTGGAGACGCGGTCGAGCGGGATGCCTTCGAAGAGCGTGAGCATGTCTTCGAGCGAATCAATGGCCACGCCCACGCGGCCGACTTCTCCGAGGGCGAGCGTGTGGTCGCTATCGAGGCCGATCTGGGTGGGAAGGTCGAAGGCCACGGAAAGGCCCGTCTGGCCCTGGTCGAGCAGGTAGCGGAACCGCCGGTTCGTCTCCGCGGCGGTGCCGAAGCCCGCGTACTGGCGCATGGTCCACAGGCGGCCGCGGTACATGGTGGGATAGACGCCGCGAGTAAAGGGGAATTCGCCGGGATAGCCGATGTCGGATTCGGGATCGGTGCGCGCGACGTCGCCGGGCGTGTAGAGGCGTTCGACAGGCAGGCCGGAGAGCGTGCGAAATTCGACTTTCTTCTCGGGGCGCTCGGGGGAGATTCCGGTGGGATCGGTGGATTTGCTCATCTTTTTTTAGTTCGTCTCTCTCGGCTCGCTGGCAGACCTCAGCGGACGCGGCGCGCGCTGCGGAAGGAAGCGATCGAGAAGGCGGCCATCATCACAGTGAACATCAGAGCCAGCCCCACCGACCAGAACTCGGAACCCATGGGTGGCAGGGCCGGGCGGGACTTCCAGTAGCGCCAAGTGGAGAGTGCCCCGCCCACGGCCAGCAGCAGGAATGCCGTCCCCGCGGCCTCGTGGAAGAGCTGGCGCGCGACGCGCCAGAGAGTCTCCAGAAAGACGCGGATGGCCCGCCAGAGCGCGACAATCACGTTCACGGCCATGGGGGGATTGTAGTACAAAGTTGGGGCGGTGACTGGTCTCGAAGGAATCGGGATCTGCGATGACTCGTAACTGGTCACGACAGGGTCGGGATCTCCGCCCCGCCCCGCAACGCATTCCCTTTACCAGGGCTATCAGGGCGGGCGGAATGGCAGCCGGGAGGGAGGATCAGAACTCGAGATGGAGGCGGGCGCCGGGGACGGTGACGGGGCCGCGAGCCTGGTTGTAGCCGGGATTGTTGATGTGCTGGAGGTCGAAGGAGGCAAAGATGCCGCGCCAGAGGTGCGCGGTGTAGAAGCCCTCGAAGATTTTTTCGGGGCCGTAGGTGAGGCCGCCGTCGCCGAGCAGGAAGCCGAGGCCGCCGAGGGCAAGATACTGCTGATGCGCGGCGACAATGCCGTTGACAACGAAAGCGACTCCGGCGCGATCGTTGCGGCGGTGCCAGGCGCTGCCTGTGGCAAAGCCGCCGAGCTCGAAGGTGCGGTCGACTTCGGTGTAGGCGAAAGATTCGTTGCGGCCATCGCTCCAGCCCAAGCGGCCGAACAGGCTCACCTGTGACGTGATGGCCTGCTCGAAATTCAGGCCGAAGCCATATTTGTGGCGTCCCTGGCGGCGGGTGGCGATGATGTCGGGCGTCGCGGTCTGGTGATCGAGGAACTCGGCAATCGCCTGTTCGTAGCTTCCCATATCGGCGTGGTTGAGATAGCTCAACAGGCGCACCACGCCGGCCCGGTGCGCGATCAGCTTCCCGCGGGCTTCGAGCTCAAAGTTTTCCGATCGCGCACGCGCGATATCGGCGTCCAGCCTGATTCCATTGGCCACTTTCGGCTCCAGCGCTTCGGCAAAGCGCGCCGTCCACCAATGATCGTCGTATTCGAGGATGGCGCCGTCGGTGTAACCGCGCGTATTCGCCGCGTAGTCCCACGCGCCATTCTGGTCCACGGTCCAGTTGAGAAATTGCAGGTGGCTATCGGACCCGAAGGAATTCAGGTCGAAGAAATCGACCAAGTCGAATTTTCCGATGCGGAACTCGATGCGCCGCGCGGGCAGAGAGGTGGCCAGATGAAGCTCGTCGCGGTCCGCTGCAACGCGTTCGTGGGTGAGCGGGATGATCTGCCGCAACAGGAACCGCGCAAGGTAGGGCGTCTCTGCGAGGGGGAGACCGGATACGGTCCGCACGGAATCCAGGTTGGTGTAGCCGGCGAGGCCAAACGCGCTGCCGATGCCGCCGCCGGTCGCATACTCCAGGTCGGCGAACACTTCCGTCGTATGGGAGAGTTCGTAGCCGGTGTAGAGCGTGAGAATGTGCGTGGTGGCGCTCTGAGCCGGTGCGGACAAGCTGTTTGGTCCGCTGTATTGCGCCGGGAACGCCGGATGCCCCTGGAGAACGACGTTTGCCTGGCCTGAAATCCAATAGCGGCTGGTCTCGGAGTGGGGAAAGAGCGTCACAGGGTCGCTGGGGCCGGAATCGGCGCCCGCGGATTGGCCGGCGCTCGCATCGGGCGGCGGCGGGGCGGTGGATTGATCGCCGACCTGCTCGGTTTGCGTGTTCTGCGGAGGCGCTTGAGCGGGTGGCTGGGTCTGCGCGACGGCGAAGGACGGCGCGACAATCGCAAGGGCGATGAGCACCACTCTGCCTGTTCGGCCGAGCATTATAATTTTGCTTTCGCGGCTCCGAGGAGCCTCGCTTGCTGCTCTTCCGCTAAGCCGCGGGCACACGGTAGGTCCTGCGTTCCGCCCACGGAATGGGTTCAGCGGCTGAGTCTACGCCGATTGCATCCACGCTGGTGGGCCTCTTCGGATCTTCCGTTACTTCGGCCACAACATCTTCGCTGGTCTGAGCAGGCCCCGTGCCTTCCTGGGAAGGTTTTCGCTCAAGGGCTGTCATCTTGGAATCAATCCAGATCGAAATGAGCGGCGGCCTTCCGTCATCGCGCAGGGGCACCCAGACGCAGTACAGATCCGGGCGTGTCGAATGGTTCTGGAAATTGCTTGTGACACGAGTCATGCTGTACTCCCCGGCGAGGCGCACCCGTATCCACCGGGCGCAGAATCGCCTCGCGCAGTTGAAATCAATTCTTATTGGGGTGGGGATCCTTCCAGAGGCTGGAGAGATTCCCACTCGCCCGGATTCAGTTGTTCCGCGAGAGCGAGCGGGAGAGGGGCGGGAATCGCCGTGTCTTACGCGGGCTCGTCGCGACACTCCGAGGAGCGGCTACTACCCGGAGGTTCCGGTTCTTGAATCAGGCTTTCCATTTGCTCTATGTTCTTTGGGCTCCCGTTGGAGCCCGAGGGTCTGGTACCATACCCGGATAGGGTAGTCAAGCAAAATGTCACATTTATCGCGAGAAAAATTAGACCTGGTCACCCGCACGAAAAAGGTCATCGGACAGCTGGAAAGTGTCCTCCGCGGCCTGAACGAAGATGAACAATGCGCGGACATCCTGCAGCGCCTGGCGGCCGCACGAGGATCGATCAACAGCCTGATGGGCGAGCTGCTCGAGGACCACATTCGAAATCACATGCCCCGGAATTCAAAGTTCGCGGAAGAAGCTGCGGAAGACGTGATTGAAATCGTCCGGACCTATCTGAAATAGGCCGCTTGAATCGGGGCAAACCGGCGGAGTTCACCGAGACGTCACTCTCCCTGCGCGTTCTGGGTTTCGCTGAATCGACTCGATTCGGCTTGAGCTCGATTGCTGAGTCACTTTGGATTTCCACAGCTTGCTTTACCATCCGCCAGTCAATTGTTGTGCGCTCCGACCGGTCGACCGCAGGTTGGTCGATTGCGGGCGGGTAGATCAGATAACGGTAAGCTCAAGGGGCTTCTGGCCAAAAAGCGCTGGACGCAAAACGATGCCGAAGCCGTGCGCTAACAGAACGATCGTGGCACACGGATTCCGAAGCCCCGCCCTTCCGGCTCGTTTCGGGCTAGCCGACGGAGTCCGGGCCGGAGGCAGCGGGGGGTTGCGGCGCGGAGCCGGGCGGCGGGGGCGGGGCAAAAGCGGCGCGGACGGCGGGCTGGCCGAGGTAGTAAAAAACCCAGTAGTAAACGCCCCCCACGATGGCGCAAAAGAGGAAGTTCGGGGCGTCGTGGGCGACGAAGGCCTGGATCATCTGGATCAATGCTCCGAGAAGGCCGAGGACCGAAAAAACCCGGGTGGTAGCGCGGGCCCAGTTTTTCATTCCCAGCAGGCCCGCGCCGACGGCCAGGCCCAGGACGCTGAAGAGAACGATAAATACCTTCATGGTCTGCTCGAAATTCTGCTGCATGTCGCCCAACTGGGGCAACTGGCCGGCGATTTTGTCGAAGGAGAGTTTTCCGGTAATCAGAAGGACGCCGGTGAGCAGGTTGGAAGCGGCAAGGAAGAAGACCAGAAAGGCGAGGAGTGTGATTGGGCGGGGACGTTTCATGGCTCGGAGCTGCTCCGACAGTGGGATGAAGGACGGTAGTGTATCACCGTCGGCGGAAGTTCCCGGCAGGAGAGGCAGCCGAGGGCGCGGGGGAGCGAGCGAAAGGGACAGTAGGGCCTGTTCCGAAGGCCAGTTGGCGGTCCTGTACGGTTGCGCTTAACCAGTACAGCGCAGGGTGCGCAGAGGAAGCTATCGCGCGGCCCCAGACGCGCATAGACTCACCGGTAGAAGAATATCGAATCGGCGGGCGCCCGCCCCCGGCGCATTCCTATCCCGAACGTTCGGGACCCGCGACCGGAATCCCGCACTGCGGGACCGCGACCCGCTCATCGAGTCCTCCGCACTGCGATGGCCGAAGACGCCCAAGTCAGCGCCGCCCGCGCATTCCTGCGCAGCTTGAACCTGCTGGTGAAGACCGCGCGGATGTACGGGTTCGACCACAAGCGCACCTCGGCGCAACTCGCGACCACATTCAACGACCTGCGGACGGCACTGCCGATGAGCGCGACCGGGGGGCTGACCCTGGGAGTGTTGGGCGGAAAGCTGCTGGTGGGCGGGGCGCCGATTGATATGACGGCGGTGGAAAAGGGCTTCGCCGAAATGCTGGCGGCGGGCGGGGTCTCGAGCCTCTTTTTTTCGCACCAGGCGGGGTTGGAAGACGTGCGCCATTTCGCGCAGGCGTTTACGGCGAGCGGGACGAAGAATCCGCAGCTCGGCGAACAACTGAAGGAAGCGCTGTCGAAGGGCGCATGGCATACCATCAAAGTGAACGAAATCCATTACGTGGCTTCCGACGGCGCATCTGGGGCCCCCGGCGGCGGTGAAGGCAAGCCGGGCAGCGGCGGAGGCCAGGGATTAGGCACAGGCGTGGACCCGCGCGGCTTCGTGAATCCGGTGGTGGCGAGCGTGCTCGCTTCCGACGAAGCGATGGCGGGAACCCTCTTTGCCGGTGACCTAAAGTCCGTCTTGGCGGACCCGAAACGCCTTCTGCAGATGATCGTGGCGGCGGAAAGCGGCGCGCAGTCCGGCGAAGAGGCAATTGGAATGGGGTATGGAGGCTTCCCAACTGGCGGCGAAGGCGGAGAGGGTGGCGTGGGTGGCGGACTTCCTGGGGGCGGAGCGCCGGGCGGCGGAGCAGCCGGTGTTGGCGGAACGAGCGGAGGTAGCGGGACGGGTGGAGTAGGAAGCGGCGGTGGCGGGATGGGTGGAGGTGTCGGAGCAGGCGGTGTAGGAACCGGCGTTGGCGGGATGGGCGGGGGCGGCGGAACGGGTGGCGGAGGAACCGGCGGTGGCGGGATGGGCGGAGGTGGTGGAACGGGTGGCGGAGGAACCGGCATTAGCGGAATGGGCGGAGGTGGTGGAGCAGGTGGCGGAGGAACCGGCACGGGAGGAACGGGCGCAGCGGGAACCGGAGGGAGCGGGACGGGCGCCGGGGGCATTGGGCGCGTCACGACGGCTTATGCGCCGACCGAGGATGACGTGCTGAGCGTGATCCAAATGTTGACGCGGGTAGGCGCGGCAGTGCCGCGAAGCGGGAGCGGCTCGCCGGAACAGGTGCGCGCGGTGCGGGAGGCGCTGGAAAAATCGCCGCGCGGCTCGAAGCTGACGCTGCAGCAGGCGCTGGCGAATCTGAGCGCCGCGGGTCCGGCAAAGAACATGGACACGCCGATGATGATCCAGCTGGCGGAAAACATGGCCATCCAGTTCGCGCTGGACGCGTACGAGCGCGGGGGCGCGAAGGTCAATACCGTGAAGCAGATGTTGGCGAAGCTGGGGAAAGAAATCGATTCGCTGAGGAAAATCCTGGGCTCACACGAAGAAAAGATGCGCAAGGCGGGGATGGGAGTGGAGAGCTACGCGGCGGTGCTGGACCGGCAGTTCTGGAATTCGCTGCCGGAGACGGGAAAGCGGACGATGCTGCTCTCCGACGACGCGTGGGCCATCCCG
>Ga0187819_10000534_pt1 | contig 19031 bp, 17 predicted proteins | sample NC_wetland_sal_i_15_FD_132411 | JGI IMG/M metagenome (GOLD analysis project Ga0187819, IMG submission 132411) | Wetland sediment microbial communities from Neuse River Estuary, North Carolina, USA - SO4_4 | ecosystem: Environmental > Aquatic > Freshwater > Wetlands > Sediment | place: USA...
ACCGTTTCATCAACATTATCCTGATCAATTCGTTTTTATCTTTTCCAGGAATTCTTTTGGCCATCGCGTTTGCGGCGTTCCTGGGGCCTGGACTCGACAAGGTCATCCTCGCGCTGATCATCACCGGATGGGCGGGATACGCGCGCCTGGCGCGCGCCCAGGTGATGAAAGTGCGCGAAATGGAATTCATTCTCGCCGCGAAATCGCTGGGCGCGTCGCATGCGCGCATCTTGCTGCGGCACCTGCTGCCCAACACGCTGCAGCCCGTCTTGATCCAAGCGACAATTGGAATGGCGGGGGCGATTCTTGCTGAGTCAACGCTGAGTTTTCTGGGCTTGGGCGTCGTCGCGCCCACCCCCAGCTGGGGAGCGATGCTCAACGACGCCCGCAATCACTTGTTTGACGCGCCGCACCTCGTGGTATTTCCTGCGCTCGGAATCATGGCGGCCGTTCTCGCCTTCAATTTGCTCGGGGATGCTCTGCGTGATTGGCTTGATCCGCGCACGCGCGCGTTCTTGACCACGATGGATTTACAGCGATAGTCAGAAACGAAGAAGGGCACAATCCAATGGGGAGTGGTGAATCCTGAATAACTCAGGGCGCTGCCTCAAGCGCATTCTTCAACATTCCTATCAGCTTTGTATGAGTGCCTTCAATGACGTCGGGATGATCGTCTTCTTGTGCCAAGCTCAATGCCGTGTTTCCATGAAAGTCTTTGGCCCGGACGTCGGCCCCTCGTTCAAGTAGCAATTTCACAATCTCAATCTGGTCCGTTCCGTTTCCAGACGCCGCCAACATCAAAGCCGTCTCGCCATCCTTGTTTTTCATGTCGATCTTGCTCCCGTGATCAAGCAGGAACCTGACCGTATCAGCCGTCGGGTACCCGCTGCCCCTGGCTGAAATCATCAGAGCCGTGTTGCCGTCGTTATCTTTCGCCTCAATGTTTGCATGTTTCTCCAACAGGAAACCCACATTTTCAGTTCGGCCCCAGCCTGCTGCGATTATCAACGGTGTGTCCCCTTGATCATTCTTCTTCTCGATGTTCGCTCCCTTTTCCACCAAAAGCTTTATAGAGTCCAACGTGTCAGGCATATCGATGGCAGCGCATTCACAAGCGGCACCGTGAAGGGCAGTTCCTCCCTCTTGGTCTATAGCTTCAATTTCCGCGCCTCTATCCAGAAGTAGCTTGACCACAGCGGTTTCGCCATGCGAGGCGGCACGTATGAGTGGCGTTTCGCCGTCCTCCCGCCTGGTTTCAATTCCCGCTCCCTTATCGAGAAGAAGCCTCGCGACGTTGGCATAATTCTCGTCGATTGGGTTTAGTTCGGCTGTCGGAACGTGGACTTCGGGTCCAGCTTCTATTTTGACCAGGGGTTCGCTCATTGTTGCCCACAAGAGCGCCTCATCTAGATCCCTGACGCTGATAGAATTATTCAATAGTAGGGAGGCGACCGCGTGGTCACCCTGCTTTGCAGCTATGACTAACGCCGTATCACCGCCTTCGTCTTTGGCTCCAACAAATGCTCCTTTTCTGACCAGCTGTTCAACCTGAGTAGCATCGCCATTCCTTACAGCCTTGATCAATCGTGGGTTCAAGTCGCCAGAGTCTGCCGCACGACGCGAGCATCCACTAAAAATACAAGAAAAGAGGAATATTAGAGGCACTAGCGGTAACCGATGAAAAAAGTTCAATGGTCCTCTAAAGGGCAAGCGCCAAAAGGTAATTTTAGGTTAACTAAGGTCCAGGATAACTTCGGCGCCGCGGTTGGCGCCGAGCGCGCGCGAGGCGCTGCCGCGATTCACGGCGATCTCCACATACCCGGACGAACCGAGGAACGCGATCGGCTCTCCCTGAACCCCCGAAGCAAATGTTCGCGCAAACTTGACGACCGGCTTGCCATTCACGGCCAGCTTAATGGGTCCGCCGTCGATTACATCGGGTGGAACTTCATCCGCAGTCAGATTGGTCATCAAATTTCCAAACGCGTCGACCCGCAGGATCACGCCTCTGACGGCCTGCCCGTCGGACTTCGCCTTCGGCATTGTAAAGCGGACGAAGTCAGTAACCACTTCTCCGAATGCCTCCGTCTGAAAGGTTTTCGAGAGCCATCCCGCGGTCGGCGAGAAAATGTCGCGCCCGTGGAACGTGGGGCTGATCGGATTCAGAAAATAGTGCTCTGCGGTTATGTGCCGCACGGTGCACGGTTCGCGCTCATAAATCGGCGAGAGGACGCCGTTGTCGGGCGCGATGAAGAAGTGCTTTTCGCCGCTCACCAGGATCGGGCGGCGCGACGTCCCCACTCCCGGGTCCACCACGATCAGGTGAATGGTGCGCGTCGGAAAATACGAGTACGCATTGGCGAGCGAAAGCGCTCCATCGAGAAGGTCGTAGGGCACAACGCTGTGATTGATGTCTACAATCTTTGCGGCGGGATTGATGTTCAGGATGACGCCCTTCATCGATCCGACGAGGTGGTCGCTGGTGCCAAAATCCGTGGTGAGCGTGATGATGGGATCGGCCAAAGAGTTTCTCCGTTTCCAACGCAGCCCGCGAAAAACCGCACACGGGCACCTTGTTTTGCTCCTTCTGCAAACTATCGGAGGCCAACTCGCGTGTCAAGGCAGCGTGCCCGAGTGGCTACCAGTGGCCTTCAGTAGCACAGGCTTCAGCCTGTGTGTTTTGGGTTACAGCAAGAATAAACTTGTCAGCACCAACCCCACAGGCTGAAGCCTGTGCTACTAAACACCAGCGCCTTGACCGGCCTTTCTGCGGACGATATTCTGCATTCAGGCCCATCCCATGAAGCGCATTTACTTTGACCACAACGCGACAACCCCGATTGCGCCTGAGGTCCTGTCGGCCATGTTGCCGTACCTTACCGAGGAATTCGGCAACGCCAGTTCGATCCACGCCTTCGGCCAGAACGCCCGCGGAGCGGTCGAGCAGGCCCGCTCATCCGTGGCCGCGCTCGTAGGCGCGCGCGCCGCGGACATCATGTTCACGAGCGGCGGCACGGAGTCGAACAACCACGCGATTCTCGGCGCCGTGACAGCGGCCCCCGGCAAAGCCAAGCATGTGATTACGTCCGCGATCGAGCACGTCGCCGTGCTCGATACGTGCAAAGCTCTGGCGAAGAGCGGCGTCGATCTCACCATTCTGCCGGTGGATCGCGATGGGCTCGTAAATCCGGAAGATGTCCGGCGCGCGATTCGCCCCGAGACCGTCCTGATCACGATTATGCTCGCAAACAATGAGACTGGAACGATCGAGCCCGTTCAAAAAATTGGCAAAATTGCCGCAGAGAAGGGAATCGTGTTTCATACCGACGCCGTGCAGGCCGCCGGCAAGATTCCCATCGATGTAGAGAAGCTGGGCGTGGACCTGCTCTCGATTTCCGCGCACAAGTTTTGCGGTCCGAAGGGAGTGGGCGCACTGTACATCCGAAAAGGAACTCAACTCGATCCGCTGATGCATGGCGGCCATTCCGAACGCGATCGCCGCCCGGGAACCGAAGATGTAGCCTCCATCGCCGGCATGGGCAAAGCGGCGGAGCTTGCGGGAACGGGCTTGCGTGAAGAGAGCGAACGCATTCGCGGCTTGCGGGACCGTTTGGAGCGCGGCCTGCTCGACCGCGTACCGCATGCATGGGTCAACGGCGCGCGCACGCCGCGAGTGCCCAACACCTCCAATTTGACTTTCCCGTTCATCGAGGGCGAGGCCATGGTCATCGCGCTGGACCTCAAGGGAATCGCGTGCTCCACGGGAGCGGCGTGCTCGTCGGGAGCAGTGGAACCATCGCATGTGCTCATTGCGCTCGGCCTCGCTCCAGAGGATGCGCGAGCCACTCTGCGCCTCAGCCTGGGCCACCAGACGACCGACGAGGAGATCGACTTCGCTCTCGAAACGATTCCCCCGGTAATCGAGCGCCTGCGCCAGCTTTCCCCAACCTACAAGAAACCTGCAATCGCGTGATTTGACGCTATACTAGCGGGTGCGGGCTCTAGCCAGAGCCCGCCGGAATGAAGATGGAATTAAGTCCCAATCAGAGCCCGATGACCGCTGTCGCGATGAGCGGCGGCGTGGACAGCTCCGCGGTTGCCGCGATCCTGAAGGAGCGCGGATTTCCCGTCGTCGGCTTGACCATGCAGCTGTGGAACCAGCGGCGTCTTCCGGAACTCGACCGCGACGGTGCGCGCGGCCAGCGCTGCTGCTCGCTCGACGACGTCTACGACGCGAAGCGCGTGGCGCAGCACCTTGGCATGCCTCACTACGTCGTGAACTACGAGCAGCGCTTCGAGGAAACCGTAGTGCAGCCGTTTGTCGAAGAATATCTCTCGGGCCGCACGCCGGTTCCGTGCACCATGTGCAACAACCACGTGAAGTTCGATCCTCTGCTCGTGACCGCGCAGCAGATCGGGGCCGACCGCCTGGCCACCGGCCACTACGCTCGTATTCGCCACAACGAAATCAGCGGCCGCTACGAATTGCTGCGCGCGCTGGACAGATCCAAGGACCAAACTTATTTCCTGTTCGGCCTGAAGCAGGAACAAATGTCGCGCACGGATTTTCCTCTTGGCGAGCTTGACAAGACCGCGGTACGTGAGATCGCTCGCCGCGCCGCGCTTCCGGTGGCGGAAAAGCCCGAGAGCCAGGAAATTTGCTTCGTGCCGTCAGGGAACTACGTGAAGTTCATCGGCGCCTACCTCGGCGAGCGCGGCGAATCGCTGCCGGAGGGAGAGGGCGAGCTTGTTACGACAAGCGGCGAAGTCATTGGCCGCCATCGCGGCGTACACAATTACACGGTAGGGCAGCGTAAGGGTTTGGGTGTCGCGGCGGGCAAGCCGCTCTACGTGGTTGAACTCGACCGCGCCGCCAATCGCGTCATCGTCGGCGATGATTCCGACCTGCGCACCAGCGTCTGTGAAATTCGCGACGTGAATTGGATTTCGTTCGCCGCTCTGGAAGCACCGGTGCGCGCCATGGTGAAAATTCGCCATCGGCACGATCCGGCCGCGGCGACGGTTGAGCCCGTCGACACAACATCCGCGCGCGTGATTTTCGACGAGCCGCAGCGGGCCATCACGCCGGGACAAGCCGCCGTCTGTTATGCGGGAGATGTTGTTCTCGGCGGGGGTTGGATTTTGTAGCGCCACAACATAAATACAAAAATGCCGGCGGGACGACGGCGCTATGAAATCTCATTGGTCGATTGGTTATGCGAAGTCTGAGGTGCTGACGCAAAACGGATGATCCGATTCCTACGACCTACAACCTGTCGCCTGCAACCTAAATAAACATTCCTTCGTCTTGCTGCTCGGGCGAGGCTTCCACCGGGTCGATGGGGCTGCGCCGCTGCCGGACGGTCCTGAAGAAATCAATCCCCGCCTGAATGCCGCGGATCAATGCGGTGGCCTTGACTACCGGTCCCCAAACCGTCTGCCGGAGATGCGATCCCGCTTCTTCCACCGCTTCCATTGCGCCGGTCAGAATATGATCGACGTGGATCAATTGCATGCGCAGCCGCTCGAGTGCCTCGCTCAGGATTCGATCGACCTTCTGCGCCTCTCCGCGTGCCAGGCGCACGATCTCGGAGGCGTCCACAACGATGCCGGTGATGCGCGGGGAAACATCTTCGACCAGGATTTGAACGCGCGAAATCAGCGGACTCAGCTTCGTATTGAGGTCCGCTACGGTCTGCTCAACCCGCGCGGCGGTCCTGCGAAGCTGAATGAACAGCGCAATGAGCACGACCGCTTGCAGCACCACGGCAACCGCCGTCGCCACGATGAATAAGGGCATCCAGCTTTCCATTCGTTTGCCTCGTCGCGACTACTGTGCCTTGGATTTTTCCCGTTGATAGGCTTCGCGGCCCGCATCGACAGCTGCTGAAATCGTTTCCTTCTGCCGCACGGCAACGGTCTTGCTCCGCTCGAGAAGGTCTTCGGCGCGCTCGCGCAGCTCCCGCGCTTTGCGCTGGGCGTATTCGCGGCCTTCATCGGCCTTCTGCGCGAGGAATTCGCGCGTCTCCTCGCCCGATTTCGGCGCAAACAAAATTCCCACCAGCGCGCCAATTCCGAGCCCGACCAGAAAGAAGCTTACTTTCGATCCCACATTATTTTCCGACATGGTGTACTCCCTTCCCGTCTCGAAAGTAGCACAGGCCCTCTGCAGAAGCAATCGAAGTGACTATTGTTTTGGTAACACCGCGCCATTCGTCCCAGTCAAGTGTGCAGACACGCGCTCCGCAAGCCCCTTGGGAACGACTTTGGCGATTTGCTCGACGCTGGCGGAGCGCAATTGCGCGACGCTTCCGAAATTTCGTAACAATTTTTGAGCCGTGCGCGGGCCGACGCCGGGGATATTTTCGAGGCCCGTTTGGATGGTGCGCTTGGCGCGGCGTTGACGATGAAAGCCGACGGCAAAGCGGTGTGTTTCATCGCGAATTTGCTGGATGAGGTGAAGGATCGGGGAGTGGCGCTCCAGACGTATGGGCTGGTCTTCCTGGCCCAGGACGTAGATAATTTCTTCCTGTTTGGCGATGCTCGCAACGGGCTGGTTGATGACCTCAAGTTTTTCAAGAGCCGACGCGGCCGCGTGAAGTTGCCCGATTCCTCCGTCGATCAGGATTAGTGACGGGAACGGTTTCTTTTCCTCCTGCAATCGCCGGTAGCGCCGCTCGACGGTTTCCTTCATGCTCGCGAAATCGTCGTTTCCCCAATCGCCGCGAATGATGAATTTCCGGTAGTCCGATTTTTTCATTCGCCCGTCTTCCCACACCACCATCGAGGCGACCACATCCGACCCCTGCAAGTGCGAGATGTCGAAGCTCTCGATTCGCCCCGGCGGCTCTGGCAGGCTGAGCGCCTGTTCCAGCGCCTCGACGATCGCCTTCGAGCTGGGCTTCAGCACGCGAAAACGCTGCTCGAAGGAGTGGCGTGCATTTTTCTCCACCAGTTCCAGAAACGCGTGTTTCGCGCCCCGCTGAGGCATCAGAATTTCCACGCGGCTGCGCGGCGGTTCGAGATGCGCCGCTCGCTCGGTGAGAATGTCCTCGAGAAGTTTGCGATCCTCGAAGTCCATGGGCACATGAATGGCGCGCGGGAGATAAGCCGCATCGAGGTAAAGCTGTTTCAAGAGCGATGATAGAAATTCATCCGGCTCGAATTCCGCAAGGTCTTCCCAGTAGAAGTCGCGCCGGTCCACGACGCGCCCGCCGCGAAGATGGAAAAGATTCACGGCCACCAGCGGAGGCTCGGCGTGCCACGCGAGCACGTCAATGTCATCCCCCTGTGCGGCGGCGATTTTCTGGCGTTCTTCAATTTCTGAGAGCGTGCGCAAAAGGTCGCGATACGCCGCAGCCTGCTCGAAGCGCTCCTTGTCGGAAGCCTCCATCATCCGGGATTCGAGGCTCTTGATCAGGTCGTGGCGGCGGCCTTCGAGAAACAATTTTGTGTCCAGCGCCGCCTCCGCGTATTTCTCGTCCGTGGCGAGGCCGGGAACGCACGGGCCGTGGCACCGGCGAATGTAATACTGCAGGCAGGGCCGCGGATGCGCGCGCGTCAGGTCCACGGTGCAGGACGGAATGCGAAAAGTCTTGTGGATGAAGTGGACGATCCGGTACGCCAGGCTGTGCGGAAAGTACGGCCCGAAATAAATCGAGCCGTCCTTGACCAGTCGCCGCGTCACGTACACGCGCGGAAATTTCTCGAACACCGTGTAGCGAATGTACGGGTACGTCTTGTCGTCGCGAAGCAGGACATTGAATTTCGGCTTGTACTGTTTGATGAGGCTGTTTTCCAGTGCCAGCGCTTCGCGTTCGTTATCGACGACGATATAGTCGAGATCCGCGATTTCCCGCACCAACGATCCGGTTTTTGCGTCCAGCCAGCGCGATTCCAGAAAATACGATTTCACGCGGTTCCGCAAGGAACCCGATTTGCCCACATAAAGAATATTTCCCAGGGCGTCCTTGAACAGATAGACGCCCGGCTCGGCGGGCAGGCTGGCGGCTTTTTGTACGAGTTCCATTGGGGGAGTAGAATAGGAAGCGCGAAAATCCGCACTTGGGCAACACCCATGATAGCAAAGTGAATCTTAATCTGCGCGCCACATGAAGCGACCGGCATGCATCGTAATCTTCGGAATATTTTTGCTCGCAGGCACCCCATCCCTGCGCGCGCAGCAAATAAATCCGAGGGTTCCGCCTCCGCCTCCCACTCCGGCTGATACGCCGGCCGCGCCCGCGGACGCAACACCAACCGCGGCCCCTCAGCCAATCGATCCGACCGTTCCGCCGCTTCCACCTTCCGAGGAATCGGACGCTGACGTTCCGCCCGCGCCTTCAGGCCCCGTGTTCGATCCGCTTCACGCAGGACGAAGCCTGGATATCGGGAAGTTCTATCTGAATAAGGGAGCCTACGACGCGGCCATCGACCGTTTTCTCGAAGCGTCCAACTACCAGCCCAGCTTGGCGGCGCCGTGGAAACTTCTAGGCGAGGCTTACGAAAAGAAGCACGAGTACGCGAAGGCCGTCGATGCCTACAACAAATACTTGCAAATTCTTCCGCGCGCGCCGGACGAAGCGAAAATAAGAAAACTCATCTCAGACCTCGCGGAAAAAGTTGCACAGGAATCCCCCAAAAAAGCGGAACGATAGTCCTAAGCCCGGGAATACCAATCTCCCGAACGGCGTCTCGGAAATCGCCAATCGGGAGATTGGCGTTCCCGGGGCCACCGAACCTACCGCACGTGTTCAAGGAATTTTCGCGCGCGGGCGTAATGCGCGAAGCGCTTTTCCTCGGCGCGGAATTCAGGGGAATGCGCCTGCAATCCGCACGCGGCCGCTCGCAACGGATGCTTCACATGCAACATTTCGTGATAGAGGATGAACTCCACCGCGTAGGAAGGCACTTCGGCGCGGTCCAGCCGCTTGTTCATCACGATCTGGTCGAGCGAGGGATCGTAGCATCCGAACTGGGAGCGCCAGGCGCGCGCGCTCCATCCCAGGCGAGGGCGGCGCAAGCGCCCCTCGAAATATTCAACGTTAAGCGAAGCGAACATGGGTTCCAAGTCGTGCGCCGAGCCGACCGGATTGTCCGGAATGCGTCTCGCGCGCTTGCGGCGAACGCGCGCGATGTGCAGCCTGGTCGAATGAGCCAGCGCGAACTGGCGGTAGAGTTCGCGCAACTCGCGTGGCACTCGCCGGCGATACATTTGTCCGAGTAAAATCGCGGCGGCGGCCTCGATCACCGTTACGGGAGCCTCATGCAAAATGTCGGAAAGCCGCACATAAGCCACATCCTGCCGCAAGCGCAGAGTATGCGAGAGATTGGCGTACGGGTATAGCTCCACTTGAAATTGCGGCGGCCGGCCCTGGCAGCCCAGGCGCGTGAAGATGCGCTGAAAAATGCGGTCGCCTCCCAGGAGACAGGCGGCAGCGCGGTCATCCTTCCTCAGTGTTGCAGATCTCTTCACGATGGTTTGCGCCGCTCCGGTGACGCGGACATTTCCTTCGCGGCTTTCTCCACTTCCATGGATGCGTCCTCCGTGGCCTCGATCGCGTCTTCAAGATTTTCTTTGTATGACTCGCGTTCCACGCCATTGGCGGCCAGGTCCTTCAGATACGGCAGGAATTCCTTGAGGCCCGCTTGCATCGCCTTCACGCCATCGCGGATGTCCTGCTGCTTCTCGATCCCGATGTCGATCAGGTCGGTGGCATCGTCGATGCATCCGGCGTAGCCGTTGATCAGCGCGTTCAACCGTTCGGTCCTCTTCTGGTCGGCAGGGTCGAGATGCGCGAATTCGTAGCGGAGCTTCTTGATACGGTCCGAGGCATAAGTCGCAAAGAGCACGATGCGCGGGCCGGTCGCTCCAGCTTCCCGAATTTTATCGGCCTCCGCTTCCGACAGATACTCCTTCTTTTGTGGCGCGGCATTGGCCAATCCGGCTGGTGCGGCGGTTAGAATCGTGGCGAGGAGTAACATGGCGGCCGGTATATGGATGGATCGCATGGGACACCTCACGGGTTTGATTTTGGCGGATTGCGGTCCGGCTTGCGCGGAAACAGATCGTCGATCAATTCGTTTTGATACATGAACAAATCGTTCCGAACCTCCCGGAAAAACGGCCGCTTGTCCACTTCCAGCGTAAGAATCAATTCGTCGATCTTGCGGATCGTCTCGCGAAGGCTGATTTGCAGCTCCTTGAATCCCGCGGGTTTTCGCTCCGCGTCCACTCCCATGCCTTGCAGCGCCTCGACCGTGGCCTTTATCTCGTCGCGATATTGCTCGAGGGTGTGAAGGGAAGCGACCTCGTCTTCTGCTTTTAATTGTCTCCTGGCAAAGTCGACCTGTTCGTCACCCAATTTTACAAGCGCGCGCGATTTGCGGACCGGGTCGGGCTCATTCTGGTATCTCGCCAGATCCTGGGCCAGGCGGTCTTGCGCCGCGAGCGGTGTGCACAGCGCGAGCGCCGATATCACCGCGATCCGAATTTTAGGCAGCATCCTCATCTTGGACGAACGAAGAATTTCGTCATGGAATCTTACTTTTTCTTGGATTGCCCCAGCTCGCGTTGCAAAACGAGGATGCGATGGCGCGCCTGAAAATCCTGAGTGTCATGTTGTCCGCCGTCCAGATCGAGAAATTTCTGATACGCGTCGATCGCTTCCGGCTTCCGTGAAAGTTTATCGTAACAGATCGCGCGAACAAACCACGATCCAGGCTTCGGCGTTTCCAGTTTGGCAAGGCGGTCCATCGCATCGATCGCCTGCGCGTAATTTTCATTCAAATAAAATGCGTCGGACAAATCGCGCAGCGTGTCCACAGATTGCGGATTCTGCTTATATACCTTTTCCAGCATGCCGACCGCCGCGGTGTAATCGCGCAACTCGATGTCCACGTGGCCGATCCATTCGGCCAGCTCCGAATCCTGCGGCGCAAGAACGATCGCCTGTTTCAGCGCGTCTCCCGCTTCTTTCCACTTTTTCTGCTGCATGTAGATTTCACCGCGCATTTTCAGCGCCTCGGCGGAAGGCGCGCCGCCCGCGTCAGAGAGGTCGAGCTCGGCAAGCGCTTCATCGAATCGGCCGAGGTTCAACAGCGCTGACGCGCGGTCAAAATGCGCGGACTTGTCTCCCGGGTTGAGCTTCAGATAATTCGAGAGGGCGTCGCTTGCGGAGTCATATTTCTTTTCCGCAAGCAGAGTTGTGGCCAGGCCGAGCCGCGCCGGAGCGGCGTCGCCCCGTGCCGCGATGGCCGCGCGGAATTGCTCTTCGGCGCCTGCCGCGTCATTCGAGCGAAGCAGCACGCGCCCTAGCCCGAAATGAGCTTCGTAATCCTTCGGGGATATCGCAATCGCCGCGCGATACTGCTCGATGGCCTCTGGAAATTTGCCGGCGTGTTCCAGGGAGAACCCCGCGAGGAATCGCGGACGACTTTCCGTGGGCTGTAACTCCGCCGCATGAAGGAACGCGCTTGCGGCCGCTGCCGGGTCCGAGTCCATCAACACGAGCCCGAGATTCTGGTATGCGGCCGCCATCTTCGGGTCCAGCGCAATCGCTCGCGAAAATTCCTGCTTCGCATCGTCCGCGCGCTTTAAGCCCGCGTAGGCGTATCCGAGTTGAAAATGCGGGTACGGTTCGTCCGGACGCTGCGCGATATATTTCTGGAGGGGATCAAGCGCCGCTGCGAAGTCCATCTTGTCGATGGCGTCATTCGCCTGCAGCAGCAGGGGCGCGAGCGGGTCTTGCTGTTCCTGCGTCGAAGAGTTTGCAGGCGGCTGAGCGAGAGTCTTTCGCTGGGTTTGCGCGGCAAGTGGGATTCCGCCGAAGGCAAGCCACGCCGCCGCCAAACCAGCTCGGGCCGAGCGCGCCGCGAATTCATTTCCGAAACGCATGCGCTTCATTTGCCCCGAGTTGCAGAATTCGGCGCGCCGTGATTGTTATTGGCCTGGGAATTCGCCAGCGCTCGCGAAAGAAACTTGCCCGTGAACGAATGGGAATTCCGCGCGACCTGTTCGGGCGTTCCAGTAGCGACGATCTTCCCGCCCTGCGCCCCGCCCTCCGGCCCAAGATCGATGACCCAGTCCGACGATTTGATGATGTCGAGATTGTGCTCGATCACCAGAATCGAAGCGCCGCCGTCGATCAGCTTGCGGAACGCCGTGAGCAGCTTCTGAATATCGTCGAAGTGCAGGCCCGTCGTGGGTTCGTCGAAAATATACAAGACGCCCTCGTTCACTTGCGTGGTGAGATGCGCGGCGAGCTTCAGGCGTTGCGCCTCGCCGCCCGAAAGCGTCGTCGCGGATTGCCCGAGGCGCAGGTAGCCGAGACCCACTTCATCGAGGATCCTCAGCTTCGACGTGATCTTGGGCACGCCCGCGAAAAACGCCAGGGCCTCGCGCACCGTCAATTGCAGCACTTCGTGCACATTTTTTTCGCGATAGCGCACCTCCAGGACGCCGCTTTTGAACCGCGTGCCGCGGCACTCCTCGCAGATCAGTTCAACGTCAGCCAGAAATTGCATTTCCACGGTGACGATGCCTTCGCCCTGACACGCTTCGCACCGGCCTCCCGGAATGTTGAAGGAAAAATGGCCTGCGCTGTAGCCGCGCTTCTTCGCTTCCGGGGTGGAGGCGAACGCCTCGCGGATCGCGTCAAAGGCCTTGAGATACGTGGAAGGATTCGATCGCGGCGTGCGCCCGATCGGAGACTGGTCGACCAGCACAACGCTTTGCAGTTGGTGCTCGCCTTCGATCCGGTCGCACAATTCCTGAAACTTACCGCCGGTGCGCTTCAGTTCCAGCGCTTTATAAATTACGTCGTGCACCAGCGTGGATTTTCCCGATCCTGAAACGCCCGTGATCGCCACCAGCATGTGCAGGGGAATCATAAGGTCGATGTTCTGCAGATTGTGCGCGCGCGCCCCGAAGATTCGCAAAAACCTTCCGCTCGGCTTGTGCCGCAGCGTCGGGACGGGAATGCGCAATTCGCCGGTCAGGTAGCGCGCCGTCAGAGATTCGCGGCTCTGCAAAAGTTCGCTGCGCGGCCCGGCAAAGAGCAGGCTCCCGCCATGCTCCCCCGCGCCGGGTCCAAGATCAATTACGCAATCAGCGGCGGCCATCACGTCCGGATCGTGCTCGACCACGAGAATCGTGTTTCCCAGATCGCGCAAGTGTTTCAGGATATCGATCAGCCGGTGAGTGTCGCGGGGATGCAAGCCAATGGAGGGCTCGTCGAGAACGTAGAGCGCGCCGACGAGATGCGACCCGAGTGAAGTAGCCAATTGAATGCGCTGCGCCTCTCCGCCCGAAAGAGTCGAAGAGAGCCGGTCGAGCGACAAATAGTCCAGCCCAACTTCGTCCAGAAAAAGAAGACGCTGGCGAATCTCCTCCAGAATTTTATCGGCGATTGCGGCTTGCTCCGCGCTCAATTCAAGGCTGTCCATGAATTGCCGCGCTTGGGCCACGGTCATGGCGCAAACTTCGGTGATGGGCTTTCCCGACAAGCGCACCGCGCGCGCCTCGGCACGCAGCCGCGATCCATTGCATTCCGGGCAGAGCGCGTAGCCGCGATAGCGGCTCAGGAACACGCGCACGTGAAGCTTGTACTTCTTACGCTCGAGCCACTGGAAAAATCCATTCACACCCACGTAGTCGGACTCGGGGTCGCCTTCGATAATTTGTTTCTGCTGCGCCTCGGTCAGATTCCGGAAGGGCACATCCATGGAAATGTGGTTGGCCCGAGCGAATTTTTTCAGCTCCAGAAGGACTTGGCGGTATCGCGGCTTGGTCCACGGCTGGATCGCGCCCTCGTTGAGAGATTTCCCGCGGTCGGGAATCACCAGGTTGATGTCGAAGTCGACGGTATTTCCGAATCCCTGGCAGCGCGGGCACGCGCCATACGGATTGTTGAACGAAAACAATCGCGGCTCCGGCTCCTGATACACGGCGCCACAGGTCTTGCACTCGAACCGCTCGTTGAAGACCATTCGCTCAAATGGCCCGCCCGCCGCTTCCGGCACAAATTCCAGGATGGCCTCGCCGCGCCCTTCCCGGTAGCAGATCTCCACCGAATCCACGAGCCGCGAACGCATGTCCGGCCCAATGGCCAGCCGGTCGACCACAACGTAAACCGGCTTCGTAAAATCGATGTCCAGCAGCGTCTCCGGCGATGAAAATTCGTGCATGCGGCCCGCTTGATAGAGCCGCTGGAAACCGCGCCGCTGCAAACCGGCCAGCGCCAGCCGGATCGTCTCGGGCGAAGGCTTCCCAGTTTTTTTCGCCACGCTGCGCCGCGGCGTCGCGCCGGAAGCAGGCGCGCCCTGAGGTGCGGCTGCCGCAAGATCAAGAGTGTAGAGCACGTAGAAGCGCCGCCCCTGCGGCAAGGCCAGCACGCGCGCGGCGATTTCGTCCATCGTGTCCTTGCGCACTTCGCTGCCGCACTTCGCGCAAAACGTTCGCCCCGCGCGCGCATACAGTAGCCGCAGATAATCGTAAATTTCGGTAGCCGTCGCCACCGTCGAGCGTGGATTGCGCGTCGAGTTTTTCTGTTTGATCGCGATGGCCGGCGCGATCCCCATGATCTCATCCACGTCCGGTTTTTCAATGCGCTCGAGGAACTGCCGCGCATACGCGGAGAGCGATTCGATGTACCGCCGCTGCCCCTCGGCGTAAATCGTGTCAAACGCAAGACTCGATTTGCCTGATCCCGAAACCCCGGTAACTACGGTGATGGCGTTGTGAGGAATATCAAAGCTGATGTTCTTGAGGTTGTGCACGCGCGCCCCGTGCACATGGATGGCCTCCTGCTCGGCGGCTTCGGCAAGGGAACTGATCACGGGGCTCGTTGCGGACGGTTCCGCAGCGTCATGTCCTCTTGCAGCCACGCAGCCCCTCCCTCAGCGCCTTCCCCGGCGCAGGTTCAAACTTGCCATTATACGTCGTCGCAAGAAACACGGCAATTGTAGGAGAGCCACTCTTAGCTCTTCGCTTTTGGCCTGCCGAAATCGCGCCGGACAGCCAGGAGTGGTTGTCCCGAAAAACCGCGCGTCGTTTTGCGTTACCCTTAGAAGAGCGAGGAGCGATCCATCTTGGCGTCACCTTCCAAAACAGCTCCTAACCGCGGTGCGCTTCACCCGTTCGATGCGCAATATGGCACGGACACTGGCGGCTACCTCGGCCCTGAAGAGCTAGTCAAAGGCCGGGAAAATGACGCGCTCAACTACGGCTATTCGGCAATTGCCCCATCCGTGTTTCGCGAAGCGTGCCGGCGTTGGCGCGAGACTCTACCCGGTGTGTCCGGAAGAATCGAAGCTTACAGCTTCGTGGACGCGGGAGCAGGGAAGGGCCGGGCGCTGCTGCTTGCGGCGGAATTGCCGTTCCGAAAAGTCATCGGCGTCGAGCTGAGTGAGGAGTTGGCTCGCATCGCGCAGAAGAACGTTGCGCGATGGAGCCGTGTCGCGCGGCCGAAAACCAAGATTCGCGTCGTGCACGGAGATGCCGCGAAATTCCGATGGCCGGGAACTCCGTTGCTAGTCTACTTGTACAATCCGTTCGCGTGCTCGCTCATCGCTCAGATGGCGGAAAATCTCGCCGCGGGGGCTGCATCCGGCTCCGGCCTTGTGGACCTGCTTTACGTGAACCCAACCTGCACCGACACGTTGACCAGTCAAGGCCTTTTCGTCCGCCTCTGGACGGCGCGAATTCCGATGGACGAAGCTGACCAGAAGGCCGATCCCTACGGCACAACCACTGATCTCGTTTCCGCTTATCGCCTTAAGTGAACTGGAATTTGTAGCGCCCGCCTGAAGGCGGCCTCTACATAAGCCTCCCAAATTCGCATCGCTGTGTGACTTTCATCACGCAACAGCGTGACCGCACGCACTGTAGGAATTCCTCAGGTCTGTCTAAATGTCAAATCGAGCGGGCCGACGTCCCGCGTTCGATCACAGGAGCCTTGGCATGACTCACGCAACGCACCCCGACGTGCACATTCCGGGCACGTACATCTTCGACGGCAAGGCGGCCATGAAGGGCTACGCGCTGAACAAGATGTGCTACTCGTTCAACGATAAACAAAATCGCGAAGAATTTCTGAAGGACGAAGACGCGTACTGCGCGAAGTATGGCTTGAACGATGAGCAACGCGCGGCCATCAAGGCGCGCAACGTCCTGGGGTTGATCCATGCCGGCGGCTGCATCTATTACCTCGCGAAATTCGCGGGCATTTTTGGTTTGGGTGTTCAGGACGTAGGCGCGCAGCAAACCGGCATGACCGTGGAAGAATTCAAGAAGAAGATCAGGGCACAGGGGGATTAGCACATGGCGCGTATCGTCGGCGGACTCACGACCTCTCACATTCCTTCCATAGGGAACGCGATTCCCAAGGAAGCCCAACTGCGCGAAGATCCATACTGGAAGCCCTTCTTCGCCGCGTATCCTCCCGCGCGCGACTGGGTCCAAAGAATGAAGCCGGACGTGGCCATCGTCATTTACAATGACCACGGCCTGAATTTCTTCCTCGACAAGATGCCCACGTTTTCCATCGGCGCGGCCCCCGAGTACCGCAACGCCGACGAGGGCTGGGGCATTCCCACGATCCCGCCGTTCAAGGGCGATCCCGATTTTTCCTGGCACCTGATCGAATCGGTCGTGGAAGACGAGTTCGACGTCACTTCCTGCCAGGAAATGCTGGTGGACCACGGATTCAGCGTGCCGATGGCGCTTTTCTGGCCCAACTACTCTTACGAGAATGTCCGCACGATTCCCGTTTGCATCAACACCGTACAACATCCGTTGCCGTCGCCGCTGCGCTGCTACAAATTCGGGCAAGCCATCGGCCGCGCGATCGAATCGTATCCCAAGGACATCAACGTCGTCGTTCTCGGTACCGGCGGCCTCTCGCATCAACTCGACGGAGAGCGCGCCGGCTTCATCAACAAGAAATTCGACCTGCTTTGCATGGAGAAAATCGTCAACGAGCCGGAAACTCTGGCGCGTTACTCGATCCCGGAACTGGTCGAGCTTTCCGGCGCGCAAGGGGCGGAGTTCATCCTCTGGCTGACGATGCGGGGTGCGCTCGGCGACAAAGTGAAGAAGGTGCACAGCAACTACTACGTCGCCATATCCAACACTGCGACAGCCATGATGGTTCTCGAAAAGGCCGCGTAGTTGAAGTAGCAATCCAGGTCGGCGCACGGCCGGGCAACCGGCCGTGCGCTTCTTTTTCGAATTACCTTCGCTCCCGGCGTGACTCCCGTTTATTTCCCGCACGGAATCCAGGCTGTATACTTTTCGCCGAGGCACACGATGGCCGTGTTCGAACGCATTATCTGGATCGTACTAGACAGCGTGGGCATCGGCGCACTGCCTGACGCCGCGGAGTACGACGACGTCGGCCGCAATACGCTCGGACACATCGCCAAATCACGCCCACTGGCCTTGCCGAACCTTCTGAGCCTCGGACTCGCGAATATTGCCCCGCTCGATCATCTGACGCCTGCGGCGCGTCCTGAGGGCTGCTATGGCAAAGGCGCTACACACTCGCCTGGCAAGGACACGACCACGGGGCATTGGGAGATGGCTGGGATATGGCTGCCGCAAGCGTTCCCTGTTTACAAGCATGGTTTCCCCCGCGAATTGATCGAACAGTTCGAACACGCCATCGGCCGCAAGACGATTGGCAACAAGCCCGCCTCCGGAACCGAAATCATCAAGGAACTGGGCGAAGAACACGTTCGCACCGGCTTTCCCATCGTGTACACCTCGGGCGACAGCGTTTTCCAAATCGCGGCGCACGAAGACGTGATTTCCATCGCCGAGCTGTACCGCATGTGCGAAATTGCCCGCAAAATGCTTGACGGTCCGAACAAAGTGGGCCGCGTAATCGCCCGGCCATTTACAGGCGCGCCGGGAAATTTTCGGCGAACCGAGCGCCGCCACGACTACGCGGTCGATCCGCCGCGCCCGATGCTGATGGACGTGCTAGTCGAGCGGAAAATCCCCATCTTTGGGATAGGCAAAATTCACGATATCTACAACGGCCGCGGCGTCGACCATTACGTCACCACGAAAAACAATGCCGACGGAATGCAAAAACTCCACGCCACGCTTGCGGAGCAGAAGAACGGCCTTATCTTCGCCAACCTCGTGGATTTCGACATGCTTTACGGACACCGCAAAGACGTGGAAGGTTTTGCGAAATCGCTCGAGGAATTCGACCTGCTTCTTGCGCCGCTCTTGAAGGCGATGGCGCCGCGCGACCTGTTGATGATTACCGCCGATCACGGCTGCGATCCCGATCCTGCGTGGCCTACGACCGATCACTCGCGCGAGTACGTTCCCATCGTTACGTACAGTACGGCGGGGAAGCGCGGCGTCAACCTGGGCATCCGCGATACGCTGGCCGACATGGGCCAGACCATCGCCGAAAATTTCGGCGCCGCAATCCCGCACGGCAAGAGTTTCCTCCCCCAGATTTCAAACAGTTAAGAAATCTTCCTCAATGGATGGCGTACAATCGCCCGGTTGAAATGGGCGAAACTCAAATCAATCCCGTCGGCGCCGCGCCCGTGGGCCTCACTTCAGCAGAGGCGCAGGACCGGCTCCGCCGATTCGGCCCGAACCGAATCGAGGAAGAACGCCGCCATCCCGCGCGCTCCTTTTTCGCGAAATTTTGGGCGCCCGTCCCCTGGATGCTCGAAGCCACCATTGTGCTGGAGATTCTGGTCCACAAGCTGGATGAAGCCGCCATCATTGGCGTGTTGCTGCTATTCAATTCCATCCTGAGTCTCGTCCAGGAAAACCAGGCGAATCGAGCTCTTTCTCTCTTGCGCAAGCGGCTTTCGGTGCAGGTGCGCGTGCTGCGCGATGCCCGCTGGCAACTCATACCCGCCGATCAACTCGTTCCCGGCGACGTGACTCACCTCCGTTTGGGAGACCTTGCCCCGGCGGACATTCGCCTCTTCGATGGCACTGTAGAGTCCGATGAATCGGAGCTGACCGGCGAGTCGTTGCCCGTGGAGAAATCCGC
>Ga0187819_10000535_pt1 | contig 18987 bp, 12 predicted proteins | sample NC_wetland_sal_i_15_FD_132411 | JGI IMG/M metagenome (GOLD analysis project Ga0187819, IMG submission 132411) | Wetland sediment microbial communities from Neuse River Estuary, North Carolina, USA - SO4_4 | ecosystem: Environmental > Aquatic > Freshwater > Wetlands > Sediment | place: USA...
GTGTGATGCGCGTCCCAGAGCAGACCGACGTGTTCGGAATCCGCCAACTGCAAGACGTTCTTCAAAGTCGCGGACGCTGTGAAATGGTCGTGCGATTCGATAATGACCGTCACCTTGAGCGGCCCAGCGTATTTGCCGAGTTCGCGCAAACCTGCGGCTACTCGGGCCTTGGTATCGTCGCTCGGCACCGGGTTCTTGTCGGAATCGGCCTTACCGCCAAACACACGAACATGGGGTGCGCCGAGGACTGCTGCCAGATCGATGAAGCGGCGGGCGTCCGAAAATTCTTTCGCCCGCTTTGCGGGATCTTCGACATACATTTGCGCGGAACTGCTCACGCACGCGATCTGCAGCTTGCTCGCTCGGATTTCTTGTTTGGTCTGCTCGATGCGGTCGGCGGCAAACAGAGGGAGCGCGGGCAAATCCAGTTTTCCCTCGATCCCGCGCAGTTCGATGGCGGAGAATCCGTGCTCCACCGCAAAATCCAGCACCTTCTTCCATTCCCAAGCGGGACAAGCCAGCGTCGAGAATGCCAGAGGAATCTTGCTTGCCTTTGTTTCGGAGGACTTCGTTTGACCTGAGACCAACGGCGACAGCGCGGCCGCTGAGAGAATCTGCAGAAACTGACGTCGGCTGTTCATCTGGTGCGTACTCCTCGTAGGCGAGGCCTCAATGTGGTCCTCCGAACTCCAGCCAGCATCCTCGCAGCGGGTTGTCGTGCGCAGAGTATTCTATGTTACCGGATGCTGCAAGATTCAGACACCTGAGCAACTCAGTGGCAGCGCCCCAGTCCAGCCTGAATTGGCGCAATCTTAAAGGCAAAACCCCCGATCGCCCCTCTCTGGCCGGCTCCGACTGCATCTAATCTTTATCGCCCTGAGATGGGGCTCCCGTTTACAATGGCCTCCCGGGGCGGGTCGTGCTGACAACAGCAAGGAGGGCGGTAAAGGCTTAGGAGCTTGGATGGTGGCCGAAGGTCAGGCGGAACGTTCACTGTTTCCGCACCGGGTTTCAACGCCTCTTGATTTGACTCTTATGCGTCCACGGTTCTCTGGGGTGTTCGCCTCGGCGGTGTTGCTCTTCCTGCTGTCAGGGGGCAGGGCAGTCGCGCAAAGTACGACCCTCATCACTCTTGACCAGGCCATCGATCTGGCACTGGCGCACAACCATTCGCTGAAGGCCAGCCGAACTCTGATTCTTCAGAATCAAGCACAGGAAATCACAGCGAACCTGCGTCCCAACCCGACATTGGGCGTAGACACTCAGTTCATCCCATTTTTCAGTCCGCAAGATTTTTCCGGGACGAATCTGGACCAGACTCAGCAATTTGACCTCGGGATCAGCTACCTCTTCGAGCGCGGTCACAAGCGCCAGCGCCGTCTGCAGGCAGCCCGCGATCAGACAGCGGTCACCCGCGCCCAGACCACCGATGCCGAGCGCACGCTGGCGTTCAACGTAGGTCAGCAGTTCGTCAGCGTTTTGCTGGCGGAGTCGACTCTTCAGTTCGCGCTTGAGGATCTGAAAAGCTTCCAGCAGACGGTCGATATCAGCGAGGCACAACTCAAGGCGGGCTCCCTTAGTGAAGGCGATTATCTTAAGATCAAGTTGCAGCTTCTGCAGTTTCAGACCGACGTGTCGTCCGCCCGGTTAGCGAAGGTGCAGGCGCTGGTCGGGCTCCGAGAATTCCTGGGATACGACGCGGTCCCGGCGAACTTTGACGTGATCGGGGATCTGGCGTATCAGCCGCTCCCGATCAAGCTGGAAGACTTGCAGATGAAGGGACTGCGCGAGCGCCCCGACTACCGTGCTGCGGAATTGGGGATCACGGCGGCACAAAGCCAAATCCTCCTGGCCAAAGCAAACGCCAAGGTGGACGTGAATGGCACGTACGACTTTACGCATGTTTCCGGGGAGAACACGGCTTCCCTCTTCGCAAACTTTGAGTTGCCGATCTTCAATCGCAATCAGGGAGAGATCGCCCGCACCAATTACGCTCTCACCCAGGCGAAAGAGCAGGAGCAAGCTGCGAGCGATACGGTCCTTTCCGATGTTGCCAATGCCTATGAAGCTGTGAGGAGCAATGACGAAGTGGTGCAACTCTATACCTCCGGGTACCGGAAAGAGGCGCTGGATTCGCGTGACATCAGCGAATACGCGTATCAACGCGGTGCCGCCAGCCTGTTGGACTTTCTCGACGCCGAACGCAGTTACCGGGCGGTTGAGCTGGCTTATCGCCAGGCCCTGGCCTCTTATATGACCGCCCTGGAACAGCTGAAGGACGCCGTAGGAACGAGGAACCTGCCATGAACGTTAGGAGCCGTTGGCAGCGATTGGTTGTCCTGGGCGCCGTATCGGCGATCATGCTAGCCTATGCCGGTTGCGGAAGAACCGCGGACCAGGCCAGCAAGATGACCTCGTTCTCCGCAACGGAGAGTCGAGGGTCCAAAGCAGAACTGTTCACGCTGCCCGCTGACCAAATGGCTCACATCCAGGTAGTGACGGTCGAGCAGGGACCGTTGGCCCGCATCCTCCGCCTGACCGGCGCGGTCGAGTACAACGACTTCAAGACCACGCCAGTGATCACGCAGGTGGGTGGGCCCGTCAGCCGCGTGGTTGTGGTGCAGGGCGAGCACGTGCGCGCCGGCCAGGCGCTGCTTTACGTTGCTAGCCCGGACTACTCTCTGCTGCGCGCTTCTTATCTCAAGGCGCGCGACGCCTTCCAGCTCGCGGACAAGTTCTACCTCCGCGCGCAGGATCTCTATGCTCACCACGCGATTGCGCAAGCCGATCTCGAGCAGGCTCAATCGAACCGCACGCAGGCGCAAGCCGACTTCGAGTCCAGCGCCGACGCCATCCGCGTCCTCGGCATCGCGGACCCGGAGACAATCGTCACCAAGCCTCCCTCACCGGAAATCCCGCTGTACTCGCCGGTGGCTGGGGAGGTGGTGGATCGCCAATGCTCTGCGGGGCAATTGCTGGCGGCGGGCGCTACCCAGTGTTTCACCCTGTCGGATATGAGCTCGGTGTGGATTCTCGTCAACATCTATCAGAACGACGTGGCTTACGTGCACGTCGGGGACGCGGTGACGATCAACAATGAGTCGTATCCCGGTGTTGTGCGCGGCAAGATCGAATACATTTCTCCCGCGCTTGACCCGACCACCCGCACGCTGCAGGCGCGCATTGAATCCCCCAATCCCGGCGAGCGCTTGAAGAAGGAGATGTACGTAACCGCGGAGGTGCAAGCCGGCGTGATTCCCGACGCCCTGTTTGTCCCCGATTCCTCGGTGCTGCGCGACGAACAAAACATGCCCTACGTCTATCTGCAGACCGGAGAAAGACAGTTCGCCCGGCGGGTCGTGACGATCGGCGAAAGCCAGGGAGGGAAGACGCAAATCCTCACCGGATTGCAGGCGAAGGACCGCGTGGTCGGTGACGGCAGCCTTTTCCTGCAATTCCAGAATTCACTCCAGCACTGACGGGACCGGGGATGATCCATCATGTCGTTCAATTCGCTCTCCGTCAGCGCTTCCTGATCCTGATGCTGGCGCTGCTGGTGATCGTTGCGGGTGTGCTCTCGTTTCAGCAGATGCCCGTGGACGCTTACCCGGATCTCTCGCCCCCGCTAGTCGAAGTCATCACGCAGTGGCCCGGGCATGCGGCTGAGGAAATCGAGCGCCTGGTCACGCTGCCCATCGAGTTGCAGATGAACGGCGTGCCGCACATGGTGTTCATGCGCTCGATCTCGCTCTACGGCTTGTCCGACGTCATCATGACGTTCGAAGACAACACGGACAACTATTTCGCCCGCCAGGTCGTGTTTGAACGCCTCTCCACTGCCAACCTGCCTCCCGGTGTGACGGGCAGCCTAGCGCCCTTGTCGAGCCCGTCCAATCTCGTCTATCGCTACGTGATCGAGAGCCCGGACCGCAGCCCGCAAGAGTTGAAGACGTTCGAAGACTGGGTGATTGAGCGCGCTTACAAATCCGTGCCGGGCGTGGCCGACGATTCCGGCTTCGGCGGTACGGTCATGCAATACCAGGTGCTGCTCGATCCGGCAAAGATCTACAGCTACCACATTCCCATGCCGCAGGTGCTCAATGCCCTGTCCGCCAACAACGCCAACGCCGGTGGCGGCTTCTACTCGCAGGGTTCCCAATTCTTCTACGTACGCGGACTGGGACTGGTGACCAAGACCGAAGACATCGGCGACATCGTGGTGGGCAACAACAACGGTGTGCCAGTACGCATCCGCGACATCGGCGAGGTCACCATCGGCCACGCTCCTCGCTTGGGAGAATTCGGTTTCCAGAACGACGACGACCGGGTCGAAGGCGTCATCCTAATGCTCACTGGCGAGCAGACGCAGAACGTCCTCAAACGAGTGGAAGAGAAGACCAAGGAGATCAACCGCGACCTCCTGCCGCGTGATGTGAAGGTCCGGCCCTACTATGACCGGAGCGACCTGGTGCAGGTGACCATCGACACGGTAGAGCGCAACATGCTGCTCGGCATGGGACTGGTCTTGATTGTCCTGATCTTCTTCCTAGTCAGCGTGCGCGCCGCGATCATCGTCGCTTTCACCATTCCGCTGAGCCTGCTGTTTTCCTTTGTCTTTCTCCACGCCCGCGGCATTCCGGCGAACCTGCTTTCCATCGGCGCCATCGATTTCGGAATCATCATCGACGGCACGGTTGTCATGAAGGAAAACATCCACCGCGAACTGGCTGCACGCCACGGGCAGGAGTACAAGCTGCACGAAGTAATCCTCGCGGCGGCGCACGACGTAGACCGGCCGATTTTTTATTCCATCGCCGTCATCCTTGCCGGCTACATCCCCATCTACGCGCTCAGCGGCCCATCCGGCAAGCTCTTCCACCCCATGGCAGAAACCATGTCCTGGGCGCTGCTGGGCTCGCTGATCTTCACCCTGACATTCGTCCCGGTGCTCGCCTCCTACTGGTTCACAAAAGGAGTAAAGGAAAAGACGAACCGCGCATATGACTGGTTAAAGGACGAGTACGCTTCAGAGCTCCGCTGGTGTCTGGACCGCCCGAACCTTACGATGGTTATCGCCACCGCCATTTTTGGCGCTTCGCTTCTTCTGATTCCCTCCATCGGCGGCGAATTCATGCCCCACCTGGACGAAGGAGCCATGTGGGTCCGCGCCACCATGCCCTACACCATCTCCTTCGAAGAGGCAGCCAAGTTCGCTCCGCAGATTCGCAAGATCCTGATGGCTTACCCGATGGTCACCGAGGTCGGCTCCGAACTGGCCCGCCCCGACGATGGCACCGACCCCACTGGGTTCTTCAACTGCGAGTTTTACGTCGGACTGAAACCTTATAAGGACGCGACTTGGAAGCAGGGACCGATCCACAACAAGGCTGAGTTGACCAGGGAAATTCAAAAGAAGGTGGAATCGTATCCCGGAGTGATTTTCAACTTCACGCAGCCCGCCGAGGATGCCGTGGATGAAGCGCTCACCGGCTTGAAGAGCGCGCTGGCCGTGAAAATCTTCGGTCCTGACCTGCAAGTGCTCGAAGACAAAGCCGTCGAGATCAAGCGCGTGCTCCAGCAAGTGCCCGGCTTCACCGAACTCACCGTGGTGCGCGAGTTGGGGCAGCCCAGCGTGCAGATCGACGTGAACCGCGACAAAATTGCGCGTTACGGCATCAACGTCTCCGATGTCGAGGGTGTGATCCAGGCCGGAGTAGGCGGCCAGGCCGCCACACAAGTCATCCAGGGTGAGCAGCTGTTTGATCTGGTGGTGCGCATGAAGCCCGAATACCGGTCGAGCGAGCACGCCATCGGCAATCTGCTCGTGCCCACTCCTTCGGGGCAACAGGTTCCCATTTCTGAGCTGGCCACAATTCACCAGGGCAACGGCGCGTCATTCATCTATCGCGAGAATAACTCGCGCTATATCGGAGTGCAATTCAGCATCGAGGGGCGCGACCTGGCTCGCGCCGTGAACGAAGCGCAGAAGGCGGTGGAGTCGTCCGTCAAACTGCCACAGGGCTACCGGCTGGACTGGGGCGGCGAATACAGCGAATACGTTGCCGCACGAGAGCAATTCACTGTGATCGGCCCGCTTGCCATTCTCCTGATCTTTATGATCTTGTTCGCGCTCTACGGCAATTTCAAGTTCCCGGTCACCGTGGTCATCGGCGTGGTAATGACCGAACCGGTGGGCGCGCTGCTGGCCCTCAAGCTCACGCACACACCTTTCAGCGTCTCCTCGGTTCTCGGCCTCCTCGTGCTCTTGGGAGTCTCAGCCGAGACCGCGATCATCGACGTCTCCTATATCAATAAGCTCCGTCTCGAAGGGCAGGCCATCCGCCAAGCAACGCTGGAGGGGTCGCTCATCCGTCTCCGCCCGATCATGATGACGGCGCTGGTCGCCTGCCTCGGTCTTCTGCCCGCGGCGCTCTCCACCGGTGTCGGCTCGGACTCGCAGAAGCCGTTTGCCATCGTCATTGTGGCCGGACTCATCTCACGGCTGTTCCTCGGCCGTATCGTGAGCCCGGTGCTCTACCAGATGGTCGCGCGCGAAGGCGACGTTCTTCAGGTGTAGATTCCAAACTGCTCAATGCACAGGCCAACTGGTTGGCACCTCAACATACGACCGGTCCAGAGCTGCGACTGACGGACAGCCCAGCAGTCGAACGGTGCGTTCCACATCGGCTCGTAAAATCTCCAGCGCCTTGGCAACTCCTGCCGGGCCCGCTGCTCCCAGTCCGTAGGCATACCCTCGACCGATCAGGACGGCGCGCGCTCCCAGGCAGAGCGCCTTCACAATGTCACTGCCCCGGCGAACTCCGCCGTCCATGAGCACTTCGATTTGGCCCTTCACAGCCGCGACCACTTCCGGAAGCGCCCGCAGCGTCGGAGAAACGGAATCGAGCTGGCGACCTCCGTGATTCGACACCACCACCGCGCGTGCGCCTTCGTCCACGGCACGTCTTGCGTCGTCGCCCGTCAGCAGTCCTTTGACCACGATCGGCCCCGACCAGACCTCGCGGATCCAGCGCAGGTCTTCCCACGTCACGGTTGCGCTCGCCAGCGCCGCACCAACATCCAGCAGTGCCATCGGGCCTTTGCCCGGGACCACAACATTCTCGAGTTTGGGCACGCCGCCATCCAGCAGAAATGACGTCAGCCAGCCGGGATGCGCGAGGATGTTGGGCAGGTACGGAATTCTCGCCAACCACGATGGCCCCAGAAGTTCCTTCATGCCGTTGCGGGGATCGCGCTCTCGCAGTCCGGCAACGGGGGTATCCACCGTAATCACCAACGCGGAGAACCCGGCACGGCGGGCCCGTTCGATCGATCCTTCCGCGGCTTCACGCCCTCCCATCAGGTATAGCTGGTACCAGCACGGCCCCTTCGACGCTGCTTTCACATCCTCCAATTTATGGCCGGAGATCGTCGAGAGAATGTATCCCGTGCCGGCCTCCCCCGCCGCGTGCGCCGCGGCAACTTCACCAGCCGGGTGCATCAATCGGCTGTATCCCACCGGGGCCAGGATCGCAGGAAAAGCTAATTCGTGGCTGAGCACCTGAGTCTTCAGGTCACAATCGCCAACCGCAACCGCCCCGCGCGGACGAAACAGAACGTCGCGAAATGCGCGGCAGTTCTCCGCCAGCGTAAGCTCGCCCTCGGCGCCGCCATCCAAATAATCGAACACCGACCTGGGAAGCCGGCGTTGCGCCATGCGGCGCAGGTCTTCGATATTGACGACTCGTGAGATATTCACGCGTGCTGACGATGATAATGCTCGCGGGTGTGCCAGGTCCAACGGGAAACTTGGTGGTTCTTGCGCACAACTGAATCACGGAATTCGCATGTCGGCCCGTGATATGGTTTCTCTACATGCGGGCCGATGTCGAACAAGCCGTATCCCTGCTGCAGCGCGGAGATGATGAATCGCTGGAGCAAGCCCTGGCTCTGCTTCAGAGCACTGTGTTCTCATTCAGCATGAAAGTGTGCGGACATCGGGAAGACGCCGAAGACACCATGCAGGAAGTGCTGGTGAAGTCGATTCCCTACCTGCCAAAAATTGACAGCCCCAAGGCGCTCGTCGTGTGGCTGTACAAAGTAGCGAGAAACCGCTGCCTCATGAGTCGCCGCAAGAGCAAGTTCGCGCCAAAACAGAATCTGTCACTGGAAGAGTTAATGCCAGACCGTGCAGAACTCGAACGCCTCCACGGTGAAGGCAGCGTCAACCCGGAATCCCTGGCGATTCGCAGCGAAGAAGCCACGCGACTGAGAGAAGCAGTGCAGCGTCTTCCACCCTCATACCGAATCGTGCTGGTCCTGCGCGACATGGAAGGACTGACGGACGAAGAGGTTGCGGAAATCACTGGGCTGCGTCCAGGAACGGTTCGAGTCCGATTGCATCGCGCCCGGTTGTTCGTCCGCAAAGACCTTGTCAGGCAGCGTCTGCTCGGATCGCCCGGACCGGGCAGGCCTAAACCAAAAGCAGTGCATCAAGTTCGCCCCACTCGTTGCAAGGCCATGTTCGCGGAATTGTCGAACTATCTCGACGAGAAGTTGGACGATTCCATGTGCGAAGAACTGGAAAGGCACATGGACGGCTGCGAACCCTGCCAGGCTTTCATTGCCAGCCTGCAAAACGCAGTCGAACAGTGCAGGAAGTCGCCAATGGAAGTGCCCGATCGAAAGAAAACCGCGAAACTGCGGAGGGAACTGCTGCTGGAATACGACCGCGCGCTGAATCAGTCCTCTTGATACCCGCCCCTCTGTCATTCCCCTGTTGTCATTCCCCTGCGAGTGCAAGTCGTTGAAGCCGAAGGGCAATCCCTGCGCCCGCTGTTCATAAATTCCCTGTAACAAAATCCCGCGGATTGCATTTATTCGTGTGGTTTCGCACAGCGGAACCAGCAGGAGGCTTCATGATCACTTCGAAAGTAACCCTTACCCAGCCTTTATTACAGCAGCGGCAATTTGTGGCTCAAACCGGCAGCGGCCATTTCATGCTGTTGGACGACACCGCGGGAGCAACTGGTCCCAAGCCCATCGAACTCATCGCGTCCGGGCTGGCGGGCTGCACAGCCTTCGACGTCATCACCGTCCTGCGCCAGAAATATCACCAGAAGGTCACGGGCTACGAAGTGCGCGTCGAAGCCGATCAGGCAGAGCGCCCCCCGCAAGTCTTCACGGTAGTACGAATTCACCACGTGATCACGGGCTATGACGTCGATCCCGCGGCGGTCCAGGAAGCCATTCGCCTGTCCGAGGAAAAGTATTGCTCGGTCGGCGCAATGGTGCAAAAGACCGCCACCCTGCAAACCACGTTCGAGATCCTGCAGGACACAACTGAGTGGATGAAGCCGAACCCGGTGGGAGTGGTAGGGTGAGAACTCGTCGCCCCTACTTTTGCGCCGTTCTCGCGCTCATCGCAGCGTTCTCTGTTCCGGCTCACGCGCAGGAAGCGCCGCAAGCTTTGCCTCTGACTCTGCAGCAGGCCGTCAGCATCGCACTGGAGAAGAATCCCGCGCGGAAAGCGGCTCTGGCCGATACCAAGGCTGCAACTTGGGAAGTGAAGCTGGTTCAATCCGCCGTGATGCCACGGCTTACGCTTTCCGAAACAGCCACCCGTGGAAACGATCCGGTCTACGTCTTCGGCAGCGAACTGCGGCAGCAACGCTTCACGACCGCCGACTTTGCCCTGAACAGGCTGAATACGCCCTCGCCCTTCGGTAACTTCAGCACCCGGTTTGGGGGAAGTTGGACGTTGTTTGACTCGTTCGCCAGTTGGCATGGCATCAACCGCGCCAAGCTCATGAACGACGCCGCAGCCCACCAGTTCGATCGCACCGAGCAGGAGGTCGTCTTCCGCGTGGTTGAGGCTTACCACGCCGTGTGGTTGGCGGAAAAACAATTAGAAGTAGCTCAACATGCCATGAAAACGGCGGCGGCCATTCTGACCGATAGCCAGGCGCGTTTCGACAGCGGATTGTCCGTGGAATCCGACTTGCTGAGCGCCAAGGTGCGCGCGGCAACGCGTCAACAAGAACTCATTCGCGCCACCCACAATCGCTCCCTCGCACAGGCTGAGTTGAATACCGCGATGGGCGTCGCTATCGATTCTCCATTTCATCAGGCCGAAGTACTCGACGATCGCCCTCTTCCCGTCCCGGTTCTTGAGGACCTGGAAAAGAAGGCGCTCACGAATCGGCCCGACTTGAAGCGCATCCAGTCCGAAGAATCCGCACAACGACAGAGTGTTTCCATAGCCAAATCGTCGTTCGGACCTCGCGTCAACGCGTTCGCAGGCTGGGAAATGGACAATCCCACCTTCCTCGCCGGAGGCGGCGGCAACAACTGGGTCGGAGGAATTGAACTGCAGATCGACATATTCCAAGGCGGCGCAAAGCGTGCGGAATTGTCTCGCCAGCGCGCCCTGGAGCAACGAGTCGCAGCGCTCAAACAAGCAGCCAGTGACGGCGCGCGGCTTGAAGTTCGTCGTGCCTACTACGACACGGACGCCAGCCGCCAACAAATTCAGGTTGCCCAGGCGGCCATCGCTCAGGCGCAAGAGAACCTGCGCATCAACCAGGACCGTTATGAAGGTGGGCTCACCACGATCACGGACTTGTTAGGAGCGGAAGAAGCCGCCCGGCGCAGCCAGTCCGATTACTGGGATGCCGTGTATCGCTATCGCACCAGCTACGCCGCTCTCGAATTGGCGAGCGGTTCTCTGAATCCGCAGTCTCCGGTGATAACGCAATGAATCCTATGAATCGAATCCCTCTTTTCATTCTCGTCCTGATGTTGGTGGTTGGCGGTTTCAGCGCATGCTCCGACGAGCGGCCGCCTCAGATGTCGGCGCCCGAAGTCGTCCACAACGTCCCGGTGTTCGCGATTCATCCCGCAAACATGCCCGATGTACTGGAAGTGGCTGGAACCGTCCGGGCCGCACAGACGAGCCAACTTGCCAGTCAGGTGATGGGAAACATCGTCGACGTTCGCGTCCATGAAGGGGACCACGTGCAGCGCGGTCAGGTGCTGGCGCTCATTGACGACGCCCAGATGCGAGCCGCCGTGGATCGAGCCGTGGCCGCTGATGCCGCCGCTCAACAGGACATCGCAGCGGCAGACTCGAACCTCGCTCTCGCCGACTCGACGTTGAAGCGGTACCAGACGCTTTACGAAAAGAAATCGGTCAGCCCACAGGAGTACGACGAGGTCAAAGCGAGGTATCAGGCCGCGCTCGCCCGCCGTGAGATGGCGCGAGCAGGACAGGCACAAGCCAAGGCGTCATTAGAACAAGCTCGAACCTCCCTCGAATACACGCGGATTCGCGCGCCCTTCGATGGCGTCATTACCGAGAAGAAGATGGACGTAGGCGCGTTCGCGAGCCCCGGCATGCCGCTCTTCACGATCGAAGACCTGCATCGCTATCGCCTCGAGGTTGCCGTGAATGAAGACGATCTCCGCTACGTCCACAATGGAAAAGATGTTTCCGTGGTTGTGGACTCTCTGGAAGATGCGCAGATTAAAGGCAGGATTGTTCAGACGGTTCCAGCGGCCGACCCCACGAGCCGCAGCTTCCTGGTCAAGATCGAGTTGCCCGCTGATCCCCGCTTGCGTTCTGGTTTGTTCGGACGCGCCCAGTTCATCCGCGGCGAGCGAACGTCCGTGGTCATCCCGCGAACCGCGGTAGTAGCGCGCGGACAACTACAAGGCGTCTATGTCGTCGACCACAACGAAGTGGCAAGCCTGCGCTACGTGACGGTTGGAAAGTCGTCCGGAACTCAAGTGGAGGTGCTGGCCGGCCTTCAAGACGGCGAGCGTCTGGTCACGAAACCCGGTGATCTTGAGTTGGGCGGCAAGCGAGTCGAGGCCAACTGATGATCCCCAGCGAGCCACCAACGGTCGAAGAACCCGAGCACCACCTGCGCCTGGCCGGACGCATCGCGCACGGCTTCATCAACTCCAAGCTGACACCTCTGGTCATAGTCGGGGCGCTTCTTCTGGGCACGTTCAGCGTCCTGCAAACGCCCCGCGAGGAAGAACCCCAGATCGTCGTCCCCATGCTCGACGTGTTCGTGCAAATGCCCGGAGCATCGTCCGAAGAAGTTACGCAGCGCGTCACGGTGCCGATGGAGCGTCTTCTGCGCGAAGTGCCGGGAGTGGAATATATCTACTCAATCAGCTATCCCGGCATGAGCATGCTGGTCGTCCGCTTCTATGTTGGGACGAAAGAAGAAGACGCGATCGTCAAGACCTACAACAAGCTCTATTCCAACTTTGATCGCATTCCGCCCGGCGTTTCTCAGCCCATCATCAAAGTCCGGTCGATTGACGATGTGCCGGTCATGGCCCTGACGCTGTGGGGCAAGAATCACGACTCCTACCGCCTGCGCCGAATCGCAGGCGAACTGGAGAATTCCCTAAAGCAACTCGATGACGTTTCAGAAACCACCATCATCGGCGGGCAACCGCGACGATTACGCGTAATTCTCGACGCGCAGAAACTCGCTGCCTATGGTCTCACCCCCGAAGCGATCGCAGATCAACTCTCGAATGCGAACCGGCGCGGACAGGTGGGCAGCTTGGTGCGCGATAACCGCGAATTTCAAGTCGAGGCCGGCTCGTTCCTCACGCGGATCGAAGACTTGCAGCAAGTGGTCGTCGGAGTCCATGCCAGCCGTCCCATTTACTTGCGAGACGTAGCCGACAAATTGGACGATGGTCCTGGCGAACCGGACAATTACGTGCTCATTGCCAATGCCCGAGGAGCCGCCAATCAAGCAACGGGCGAGGAATATCCGGCAGTGACCATCACCCTTGCCAAGCGCAAGGGCACGAACGCAACGATCATTGCCGAGCACGCGCTCGCGAAGATCGAATCTCTGCGCGGCTACATGCTTCCGAACGATCTCTCCATCACCGTGACCCGCAACTATGGCGAGACTGCGAAAGACAAGTCGGACGAATTACTCAAACACCTCCTGATCGCGACCTTGTCGGTCACTCTCCTGGTTGCTCTGGTGTTAGGCTGGCGCGAATCCGGTGTCGTGCTGTTGGCGGTCCCTGTGACGCTGGCCCTCACGCTCTTCATCTTTTACTTCTACGGTTACACGCTCAACCGCGTCACTCTGTTTGCGCTGATCTTTTCCATCGGCATTCTTGTCGACGACGCCATCGTTGTCGTCGAGAACATAGTCCGCCACTTCCGATTGCCCGGAAATCGCGGACGCTCGCTCTCCGACGTCGCGGTCGAGGCCGTGGATGAGGTTGGCAACCCCACGATCCTTGCAACCTTCGCCGTCATTGCGGCAATTTTGCCGATGGCCTTCGTGCGCGGGCTGATGGGACCGTACATGCGCCCCATTCCCGTGGGCGCCTCGGCCGCGATGGTGTTTTCTCTGCTGGTGGCTTTCGTGGTTTCGCCTTGGGCAGCCCTGAGATTACTCAGGAACCACGCTGGCGAAGGCTCTCACCCACAACACGAAACGGAAGGATGGACGACCCGATTCTATCGCCGCGTGATGTACCCGCTGATTCTGAACGCACGCCGCCGCTGGATGTTTCTCGGCGGAGTCGTGGTACTCCTGCTCGCGGCGGTCGCCTTCGTCCCGCTGAAGTGGGTGCGTGTGAAGATGCTGCCCTTCGACAACAAGAGTGAGTTTCAGATCATCATCGACATGCCCGACGGAACGCCGCTGGAGCAAACCACCCGGGTCGCACAAGCTCTGGGCCAGTACCTTGGCCAGCAGCCCGAAGTCACGAACTACGAAATCTACGCGGGCACTTCGGGCCCCTACAACTTTAACGGCCTGGTCCGGCATTACTTCCTGCGACGTCAACCCAACCAGGCGGACATTCAAGTCAACTTGCTCTCGCGCCACGACCGCAAAGCGCAGAGCCACGAGATCGCGCGCCGCTTTCGACCTGAGTTAGACCGGATCGCCCAGCCCTTTGGCGCGCGCATCAAAGTTGCGGAAGTTCCTCCCGGCCCACCAGTGCTACAGACTTTGGTCGCTGAGGTCTACGGCCCGGACTACAAAGGTCAGATCGAAGTTGCCACCCAGATCAAGAAGATATTCCAGCAAACTCCTGGCGTGGTCGACGTAGACTGGTACGTCGAAGATCCTCAGACGAAATACAATCTGACGGTCGACCTCGACAAGGCTGCGCTGCACGGGATCTCCCCCGCCCAAGTAACCCGCACGCTGCAGGTAGGATTGAGCGGCACGACGGTAGGCCTGCTGCACGACCCTCAATCGCGAGAAGACGTTCCAATAGAAGTTCGGCTCGCGCGTGCCGACCGTTCCAGCATCGTGGATCTCTCCCATCTCAAACTGCCGACTCCGTCCGGCGGCCAGGTTTCCCTGCAAGAAGTGACGAAGCTCCAGCAGACGACGATTGACACGACCATCTACCGCAAAAACCTGCAACCAGTCGTCTACGTCACTGGTGACCTGGCAGGCGAAGAAGAGAGCCCCGTCTACGCTATCTCGAAGATGGGCGCCGCGATCAATCAAATCAAACTGCCTACCGGCTACGGGATCAAGCAGTACAAGGGAACGACTTTCCCCGAGCGCACGGACCGCTTCTCGATGAAATGGGACGGAGAATGGCACGTCACGGTAGAAGTCTTCCGCGATCTTGGACTGGCATTCGCTGCCGTGCTGGTTCTTATCTACGTCCTCGTGGTGGGCTGGTTTGGATCATTCAAAACTCCGCTGGTCATTATGGCCCCGATCCCGCTCACGCTGGTTGGCATTCTGCCGGCGCACGCCATGATCGGCGCCTTCTTCACCGCGACCTCGATGATCGGCTTCATTGCCGGCGCCGGCATTATCGTGCGCAATTCCATCATCCTCGTGGACTTCATCGAATTGCGGCGATCGCAAGGGATGGCTCTCGAAGACGCGGTAGTCGACGCAGGGGCCGTGCGCTTCCGCCCCATGTTGCTCACCGCGGCCGCGGTTGTGGTGGGAGCCAGCGTGATCCTGTTCGACCCCATCTTCCAGGGACTCGCGCTCTCGCTGATGGCGGGAGAAGTCGCATCGACCGTGCTGTCGCGCATGGCGGTGCCGGTCCTCTACTACATGGCTCAGAAGCGCACAGCGCACGCCGAAGCGAAGTCAACCGAAACGAAACAGGAGGCACTCGTATGACGGTGGAACGCACTCTCCGACTGATCGCAGGAACTTTCATCCTGATCTCTCTTGGCCTGGGTCACTGGGTCAACCCGTACTGGTATTTGTTTACGGCCTTCGTTGGCCTGAATCTGTTACAGTCTGGCTTCACAAACTGGTGTCCAATGATGACGTTCCTGCGTAAACTTGGGGTCGACAAAGAAGCTGAGAGGAAACATGCCTGATTGGATCTGGGCGATCGGATTCGTTGCCATCTATGTACTGTTGACGCGGTGGCTTCTGCCCAAGCTTGGCGTTCCCACCTGACGCTCGCAAGCCTGCGCCGAGTCTCGGCGCGAAAAGACTTCCATTCCGAAAGGCGTGGATTCGAGGAGACAATAACGCGACCACAGCCGTTTCCTTCCGCGACGCTTCTATCGCCGCTGTCATCTCCAGTAACCGAGGTAACTGGATGATTTTCCGGACTTCGTGGTCCAATCAGTGACACCACGATCGAGGAGATGGTGTCGGCAATGGGGTTCTGGTTCGAGTTCGACCCGACGAACAAAATTTTGCTAGGCCGATTCTCGGGACGGCTTACCGATCATTCGCTAGCCGAGTATTACTCGGCGGTTCGAAAGTACTCGAGAGCGACGGATGCCCGGGCAGGTATCTTCGACTTGTCTCACGTGACCGAGTTCGCCGTCTCCACCGAACATGCCCGCGACCTGGCAAATCAAGAACCGGCGATGCCGGACAGTTCCAGACGCCCTAGCATCCTTGTGGCTCCGACTCTCCTGGGACAAGGCCTAGCCCGCATTTTTCAGATCACCGGAGCGCAAACGCGGCCTCTGCTGCAAATCGCAAAGAACGTGGATGAGGCTTTCGCGGCACTCGGCATCAGGTCGCCACACTTCGAGCCCTTGGAGTAGCCGACTCCTGTCGTGTGCCTAATATTGGACTCATGGACCACATTGACCTGAGAAGTCTCTGAGCGATCGATAGGCGTCAATCCTTGAACGCCGCGACCTTTCCTCTCAATACGGTGATGGATGCCTTCGGCAGAATGAACGCAGTCTGCGAACCTGCCTCCAGAGTTGCAGCGACCGGCGGGTGATCCGGATCCGCGTGGCTGTTTGGGCCATCGTCAATCCAGACATACTGCTCGCTTCCAAAAGTTACGAAGCTCACCGGCCCGGAAAACGTTACACTCTGTTTGCTTTTCGAGTTGTCAAATTGCACGCGCACGCTGTGCGGATTCATCTCGTCGCGGTTGACCAGCATGATCGACCAATTCCCATCTGGACGGTGCACCGCGTACGACGTAACCAGCACGTTGCCTTCGCCATCATTGATGTCCGTTGAAGACGGGAACATGTAGTGCACGCCAGAGCGGTGCTGCACCCACTCTTGATTGATCATATGAGCCGCGTAATACGGCGACGTGTAGCCCTGAATGTTGTAGTCCTCATCCGAAACAAAATTCGACCATGAGGACCAACCCAGACAAGTCTTCTGAATGCCCTGCGGCTGAATCGGCGAGTGATAGAAGGCGGCGCCTCCACCCTCGAAGAAAGAGCCAACGTTATCGGCCAGCCACAAGGCGGCGAAGATTGTCGTCATCGGTCCGGTGAGTGCGGCAGCCAGATGGTTCTCGGTCACCATGAGCGGAACTTCTTTGGGGACACCGTCGTCTCTCCACACCTGCAGGATGTGCTTCATTAACTGCGGCTCGGTGTACAAAGTCTTCCACGTAATGTCGCAAGGCTCGAACGGATAGTGCTCGAACGATACGAACACCAGGTCCGAAATGCGGCCCTGAGCCTTTAAGTAATCTACGAAGCGGCCCATCCATGAGACGCGGCCCTGCGCATCAGGCCAAACGCGGATGTCTTCATTCACGCCTTCAAAGACCGGCCCGCCCAGCTTGAGTTGAGGATCAACCTTGTGGATGGCTGTGGCCCACTGAATGAACAAGGCCGCGTAGTCTTCCGGCATGGCGTGCTTGCCATCTGGCTCCTCGCCCAGTTCGACGTACCCGATCCGGTAGCCGCGCTTTTCGATGTAGGCGATCTGGGCGGCAGCATCGTCCGGTGTCCCGTAGAGCATGGTGACCGGAATCATCGCGGGAAGGTTGTTGGTGAGTCCGCTGGTGAAGAAGAGATCGAAACCGCTGTGCTGGTAGCTACCCGTATCGTTCACATCAGCAGCCGAGTGCCAGGGATCAATCGAAGACGCCGTAAAGGTCGTCGGTCTGTCGCCGAAGTTCTTTTGGACTTCGGCAAAAGCGCCGCTGGGGTCGGTACTGCCCACACGGATTTCCTGAATCGCGTATCCCACGCAGTTGCGAACGTCGTCCGCTCCATGCAGATCGCAGGTGTTCGACGATTCCGTCATCAAGACACGCACGAACTGAGTGTTCACAGGCGTGTCGACGAGTTTCAGATTCGCCGTCCCACCTTGAGCGTTTCTGATGGTGCCGGAAGGAAAGGTCTTCCACTCGCCCTGAGGGCCTCCATCAAAGTCGAGCGCGCGTTTTCCCACCCAATACTCCACCTGATAGTTCGTGGCATACGGACTCGCCCACACTATGCGGATTGCGTTCACCGGCTTCTCAGCTTTCAAATCGACGATCACCCATTGCGGGTGCAGCGCGTCGCTCTCTCCTGTGAACTTGTTGGTCAGGTACGGATTGCTTTTCCAGTAGCTAAGATTGGGACCTTGCAGGGGGCGGTCTCCACTGGTGGAGAAGCCACGGTGGGGTAATGCGTAGGAAAGGATGTAGCGCACCGGCTCTTTGAGATCCGCGCTGCCGGTAAAATATCCGCTCTTATGCGCTGCATCGCTCCACGTTCCGTTCTCGGTCCAGTGCCAGGCTGCCATACGGAGCTCGGAGTTGTTGCGATAAGTGATCGGTCCCCAGCCCGCGGAGAGCGATTCCTGAATGATGTGCGGCGTATAAACCTTATCGATGTCGGTATGGGAGAGGACATCAATGGAGCTGCCAAGAGCGCTGTCGGGATCGAAGGAGTTGATGGCATGCCCGGGCGTTGCATCGACATGCACGGTTCCCGTCGGCGGTTCCGTGCCGGGCGCTTTCGACTGAGCCGTCAAAGTGGTCACATCTGCAACTAGAACGAGAACGAGGATGGTGATCGCGCACTGCTTCCAAGACGTTGCATACTCTTTCATGCTGCGGATAGTAACCCAGAAGCGCTAAAAACAATAGCCGATGAAATCAGATGGGATTCAAGGGATTTGGGCGACCGATTAAAAGATGTGGCAGGCACGAGGAGACTCGAACTCCTGACCTCTACCGCGTCAAGGTCCTGTCCAACGGTAACTGATTGACATTCAACGGTACTGGCAGCCAGCTTTGGCGTTGTAAGGAACTCTCAGGAAGTCGTATTGGACCCTAGTTGGACCCGGATTCCCGCTCGGGACGATGATGTCTGCCCCCGGTTTTGAAGATCATATAGTGGCATTGATCCCTTAGTGGCATTGATCCCTCCGATGTCGATGTGAACGTGAGTAGTGTCTGTCGCTGACTCGCGGAACTCTTTGCTTTAGTAACAATGTCTGGTCTGAAGCCTACGGCCGCCCAATTGTCGGCGAGACGCTATCCAGAAAACGGGCTTCGCGGAGATTCACATCTCAGAGGGGATCGCCCTTCCCCCAAGCCGACTTCTGGACCGCGTTGACGGGAGTTCGCCGAATTACCAACTAAAATTCCCGGCCTAGCAACCCACCCGCGCTTTGAACTCGCGGGCACGGTCGCGCGCGACCGTCAAGTCCGTGTCTTTGCCGTCTTTCAGACGAACATTCAAAGCTCCCCCGGGAAGAGAAGCGACTTCCTTGATCCAGTCCA
>Ga0187819_10000536_pt1 | contig 18962 bp, 16 predicted proteins | sample NC_wetland_sal_i_15_FD_132411 | JGI IMG/M metagenome (GOLD analysis project Ga0187819, IMG submission 132411) | Wetland sediment microbial communities from Neuse River Estuary, North Carolina, USA - SO4_4 | ecosystem: Environmental > Aquatic > Freshwater > Wetlands > Sediment | place: USA...
CTCGCAAGCATCGTGGGCATGATTGCCGCCGCCGCGGGCTACTTGCCCCCGATTGGCGGCGCGATCGCGCAGGAGATCATCGACCTATTCGCGGTCCTCAACGCCGTCCGCGTCGCGCTCCCTACCGACGATTTGCAAGACTTCTGACCCCGCGCGCAAATTGGCCCGCTTTCCGCTGCTCCGCTCGCTTTCCACTCGCATTCCTCGAATGTGAATGCCCGCCCCGCCATAAGCCGCCCCTAACGCGGCGAGCTATTCCCGCGCCCCCGCCTCCCCATCCGCGATGGCTCAACTCTTGACGAGCTGACGCGCGCGGGCTTACATTGAATCCGCAATCTGGGTGCGAGATGGAATTCGCCCCGTGTAGAAAGACAGCTCGCCGACCCGGCAAGTCGGGCTGCCGATCGAAGCCCCGCAATTTCAAGGAGGAAAACCCACCTTGAGCACCGCTCCCCGTCCTACGCTCGACATGGACAAATTGAATGCCTTCATCGGCCGTTTCGTCGGCGATCTGGGCGCCGCCGTTCACGCCGGCATGGTTGTCATTGGCGAAAAACTCGGCCTGTACAAGGCGCTCGCCGCTGGCCCTTCCACTTCCGCCGAACTCGCCGCCAAAACAAAAACCGACGAACGCTACGTCCGCGAATGGCTCTCCTCGCAAGCAGCCGGTGGCTACATTTCCTACGATGAGAAGACGAATAACTTCAGTCTAACCGAAGAGCAGGCCTTCGCGCTCGCGTACGAAGACAGTCCCGCCTACCTCCCCGGCGCCTTCGAGCTCGCTTTGGGCTCGCTTGCAGCCGTTCCGCGAATCGCTGATTCCTTCCGCACCGGCGGCGGAATGGGCTGGCACGAGCACGCTGACGGCGTTTTTCATGGCTGTGAGAAATTCTTCCGCCCCGGTTACGCCGCCAATCTCGTTACCTCCTGGATTCCTTCTCTCCACGATGTGATGCGGAAATTGGAAGCGGGCGCTCGCGTCGCCGACGTCGGTTGTGGCAAGGGCGCTTCCACGATCCTCATGGCCAAGGCATTCCCCAATTCTCATTTCTTCGGGTTCGATTATCACGACAAATCGATTGAAGCTGCCCGCGAAACTGCCCACCGGGAGAATCTCTCCGGCCGCGTCACCTTCGCGATCTCCAAGGCCAAAGAATATCCCGGCAAGGACTATGATTTCGTCGCTGTCTTCGATTGCCTGCACGACATGGGCGATCCGGTCGGCGCCGCGAAGCACGTTCGCCAATCGCTCGATAAGGACGGCACCTGGATGATCGTCGAGCCCTTCGCCAATAATGACCTGAAGGACAATCTCAACCCTGTCGGTCGCGTTTACTACTCGTTCTCAACTCTTTTGTGCACGCCCTGCTCGCGATCCCAGGAAGTGGGCCTGTGTCTGGGTGCGCAAGCCGGTGAGGCGCGCATCCGCGAAGTCGTCAGCTCCGCGGGGTTCACCCGCTTCCGGCGCGCTACCCAGACGCCTTTCAACATCGTTTACGAAGCTCGGCCTTAGAACGCGCGGCGGGGAGGCTGTTCGAATTAAGCCTCCCCCCTCATTCCAGCAATCTATGCAGGCTTTACCTAATGAAGCCAATCGGCCCGCAGTCCACAGGCCCGCTCGCTTGCATTCGCATTCTTCTATCCCTAATATGGCCCGTGCGCCGGTGCTGTCCGGTCGGCGCTGCGCGGGAGCAGTTTTTCGCCGCCCGGATTTCGTGTTTTAGAGGCGAGCTCTCCCCGCTCCGTGGCATTCGCTTGCCTCGGAGCCGCAGTCCGGCTAGATTGGGAATCGGTTTTGCGGGCAAAAGCACTCCCCGGATTGCAGCGGAAAGAACGATTCTAAATCGACTCTCATGTCCATTTAGAATCGCATGTAAGTTATTGAAAATTAATGGCAGTGCCATTTTGAAATCGACTCTCTAACGGGCATTTTCAGAACCATGTTGCAGTCGAAAAAACGGCCACCCAGGAGCATCGCATGAGCGTCGCCTCCCCCGGTCTGCACCTCTCCAGCACCGGGAGCTACCCGCGCGTCGGCGACACCCACGAATTGCAGCTCCTCCGCCGCACCATCTCCGGCCTCGACCGCGGCGAACGCACCACCGCCGACGTCCTCGACGCCGAAAATGAAATCACGCGCCTCGCCATCTCCGACCAGGTGAAGGCCGGCCTCGACGTCATCACCGATGGCCAGATTCGCTGGTACGACCCCATCTCCCATCTCGCCGGCAAGCTCGATAACGTAAAAATCCGCGGCCTGCTCCGCTTCTTCGATACCAACACCTATTTTCGCCAGCCGGTCCTCACCGGCAAGCCCGTGCGCGGCGTCCCTCTCATCACCAGCGAGTACGCCTTCGCATGCAACGCCCTCGGCCATCTCCCAACCCCGGCGGACAAAGCCGGCAAGCTCTCCATCAAGCCCGTCCTTACCGGCCCCTACACTCTCGCAAAATTTTCCCACGCCGAGCATCCCGAAAATGGCGAGCCGGAATCCTTCGCTTCGCTCGAGTCGCGCGCCATGGCTTACGCCGAAGCCCTGGCCCTCGAGATCGAATCCCTCGCGCAAACCGGAGCCGAGCTGATCCAGTTGGACGAGCCTGCCGCCATCAAATTTCCCGAGGATTGGCCCATCTTCGAGCAATCGCTAGCCCCTCTCGTCGAGGCGCGCGAAAAAGCGATCCGGGGCGGCCGCAAGGTCGAGCTCGCTCTCTACGTTTATTTTCACGATTGCACCCCGCTCTATGAAAAGCTCGTCGGCCTCCCTGTGGACATCGTCGGCCTCGATTTCACCTATGACCCGAAGCTCGCCGATTTCATCGCCTCGGCCGGTTCGCCCAAGCCGCTCGGCCTGGGCCTAATCGACGCGCGTAATACGCGTCTCGAAGATCCCGAAGTCATCGCCTGGCAAATTGCGCGCCTCATGCCCAAAATCGAGGGTGGCCGCGCTTATCTCGGCTCCTCGGCAGGCCTCGAGTATCTGCCGCGCGACCGCGCCTTCGCCAAGCTCGAATTGCTCGGCAAGGTCCGTGAGGCCCTGAACGGTCTGAAGGGGGCCGCGAGATGAGCCGCGAAAAATTAAAGAGTCTCGGCTTGAAGCTCCCTCTCTTCCCCACCACTTCGGTCGGCAGCTTCCCGAAGCCGGACTATCTCGCGAAAGCGCGCTCCGAATTCACCAAGGGCAAAATCACCGCAGAACAGCTCGTCGAGCTCGAGCGCAAAGCCACCAAATTCTGGATCGAGACGCAGGAAAAACTCGGCGTGGACGTCCTGGTGGATGGCGAAATGTATCGCGGCGACATGGTCGCCTTTTTCGCCGAGCGCTTGCCCGGCTTCACCGAAGGCGGCCTCGTTCGCAGCTACGGCAACCGCTATTACCACAAGCCCATCATCACCGGCGAAGTCGAGTGGCCCGGGCCCGTCACTGTTGAATGGTGGAAATACGCCCAGAGCCTCACGAAAAAACCCGTCAAGGGCATGCTCACCGGCGCCTACACCATCATGGACTGGAGCTTCAACGAACACTATCCCGACCGGCACGCCACCGCCCTCGCTCTCGCTGCCGTCGTCCGCAAGGAAGTGGAAGCCTTGATCGCCGAGGGTTGCAAAATCATTCAGATTGACGAGCCCGCTCTCTCCGTCCGCCCCGAAGAATTGCCCATCGCCATCGAGGCTATGGAGGCGACCACCAAAGGTCTCGGCGCCTATTTCATCACTCACGCTTGCTATGGCGCCTTCGAGCACATCTATCCCGGCATGCTCGATCTCGCCGTTGATAATTTCGATCTCGAAATGTCCAACAACGATCTTGCCCTCTTGGAAATTTTCCGCCGCAAGCCTTTTACGAAAGACATCAGCTTCGGCGTCGTGGACGTTCACTCCCACGCCATGGAAAAAGCCGCTGCCGTCCGCGAGCGCGTCGAACAAGCCCTCACCCTTCTCCCGAAAGATCGCGTCTGGGTGGACCCCGACTGCGGCTTGAAAACGCGCACCGTCGAAGAAGCCATCGAAAAACTTCGCCTCTGCGTCGCCGCCGCAAAAACTTTTCGCAACTAAAAATTTCTCAAGCATTTGCGCCGTTCGCCTCCGCTCTTTTTTCACCGGCTGCTCTTGCCGCTCGGTTTCGCCGGGTGATAGCATCGTTGCGATGCCATCAGAGCTCATCGAATTCCCGCCAGACCCTGACGCGCAATCCACTTCCCGCCGTGGCGCCCCTCCGCCGGAAGAATTCGTGGCCACAGATCTTCTCGATGGACCTGAGCCTTCTCCGCCTCGCGGCTTGATGAAGAAGCAGCGCCACATTTCCTTCTGGCTCGCGATTGCTTTGCTTCTGGGCGCGTTGATTGCGCTCATGCTGGTCAGCATCGCCTCCGGTTGAATCCCGGGCGCTGCGTTTCTTCTCCGTCTTACTACACGCCTATCTTGACGCGTCTTCGCCATTCCCTTAGATTCGATTGGCCCATGACGATTCGATTCCAATGCTGGCTGCTCTACGCTTTCCTGGCTCTCCTGCCGGCGATTCTCCCCGTGAGCGCTCAGGCGCAAGAGCCGCGGGAATACAAAGCATCCGGAGGCGCTTCCCCCTCCGCCTGGCCCACGGCACCAGTGCGCGCCGCGAAGGGCATGGTCGTGAGTGACGAGAGACTTGCCTCCGAAGCCGGGGTCGAAATCCTCAAGCAGGGTGGCAACGCCGTGGATGCCGCCGTCGCCGTCGCTTTCGCCCTCGCCGTCGTAGAGCCCGAAGCCGGAAACATTGGCGGCGGCGGCTTCATGCTCATCCGCCTCGCCAATGGCCAGGCGAAGTTCGTGGATTACCGCGAGGTCGCCCCGGCCTCCGCCTCGCGCGACATGTATGCCGAAACTGACGACCAGGCTTCCTCGGAAGCCTCCGTGATCGGCTATCGCTCGGTCGGCGTCCCCGGCACCGTGGCGGGCCTGGCTCTCGCTCTCAGGACCTACGGAACCATGAAGCTGCCCGAGGTGATGGCCCCGGCGATCGAATTGGCCCTGCAAGGCTTCCCCGTCAGCGATAGATTGTCCGAACTGCTCAGCGAATCCGCCGGTGTCCTCGGACGCTTCGCCATTTCCCGCCAGATATTCCTAAAGAAGGGCGCTAACTATGAGCCGGGTGAAATACTACGCCAGCCCGAGCTGGCTGCCACGCTCCGCCGCATCGCCAAGAACGGGCCCACGGAATTTTACCGGGGACAAACCGCGCACGACCTGGCGAAAGAGATTCAGCGCGAAGGCGGCCTCATCACTTTGGAAGATCTCGAACGCTATCAGCCCAAAATCCGCGACCCCCTCACTGCCAGCTACAAGATCAATGGCCACGATTGGGACGTCATCTCAAGCCCGCCCCCCAGCTCGGGCGGCATCGCCACCATCGAAGCGCTCAATATCCTGGCCCCCATCCAGCTGAAATCATGGAACGACCCTGAATCGGTCCACTGGGTGATCGAAACCATGCGCCGCGTCTTTGCCGACCGCGCCGCCTATCTCGCCGATCCGGATTTTGCCTCGATTCCCCTTCGCGGCCTCGCCTCTCACTGCTACGCCGATGCGCTGCGCAAGACAATCGATCCCTCCTCCGCAGCGACGAGCAGGCAAATCCGCGCCGGCAATCCCGCTGCGTACGAAAAATCCGATTCCTCCTCCGCAGGCTGCCCGCAGGTTGCGGGCCAGCGCATCCCCATCGGAAATGATTCGGCCGCGGAGCGCGCTCTCGCCGAAGCTGCGCGCGGGGGGCACACCACGCATTTCTCCGTCGTGGACGCTGCCGGAAACGCCGTCGCCAACACCTACACGCTCAACGACAACTTCGGCTCGGGCGTTACCACCATGGACGGGTTTCTCCTCAACGATGAAATGGACGACTTTACCACTCACCCCGGCTCGCCCAACATGTTCGGCCTGATTCAATCCGAAGCTAACACCGTCGGCCCGGGCAAGCGTCCGCTCAGCTCCATGATGCCGACGATTCTCTTGCGCGATGGCAAATTGAGTTTCGTCACGGGCTCGCCTGGCGGGCCCCGCATTATTTCAGCAACATTGCTGTCCATCTTGAATTGGATGCGCCTGGGCATGGACGCGCAGGCTGCCATCAATGCTCCGCGCTTCCATCAACAATGGCTGCCGGATGAGGTGCTCCTCGAACCAGGTTTCCCTGATGCAGTAGCAAGAAATCTCGAAAACCGCGGATACCCCGTCAACCCACAGCGCATGTGGATTGGGCAAGTCGAAACCATCGGCATCGATCCGCAGACCGGAGAGCGCTTGGGCGCGCCCGACCCGCGCCGCAACGGCTTTGCCGCCGGCTATTGACGCGGGCAAGTTTTCCATTGACCATAGTGATTCTGCGTTCGGCACTTACGTTCCGGCTGCCGGCGGAAAAATTTTGGGGGTTGCATGCAACGTGTCCTCTCCACGTACCGGTATGTGAAGCAGCCGCTCTCGGCGCAACTCCTGAGCGATATTTCCCAGGCTGGCGTCGCGGCCATCGAGATTTTCTGCGCGCCGCAGCATTTCAGCTACCGCGAGCCGGCGAGGATTCGCGAAATTGCCGACGCGCTCGCCGAATACCATCTCGAGTTGCACGCGCTCCACTCCCCTACCGAACGCGACCTTGCGCCGGGCCGTGAAAGCGGCGTTGCCATTTCCATCTCCGATACCGAACGCATCCGCCGCCTGGACGCCGTCGATGAGATTAAGCGCGCTCTCGAAGTCGCAGAGACCATACCCTTCCGCTTCCTCGTTCAACATATCGGCCACGGAAGGCAAGAGGCCGATCCCCGGAAAATCGATGCTGCCTTCAGCTCCCTCGAGCACCTCACGGTGTTTGCCAAGGCGCGCGGCGTCACCATCGCCCTCGAAAACACTCCCGGTGAGCTTGGCTCGCCCTCCTCGCTCCAGCATTTCATCACGGACACGCATCTCCACGATTTGCGCCTCTGCTTTGATACCGGCCATGCGCACATGGAGACCGGAGTCGAAGCAGGCTTCGACATGATGCGCGACCGCATAGCCACAACGCACGTCCACGATAATCATGGCGAGAAAGATGAGCACCTGCTTCCCTTCGAAGGTGGCATTGATTGGGACGCCGCGCTCGCCGCGCTCGCCGCGCCCGGCACAGCAAAGCAGCCGCTTCCGATTGTGCTGGAGCTGAAAGAACAAGCCGGCGGGGAGCCCTCTCTCGATCAATTGCGCGCCGTCTTCGACAAGCTTGAAAAAAACCTCGAGGCCAAGCGCGGCCGCACCGCCAAGTCATGACCCGCGACCGGAGCAATTCCCATCGGATGAACCTATGACCCAGGAAGGCCAGGCAGCACAGCCGGTTGTCACCATCGACGAAGTGGGCCGCCACGCCGCCCGCAGCGTCACCATCCGCGGCTGGCTCTATAATCTCCGCGAGTCGGGCAAACTCCTCTTTCCCATTTTCCGCGACGGCACCGGAGCCATCCAGGGCGTCGTCTCGCAGAAAGAAAACCCCGCAGCCTTCGACTCTCTGAAGGGATTGACGCAGGAATCGAGCGTCGTTGTCACAGGTAAAATTCAAGCAGAACCCCGCGCACCCGGCGGCTATGAAATTCACATCAGCGGAATCGAAGTCGTTCAGCGCGTCGCGGAATCGGATCCCTACCCGATTCAACTCAAGGAACATGGCGTCGACTTCCTCCTCGACCGGCGCCATCTCTGGATTCGTGCCCCGCGCCAGGCGGCCATCCTTCGCATCCGCGCGGAGGCCGAGCGCGCCGGCCGAAATTTCATGGACAGCCAGGGTTATACGCTTACGGACACTCCGATTTTCACGCCCGCGGCCTGCGAAGGAACCACCACGCTTTTCGAAGTCAATTACATTGATGACCAAAAGGCATATCTCACGCAGTCAGGCCAGCTTTACGTCGAGGCAACCGCGGCGGCCTTAGGCAAGGTCTACTCGTTTGGCCCCACGTTTCGCGCCGAGAAATCGAAGACCCGCCGCCACCTCACCGAATTCTGGATGCTCGAGCCCGAAGCCGCCTACACGCACCTCGAAGAAATCGTCCAGCTGGGCGAGGGACTCGTCAGCGCCATCGTTCAATCCGTCGTGAAAAATCGCGCGCCGGAGCTGGCCGCCATTCAACGCGACGTTTCGAAACTCGAAAAAATCTCGCCTCCTTTTCCCCGCATCAGCTACGACGAAGCCATTCAGGTGCTGCAAAAGGCCGGCAACCCCGCGAAGTGGGGCGATGATTTCGGCGGCGACGAGGAAACCATCATCTCCAAGGAATTCGACAAGCCCGTAATCATCCATCACTATCCCGCGGCCATGAAGGCTTTCTACATGGCCACGGATGCCGCTCGCCCCGAACTCGCGCTCAGTTTCGACATGATTGCGCCCGAAGGCTACGGCGAGATCATCGGAGGCGGCGAACGCTTGTCGAGCTACGAGACGCTCGTCCAGCGCCTGCGCGACCATCATCTTCCCGAGGAGTCTTTCCAGTGGTATCTCGATTTGCGGCGCTACGGCAGTGTCCCGCATTCCGGCTTCGGCCTGGGCCTCGAGCGCACCGTCGCATGGATTTGCGGCACAGAGCACATCCGCGAAGTCATCCCCTTCCCTCGGATGCTCTATCGCGTCTATCCTTAGGGGTCCCTCCATCGTTTCGGGGTCGCGAAAAGACAACGTCCAATGCCTGAAAAAATTCGCATCATCGGTGTGCCGATGGACTTGGGTGCCAGCCGCCGCGGCGTGGATATGGGCCCTTCCGCTCTCCGCGTCGCGGGCCTTCAGTCGCGCCTGAAGCAGCTGGGCCGCCAGGTGGAGGATATCGGCAATATTTCGGTCCGCCAGCCGGAGGAGCAGCACTACGGCGAGAAGAATGCCAAGTATCTCGAGGAAATCTCCGAAACCTGCAAGGGCCTGGCGGAAATGGTTCGCAAGACGCTCGACGAGGATCTAGTCCCGCTCGTTCTGGGCGGCGATCATTCCATCGCCGTCGGCACTACGGCAGGCGCCGCCGCCCACTTCCACAAGAAATCCAAGCGCATCGGCATGATCTGGCTCGATGCACATGGCGACATGAATACGCCGGAATCCTCGCCCTCCGGCAACGTCCACGGCATGCCCCTCGCCTCCATCATGGGCTATGGCCCGGCCGAGCTCACCGAAATGGGCGGGATCAAGCCAATGGTCGAGCCACGGAGTGTGGCCCTGGTCGGCATCCGCGAACTCGATGCCAAGGAGCGCCGCCTGGTGAAAGACTCCGGCGTCCACATTTTCACCATGCGCGATATTGATGAGCGCGGCATGCGTGATGTGATGGCCGAAGCGCTGCGATTTACCACGGACGACACAGCCGGCGTTGCCGTCAGCCTCGACATGGATTTCGTGGACCCGACCGATGCGCCGGGCGTCGGCACGCCGGTGCGCGGCGGCGTCACCTATCGCGAGGCGCACCTCGCGCTCGAAATGATCGCGGACAGCAAGAGCATGGTCTCCTTCGAGCTCGTGGAAATTAATCCGGTAATCGATCTTCACAATACGACCGCGACCCTGGGCGTCGAATTAGTTCTCTCCGGGTTGGGAAAGAAAATCCTATGATCGCGGCCATCGTTATAAAAACGCTCGAAGCGGTGTCTCGATGAGCGCAAAGAAGAGGCTGCGAATCGGCGTGTTGTTCGGCGGCCGCTCCGGTGAACACGAAGTCTCGCTGGCATCCGCGGCGTCTGTGATTCGTGCGCTCGATCCCGAAAAATATGAAGCCGTGCCGATTGGAATCAGCAAGGATGGCCGCTGGCTTGTCGGCACGAGCGCCATCAAAATGCTCCCCGATGTTTTGAAATCGGGCGATCGAGTGATGCTGCCTGCCGATCCCAGCGCTGCTGCGCTCGTGCCCGTCGGCCCAGCGACCGGACAGCCGAGTGTGATGGTGGACGTCGTCTTCCCGGTCCTGCACGGCACGTTCGGCGAAGACGGCACGGTGCAAGGTCTCCTCGAACTGGCTGGACTGCCCTACGTTGGCGCCGGCGTCCTCGCCTCTGCCGTTGGCATGGATAAAGACGTCCAGAAGCGCCTTTTCGAGCAAGCCGGCTTGCCGATTGTTCCTTTTCTCGCGGTCAAGCGTTCGGATTGGGAACACGACCGCGTCAAAGTCCTGCGCGAGATTAAGAAAAAATTCCGATTTCCGCTGTTTGTGAAGCCCGCAACGCTTGGTTCCTCCGTTGGTATGACCCGTGTGAAAGCAGCACATGAGATTGCGGCGGCAATGGACGTCGCCGCCGAATTCGCTCTGAAAATCATCGTGGAACGCGGAGTGAACGGGCGCGAAATCGAGGTCTCCGTGCTCGGCAATGATGACGTCCGCGCCTCCATCCCCGGCGAAATCGTTCCCCACCGCGAGTTCTACGATTACACCGCGAAATATCTCGAAGGCGGCACGCAACTTGTAATTCCGGCCCCGCTGACGAAAAAACAGGTGGCCACGTTTCAAGATTTTGCCGTGCGCGCCTTCCGCGCCATTGATGGAACGGGGATGGCGCGCTGCGATTTTTTTCTCGAGCGGCGCACCGCGAAGATTTTCATCAATGAACTCAATACGATCCCCGGCTTCACTTCCATCAGCATGTATCCCAAGATGTGGGAAGCCTCGGGGCTGCCGTATCCCCAGCTCATTGACCGCCTGATCGAACTGGCCCTCGAGCTGCATCGCGAAAAAGCGCGCACAAAATATTCGATCGAACTCCCGCCCGGAGCGGGGGGAGCGCTCGAGGCTTAGGCGTTGTTCCCCTCCGGCACACCACGCGCCTGGCATGCTTGACAAGCCGCCCTCGCCCGATTAAACTAACTGTTTAGTTAAAGAATTAGCCTGCGTTTGTGACCGGGAGGAAAGCAAATGCAATATCGGCGGATGGGGAAGAGCTCGCTCGTCGTTTCGGCGCTGGGCCTGGGCTGCATGGGCATGTCCGAATTTTACGGCACCACGGACGAGCAGGAATCCATCGCCACGATCCGGCATGCGCTGGATTTCGGCATTACCCTGCTCGATACGGCCGATATGTATGGCAGCGGCCGCAACGAAGAGCTCGTCGGCCGGGCCATCGAACACCGCCGCCACGAAGCGCTGGTTGCCACCAAATTCGGCAACGTCCGCGGCGAGGGCGGCTCATTTCTCGGCGTCAATGGGCGGCCGGAGTATGTCCAGAAAGCCTGCGAAGCCAGTCTGCGCCGCCTCCGAATTTCCACGATCGATCTCTATTATCAGCACCGAGTGGATCCGGAGGTCCCCATCGAAGAAACCGTCGGCGCCATGTCGCGCCTGATTGATCAGGGCAAGGTGCGCTATTTGGGTCTCTCCGAGGCCGGCCCGCAGACAATTCGCCGCGCTCACAAGACTTACCCGATCACCGCGCTGCAAACCGAGTATTCCCTCTGGACCCGCGACCCGGAAGAAGGGCTGCTCTCCCTCTGCCGCGAACTCGGCATCGCATTTGTGGCCTATAGCCCCCTCGGCCGCGGCTTTCTGACCGGCCAATTCAAGAAATCCGATGATCTCGCTCCGGATGATTTTCGCCGCCACTCGCCGCGTTTTCAGGGCGAAAACTTCCAGAAGAATCTCCAGCTCGTCGAGCGGATTCAGCAGATGGCCGCGAATAAAGAATGCAAACCCGCGCAGCTCGCGCTGGCCTGGGTCCTGGCGCTCGGCGAGGACATTATTCCCATTCCCGGCACGAAGCGGCGCGCTTATCTCGATGAAAATCTCGCCGCGCTCGGTGTGAAGCTCTCCGCAGCCGACCTCGCGCGCATCGATGAAATCGCGCCGCACGGAATTACGGCCGGCGCGCGGTATCCGGAAGTCGCGATGAAGCGCGTGGGTATCTGAGACACACAAGATGAAGCGAGGACGCAAAAAAGTGGAAAACCCCGCGACCGCGCGCCGCATTCTGGCCGCCGCCGAACACGAGTTCGCCGCTCGCGGGATGGCTGGAGCGCGCACGGATGAAATCGCCGCCGCCGCGCATGCCAACAAGGCCATGCTCTACTATTATTTCGGCAACAAGCATCAGTTGCACCGCGCTGTGCTCGAAAATCTCTTCGGCCAGCTGCGCGAGGTGATTTACGCGCCGGCCCCTGGAAGCCCGACCCCCCGCAACCGCCTCCTTGGATTTGTGAACGGCTATTTCAATTTCCTGGCGACGCATCCAAATTATCCACGCCTTGTGCAGCGCGAAGCCATGAGCGCCACTCCAAAATTCGAATGGATCGTTCGCGAATACTTTCGCCCCTTCCATCGGCGCCTGAGCAAACTGATCGAAGAAGGGATTGCCGCGGGCGAGTTTCGGGAAGTGGACTCCCACAATACCGTTTTCACTTTGCTCGGCATGATGGTCTTCTACTTCGCCGCCGCCCCGGTGATGAGCAAGCTGGTGGGAAAAAATCTGCTCTCCGCGCAGGCGCTCGAACGGCGGCGGAGCGCCCTGCTCGATTTTGTGAATCACGGTCTGATACGCAAAGAAGCGAGACCCCGATGACCGGACGAAAATTCTTCATGTTTATCGGAGTGGTTTTCGTCCTGTCGTTGGTGATCTATTTCCTCACCACGCCCCGGGGAGGCGATATCCCCTTGATCGGCATTGTGGACGGCAACGAAGTGATCATCAGCCCGCAAATCACCGGCCGCATGATCCGGCTCACGGTGGATGAAGGCTCCGTCGTAAAAAAAGGCGACTTGATCGCGGAACTCGACCCCAAAGAGCTGCAAGCGAGCCTGGCCGCGGCAAAAGCGAATGTGAACAGCTTGGAAGCGCAGGTGAAAGAAGCCGGCCACAATTACTCCTGGACGGACGACCAGACCGTTGCGTCTCTCAATCAGGCGCGCGCCATGCTGACTTCCACGCGCGCACAGCTCGAGCAGGCACGCGCAAACCTATGGCGCGACCAGACCGATTACGAACGCATGCAAAAGCTATTCGATAGCGCCGTCGCGTCCGCGCAGGATCGCGATCACGCGCAGGCTACACTCGATGCCTCGAAAGCCAATGTGAGGGCGCTCGAAGATTCCGTCAAGGCGCAGGAGGGCGCGCTGGCCGTGGCGCAGGCCAACCGCAAGCAAGTGGACGTGCGGCAGAGCGAGATTGCCACGACCCTCGCGCAGCTCGAGCAAGCACGCGCTGCCGCCGCGCAAGTGGCCACGCAGCTCGGCTATACGGAAATCTACTCCCCGCTCGATGGAATCGTCTCCGTGCGCGTCGCCAAACAGGGCGAGGTGGTGCAGCAGGGGTCGCCGATCGTCGTGGTCGTGGACGTGGACCATCTGTGGGTGCGCGCCGACGTTGAAGAAACCTACATAGACTCCATCCAATTTGGCCAGAAACTGCGCGTGCAATTGCCCTCGGGCGACATCCTCGAAGGCGAGCTGTTCTTCAAGGGCGTGGAAAATGATTTTGCCACGCAGCGCGACGTGAGCCGCACGAAGCGTGACATCAAGACCTTTGCGATCAAAGTGTCCGTCCCGAATACAGGGCACCGCCTCTTCACCGGCATGACCGCGACGGTCCTGCTTCCGCCACCCGCCAAGAAAAATTGGTTTGCGAAGCTCTGAGGCCGCCCGGAAATCGAGCCATGAACGCCATCGAAGTCGACCACCTCACCAAGAAATTCGGCGATTTCACCGCCGTCAACGATATTTCCTTTCATGTCGCTGAACGCGAAATCTTCGGCCTGCTGGGTCCAAACGGCGCCGGAAAAACGACCCTCATCCGCATGTTGACCACCCTCACTCCCCCCACCTCCGGCACCGCGCGAATCGCGGGCTTCGATATCAGCAACGACGCGGATTCCGTTCGCCACGCGATGGGCGTGATACCCCAGGCCTTCACATCCGATCCCGAGCTGACCGCCGATGAAAATATGCTGATCCACGCGAAGCTGTACGGCGTTCCAGTGGGGAAACGCGCGAGGCTGATTCACGAGCTGCTTGAATCGGTGGACTTGCTGAAATTTCGCGGCGCCCTGGTGCGCACCTTTTCAGGCGGCATGCGGCGCCGCTTGGAGATTGCTCGCGGCCTGGTCCATTCGCCGAAAATTCTATTTCTCGACGAGCCTACGACGGGCCTCGATCCAGTTTCACGCACCAACGTTTGGGAAATGATTCGCACCCTCCGCGACAAGTCCGAATTGACCATCCTGCTCACCACGCATTACATGGATGAAGCGGACAAACTCTGCGACCGCATCGCCATCGTGGACCACGGCAAGCTCGCGGCGCTCGATACGCCCACGCGGCTGAAAGACAGCGTCCCGGGGACCGATGCCGTCGAAGCGGAATTCGATGGTGCACCTCCCGACTGGGAGCTGCAGCTCCAGAAACTGGCGCAGGCCGCGGGCGTGACGCATCACGACGGCTTCATCCGCATTGCCTCGCATGATGGGCCTGCAACCGTAGCGGCGTTAATGGACCTTGCCCGCGCTCGCGGCGTTACCGTCCGAAAAGTTTCCGTGCAAAGCACCACACTGGATGACGTTTTCCTGCATTACACAGGCAGTGATCTACGCGACGCGGCTCACGGAGGAGCCAGCTATGACATCAGCCATCTCTACCGTTAAGCGCGGCGCCCCCGAATTGCACTGGCATCGAAGTGGGGGCATTCGGCCATGAAGCTTTTTCGCATCTCGGCGCTGATCGAACGCGACATGCGGAAATTTCTCCGCAGCCCCGCATTAATGATGAGCTCGATGATCTTTCCCCTCGTCCAACTCGTCGTGCTTGGTTATGCATTCGGCGGGAAGATCCATGGCGCTGTCATCGGGGTTGTGGATCAGGACCAAACGGCGGAATCGCGCCAGATCCGCGAAATGTTTCATGGGATCACGGCGGGCCCGGAAACGTTTCGCGTCGTCCAGTACAGTTCCCTGCCGCGGGCCGTGGATGATCTGCGCGCCGGGTTTCTCCGCGGCGTGGTCCAAATCCCGTACGATTTCTCGCGCCGATATTATCAGCACGACCGCCCGCGCATCGCCTTCACCGAGGACAATACCGACCAATTCGTATCCAGCTCGCTGCTCGAACGAATCCAGCAAATGGTGGACCAATTGAATGCCCCCGCCGTCGAGCCACGCCTGGATGCTCAGGTGGCGCTCAACGTGGTCGAGGTGTATCCCTATATCGAGTACATCAAGTATCTCCTGGCCGGCTCCATCGCCATGGCCATCTTCATCGTGGCGATGATCGGCGGGGGCATCACCTTCATTGACGACAAAGCGCGTGGTCTGCACGAGGGCTATCTCGTCACGCCCATCCACAAAACCGAACTGGTGATGGGTCTGATCGGCGCCGGCGCGCTGAAGGGTCTGATGGCGGGCCTGGTGCTGACGATCGTCGGCGGATTGCTCGCGGGGATTCCCCGCCTGTGGGATCCGGTGCGCCTGGTTTATTTGAGCGTGGTCGTTCTCGTGGCTTCCATCGCGATGATCAGCTTCATGTTTCTTGTAATGGTACGCGTGGACGACCCGCTGGTTCCTCGCGCCATTTTCGGGGTGCTGAACACGCTGTTGTTTTTTCCCTCGGGCGCGGTCTATCCCGTGGAAGCGTTTCCGACGTGGCTGCGATGGCTTTCAAACGTGGATCCGTTCACGTACACGGTTCATGCGCTGAGGAATCTGACGCTAAAGAATACCGGCATTGAAGGAATCTATCGGGACGTGCTAATTTTGGCTGCCTTCTCCGCGGTTATGATTACGGCCAGCATTTTGCTGTTCAAACGGCAGCTATAATCTCAAGGAGCGTTCGTGAGCGTCTTCGATTCGAATGAAGAACATCCCCCGGCGAGGATTCGCCGGTACATTATCACCGCCCTCGTTTTCGTGATTTTGCTTTTCCTCGCTTTCCAGTATTTGATGCGCTACCACACGGAAAAAAACACCATCAGACAATTCATGAATCAGGTCGTTGCGGGAAATATGGAACAAGCTTACCGGATGTGCAATCCCTCGCCTTCTTATTCCATGAAGGATTTCCTCGATGACTGGGGGCCGGAGGGCTACTACGGGCCCGTGAAGAGCTACCATATTGAAAGCGCGGAAGAAGACAAGCGAGGAACCGAGCACGCCTCCGGCGTCAACATCACCGTCGAGGTCAGCCCATACACTCCCTTCCCTCCCAATAACGACGCGGCGAAACAGAGCAAGACAAAAGAGGTGAGGCTTCGGGTTGAATACAAGGATCAATCCGTCGGCTTCGCGCCGTAGGCGTTAGTCGAGGCCGCAGTGCAGCCGGGAAGAGGCCACGGTCTTCATTCGTTTTCCATGCGCGCTTCGTCCACCAGCATCACGGGAATGTCGTCGCGAATGGGATAGACGCGGCGGCACGTCGAACATTTCAAGCCATGCTGATCCCCCGTCAGCTTGACGGGCGTCTTGCAAACCGGGCAGACCAGAATATCAAGCAGCTCGTGCGAGACAGCCATTCGATCCTCCCCCGCTCCTCACTGTAGCAAAGCCTCGAGAGTAATGAAAACTTCCACGGAAAACTTCGCGGTTCATATCAGCCGAGTCGAGCCACCTTGAACGCGAGCTGCGCATTCCATTCCGCGCCTGACGCCAATTCCACGGGCCACACGGCGATGATTTGCGAGCCCTGATAAATTCGCTCGAATCCATCCTCGGATTCCGAAACAGTCTCAATCGGCGCAATCCAAAAATCGCGCGCTCCGGGCGCCGCAATCGTCGCGGACACGCGTTGCCATTTGTCCACTATGACTAATTCCGAACCGGGCGCCGACGCGGACCATCGAAGGGGATGACGTTCACCACCCGACTCGAAATAGCGATCCGGCTCCGAAGGCGCGAGAAAATTCACAATCACTTCCATCCCCACGCAGACCGAAGCAGCGTCGGCGGCGGTGCGCCGCAGGCTGAGATCGCAAATAACGCTAAATCCCGCCGCCGTGGGGACAATTGTCAACTCCTTCTCCGCCAGCCAGTCAGCGCTCTCCTCCGATGCAAGCGTTGCACTGGTGGGCGAGAATTCCAAAACGCGGTATCTCCCGCCCGCAAGCTCCGCATCTTCTTCCAATCGCACCGCCGTGCAATCCTGATGGTTTTTGCTGGGGCCAAATAGAAGCAAGCGGAACGAATGGCGCCGCCAGCGGTCGTAATTCAACCAGCGATCCAGCCCTTCTTCCTTCACGCGCGTCTGATCGTGAATCGATTGCACGCTTTTCGGGTTCTTCGCGGAAATATTCTTCAGGGCCGCGTGATACGACTCCGGCCGCCGCATAAGCGAATTAATCAAAGCCGCATTCGACCCGCGGCAATCCATCGCGGAAATTGTGCCGCCGTCCCTGGGCTTGAGCAGCACAGCGTGGCGATCGGAGGTGAAGTAAATCTCATCGTGGCCGTCGGCGTCGAAATCGAGCTTATCGGCCTCGGCAAACTCCGTCGTGCGGTGCGTCAACCCGTCGGCGATGGCCTCCGCCTGTACCAGCGAATTCCATAGCGCCGTGCGCAAATGCGGCGAGTAGAGGCCGCCGAAGATCCCGTGCCAATAAGCGTCGTTGCACTGGCCTCGAAGCAGCAGCGTGATGGCCTCCTCGCGAGCGGCAAGAAACGTCTTATCCTGTCGCCGGCTGTGCTCGAGCTTCCGCACTTTTCCGGAAACGTGCAGCATTTTCTTGTGCAGAAGATTCGATTCGGAATATTTCGTGAAGAAATTCCGCCAGGTTCCGCCGCGCAGAAATGGAAGCGCTTGGGGTCGCGAGGCAAATTCCTCGGTAAGCGCGTGGTATCGGCTGCGCGCCGCCGTGGGCAGCGACCACTCCATCATCTCCGTGTACGACGCCGTGGGCAGGTCGGCACGGCCGAGTGGCGCATGCGCCGCAACGGAATCGGCCGGCGTGGAGATTTCGAGCCAGGAAGCGTTCTTTTCCAGCTCCGAAAAAAATCTTTCCAGCCAGCCGTTCACGTAGCAATGCTCGTGCGTCCCGGGCCATACGCCGAATTTCTCGAGGTCGTCGCCCATGGCGGCGTAGGCACCCGGATGAGCCGCGGCCGCCTGCCGCAAAAACTGGCTCGTCTCCGAGGCCTCACGAAATGGAATCAGATAGCGCAGAGCCTTCAGGCCAGGGAGAACTTTGACCGTGTGGCATTGATCTTCCGCAAGGTAGTGGCCGTACAACTGTTCCACTTCAAATCCGGCGCCGAGAAAATGATTGTCGTCCACGAGCGTATATTCCACGCCCGCCGGCGCAAGCGTCGAGGGGAGCTGCGGCTCCCACACTCGTTCAGCCAGCCAAACGCCGCGCGGCCGCCCCGCAAAATGTTCTTCGATGTAACCGGCGAGCCGCGCGATCTGTTCCTGCCGATCTTCCGGGGGAATCGTGGCCAGGATCGGCTCGTAGAATCCGCCGCCCACGATTTCTATCTGGCCGCGCTTCACCAATCCGCGCAGCAAATCGAAATATTCCGGATGTGCGCGCTCGAGCCACTCCAGCAGCGATCCGGAATAGTGCAGTCCCACTCGAATCGAAGGATGGCGCGCAAGAACTTCGACGAATGGCAGGTACGATTGTTTATAGGCGCGCTCGAGGACATCCTCGAAATTTCCAACCGGCTGATGGGCGTGAATGAGTAGAACGAGTTGAAATTTCGGCACCGGTAAGCCTCAGGGCTGCCATACAGGATAACCTGATTGCGAAAAACTACAAACCTCGCGACAAACCGGGTCATGTCCTAGATCCGCTCAAAGCGGGCTCGATAGGGCATCTCCCGAGTGTCCCGGCAATCGCCAATTCCACCGAACAGAAATCGAGCCATGTCACATAAAATAAGCCACTTACAAAATTCCAATCGCCAACTTTTCCCATCTTTCCTGGCGCCGACCGCCCCATGGCTGGAAGCCGCCGAGAATCGGCTCTCGGCTAATTTAGGACACTACCAGAAATCGAACACGCTAACGATAAATCCCGACTCGTGTGGTATGTGCTCC
>Ga0187819_10000537_pt1 | contig 18949 bp, 15 predicted proteins | sample NC_wetland_sal_i_15_FD_132411 | JGI IMG/M metagenome (GOLD analysis project Ga0187819, IMG submission 132411) | Wetland sediment microbial communities from Neuse River Estuary, North Carolina, USA - SO4_4 | ecosystem: Environmental > Aquatic > Freshwater > Wetlands > Sediment | place: USA...
ACGCACCGCCTCCAGCATGATGAAGACGCCGATGCGATTGGCGATGAAGTTGGGTGTATCGCGAGCGAAAACCACTTCCTTGCCGAGTTGCTGGTCGGAAAAGTGAGAGATGGCGGCGACGGCGTCGGGATCCGTTTCCGGGGTGGCGATGATTTCCACCAGCCGCATGTATCGCGGTGGGTTGAAGAAGTGCGTTCCGAACCAGCGGCGGCGGAGGTTTTCCGGCAGTTTCGCCGCGATGGACCGGACCGGCAGGCCGCTCGTATTGGTGGTCAGAATCACGTCCTTCTTCAGGTGAGGTGTGATCTTGTCGAGAAGCGCCTGCTTGATTTCGAGATTCTCGGTGACGGCTTCGATGACCCAGTCGCAATCCTCAAGGCGCGCGAGATCCTCATCGAAGTTACCCACGGTGACGCGCGCGGCCAGCGACGGCTCGAAGAAAGCCGCGGGCTTGGCCTTCTTCAGAGCTTCCAGGGCTTGGGCGGCGATCGCGGAGCGCGGACTTTTGTCGGCGGGAATATCCAGCAGCACCACCGGCAGCCCGGCATTGGCCAAGTGAGCCGCGATGCGCGAACCCATGGTGCCGGCGCCCAGCACGGCTGCTTTGCGGATGAGAATGGAGCGCACCCGCTCGCGCGATAACGATCCGGCGACGGCCGGCTCCAGAACAGGTTCAGCGATCATGAACTATGACTCCCGATTCGAAACTTTGCGTTGTCCGTTAGGATGGCGTCCCGGTTGCGCCCTGCGCGCCAGGCCCTGGGTGAGGGTCCGGGCAAAATGCGAGGCGATTTCTTCGCCGGAAAGAGCCCCGGCAGGCTCGTACCACATACAGATCCAGTTTACGGCCCCCGCAATGGCAAAGGCCGCCAGCTTGGGATCGCACGGGATGATGGAGCCGTCCTCGATCCCTTCCTGGATGAACGACCGGAGGCGGCGGTCGATCTTTCTTTTATAAGTGCGGACCTCAGCCAGCGCTTTGCTGGACAAATCGCCCTCATCCAGCCGCATCACACACCTTCCGAAATTGACGGTCATGACGTCGGCGTAGGCATAGATGAAAGCTTCGACTTTTTCCAGCCCCGTTCCACAATGTCCGGCGATGGTGTTGAGACCGTCTTCAATCAGCCCTGTGCCCCAACGGTAACACTCGAGAAGGATCTCTTCCTTGTTGTGGAAGTAATGATACAGGGCAGGCTTGGTGATGTTCAGCCGCTCGGCCACGTCGTTCAGCGCGGTGCGGCCGTAACTTTTTTCCAGAAACAACTGGGCCGCGGTTTGCAAGATCGCTTCGCGCTTGGTGGCGGGGTCACGGCGGCGGTTGACAAACGCTTTCCAGTGCGGTTGTGCGGCAACAGCTTCTTTCGCCATGACTTGGGTCAACCACCCGATTGACACCGGGGTTTGATATTGATATGTTACCCGTGGGTAAGATAAAAAGCAAGAAGAATGCCGCCTCTCCTCACCCCACCCCTCAGGAAGACGGCGGGAGAACCGCAGATGGTCAGTCTTAGGGAAGACGATCTGGCGCTCCAGTGCCTTTACCGGTGGGAGCGCGAGCGTCCGGGGCAGATATTTCTCACACAGCCCTTCGACGGCGGAAAGCTGCGCGAGTGGACGTGGGCGCAGGCGGCAGACGAAGTGCGCCGCATCGCCGCCTATCTCCGCGCACAGCACTGGGAGCCGGGGACCCGGATCGCGATTCTCTCGAAAAATTGCGCCTGGTGGATCATGGCGGATCTCGCCATCTGGATGGCCGGCCACGTGACCGTGCCGGTCTATCCGTCGCTCAAAGCGCAATCCGTTCGCCAGATTCTGGAGCATAGCGAGGCGAAAGCCTGCTTCGTCGGCCCAACCGAAGAGAAAGAAAACGCAGCGCTCGGGATTCCCGAAGGTGTTGCGCGGATCTCCTTTCCCACGGCACGAGCCAACGGCTTCCCCGAGTGGGACGCGATCGTGGCGTCCACGCCGCCAGTTACAGGGAACCCGAGCTTCGCGGCAGACGATCTGGCCACCATCATCTACACCTCCGGCACCACGGGCGCGCCCAAGGGCGTAATGCACCGTTTCGGGGCATTGAGTTTTTTTGCCGCCACTGCTACACAGATGCTGGGCCTGACGGCGGAGGAACGCGTCATTTCTTATCTGCCGCTGGCCCATATTGTGGAACGGGTGGGCCTGGAGGGCACCGCGATTCTCGCGGGCTATCACGTGTTTTTCACTGAAGGGCTGGAGACCTTCCTCACCGATCTGCAGCGCGCGCGGCCCACCATCTTTCTTTCGGTGCCGCGGCTGCTGTTGAAGTTCCAACAGGGGGTGTTCGCCAAGATCCCTCAGGACAAGCTGGACAAGCTGCTGCGGCTTCCGATCGTCGATCGTTATACGAAAAGGCGCATCCTCCGGCAGCTTGGGCTGAACACCGTGCGCCGCGCTGCCTGTGGGGCTGCTCCGCTGCCCACCGAGATTCTGCTGTGGTATCGCAACCTCGGGCTGGATCTGGTGGAAGGATACGGCATGACCGAAGCGCTCATCACGCACCTCCCAACGCCCGGCTGCGTGCGCCCCGGCTACGTGGGTCCAGCCCTGGATGGAGTAGAGGCGAAGGTGAGCGATCTGGGCGAACTGCTGGTTAAAAGCCCCATGAACATGATGGGCTATTACAAGGACCTGCAGGGCACTCAGGCTGCCTTTACCGACGATGGATTCATCCGCACCGGTGACGTGGTGCATCTCGATCCGGACGGCCAGGTAAAGATCATCGGGCGCGTGAAGGAGCAGTTCAAAACCAGCAAAGGCAAGTATGTGGCGCCGGCTCCCATCGAGAGTAAGTTGATGGCGCACTCCGCTGTTGACGCCTGCTGCCTGATGGGCGCCGGCCTGCCGGCTCCCTTCGCGGTAGTCTTGCTATCGGCGGATGCGCGGAAACGATGCTCAACGGCCGACGAGCAAAGAGCCATCGAAGCGTCTCTGCTGGCGCAGATGGAACATGTAAACGCGCAGCTCGATCCGCACGAACGCGTAAAGTTCATCGCCATTGCCGACGGTCCGTGGACGGTTGGAAATGGGTTAATGACGCCGACCCTCAAAATCAGGAGGTCCGTGCTGGAAGGCCGCTACCAGGCGTTCGTGGATGACTGGGCGCGACACAGCAGCCCGGTGGTTTGGGAATCGGCTCCGGACCGAGTTCCCGCGAACGTGTAAACCGCCCCCTCTAGCCGCGGTTCAAAAACCCAAAATCCGGTTTACGATAGAGTCTGCTGCAATGTCTGAAAAGGTTGCTGTTTTCGATACCACGCTGAGAGACGGAGAGCAGGCCGCGGGTACGCGTCTGGGCAGCCGCGAGAAGCTCATGATTGCCAGGCAACTGGCGGAGCTGAAGGTCGATGTCATCGAGGCCGGTTATCCTAACTCGTCGCCCGAAGACTTCGAGGCCGTCCAACTCATCTCACAGGAAATCCACGGCCCGACGATTTGCGCGCTTTCCCGCGCGGTGCCGGATGACATCCACGCCTGCGGCAAGGCGTTAGCCAAAGCTAAGCGGCCGCGGATTCACACGGGGATCGGCGCGTCGGACATCCATATCAGCGGCAAGTTTCAGGATGAACGGTACGGCAAGACGCTGGCCGAGAAGAGGGTCAAGATTCTCCAGATGGCGGTGGAGGCCGTCAAGCTGGCCCGTCAATACGCGGACGATGTGGAGTTTTATGCCGAAGATGCCGGGCGCGCTGAGCAGAGTTACCTCTTGGAAATGATCGAAGCGGCGATTGATGCCGGAGCCACGGTGGTGAACATTCCGGACACCACCGGCTACACGGTGCCCGAGCAATACGGTTGCCTGATCCGTTCCATCCGCGAGAGAGTGCCCAACATCAGCCGGGCGACCATCAGCGTCCACTGCCATGACGACCTGGGACTGGCGGTAGCCAACACGCTGGCCGGCGTTCAGAACGGCGCGCGGCAGGTGGAAGGTACCATCAACGGGATCGGCGAAAGGGCAGGGAACGCTGCGCTCGAAGAAGTGGTGATGGCTCTGCGCACGCGCGGCGATTACTTTGGGCTGCACACCGGCATTGAGACGCGCGAGTTCTACCGCACCAGCCGGCTGGTTTCCGATCTGCTGGGCATCCAGGTTCCGCCCAACAAAGCCGTCGTCGGAGGCAACGCGTTTTCGCACAGTTCGGGAATCCACGTGGACGGATTTCTCAAGGAGCGGACCACTTACGAGATTATGCTTCCCGAGCACGTCGGCATTCCTGAGAGCCGCGTGGTGCTCACCGCGCGCACGGGCCGCCACGGACTGCGCGATCGCCTGAAGAAGCTCGGGTTCACTCTCTCGCACCACGACTTGAACCAGGCCTACCAGCGATTCCTGGCCGTAGCCGACAAGAAACAGGAGGTGTTTGACGAGGATCTCATCGCGATTCTTCGCGACGAAATTCATCCGCTGCCCGAGATTTACCGCCTCGACTATCTGCACATCAACAGCGGCACTTCTGCCATCCCCACAGCGACGGTGCGGCTCAAAATCAAGGACGGAACGTCGCAAGGCGCCGCCATTGGCGACGGCCCTGTCGACGCGACTTACAAAGCGATCTCCGAAGTTACTAAGACCTCAGCCAAACTCCTCCGTTACGACATTCGTGCCGTCACCAGCGGCACCGAAGCCCTGGGGGAAGTCACGGTACAACTGGAGGAAGAAGGACGCAGGGTCGTGGGCCGCGGCGCGTCGACCGACGTGATCGAAGCCAGCGCGAAAGCGTATATTGACGGGCTGAACAAGCTGGCCTCGCTGGCCGTAAAAACGGTTACTTAAATCTCAGCGGGATTCGTCCCGGGCGGTGAAGCGGATAAATCCGTAATCGCGGTTCACGCCAGCGCCTTTCCGGAGAAAGAATCCCATACCCGGATTGCCCGTGGCATAGGTGCTGTCTCTCGCTTGGTTGATTTGCACACGTTGATGTACACAGTAATTACGTCGCCTACGATTGTTGCTTTGACAACATCTCCATTGCCACGCCGTATTGCGATCCATTGTGTTGCGATAGATAAGTGAAGTTACCCAAAGGGCCGTTCCATCTAACTATCTCCGAGTAAGCCTTCGCCGTCTTTGAGCAACGGAAGTTGATTTCATAGCCCGTGGCGCTGTGGGCGGACAGCGTACTTCGCAAGCGCAGCTCTACTTCCTCCCAGATATGGTCATTCTGATTTACGCTGTGAACCGTTGCCTCGGCGGTCTGATCTGGTCCCCAGATCCCTGTCAATAAAGCTGTCGCATCATCGTATCCATGCGAACCTGACTCGACTCCGAAAGCAAGGCCGGGAGTGGTTGCCACGTCACACCAGTCAAGGCCGGCTACTTTGCCGTTGATCCAGTTGCCGCCCTCGGAAATGGGGTTTTCGGTGAGACGGAAGTTAGTGGGGTAGGTCCGGTGCTTTCCCGTCGCCGTCCAAGCCGGTCGAACTCTCCACGTGCCGGCAACAACGCCGAGGAACAGGAGGGCGATGAGAGTAGCCTTTTTCATGCCTGCGATCCAAGCTATCATGCCTGGGTGGTGCGTTATCGAGAAATCCGGCCTTCTCGCCAACTGCAACCGTTCATCGATCGCTTTTGGACGTTGGAGCATGTTGGAGAAGGCGTCGCGCCTCAGCGCGTGATTCCCGATGGCCATCCGGAACTTATCCTCAATTTGAGCCAACCGTTCGAGTTCTTCCAAGACGGGGAGTGGCATGGGCAGTCTCGTTGTTTTCTCGCCGGCCAGATTAGCGGTCCGCTGCTGCTGAGGCCCAATGGCCCCGCCTGCATGGTGGGAGTTCGATTTCACCCGTACGGAGCCGCGCAGGTGTTTGGCGCCCCGATGCATGAACTGGCCGGACGGTTTACTCCGATTGGGGATCTGTCGCCAGTGCTTGGGCGGGAGCTTGATCGGGCGCTGGAGTCGGCCGATCCCATCGCTCCCGTCGAAGCCGCACTGTTGTGCGCTCGAAATACCTCTCGCTCCTCGGATGCGGTTGTTCCGGAGGCGGTCCGCCGCATCATTCTCGCCAAGGGCTTCGCGCATCTCGCGGCTTTAACTCGGGAATTTAGCCTGAGCATCCGCCAATTCGAGCGCCGCTTCGATGCGAGCGTTGGTCTGCCGCCAAAGCTCTTCTGCCGCATGCAGCGTTTCATCCAGGTTTTCCGTGTGATTGGACAGAAGCCAGGCAACTGGGTGGACACGGCCGTTGCTTGCGGCTATTACGACCAGTCGCACCTGATTCGTGACTTCAAGAGTTTCTCCGGTGAAACACCAGCAGTCTTGTTGGCGGAGGATGCGGATCTGGCCCGTCACTTCCTACTGCGATTCGGGATGTCGCATTCGTACAATACCGCTGCGGGCCATTCGGCCTAAGCTTTCGATTCGGAGAACAAATATGAGTTTTAAGCAGATGCTGCTCGTTGTAGGGGGTCTTGCGATCTTGGCGGGCCAATCCGGGTCCAATGCGATTCTGACCAACCTTAGCACCGCCAAATGGGTGCATGAGAAGGGAGATCCTCCGGGTTCCGAGTCGGTGATGCTTCGCGAGGATCCACAGACTCGGGGCATGGAGCTGTTGGTGCGATTTCCCGGCGGCCATGTGATTCCGCCGCACCGGCACGACTCCAACGAGCGCATCATCGTTTTGGAGGGCCAACTCGCCCTGCGTCAGGACACCGGCGAAACTTCTCTCGATCCCGGCGGTTTTGCCTTTCTGCCGGCGCGCGAGGTCCAGCGCTTGTCCTGCACTTCCAAGACGCGCTGCACGTTCTATCTTTCGTGGGACGGCGACCCCAAATCGCAGCCAGCGAAATGATTAAGGGTGAGCTGGCCGGGCATCCGGAGGGCCTGAGCGCTAATCTAATTGCTTATGGCACGAATTGCTGGAATCGAGCCCAAGCAGGCAGGGTTGTTTGTGCGCTTCGTTTATTGGATGACGCGGCGGAAGGTGGGGCGCGTGGTGCTGCCCATTAAGATCGCGGCGCATCACCCGCGGCTGTTGCGATCGGTTGGCGAGATGGAAGCCGGGCAAATGGCCGCCCATTCCGTCGATGCCGTCCTCAAATCGCTAGCTGAATTGAAGGTGGCGATGCAGATCGGCTGCCCGTTTTGAATCGACATCGGTTCTGCCGTGGGCAGGAAACATGGAGCGACGGAAGAGAAGCTGATGGCGCTGGCGGATTTCGAGTCAAGCTCCGCGCTCAGCGATGTCGAGAAGTTGGTGCTGCGCTACGCGGTGGCCATGACGGTGACCCCGGTCGAGGTTCCGGATGAACTTTTCACGAGGCTCAAGCAACATTTCACCGAAAAGCAACTGGTCGAGCTGACCTCAGCCATCGCCTGGGAAAACTACCGCGCGCGCTCTTATCATGCGTTTGGAATTGAAGCCGAGGGTTTTTCCAAGGGTGCGTTTTGCCCGCTGCCTGCGCGCCCGCCGCTAAATGCGTCAGGAATGCGCGGGACTCACTGATTCCGCCGGCCGGCGGATGGTTTCGAGAAGACCGCGCCACTTTCGCATGAACAATTCGATGATGTTTAGCAGGATCGCGAGGGCCAGCAGACCAGGCCACATCTCCATCGATGAGGGGACCGAGCGGCCTCCGGCGTCGAAGATTTCCTTCACGGAAGGCTGGAATCGCCCGCCGGTGGACTTCGCGATCTGCCGCAACAACACCTCGTTCGATCCGTAGTCGAGCAACTCGTCTTCCTGGCGGTAAAAACCGATCTCGGGAAACTCTCGCGATTCAACCAGAGGACGCACGCGAAACAGGCCCTGATTGTGCCCGATAGGCACAACGCCGCGATAACTTCGCGCGTCCACCTTGCTGACCTTCGCGGGACGGCGGAATCCATTAGGTCCGAGGACGTAAATGTCCGGGACCGCGGAGGGCTCCTCGGCTTTGCGGCCGAGGTGGTAATCGATGACCAGCTCATCGCTGGAGCTGTCATATTCGGCCTGGGCCTCGCTGGTTTGCGCGTGGGGCAGCAGGTCGCGCGCCACGTTGGCCCATAACCGGTCAAATCCTTTCCAGGCCAGCCAGCTTGCGGCCCAGCGGCTTTTCGCATCGGAGGTGAAAACCACTGCGCGGCCCAGTCCGTACTGCCATCGCACCAGCAGCGGATCCCGTTCGGCGGTGTTCAAGATGGTATCCGCAGTGGGCTTGGCAATGTAGCGGACGTAGCCGCGTAACGGCGGCGCGGTATCGATCCCAACGCCGTCCAGTACCTCGGCCTGTTTCACCACCACCGCCTGAATGGGCTTCTCCACCGCGGTAGACCCGGTGTGCTCCATCACGTCTTTTAGCAGGATTTGTTCCAAGCCGCCGGGCTCGTTCAGGAAATAGGATTTGCCTTTGGCTAAGGCTGCAATTTTCTCCAGGTAAGCACGGTTCACATCCTGGCCCAGACCCACCGTCGAAATGGTGATGCGGTTGTTGGCCGCCTCGCGGGACAGCGAGAGGCTGTCGCCTTCTTCGGAGATGCCATCCGTCAGCAGGACGATGTGCTTGTACACAGCATTCTGATAGAGAATTTTCCGGTACGCCTCAGTGAGTGCCGGGGCAATCTGGGTACCGCCGTCGGGCGTTATCCCGGCGATGAGCCGCTTGATCAACGACCGGTCCTCGGCTCGCCGCACGGGCACGGCCCATTGGAACGAATTGTCGAAGATGAGCACGCCTACTTGATCGATGGGCCGAAGGTTCTCCACCACGCCGATGGCCGCCAGACGCGCCAGCTCCATCTTCTTGCCTTCCATCGATGAAGATTTGTCGATGATGAGAATGACGCACGTGCCTTCCGGCGTTCGTGGCGGGGCCAGCCGGGCAGGAAGAGCGCGATCCAGCGGATCATCCGGCCGCTTGTTCTCCACGTAGACATTTCGCTCGCCCGCAATCCACAGCAATCCGCCGCCATCCTGCACGAATTTCTCGAGGGCTTCTTTGCGAGTTTGCGGTACAGCCTCCAGGTCCCAGTTGTTAAACACGACAAGCTGATAATCGTCGAATTTATCCGGGACCTCAGACATCAACTGAACCTGGAACTGGCTGGATTCGAGCGTTTTCTGCAAATGCGATTCGGTGCCGGCGGGATCTTGAGAGAGCAGCAGAGCGCGCGGCTGCCGGATGGTGACCGCCTCATTGAAGCGGGCCTGGCCCAGGCCGTTACCGGCGATCTTTCCCGCCAGGTCGACGGCGCCGGTAGCGGTGACGCTGGCCCGCACACGCAAGTGGTTCACGCCGGGTTCCAGCGTGACGTCGCTTGTGCCCAGAGTCTTGCCCTCCGCAGTTACGTCTACCCGGGCCTGAGCGCGCCGTGGCGCGGTGACCGTAAGGTCGACAGGGAACCGCTCTCCAGTGAAGACGAGGGAAGGCAGGCTGATGGACTCCACGCGAAGATCCGGTTTGGGACTGCCGGCCAGTGCGAACGTGTCGATGGGAATGCCGAGTTGCTGAGCCTGCCAGGCCGCGCGAGCGGCGCTCCCGAGATTCTCATTGCCGTCGGAGATCAATTCCACGCGGCGCACCATCCCGCCAGGCAGTGTGCCAATGGCCTCGCGCATGGCGGCTTCCAGATCGGTGCCGTTGCCTGCGTCGCCGGGTGTGTATCGCAGATTCCAGGTTTGTCCGAACTCCTGTGGCATGGGTTTGCGCGTGGAGCGGGCAAACGGGATCACTTTGGTCCAGTGGCGGCCGCGCGACCGTTCGATCTCGGAGGCGATGGCCGAGGCGCGCTCGAGGTCAGGCTCGGTTACGCTGCGCGAGGTGTCGGCCAGAATGGCGACCGCGACTTTGGTGTCGAAAAACGTGAGGCGGGGTTGAGCGAGAGCGAGAATGATCGCAACAAACGCCGCAGTCTTCAGCAGGAGCGCGCCGCGGCGGTGGGTTGTGCTCCACTCCCGGACGGCCCACGCGAGCGGAGCGAGCACGAAAATCAGAACCCAGGCTCGATCAAAAATCATTTACGATGCCTTCCGAACGCCGGCGCGGCGAGGAATCGCCAGACGCGCAGGGAAACGGCGCACACGGCCCTCCGCGCGGCCAAAAAGCAGCCATTCGACCAGCAGCCCCAAGCCTCCAAGCAGAGCCAGCACCTGCCAGAGATCCCGTGAAAGGCTGGCTGTTTCATGGAACGCCGGCAGCCCGCGTCTGGTTCCGGCCGGCACCCCCCACTTGGAATCCCACAGTTCGGGGAGCGTCAGGGAGTAGACTGTCTCGCGCTCCGCGGCGAGCACGCGCACGGTCCCCGGGGTTCCCGAGAAGAATCGCAGCGTATGGCCGCGCGTGGTGAACGGCAAGGGAGCGCCATCCTGCTCGAGGACGCGCACATCGTCAGGGCGGATATCGGGATCGAGTTGCATGGTCACTGTGCCGGCACTGCCGGCGGCAACCGCCGAGCGCCGGAAAAGTTCCGGCGCCATCCAGCGCAGAATATTGCCGAAGAGCAAGGGTGTGGCGAGCTCATACCGCAGATCCGAAAGCGCCGGGTGGAAGCCGAAAACCACGGTCTTGTTCTTGCCGGCTCGTGCCACGATGACCGGCCCTTCCTGCACCTGGCCGATCTTGACATCGTCGGGCGCACTTTCGAACACATAGGTGGATGCCAGTCGCAGATCCTTGGTGCGCAGTCCCGCGCAGAGAGGATCATCCGAACACCAGTGGTCGAACGGTACGGCTTCGAGGCGCGCCCGGACGGGGATGGGCGAAGCCTCGTCCGGCGGCTGGATCCAGATGGCGTCGCCTTGGGGAGGCTGCGGCGGCCGGAAGCGATCGAGGATGACCAGTCCTTTCGTGTCCTCAGCGCGGTATTCTTCCACCCGCCGGAACGTGGCTTGCACTCGAGGGATCGCGGTGACCGTCGGACGCAGCAGGTCGGGCTCATCGGAATAGACGGTAAGGTTGAGGCTGGGCAGGGGCGGAAGTTCAAGGACGGCGCGATCGTCTTCCGGGAAACGGTCGTGCGGAATCAGGTTGGCTTCGAGCGAACCGGCGGCGCGCGTCCGCCAGGCAAAGGCGATTTCACGCTCCGAACTGGGCGGCACCGTGAACTTGCGCGCGCCGGCGGGAGCGCCTCCGAAACGCAGCGCCAGCGTCAGCAGTTTCGGCGCAGTTCCGTAGTTGCGAACCGAAGCGTAGATGTCCCACACCTCCGGGTCCGCTGCTGACCTGCGCACGCCGATCTTGAGCAGGCCGCAGTTTTCCGTAGAGTCCGTGGTTTCGAGGACGCGCAGGTTCTTCGGCAAGGGGGCGGATGTCGAATGCGATTCAATCGTAATGCGGCCGGGACCCACATAGACGATCTCCCCGGGGCGCCCGGAACCGAGCGCCTGTTCCTGGCGCGCAAAAGCCAGCGCCTGATCGAGGTTCAGCGCCGTGGCGCCGGGCGTGGACTGCGCAATGGCCTGTTCCAGCTTGGCGCGGTTGGATTCAAAAGGCGTTGCCGGGGTGGTGAGAGCATCGGCGCGCACTAGCATCACTTGGTCCGGCGCCGGAACGGTCTTCAGGTAGGCCCGGGCTTTATCCCGCGCCTCGTCCATCAGCGTGCGGTTTCCGCTGGCGGCGGACATCCAGGCGGACGTATCCAGGATGAGCACATGGTCGTGTGGCGTTGCCAGCCGCGCGCCCAGCCGTAATTGCGCGATCGCCAGCAGAAGGAGGAGCAGGCTCACGAGCTGCAGGATAAGCGACAGGGGCTGCTGGATTCTCTTGCGCTTGTGCACCGCCGGTGGTTGCTCTGCCGCTACCCAAAACCGCAGGGTGGCCACCACCTGCTTCCGGCGGGAGCGCCCCAGCAGGTAGAGCAGCACCATGGTGGCGGAGAGGGCGCCGAACAGAGCCAGGAACTGCGCCAGGGAAAGGTTGAGGAAATACATTTCAGGCGATCACTCGCGAGCGCACCAGCGAGCCGAATACGATGTCCTCGATGGGCGTGGCGCTGGAGATGCCAACATAGCGGCCGCCGTTGCGCATGGCGACCTGCTGGAGGCCGCCGGCATAGGCATCGAACGCGCGCGTGTACTGGGCGCGAGCGCTCTCGTCGAACTGCAAGCGGAGCCGCGTTTCGGTTTCGGCATCCACCAGGTCCAGATCTCCCACCCAGGGAGGAGTCCGGTCTTCCTCGGACCAGACCTGGGCCAGCAGCAGTTCGTGGCCAAAGTCGGCGAGATACTGCAGGGGCCGTTCGCAATCGCTGTCGTCGAGGAAATCGGAGATGATGATCAGCAGCCCGCGCTGCGCGTGTGAGGAGATGAACTGGCGAGTGACTTCGAGGAAATTGGTCCGGCCCTGCGCGGGCAGGCCGCTCAGGTACTCCATCACCGGGCTGAAGCGGTGACGGCCGCCGCCGCAGCGGATTCCTTCGCCCAGGCGGGAGCTGAAGGGCTGCAGCGTGATGGTATCCAGGCGGACCAGGCCCACGTAGCACAGCGCCGCGGCCAGCTTGCGTGCGTACTCGTATTTGAAGCCGCCCTCCGAGTTCATGGACTCGCTGGTATCGAGCAGCATGCGCACAGGAACGCGCGGTTCCACTTGAAACATCTTCAGAAACAGCTTCTCGAGCCGCAGGTAGGCGCGCCAGTTCACGGCACGCAGATCGTCGCCGTGATGGAAATGGCGATGGTCGAGAAATTCCTGGCCGCCTCCGGCGAAGCGCGAGCTGTTGTGGCCGCCCACCAGGCCGTTGAAGGATTTTTGCCAGTGAATGGTTAAACGCTCCAGTTTCTCCAGAAACTGGCGTTCAAGCAGAGGGCCGGAGAGCATGCGAAAACCTACGCGGTGGAAGCCGGCGCAGCCACTCCCTTGATGATGACGCCCAGAATCGAGTCTGGCGTCAGGCCTTCGGCGTGGCCGTCGAAATTGAGGATGATGCGATGCCGCAACACGGATGGAGCCACGGCCTCGACATCCTCTACGCTGAGGTGATAGCGGCCGTGCATGAGGGCGCGCACGCGGCCGCACTCCACCAGCGCCTGCGCGCCGCGGGGCGAGCTGCCGTAGCGGATATATTTCTTCGCCAGCTCGTGCGCTTCCGACTGCTCGGGCTGCGTGGCCATCACCAGTTGGATGGCGAGTTCCTGGACGTGCGGCGCCACCAGCACGCTGCGGCACACCGAGCGCACTTCGAGGATGGCGTCGCGGTCCATTACCGGCCGCACCTGCTCATCCTGGGCCTGGATGGTCCGCTCCACAATGCGGTTCAGCTCGTCGCGGGACGGGTAGCGAACCAGAACCTTCATGAGGAAGCGGTCGAGCTGCGCCTCGGGCAGGGGATAGGTGCCTTCCATTTCGATGGGATTCTGGGTCGCCATCACCAGGAACGGAGCCTCCAGCTCATGGGTGCTGTTGCCGCTGGTGACGGTGCGCTCCTGCATGGCTTCGAGCAGCGCCGACTGCGTCTTGGGCGTGGCGCGATTGATCTCATCGGCCAGCACGAGGTTCGCGAAAATCGGCCCAGGCTGGAAGCGGAGGGATTTCGAGCCGCGTTCGCTGGTTTCGATAATCATGCTGCCGACGATGTCGGCGGGCATCAGGTCCGGCGTGAATTGGATGCGTGAATACTTAAGCTGCAGCGCGCGCGCCATGGTGCGCAGCAGCGTGGTCTTGCCCAGGCCGGGCACGCCTTCGAGCAGCACATGGCCGGAAGCCACCAGGCAGATCAGGACGCTTTCGACCACGTCCTGCTGGCCGACAATCACCTTGGCGATCTCATAGCGGACTTCGTTCAGTCGGGAGACAGCCTGTTCGAGCCGCGCGTCCGGTGCCACTTTATTATTGTAGTGCATCGAGCCAAGGAGTTCGGCTCGTTTGGCGCAGGTAAACCCCTTACGCCTTGTAAACGCTCCAGAAGACTTCGCGGAATTTCGCCATGTCGCTGTCGGTTCCGATGGTGACCCGCAGGAAGTTATTCATCGGCGGAAAAGGCCGGCCGACGGCCACGCCTTTGGGGGGCATCGCAGTGATGAACTCTCGTGCGTCACGACCCACGTCGATCATCACGAAATTGCCTTGCGGCTCGATGTACGGCACGGCACGGTCGCGCATCCACTCGCAAAGCTCGCGCCGGACGCGGATGAATTTCGCGCGTCGCTCCGGAATGAGGGTTTTCGATTCGGCGAGGGCGGCGAGCACCGCTCGCTCGGTAACAATGGAGATCACGTTATTGCGAAACGGAGCCATCCTGGCGATCAGTTCCGGCGACGCGCAGGCAAAGCCCGCGCGCAGTCCCGCCATTCCATAGATTTTCGAAAACGTGCGCGTGACCACCACATTCTTGCCCTGGCGCACGTAACCGAGCCCGCTTTCGAAATCCGGTGTGTCGGCGAAGTGGGCGTAAGCTTCGTCGATCAGCACCATGGTTTTTGGCGGCAGGTTGTCGATCATCCATGCCAGATCCTTCTTTGGCGTGACCGAAGACGTGGGGTTATTCGGATTGCAGAGATAGATCACGCCTCCGCCCGTTTTTTCGGCTTCTGCGACGAGCTTCTTGACATCAGGCACGTAAGGAGGCTCGAGCGTCACCTGGACGACATCGCGGCCGAGCCCCCGGCGAGCCAGTTCCACGGGACCCTCGTAAGTCGGAGCGACCGTAATCAGCGGGGAGGTGGGCGAGGTGAAAGCGTCGATTGCCGCGTGCAGCACTTCGCTCGATCCGGCGCCTACCAGGATCTGTTCCGCTGCGAGATCCTCGCTGTGCGCCAGCGTTTCGTAGAAGTCGCGAAATTCCTGATAGTGGTATCGCCCTCCCTCGGGCAAGACCTTGATCATGGCTTCGATGGAAGATCGCGGAGGCCCGTCCGGATTCTCATTGGCGTTAAGCCAGACCATATCGGCGGGCAACTTTCCTTGGATAGCAGCGCGCTGCGCATACGCGGCCTCGGGCAGCATGCGGCCAGCTAGTGCGGCAAGTCCGGCTCCTGCGAAACCCCTACGAGTCAACATGGTTTCACCTCATCGCGGTCATCATAACATCTGATAGCATTGCGCCGCGAAGAACCCCGCCCCATGCTGGAGGAGTAATCACACCGGCCTTCACCGAAGGCCCAGGTGTGAGCTGGATACAGCTTCGGGAGAGGGAATTGTGAAAAAAATCGTATTGGCGCTGCTTGTGGCGGGGCAACTCTTACATGCGGATTCTCAAAACATTCGCGTGGTGAACGGGGCTTCGTTCATGGAAGCCAACACTCTAACGCCCGGCTCAATCATCTCGATTCTTGCGGAAACGAGCCCGGCTCTTGCCAACGGCACGACGGCGGCCGCCGATTTCTCGAATCCGCCCCTCACCCTGGGCGGCGTGACGGTGACCGCCGGCCCGACGACTCTGCCGCTGTTTTTTGTCAGCCCCGTGCAGATCAACACGCGTCTTGACCCGGCCATCGCTGCCGGTCCGGTGACGCTGACCATCAAGTCGCCCACGGGAACCTTCACGAAGAATCTGGTTCTGTCGAAGTATTCTCCTCCTGGCGTTTTTTCCTTGTTTGGTACCGGCACCAGAGATGGGGCAATCCAAAACGCGGTCACGTACCATATCGGTCCTTACACCACCACCACCAATGGCAAGCCTACATACCTTTCCATCTATACAACCGGACTGGACCTCACCACCAAGCCGACGGTGACCATCGGCGGCGTCAGCGTTCCCATCCAATTTTATGGAGCAGCGCCTTGCTGCTCGTCCTTGCAACAGATCAATGTGCAGTTGACGCCCGATCTCGCCGGAGCGGGCCGGGTGGAAGTGGCGGTGACGGCCAACGGCATCACCAGCAATATCACCGAAGTGGTGATTCTTCCCAATCCGGGTCAGGGTCCATTCCCGCCGAGCGGGGAGAACCAGGCGCGCTACCGTGAGATCTCCAACGTGGCGTGGATTCCAAATACGGGACTGGCGCTGGTTACCGACGAGAATGATGACGTGGTGCGCTTGATCGACATTAAAGCGCGCAGGGTGGCGCGCACCATTGCGCTTCCGGAAGGATCGCAGCCGGTCTCCGTGGCCGCGGGCGGAGTGGGGGTGGTTGCGGAACGCATGCGCGGCAAAATCGCCATTATCGATCTTCTGGCGTACAGCGTGACTGCTGAGGTGGCGGTCGGCGGCGCACCGGTCAGCGTCGCACTGGCGGGGAATCTCGCGCTGGTGGTGAACCAGGACAGTGACACCAGCAGCGTGTCAGCCGTGGACCTGACGACTTACAACGTGACGAACATCGCTATCGCGCGTGGGGCGCGCAGCATTTTCGTCGACAGCGGCGCGAACCTGGCGTACGTGACCAACGAGGATGCGGGAACCATCAGTGTGATCGATCTGACGCACCTTGCGGCAACGCCGGCCACGATTTCGCTTCCTCTCAACGCCCGCCCGGCTGCGATTCAGTGGGCGCTTCCGTCTGGCCCACTCGTCGTAACCGAGCCGAATTCCGGCCAGCTCATGCTGGTGCCCACGGACGGGCACGCCCCCATCGCAGCCCAGGCGAACCCGGATGGCAAGGGCGCGAGTGATGTAGCTGTCGTCGGCGACACGCTCTATTTCGCGGACCAGGCGGGGGGATCGATGACAGTCATCGAGCCGATTTCGAATATCGGCTCGCAGACTCCACCCACCGTTACCAGCCTGCCGCTCGATCTGGGCGTGCGCGCCTTCGCCATGGACACGCAAGACAAGCTCTTGCTCACGGTCTGTGAAGGCAGCGGCAAACTCGCTCTGATCGACCTGAATTCCAGCCAGGTTCTGGATTGGGTAAATGCGGTGCAGAGCGAACTGGAGACGGTTGCCCATAACGATCATAGTGACCGGTTGACGGCTCCCAACAGCCCGAAGCTCACCAGTTTTAGCCCGACGGTTGGAAACGCGAACTCAACCATTTCGCTGACGGTCATTGGCACTAATCTGACGGGCGCGACCGATCTGTCTTTCGTCGACCCAACCACCGTGTACCCGCATGCGCCGTGGGAGGACGGCGAGTATGGGCAGGGCTCCAATGATCCGAATATCCAAATCAGCAACATCCAGGTGAATGCTGCCGGCACGCAGTTGACGGCTGCCATCACGGTCGGCCCCGGCGTCAAGCCGAACTCGCGGTACATATTACGTGTTGGAACGCCGAATGGCGATACGGGGATCAACGAGACGAATTTCAATGTTTTTCAGGTCAATTGATCCGGCGCGAAATGGAGTGCCGGCCTATGATTTGCGCCCGATGATGGCGTAGTCCAGCCCGCCGAAGAAGGTGTTGCGGAATTCTTCCGGCAGCCCGGCGAGCGACGGAAACGACTCCACCGCGGGAGAAAGATCGTGCCTCTCCACGTTGCCGATCCCGCATTCCTGCATATAGAACGCGAGGAGCGCGGACGGTACGGGCCGCGTGTGGGTTGGGTCCAGGTAGAAGTGCGTGGCGAAGATGGCGAGGCAGGCCGGGTTGGGCGTTTCGATGGCGAGCACACCGCCACGGGCCAGCTTTCGCGCTGCCAGCCGGATCATCTCAGGAACACGGTCCGGCGGAAGATGCTCCACCACCTGCGCGCTGAAGATGCCGTCTAACGAGCCGTCCTCCAGACCATCCAGGTACGCGAACAGGTCCGCTACTTCGGCTTCGAGGCCTTTGCTTCGGCACAAGTCTACGGATTCCGGGTTGAGGTCGATACCGCGCGCGGGAACGCCGGCTTCGCGCATCAGCTCCAGGAATTCGCCGCGGCCGCAGCCGATGTCCAATACTTCTTTGCACGGCGCGAAGTAAGACAGATAGAACTTCTGCCCGGACTTGACGTGTTCTTCCGGCCCGCGAAAGCGTTCGGGAAAGCAGCCGAAATCGAGCGGGGGGAGCGGTTGCGCCGCGGATGGCTCCGGCGCCTGCGGCGCTCCGGCGCGATAGACATGGGCCAGGCGCTGACGGATGACGCTCAGCTCCGCGTGGATGAGCCTTTCGAATTCCGCCCGCACGAGCTGCAGATCCGACCACAGCCGTTTCTGCACCTCCACCGTCGTGCGGTCGAGCGCCCCGAGATAGTCGGAGTGCTGCCCTTTCACGACGTCCCGGAAGTTGTTCTCCATCAGGGTCACGCGATGTTGAAAGGCGCCCTGCAAGTCGGCTACGCTGCGCAGAAACCGCATCTCGTTGTGCGCGACTTTCGTTTCCCATTCCGTCCGCCACTGAGCCCAATGCGCCCGGATATCCTTGAGCTCCTGCACCTCACGCTGCAACTCGACGGTGATGGCAAGCTGGCGGTTCATCTCGTTCAGTGCATCCAGGGTGGCCTCCACGCACGCCATGACTTCACGATTGAAAACCACCTGATCGCGGACGAACCAATCGAGCCCGCGTGCGACGGCGCGCTTCGCCGCCTGAATCAGCGCGTTGAGGGGCCCACCGCGCCTGGGATTGACGCTGCCGATGGCCGCGACTTTTGCTTCGGCGGCATCGCGTGCGTGCGCGAGCGGCATCAGATCGGCTCCGGCGAAGGGCGCGCCTCCCTCTGACGCACTGGGGTGCCGCGCGCGCACGCGTTCGCGAATCGCGCGAACCAGCTCGGCGAGTTCCTCGGTTTTCAGAGAATCGTTATTCGGTTCGGGCGCCACGTCTTTTCGTCCAGGTCGCAGTCACTTTGGATTGGAGGCCGCCGCGCGGAGTGAACTCGCCGATGACGGTGGCCGAGACGGGTTTGGTTGCGGCCACGACATCACGCAGAAACCGGTTCACTACGTTCTCGTAGAAGATGCCCAGGTTGCGGTACGCCAGCACGTACATCTTGAGCGACTTCAGTTCCAGACACTGCCTGTCGGGCGTGTAGCGCAGCGTCAGCTTGCCGAAATCCGGCAGGCCGGTCTTGGGACACACCGAGGTGAATTCCGGAATCACCACTTCGATTTCGTATCCGGGGAACTGATTCGGCCAGGTCTCGATTTCCGGCAGCGGCGCGTGGATCCCCGCGCGCGCGTGTTCATCCGTA
>Ga0187819_10000538_pt1 | contig 18948 bp, 18 predicted proteins | sample NC_wetland_sal_i_15_FD_132411 | JGI IMG/M metagenome (GOLD analysis project Ga0187819, IMG submission 132411) | Wetland sediment microbial communities from Neuse River Estuary, North Carolina, USA - SO4_4 | ecosystem: Environmental > Aquatic > Freshwater > Wetlands > Sediment | place: USA...
CTCTTGCGCTAGGGCAGGCGATGCCAAAATAAAGAAGATCAGAGCGGTTATCATTTTTCTCTCCACTGACTCCCACCTCGCGCTGTTTGCGTGACGGGATTTGGGTTCCATCCATATGACGTGGTTAAGCGACGAAGGGGGTACGTTACTTGCCGGCTATGGTGCCTCCTCGGACGGGGGCCGGGCTGTGAGCGCATCATGGAAGGGGCTGGATTTTGGCGTTGACAAGGAACGGGTCGTCGAATTCGGTCATTTCGCCGGGCTTTTTGCCGGGGGCTGGCTGGAGGCGGGCGGAGAGCGGCTTGTGCCATTTGACGGAGAGGCTGGCGACGTCGGCGAGGATGCGGGCGAGCTGGTCGGCGGTGATGTCGCCGGGGAGAGGGATGGTATCGAGGCCGGTACCGCAGACGGCGGAGTAGGAGAGGAGCGCGTCCATTGAGAGGCGGCCTTCGCTCCAGCGCTGTGCGAGGATCGAGTCTTCGAGGATCGGGAGCATGAGGCCGGAATAGCCGGCGTGAGTGACTTGGATCTCGCGAAGGCCGCGCGTGATGAGCGCGGCGACAGTGAGCGTGCCGCTTGAGCCGACGGGCGCGCCGTAGAATCCTTCGATCGCGCCGCCGATGGAAATATCTTTCAGCGGGGCTGGAGAGAGATCGATGCCGCCGTATTTCCAGCCGGTCTGAAGTGCGAGCTGCTCGGAAGCCTTCTCGATTTCTTGCGCGGGGCGGCCAAGAAGCGAACGGATGCGCGATTCGGCGGCGTCGGCGGACTTGGCGCCGTTGAGCGCTTCGGCAATCACATTTGCCGATTGCAGCGCGATGGCGAATTGTTTTCCGGGGCCGGTGAGGTAGGACGCGGGGTAGAAGGGCGTGCCGGACGGCACTAGCGCGGCGGCCGTGAAACTGAAATTCGCCTGGCCGTGAGGTGACTTGGCCTCGAGATACTTGATCACTTCGGCTGTGGCGCGGATGACTTTCCAGTGGATGCCATCTTCACCGGCGATGGAGACACTGCCTTCGAGCGTTTTCGAGCGCGACAGGATTTTGCCGAGGAGGTCGGCCTGGGCAGTGTCGTCGGAATCTTTCAACATGGCGGGGCCGATGGAGGCGTCGAAGCCCTCTTTTATGGCGAGCGCGTCGTAGTCGGTGAAAAAGGCGAGCGCTTGATCCGTTGAGAGGCCTTTGGTGTATTCAGGAAAAGGCTGTGTTGTGATGCGGATGGTTTCGACTTCGTAGCCGGATTTTTCGAAGGCGGCTTTGGCTTTGCGGAGGAAGGCGAGCGTTTCGGCGATTTGAGATTTGTACCGGGCGCGGTCGAGGCGGATGAAGGCGGTGACGGCGCGGATTTTAGGTTTTGCGGGAGGATTAGGGGTGGCGGAGGATGTGAGGGCAAAAACTAGAAACATCACTGCGAGGAAGCTTCGAGATATGCGCCCTGGGAGGCGAGCCTCCCGTGATCGATTTGCGCTTGTGCGGCGAATCGCGAAAAAGCGGCGGCGAGCCGCCGCACTCCATATCCTGCTCGATATTTTTAGGACCGAGGAGATCATACGAAGGCCGCGATTCCAGTGATGCGCTCACCGATGATTAGTTTGTGGATGTCGTGCGTGCCTTCGTAGGTGAAGACGGATTCGAGGTTGTTCATGTGGCGCATGATGGGGTAGTCGTCGACGATACCATTGGCGCCGAGGATTTCGCGGGCTTTGCGGGCGGTTTCAAGAGCCATCCAGATGTTGTTCATTTTCAGCATGGAAATATGGGAGGGGTGCGCGCGGCCCTGGTCTTTCAGGCGGCCGACCTGGAGCGCGAGGAATTGTGCTTTGGTAATTTCGGTGATCATCCAGACCAATTTTTCCTGGACGAGCTGGTGGGAGGCGATAGGGCGATTTTCGAATTGCTTGCGTTCCTTGGCGTAGCGCAGCGCTGTTTCGTAGCAAGCCATGGCGGCGCCGATGCCGCCCCAACCGATGCCGTAGCGGGCTTGATTCAGGCAAGAGAGCGGGCCTTTGAGGCCTTCGACGCCGGGCAGCAAATTTTCGGCGGGGATTTTGCAGTCGGTCATGGCGATCCCGGAGGTGACGGAAGCGCGCAGGGAATATTTCCCGTGGACGTCCCAGGCTTTGAATCCGGGCGCGCCTTTTTCGACGAGGAAGCCGCGAATTTTGTCATCTTCCGTTTTGGCCCAGATGACGGCGACATCAGCGAGTGAGCCGCTGGTGATCCACATTTTTTCGCCGTTGAGGATGTAGCTGTCGCCTTTTTTTACCGCGCGCGCGAGCATGCCGCCGGGATTCGACCCGAATTGCGGCTCTGTGAGGCCGAAGCAGCCGATCGCTTTTCCCTGTTGGAGCAGCGGGAGCCATTTATTTTTCTGGGCGTCGGAGCCGTAGGTGTGGATAGGATACATCACCAGAGCGGACTGGACGGAAACGAAGCTGCGCAGGCCGGAATCGCCGCGCTCGAGTTCCTGGGTGACGAGGCCGTATTCGACGTTGGACATGCCCGCGCAGCCGTAGCCTTGCAAGCTCGCGCCGAAGAGGCCAAGGTCAGCCATCTGCGGAACGAGTTGGACAGGAAATTTTCCTTCGCGGTTGTATTGCTCGATGATCGGCATGATCTCGTCGTCGACGAATTGGCGCGCGGACTGGCGGGCGAGTTTTTCTTCGTCGCTGAGCAGGGAATCGAAGTCGAGGAAATCGACTCCGGGGAAAGAGGGCATCAGCAATCTCCTTAATTAGAAAGTGAGCGACTTAGGATAGCATCGGACGCGCCGTCGCGCAGCAGGGTTGGGGAGGATTGTGGATATGAGTGGAACCAAATCTCGGATTGCTGGAGGCGGAAGGATCGTCGCGTTCGTCCTGATTTCTGCGGTACTGCTGGTGCGGACAAGCAAAGGCCAGACAATTCGCGTGGATGCGGCGGCGGGGCATGAGGTGAATGCGTTTAGTCCGCTTTATGCGCTGGGGACGACTGTGGATCGCGTGCCGAGCAATGCGACGGATGCGTTTTTCAAGCCGGAGGCGCTGAAGCAGATTTTGTCGGCGGGGTGGGGAGTGATCAGCTACCGGCAGAATACGGAATTGTTTGTGCAGGCGTGGCACTGGAATCCGAAGGGGACGTGGAGTGATCCGGCGGGGGAAGGCTATTTCACGGGCGATTCGACGCCCGGGGAGATGATCCGGCACTCGTATGGGTACGATTTGCCGCATCGGGGATTCACGCGAAATCAGGGGACGGAGGACACCGGTTATTCGCGACTGGACGATGGCGACGAGAATACTTATTGGAAGAGCAACCCGTATCTGACGAAGGCGTTCACCGGCGAGGAAGACTCAACGCATCCGCAGTGGGTGGTGATCGATCTGGGCGCGGGAAAGGGCGTGAATGCGATACGGATTATTTGGGGAGAGCCCTACGCGCGGTCTTACCAGGTGCAATATTTCACGGGCGGGGACGCGATGGACGATCCCGCGAACGGCGACTGGAAGAGTTTCCCGGCGGGAGTGATTTCATCTGGCAAAGGCGGGACGATGATGTTGAGGCTGGCGGCGACTCCGGTGCGGACGAGGTTCGTGCGGGTGCTGATGACCGAATCTTCGAACACATGCGATACACACGGGAAAAGCGACCAACGCAATTGCGTGGGGTACGCCATCAAGGAAATTTACGTCGGGACGGAGGACGGCAACGGTCCAGGGAAATTTACCGATTTGATGCACCACTCGCCGGACCAGAAACAGACGGCCACGTATTGCTCATCGGTCGATCCTTGGCACGAGCCTTCGGATTTGCTGGTGGTGCCGGACCGCATGGAATCCGGCGATCAGCCGGGCTTCGATCTTTTCTACACGAGCGGAATTACGCGCGGACTGCCGGCGATGATTCCGGTGGCGATGCTGTACGGGACGCCGGAAGATTCCGCGGCGGAGATCTCGTATGTGGAGAAGCGCGGGTATCCGATTTCGTACATTGAAATGGGAGAGGAAGCGGACGGGCAGTACATGCTGCCGGAGGATTACGCTGCTCTCTACGTTCAGTGGGCAACGGCGCTGCATCGCGTGGATGCGAGGTTGAAGCTAGGAGGCCCAGTCTTCGAGGGCGTGACGGAGGACATCAAAGCGTGGCGCGACGGGCGCGGGCGCGACTCGTGGTTCGGAAGATTTCTCGATTACTTGAAGGCTCGCGGGCGGCTGGGAGATTTGGCGTTTATGTCCTTCGAGCATTATCCCTTCGATGGGTGCGACACGCCGTGGAAGGCGCTCTTTGACGAGCCGGGGTTGATCACGCACATCATGCAGGTGTGGCGAGACGACGGGCTGCCGGCGGGAGTTCCGATGTTCGACACGGAGACGAATTGCCATGGCGGCGAAGGGGCGGTGGACGTTTTCGGCGCGCTGTGGCTGGGAGATTCGTTCGGAGGATTCCTGAGCGCGGGCGGGAAGGCGACCTACTACTATCACGCGCTGCCGTATTCGCCGCCACACCCGAATTGCAGGAATAGCTGGGGGACGTACCACATGTTCATGGTGGACCGGAACTACGAGATCCGGTCGCGCACATCGCAATATTTTGCGGCGCAGATGATCACGCAGGAATGGGCTCAGCCGGTGGATGCGGAGCACCGGATGTTCCGGGCGGCGAGCGATGTCAAGGATGCGGAGGGGCATGTGCTGGTGACGGCGTATACGCTGCTGAGGCCGGACGGGCAGTGGTCGGTGATGGCGATCAACAAGGATTACGATCATGCACACGCGGTGCAGATTGAATTTCGGCGCGCTGAAGGGAAGGCGGCGGAGCATTTTGCCGGGCCGGTAACCACGATCACCTTTGGGAAGGGGCAATACGTGTGGCATCCGGCGGGGAGGCAGGGTTATGCGGACCCGGATGGGCCGGCGGTAATAGCGACGGTCACCGGAGGCGCGGAGGCGAGCTATACGCTGCCGGCCGCCTCGCTGACGATCTTGCGCGGGAGATTGCGAGCTGCGGGGGAGGGCTTGTGAAGGCTTCTTGGCGCAGCTGAGCGTGAGAACCGGCAAGCGTTGACGCGGGCGAAGGGTGGATGCGATAATCACGGGCTTTCTTTGACCTAGAAGTGAGCTCCGTTAGGGTGAACGGAACTTCAGGAAACGGCGGGAACAGCGGGGGCGCGGCAGCAGTCCAGCCAATCAACGATGGAAATTCTCCAGCAGCTCGGCGAATTGTTTCTCGAAGCTGTGCCCACCGTGATCATCGTTTTTTTCTTCTATTTATTCATGCGCTGGGCATTTTTCGCGCCGATCCAGAAGGCGATGGCGGAGAGGAGCGCGCGAATTGAGGGCGCGCGGGCCGAGGCGGCAAAGGTGGAAGCCGAGGCCCGGCAGGAGCTGGATGCGTACCACGAGGCGCTGAAGAAAGCGCGCGGAGAGATTTACGTGCAACAGGAAGTGGCGCGGCAGGCGGTGCTCGAGGAACGCGGGAGGCTGCTGAAGGCCATGCGGGCGCGGGCGATCGAAGAAGTGGCGGCGGCCAAGAAGAAAACGGCTGGTGAATTTGCGGCGGCGCGGGCGGAAGTGGAGCGGCAGGCTCCAGCACTGGGCGGGGAGATCGCGCGCGCGATTATGGAGAAGCCGTCGCCGCTGCGCGGAGGGGCCGCGCGATGAAGCGATTTCTGCGCAGCGCAGGATTTCTTGGCATGCTCGTTTTGATCGTGGCGATGCCTTTGCTGGCGGAGGAGGGCGAGGCTTCCCCGGCGGATTCGACGACCGGATGGGTATTTCGCTGGCTGAATTTTGCGATCGTGTTTGGCGCCATCGCGTATTTCGCGGTGAAAAAGGGCGGGCCGTATTTCCGGGGGCAAGCCGAGGAGATTTCGAGAAAGATCGCGGAAGGGGTCCGCGCGCGGGAGAAGGCGGAGCGGCAGCGCCAGGAAGTGCAGGCGAAACTTGCGAACATCGAGAATGAGATTGCGGAGATGCGCGCGGAAGCCAAGCGGGATGCGGAGGCGGAAGCGCAGCGTTTGCGGGCGCTTGCACGCGAGGAAGCGCAGAAGATTGAGCGCGCGGCGCAGGCAGAGATCGCTGCCGCGGAGCGCGCGGCGCGCATGGATTTGAAGGCGTTTGCGGCACGGCTGGCCATCGAGCGGGCCGAGGCCGTGCTGCGCGAGGAGTTGACGCCGAAATCCGAGGCGGCGCTGTTCGAAGCTTTCGTGCGGGATCTCGAGAGGAGCATGAATTGAGCGTCGTCGCACAGCGGTACGCCGGGGCCCTGGCGGACGTGGCCATGGAGCACAAGAGCGCCGAGGAAGTGAAGCGCGATCTGGCGGCGTTCGTGGAGATATTTTTCTCTTCGGCGGATCTGCGGAACGCGCTGGAAAGCCCGGCGGTGAACCGCGACGTAAAAGAGGAAGTGATCGTGACGATCGCGGCGCGGATGAAATTGGATGCAGCGGTGCGCAATTTTATTTCGCTGGTGGTGGATCACCGGCGGACGGAGCTGCTGCGGGAGATGCAGCAGGCGTTTGGCGAGGAACTGAACGCGCGGCTGGGGATCGAAGAGGCCGAGGTGACCTCCGCGCGGGAGCTGAGCGCGGCGGAGAAGCGGGAATTATCCGCGGTACTCGAGCGGCGAACGGGAAAAAAGATCGAAGCGCGATTCCGGGAAGACAGGGCGCTGCTGGGCGGCGCGGTGGTGCGGCTGGGCTCGACGATTTACGATGGCTCGGTGCGCGAGCAATTGAACCGGTTGCGCGAGCAACTGGAAACGGAATAGGAGCAAGGGATGGCCAACATCAAGGCGGACGAGATTACAAAAATACTGCGCGAGCAGATCGAGAATTACCAGCAGACGGTGGCGGTGGAAGAGGTCGGCTCGGTGATCTCGGTGGGCGACGGGATCGCGCGCGTCCACGGACTGGACCGCTGCATGGCGGGGGAGATGCTGGCGTTTCCGCATGACGTATTCGGGATTGCGCTGAACCTGGAAGAGGATCAGGTGGGCGTGGTGCTGCTGGGGGACTACGAGGAAATCGAGGAAGGCAGCGTGGTGAAGCGCACGAACCGAATCATGTCCGTGCCGGTGGGCGACGGGATGATCGGGCGCGTGGTGAACGCGCTGGGGCAGCCGGTGGACGACAAGGGCCCGATTCAGAGCGAGCAGCGGAATCCGCTCGAGCGGTTGGCGCCGGGCGTGATTGACCGGCAGCCGGTGCGCGAGCCGATTCAGACGGGAATTAAGTCCATTGACGCGATGATTCCGATCGGGCGCGGGCAACGCGAGCTGATCATCGGCGACCGGCAACTGGGGAAGACGGCAATTATTCTGGATACGATTCTGAATCAGCGCGGCGGCGATTTGATTTGCATTTACTGCGCGGTGGGGCAGAAGCGCTCGACGATCGCGCAGGTGGTGAAGACGCTGACGGATTTCGGGGCCATGGAGCACAGCATCGTGGTGGCGGCGTCGGCTTCGGAATCGGCTTCGATGCAATATATCGCCCCGTTCGCGGCGTGCGCGATTGGGGAATATTTCCGCGACACGAAGCGGCACGCGATCTGCTTTTACGACGACCTATCGAAGCACGCCCAGTCGTACCGGGAAATTTCGCTGCTGCTGCGGCGTCCGCCGGGCCGCGAGGCGTTTCCGGGCGACGTATTCTTTTTGCACTCGCGGCTGCTCGAGCGAGCGGCGAAATTGAGCGACGATTTGGGGGCGGGGTCGCTGACGGCGCTGCCGGTGATCGAGACGCAGGCCGGCGATATTTCGGCATACATTCCGACGAATGTGATTTCCATCACGGACGGGCAGATATTCCTCGAGGCGGATTTGTTTAACAGCGGCTTCCGGCCGGCCATCAACGCGGGCATTTCCGTGAGCCGCGTGGGCGGCAACGCGCAGATCAAGGCCATGCGGCAGGTGGCCGGGACGCTACGGCTGGACCTAGCGCAGTATCGCGACCTGGCGGCGTTCGCGCAGTTTGGAACCGAACAATTGGACAAGGCCACGCAGGCGCAATTGGCGCGCGGGCAGCGGCTGATGGAAATTTTGAAGCAGGATCAATACCAGCCAGTGACGGTCGAGAACCAGGTATTGATCATTTACGCCGCGTCGAACCGCTATCTCGATGATTTGGAAGTTTCCGAATGCCGGCGATTCGAGAAGGAACTGTATCCGTTCATGGAGACGAATTACAGCGGGATTTTGAAGGCACTGCGCGAGAAAAAGGCCTTTGACGACACTCTGCGCGCTGACACCTCGAAGGCGCTGGATGCTTTCAAGGAGCGCTTCAAGGCGAGCGCGGCGATTGCGGCGGATTAGAGTTGCGGCGGAATTCAGATCCCGGCGAATAGTTTTTCATGCCTACACTTCTTGATTATCGGCGGCGCATCCGCTCGGTGAAGAGCACGCAGCAGATTACGCGCGCGATGAAATTCGTGGCGGCGGCGAAGCTGCGGCGGGCGCAGGAAGGCGTGTATTCGGCGCGGCCGTATGCGCGAGAGATACTGCGCGTGCTGCGGTCGGCGGCGGAGCGCATGGAGAAGCCGGCGCACGCACTGCTCGAACGCAGACCGGAGGAACGCCTGCTGGTGATGGTACTGACGGGCGACCGAAGCTTGTGCGGGGCGTTCAACTCGAACTTGATCCGGCATGCCAGCGAATTTCTCGAGGCGCACTCGGCGCAGAAGATCGAGCTCATTGTGGTGGGGCGGAAGGGGCGCGACACATTGCGGCGGCGGGGCTTTAAATTTGCCGGAGAGTACTTGAACGTGTCGGCCAGTGTGGATTTCGGGAAGGCCAAGGAAATTTCGGCGCGGGTGGCGGAGTTGTTCACGAGCGGGGAAGTGGACGCGGTATACGCGGTCTACAACGAGTTCAAGAATGTGATGGTACAAAAGCTGCGCGTCGAGAAACTGCTGCCGATTGATCCGGCTGTGATTGCAACCGAACCGAGCCGCAAGGAGGAGCGCTTGGTGGCGGAACATGCGGGGCCGGGGAACTCGTTGCCGATGGAGCCTGCCCCCGGAGGAGGCGCCGGGCTTCTCGTGGACTACATTTGCGAGCAGCCGGTGGCGGAGATTTTCGGCGGGCTTGTGCCGCGGTATCTGGAAGCAGAGATTTTTCGCATTTTGCTTGAATCCGCTGCCGCGGAACATGCTGCGCGGATGACAGCGATGGATTCGGCCACAAGGAACGCGCGCGAATTGATAGATAAGCTCACGCTCGACATGAACAAGATTCGTCAGGCGACGATTACCAAGGAACTGATTGAGATTGTGAGTGGAGCGACATCGGCGACTTCGTGATTTGTACTTTGTGATTCGTGAGTAGTTAAGAATCAAGAGCAACCACGGAATTCTCAGGAGCTTTCGATGGCTACAACGGAACAGAAGACCGGGCACATTGTCGAGGTGATCGGGCCGGTGGTGGACATTCAGTTTCAGGAGCACCACCTCCCCCTGATCCACAATGCGGTGCGGATCACGAGCGAGGGGTTCGACGTGCCGAATCCGCTGGATATTGTGGCGGAGGTGGCGCAGCACCTTGGCGAAGGGCGCGTGCGCTGCGTTGCGATGAAGCCGTCCGAGGGGCTGGTGCGCGGGATGAAGGCGCTGGACCTGGGCGAGCCGATCTCGGTTCCGGTGGGGCGCGCGACGCTCGGGCGAATCTTGAACGTGCTTGGCGAGCCGGTGGACAAGCTCGGACCGGTAAAAACAGAGAAGCGGTATCCGATTCACCGGCCGGCGCCGCTGCTGGATGACCAGTCCACGACGCTCGAAATGTTCGAGACAGGAATTAAGGTGGTGGACCTGATCGAGCCGTACCTGAAGGGCGGCAAGATCGGGTTGTTCGGCGGTGCCGGCGTGGGCAAGACCGTGCTGATTCAGGAATTGATCCACAACGTGGCGATGAAGCACGGCGGCGTCTCCGTTTTCTCGGGAGTGGGCGAGCGCACGCGCGAAGGAAACGACCTGTGGCTCGAAATGCAGGAATCGGGCGTGGTGGTGCCCGGGAATTCTGAAAAATCGCGCTGCGCGCTGATTTACGGGCAGATGACCGAGCCGCCCGGAGCGCGCCTGCGCGTCGGTTTGACGGGACTCACGGTGGCCGAATATTTCCGCGACGAAGAGCACCTGGACGTCCTGCTCTTCATTGATAACATTTTCCGCTTTGTGCAGGCCGGGTCAGAAGTTTCGGCGTTGTTGGGACGCATGCCTTCGGCGGTGGGGTATCAGCCGAACCTGAACACGGAGATCGGCGAGCTCCAGGAGCGCATCACTTCGACAAAGCACGGATCAATCACGTCGGTGCAGGCGATTTACGTGCCGGCGGACGATTACACCGATCCGGCTCCGGCGGCGACCTTCGCGCACCTGGATGCCACCACGAACCTCAGCCGGCAAATCGTCGAGCGCGGCATTTACCCGGCCGTCGATCCGCTGGCGAGCTTCTCGCGCATCCTGGACCCGCGCATCGTGGGCCAGGAGCATTACAACGTGGCGCGCTCGGTGAAATCGGTTCTCCAGCGCTACAAGGAGTTGCAGGACATCATCGCGATTCTCGGCATCGAGGAACTCTCGGACGAAGACAAGCAGACCGTGGCGCGCGCGCGCAAGATCGAAAGATTCCTTTCGCAGCCGATGTACGTGGCGGCGCAGTTCACGGGGCTCGATGGCAAGTACGTGAAGGTGGAAGACACGGTGCGCGGATTCAAGGAAATCGTCGAGGGCAAGCACGACGACCTTCCGGAACAGGCGTTTTATATGGTGGGCACGATCGAGGAAGCGCGGGAGAAGGCGGAGAAATTGGCGGCCTCCGCGGCGGCGTAGTCGGGCGGAGGAGCACGGACCGGAACAATGCTGCCAGAGACAATCGAACTCGAAGTGGTGACGCCCGCTAGGCACGTGCTGACGGAGACGGTGCAGTCGCTCGAGATGCCGGGGAAAGACGGCTACCTGGGAATTTTGCCGGGGCACGCGCCGCTGATTACAGAGCTGGGGGTCGGGATCCTGACGTACCAGACGGGCGCCGAAACACATTTCCTGACAGTAATGCAGGGGTACGCGGAAGTGCTGCCGGACCGGGTGATTGTGCTCGCCGAAATTTCCGAACGTGCCGAGGAAATTGATCTGGCAAGAGCGCGGAGGGCACTGGAACGCGCACAAGGCGAACTGGCGAAAGCGGGCTCGCCGGACGTGGACTGGCAAATGGCATCCTCGTCTTTGCAGCGCGCGATCATCCGCGTGCAGGCTGCTTCGAAGGGCGGCGCTTCAGGCTCCTCCGGCACCGGGCGGGAAATGCAGCACTCTTCTTCGTAGGCGAGACGTGCGCTGGCGGTTAGCGCACGAACGCATCTTTGCGCGTCCCCCGGCATCGAATGAGTGTGGTAAAAGTGAGGTAAGAGAACGCTTCCATGGCAGAAGTAACAGTGTATTCAACTTGCTGGTGCTGCGATTGTACTCGCGTGAAGAAGTTTCTTCGCGAGCGCGGCATCGCCTTTCGCGAGGTGAACATTGACAGTACTCCGGGCGCGGAAGAATTGATTATGCGTATGAATGACGGGAAGCGAAAAGTTCCCACGCTGGAAGTGGATGGGCGCTTTTTCGCTTGCAGCCCGTTTGATCCCTACCAGCTCGCCGAAGAATTGAAAATCCCGCTGAATCCGTAGCCCCTCTGTTTTCCCATCCCAATCGAAGTGAGGCCTCAGACCAGGCCGGCGCCGCGAGTCATTACGCCAGCGACTTTCAGGTCGGGGGTGAGGACGACGAGATCCGCGTCGCCGCCGATGGCGATGATGCCCTTTTTTCCGGCCAAGCCGATACGGCGCGCGGGGAGAACCGTGGCCATGCGCACGGCTTCGATGAGCGGCACGCCCAGCTCGACGGCGTAGCGCACGGCGCGGTCGAGTGTGAGAGTGCTGCCAGCCAGCTTGCCTTCGGAGTTGCGGCAAATACCGCCCTTTACCGTGACCTCGAAATTTCCCAGGCGGTAATTTCCATCGGCCATGCCTGTGGCGGCGGTGCCATCGCTCGCGAGCAGGACGGTGTGGAAACCCTTCGTGCCGATCAGCACCTGGATGGCAGGACCGGCGACGTGCACGCCATCGGCGATCACTTCGGCGGTGACTTCCGGCTCGGTAAGCACCGCGCCGATTACGCCGGGATCGCGGTGCGAGAAGGGGCGCATGGCGTTGTAGAAGTGCACAGCGTGGCGCGCGCCGGCGGCAAAGGCCGCGCGCGATTGTTCGTAATCCGCGTCGGTGTGGCCGAGTGCGACGACCAAGCCGTCCGCCGCAGCGGCGGCTATCAAGTCCAGAGCGCCGGGGAGTTCCGGAGCGATGGTGACAATTTTCACTAAGCCGTCGGCTGCCTTGCGAAACTGAGCGAGGAGTTCGGCGGAAGGTTTTGCAAGCGCATCGGTCGGATGGACGCCGCGCCGCGCCTTGCTGATGAATGGGCCTTCGAGATGGATGCCGATAATTTCGGCCGCCAGGCGCGTGATGCCTCCCACGGGATTCTCATGGCTGCGAATGTAACGCGCGATGCCCTGGAGGCTATGGCAGGTTTCCTCGGCGGGGGCGGTGACGGTGGTGGCGAGGATCGAAGTGGTGCCGTGGCGCGCGACGGTGGCTGTGATGCGGTCGAGCGCCCGGGCATTGGCTTCCATCACGTCGTGGCCGCCGGCGCCGTGAATGTGGATGTCCACAAAGCCGGGGACGACGATCTTGTCGCCGGCTGCATAATGAACGGCGTCGCCGGGGACGCGCACCTCATCACGCGGGCCAAGGCCGGTGATTTTGCCGCTCTCGACGAGAATTACGGAATCGCGCAGCTCGTCGTGCGGCGTGAGGATGCGGCTGGCATAAATGGCGGTGGCCGTCATGATGAGATCATGCTACCGGAAGTGCGGAGCAAAATCATGAGCGAGCCTTGCATCCTTTTCCTAGTCCGCTACAATCATGTGTGGGAAGAGTTCCGGAGGAAAGTGGATGGCGAATGAAAAGCGGTATGTGGCGCAGAAGAGGCAGCGGCGGCGGCGAAAGACGGCCAAGGCGAAGATGAAGCTTTACGAGCAAGGAAAGCTCCCGCACGATAAGCTCCCCTCCCTGGCGAAAAGATTCCTGAGCCGCAAGATGCGGGCCCTCAAAAAAGCCGAATAAAATAAAAAGGGGCGCCACCAGGGCGCCCCTCGGGGGATTCGAGCCGCGCCTGCGAGTACGCGGCTCGTCTGTGATCTCCGCTTAGTTGCCGTTGCCGGAAGCCTGTGCGTGCGCGGTGTTGGCCTTGGGCACGCTCAAGTAACCGGTGATTTTGTCCTTGCCGACCGAGTTGACCGTGAACTCAAGCGGGGCGCGGCTGCCATGGACGAAGAAGTAGATGGGCTCATTGGCGGAGCGGTTCTTCTTCTCGTAGCGAGCATCGTCCACGAAGAGGGCCACCGAGTAGAGGTTCTTCTTGGTGTTGACGCCCTTGAGCTCGACCATCAAGTCGCCGACCTTCTGGCGTTCGTTCTTCTTCTCGATGGTGAACTCGTAATAATCGCGATCGCCGCGGCGGCGGAGCTCTTCGATCTCGTCGTGGTTGCGCGCGATCAGCGTGCCGAATTCACCGCGGGCCATCTGGAGGCTGTTCTTGGTGGCGTCGAGGTCGGTTTTCACGCCGTTGACGTCGGTGCCGAGCTTGTTGACGTCATCCACGTTGGCTTTGGTCGCCAGTTGCTCCGTGGTCCGGTTCTGGAGGTCCGCCAGTTGCTTGGCGTCCTCGTCCTTGATTTTTGCGGCCTGCAAGCGCGCCTTCTTCAGTTCGCCTTGCGTGAGCTTCATCTTGTCCGTCACAACGCTTAGCTCGCCCTGGAGCTGCGCATTGGTGTCTTCGGCTTTCGCCAGGCGCTGGCTCAGCAGGTCTTCGTTTTGCTTGAGCTGCTGCGCTTGCGTGGCGAAGGATTGCGCCAGCTCTTTCGATCTTGTGGAAGCCGTCCAGCCGGCGCCGAGCGCCGCTAGTGAAACCACTGCCAAGGCCACCACGATAATCCCGACCCAGCGGGGGGCGGCCGCATCCTGATTGATAATCTCCGTTCGTTCCTCGGTCATGCTTTTTTTCCTCCCAAGAATCCCTTGCAATGGGCTGTAGGAGCACGCGCGGAACCAAACGTGCCAAACTGGGGTGTCGTCTGTAATTGGTTGACCTATAAGGCTTTAGTTATGCCCATTCGGGGAATGAAAAATGGAATAGCGGCCCGTGACCCTGCAAATTTTACGCGACTGTAATGAATTCTTCGCAATCGTGTAGGCAGGGACACGGCGCGCAAATTCAGGGTTTCTCGCCGGATCGAGCGTGCTGCTTTGCCACTCGACGCGGCGGCGGTGGCTAGCGTGTGACCGTCATGTTCCGCAATTCGGCGATGCGGTCGGCGAGAGGCGGATGAGTGCTGAATAGGCCGGAAAGGATCTGGCCGGGAGAAAACGGAGCGACGATGCAAAGCGCCGCCGTGGTCTGAGGAATATCCATCGGAATTTTCTTGTTGTAGGCGCCGAGCTTTTCGAGCGCGCTGATGAGCCCGTAGGGATGGCCGACCATTCGCGCGCCGGAAGCGTCCGCTTGATATTCGCGTTGGCGCGAAATGCCGAGTTGCAGGAGGAGAGCCGCGACCGGAGCGAGAAAGAGCATCAGAATAGCTGTCAGTCCACCGCCGCCGCGGCGGCCCTCATTGCTTCCGCCGCCCCAGCCGCCAAAAATCATTCCCCAGCGGCCCATTTCGGCGACCCAGGTGATGGCGCCGGCGATGGTGGCGGCGATGGAGGAAGTAAGAATGTCGTAATTGCGCACGTGCGAAAGCTCGTGGGCGATGACGCCTTCGAGCTCGTCATCGTTCATCAGCTCAAGGAGGCCTTCCGTGACGGCGACCGAGGCATGGCTCGGATTGCGTCCGGTGGCGAAGGCGTTGGGCGCGGGCTGCGGAATCAAGTAGAGCTTGGGCATGGGCAAATTCGCTTTGGCGGCAAGGCGCTCCATGACGGCGTAGAGGCGAGGGGCTTGTTCCCGGCTGATGGGAACGGCGCCGCTCGAAGCCAGGGCGATTTTATCCGAGAAGAAATAAGCGGTGCCGTTCATGAGGACGGCTATAACGAGCGCGAAGGTCATGCCCCGCGGTCCGCCGAAGGCTTGGCCCAATGCCAGAAGCAGCAGCGTGAGAGCGGTGAGTAAGAACGTAGTTTTAAGAGTTTTCATGGTCTCTTACCTCTGATACCCCATAACGGATTACCGGGCGGCCCCTGCTGTGGTAGCCGCGCGAGTGAATTTCATTTCGTCAGTCTTCCCATCCACGTCAACCACCACGGTGTCGCCGGGAAGGATTTCGCCATCGAGAATCTTCAGAGCGAGCGGATCCTGAATCAGGCGCTGGATGGCGCGCTTCATCGGCCGGGCGCCGTAGGCCGGATCGTAACCCTCGCGAAATAGCAGCGATTTCGCCGCGGGCGTGAGTCGCAGCGTCAACTGTCGCTCCGCGAGAAGCTGCGTCAAGCGGCGCAACTGTAAGTCGATGATGCGATCAATCTGATCCTTGCCGAGCGGGCGGAAGAGAACGATGTCATCAATTCGGTTGATGAACTCGGGGCGGAAAATTTCACGAAGCGCGGCCAGAGCTTGCTCGCGCGCTTTCTTCGGATCTTTTTCCGCGAGCTCGAAGATGGCGCTCGAGCCGACGTTCGAAGTCATGATGATCACCGCGTTGCGAAAGTCGACCGTGCGGCCCTTCCCATCCGTCAGGCGGCCATCCTCGAGAATCTGGAGCAAGACGTTGAAGACGTCGGGATGTGCCTTCTCGATCTCATCGAGCAGGACGACGCAGTACGGCCGGCGGCGCACTTGTTCGGTCAATTGACCGCCCTCTTCGTAGCCGACGTAGCCCGGAGGGGCGCCGATCATGCGCGCGACGGAATGCTTTTCCATGTACTCGGACATGTCCAGGCGGACGATGGCGCGCTCGTCGTCGAATAGGAATTCCGCCAGGGCGCGCGCGAGTTCCGTCTTGCCCACGCCGGTGGGCCCGAGGAACAGGAACGAGCCGATGGGGCGGTTGGGATCGCTCAAACCGCTGCGGCTGCGGCGAATTGCATTCGCCACGCTTGCAAGCGCGGCATCCTGGCCCACCACGCGCTGGCGCAGGCGCTCCTCCATGTGCACGAGCTTGTGGACTTCCCCTTCGAGGAGGCGTCCAACAGGTATTCCGGTCCACTTGCTCACAATTTTGGCGATTTCTTCTTCGCCGACTTCCTCCTTGAGCATGGGATGATCTTTTTGCAGCTCGGCAAGGCGGTCCTGCGCGGCTTTCAGTTCTTTTTCGGCGGCGGAGAGCTTGCCATAGCGGATTTCGGCGACGCGGGAGAGTTCGCCGGCGCGCTCATAGCGCTGCTCTTCGGTCTTCAGGCGGTCGATTTCTTCTTTCTGTTTGCGGATGCGTCCGATGGCATCCTTTTCTGTTTGCCAGTGAGCCTTCAGGCCGTTCGATTGCTCGCGCAGGGTGCTGAGTTCCTTCTCGATGATGCCGACGCGTTCGCGCGAGTGGGCGTCCGATTCCTTGCGCAGCGCCTGACGTTCGATTTCGAGCTGCATGATGCGGCGCTCGATTTCGTCAATCTCGGTGGGGAGTGAATCAATTTCCATGCGCAGGCCGGCGGCCGCCTCGTCAACAAGATCGATGGCCTTGTCCGGAAGGAAGCGGTCGGTGATATAGCGCTGTGAGAGCATCGCGGCGGCGACGATCGCGGCATCCTTGATGCGGACTCCATGATGGACTTCGTAGCGCTCCTTCAGGCCGCGCAGAATAGCAATGGTGTCCTCGACGGAAGGCTCGCCGACTTGAACGGGCTGGAAGCGGCGCTCGAGCGCGGGATCCTTTTCGATATACTTGCGGTACTCATTGATAGTGGTGGCGCCGATGGCGCGCAGCTCGCCGCGGGCCAATGCGGGCTTCAGCATGTTCGATGCGTCCATGGCGCCTTCCGCGGCGCCAGCGCCCACGAGAGTGTGCAGCTCGTCGATAAATAGAATCACCTGGCCTTCGGATCCCGTGACTTCCTTGAGCAGCGCTTTCAGGCGATCTTCAAATTCGCCGCGATATTTTGCACCGGCCACAAGCGCGGCGAGATCGAGAGCGACAATGCGCTTGGGCTTGAGCACTTCGGGAACATCACCCGCGACGATGCGCTGCGCCAGGCCTTCGACGATGGCCGTCTTGCCCACGCCCGGCTCGCCGATCAGCACGGGATTATTTTTTGTGCGCCGCGCGAGAATCTGCATCACGCGGCGGATTTCCTCGTCACGGCCGATGACGGGATCGAGTTTCCCGCGGCGCGCAAGGTCTGTTAGGTCGCGCGCGTACTGTTCGAGCGCGCGATAGGTGGCCTCGGGATTCTGCGACGTGACGCGATGGCTGCCTCGGACGGCGGCCATGGCCTGGAGAATGGCGTCGTGAGTCGCACCGTTGCGCACGAGCAATTGCCCGGCCGGGTCGCGGTCCGCGGCGGCAATGGCCAGCAGGATGTGCTCGGTCGAGACGTACTCGTCCTTCAGGCGCTGCGCTTCGTCGAAGGCGCGCTCCAGGACCTCGTTTGCTGCAGGACTCAGGTATTGCTGCGAGACGCCTGAAACTTTTGGCAGGCGCTCGATTTGTTTTTCGATTTCGCCGGCCAGGCGCGTGGGCGCCGCACCGAGCTTTTCCAGCAGCGGAGGCACTACCCCGTCGCCCTGGGCGATCAGGGCCCAGAGAAGATGCAGCGGCTCGATCTGCTGCTGGCCCGAGCGGCCACCCATCTCCTGGGCAGCCTGGAGAGCCTCCTGGGCCTTGACGGTTAGTTTGTCCATTCGCAACATGAGGGAATCTTCTCACTTTCGCCCGCAGACAGAAAGAGGGCCGGGAAGGCATCCCCGGCCCCCGTCTGCAGAGCGATGCTTAGTTCTTGCTGGTCGAGATATTCACCTTGACCTGCTTGGGTTTCGATTCGGCACGCTTCGGCAGTTGCACGGTGAGCACGCCGTTCTTGTACTCCGCCTTGATGGCTTCCGTGTTCACTGTGTTCGGCAGGCTGAAGCTGCGGCTAAAAGAGCCGTAGGTGCGCTCGACGCGCAGATAGTTCTCTTCCTTCACTTCCTGCTCGAACTTCCGCTCGCCACGGATGGTCAGCATGTTGTTCTCGATGCGGACATCGAGGTCTTTCTCGCTGATCGCCGGGAGGTCGGCTTTGAGAACGAGTTCATTCTCGGTCTCGTAGATGTCGACAGCCGGCGCCCAGGTGGTCAGGGCCGAATTATCAGACCTGGCCGGGAAATTGGACTGCAACAAGCGATTGACTTGCTCCTGCAAGGAGGAGAGGTTCTGAAAAGGGTCCCAACGTGTAATGGCATTCATCGAAAGTCTCCTTATGGGGTCTAGCGCGAATTAGCGCAACAGCATAATAAAATATGCGCGTGTCATTGTCAAGTATTTTGTGCATGTGCTAAACCCAATGAATTGTTTCGCCTATCTCTATTCTAGCACTCGCACTATTAGGCACTTTAGGTAGTGCGTCTCAGGCATGGTGAGCAGTATCGGGTGGTCCTCTGCCTGCGTTCTTCGTTCGGCCACGACCACGGTCTTCCTCGCATCGTTGGCAGCTTCCGCGAGGATCTGAAGAAAGAGTGGTTCGGTGATGTGGTAAGAGCAGGAACAGGTAAGCAGAAAGCCGCCGGGCTTGAGAATCTTCAATGCGCGCAGATTGATTTCTTTGTAGCCGCGATGTGCGGCAGGGATACTGTCGCGGTTCTTAGCGAAGGCTGGAGGGTCGAGAATGACCATCTGAAAGCGGCGGCCGACTTCATCGTACTCCTTGAGCAGGTCAAAGGAATTGCCTTCGCGAAAGGTGACATTCGAAATGGAGTTTAGCTGTTGGTTCCGGCGGGCGGATTCGACGGCGGCGGGAGCCATGTCGATTCCCTCC